>Ga0126381_100001436_pt1 | contig 25655 bp, 29 predicted proteins | sample PanSoiMetPlot_28_FD_96465 | JGI IMG/M metagenome (GOLD analysis project Ga0126381, IMG submission 96465) | Tropical forest soil microbial communities from Panama - MetaG Plot_28 | ecosystem: Environmental > Terrestrial > Soil > Tropical forest > Bulk soil | place: Panama | collected 2016-02-17
AAGCTCGGTACGTTCCAGACCGATCCGTTCCTGGCGGTCACCTTCGAGCCGTGATTCGGTAAGCCGGCGACCGCGCCCGTCTCGTCAAGACCAAGGCGGGCGCGGTCGCCGGCCTTTGCTGACTCACTTGAGCAGCTTCTGCACCTCGCGGAACCTCGGATGCCGCGCGTCGCGCAGCCATTCGAACAGCACCATCTCCGAGGTCACGATCTCCGCGCCGTGCTGCCTCGCCCGGTCGATCGCGGCGGCCCGGTCAGCCGGATCGCGCGAGCCGGTGGCGTCGGCGGCCAGTGCCACGCGGTGCCCGGCGCCGAGCAGGTCCAGCACCGTCTGCAAGACGCACACGTGCGCCTCGCACCCGGCCACGACGATCTCGCGGGCCCCGGCCGGGAGCGACGAGGAGAAGTCCGGGCCGCCCACGGCCGAGAACGCCGTCTTGGACACGATCTTCTGCGGGTAGGCCGCGAGCGGCGGCACCGTCGGGCCCAGGCCGGCCGGGTTCTGCTCGGTCGCGTAGATCGGCACCTCAAGAAGCCGCGCCGCCTCCGCGAGCCGCACGGCCCGGGCGACGACGACCTCGCTGTCATGGATGGCGGGCATGAGCCGCTGCTGCAGGTCAACCAGCAGCAGCAGCACGGCGCCATTGGCGGTGAGCAGCACCCGGTCAACGCTAGCCCATGGGCGGCACGTACCCGCCCGGCGGCAGAGGGGCGTAAGTTATGCCGCTAAGAGGCGGCCCGGTAGCACAGCTGATGACCTGGGCAGACGTGTGAACGAATGGCCCGCCGGCTACGTGATCCAGTTAAGGGACCTGACTCCTGTGCGAATGGGGACACGCGATGAATAAAAGATGGCTGGCACCGGCCGGACTCGCCGCTGCCGCTTTGATGATCGCCGCTTGCGGCAGCGCCACCTCGACCACCAGTTCGCCGCCCGCGGCCAACTCCGGTACGCAAGCGGCGAGCGGAAGCGCGCTGAAGACCGCGACGATCGGCGGGGCCAGCGTGCTGACCAACGCCCAGGGCTTCACCTTGTACTGGTTCGCCCCCGACACCTCCACCACGTCGAAGTGCAACGGGGCGTGCGCCTCGTTCTGGCCGCCGGTCAAGGGCCCGGCCACCGCGGGCACGGGCGTCACCGGCACGCTCGGCACGATCACCCGGGCCGACGGCGCCACCCAGGCCACCTACGACGGGCACCCGCTCTACACCTACAAGGGCGACACCGCGCCCGGGCAGGACAAGGGCAACAACCTGAACATCGAGGGCGGGGTGTGGCACGACGTCACCGCCTCCGGCGGCGCGGCCCCGGCACCCAGCACGTCCACCAGCTCCGGCGGAGGCTACGGATACTGAACCGCGTGCCGTTACTCCCAGACTCTGCTCGCGACGGCGGCCACGAGGGCCAGCTTGGCGGCCTGGTCGGCCGGGCTGACGAGGTTGCCGGCCGCCACGGAGGCGAAGCCGCACTGCGGGCTCAGGGCCAGCCGGTCCAGCGGCACGAAGCGCGCGGCCTCCTCGATGCGGCCGCGTATCACGTCCGCGTCTTCAAGCTGCGGCTTCTTCGTGGTCACCAGGCCGAGCACGACCACGCGATCCTCGGGCACGTGGCGCAGCGGGTCGAAGCCGCCTGACCGCTGGTCGTCGTACTCGAGCAGGAACCTGCCGAACCGGCTGCGGGTGAAGATCCGGGCCAGCGGCTCGTAGCTGCCAGAGGCGTAGAACCTGCTCATCGCGTTGCCGCGGCAGATGTGCAGCCCGAACGTGACCCCGGCGAAGCCCTCGATGATGGCGTTGTCCATCTCGATCCCGGCGTCGATCAGCTGGTCGGGATCGCTGCCGCGCTGCCGGAACAGCTCCCGGACCTCGGGATCGGTCAGCGCGCCGTACTGCGGGGAGTCGAACTGGATGTAGCGGCAGCCAAGCCGGGCCAGTTCCGACACTTCCCAGCGGAGCAGTTCCACCACGTGAGCGTGGTAGTCGCCCCGGGAGGGGTAGGCGTCCCGGGACAGCCGGTCGTCGTACATGGCCGCGGCCATCTCGGCGCCGGGCATGGCCACCTTCGCCGGCCGCGTGGCCCGGCCGCGCAGGAAGACCCACTCTTCCAGCGTGCAGGGGCTGTGCCGGCGCCGGAGCCGGTCGACCACGACCGGCCGCCGGCCCGGCGTTTCCAGGCGGTGGCCAGACTCGTCCCGCCACGGCATCGCCACGCCGGTGGTCCGGTCGAAGCCGTCGAACCCGTTGGAGAACGGGGACATCCACGACTCCCGGCGCAGCTCGCCGTCGGCGACCACGTCAAGGCCGGCGCTCTGCTGGAGCAGGATGGCCGACTCCACCGCGGCGTCCTCGATCCGCTTGAGCTCCGGCGTGCCCAGTTCGCCTGCTGCCCGCGGGCGCCGGGCCTCGATGAGCTCCGGCGGCCGGAGCAGGCTGCCGACGCCCTCGCTGTGCCAAGGCCGGTCTTCTGCCATCTCAGCCCCAGGTCGCGAAGGCCATGCCGACCCCGGTCCCGGCCGGGGACCGGTAGGCGGGAATGTAATCGACGAGGTCAAAGGCCAGGCCGCCGAGGGCGCCCCCGGCGGTGATCCAGTTGAGGGTCTCCGAGGTGCCCGAGCGCATCAGCTGGACCGGGATCTGCTCGAAGACTCCGGCGTCGCCGCTCTCCAGGCCGGCCAGCACGCGGCGGTCGAGATCCTCGATGACCACGAAGTGGCTGAGCCCGCCGCTGGCGAAGACCGCGACCCGTGCGGCACGCGCCCAGGACTCGATCCCCGCCCGCAGGGCCTGGCCGAGCCGCCAACACCGGCCCGGCGACGGCACGTTCGGCGGGAAGTAGGTGTTGAGCAGGACCGGCACGATCGGAACGGCGGCCGCGAGGCGCAGCCGCCGGCGGACGAACGTGAACGCGTGGCCCAGGCCACGCCCCGCGGGCTGCCGCGCCATCACGGTCACGTCAAACTCCCGCCCGGTCAAGACGCGGGCCAGGTGCTCGCTGAGGTCGGCGGCGACCGGGTAGCGGTCGGGCGCGTCGGCGTGCGCCGCCCAGCCGGCCGCCCGGATGTCCGGCGGGGTCGCGGCCAGGCGCTTGGCGTCGGGCGGCAGGTCCCACAGGGCCTCCCCGGTGAACAGCCCGATCGCGGGGATGCCGTCCGCGCCGAACAGCTCGTGCTGGTCGTCGCCGACGATGACCACGACATCCGGCTCGGCCGCGGCCAGCCGCTGCGCCAGGGCCTCGACCGCATCCTGGGCGCGGCCGAACTTGCCGCGCCAGACCGAGGACCGCAGCTCGCTGGCCAGGGCCGGGTCGGCGGCAGCCAGCAGCTCGTCGTAGGTGTAGTAGCGGCCGTCGGGCCCGAGCAGCCGCGTGTTGCGCTGGTCGCGGGCGGCGTGCTCGGTCCAGTAGTCCGCCGAGGTGCTCAGCTGGGGCGTGTGCGACGAGGCCAGCCCGAGCATGAGCTCAGCCATCGTCGGGCATGCTCTCTCCTCGGGTCCGCCGGGAGTAACACTAACGCCCGGCCTCGTGTGCGGCCACGCGTCGGCGGACGTAGCCGGCGATCGCCTGGTAGTGAGCGGTATAGGGCGCCTCGAACGCCCGCTCCCGGCCGCCCTCAGCCCGCATCTCGCGGTTCTCGGCGTACGCTGAGTGCGGGCCTCTCTGGCCCGTTTCGGAAGGCCGACCCCGGTCGGGGGGCGAGGGACGGTAGGGCCGTGACCGTGCAACCTGCGCTGGATTTCGCTGGCTTGCTGCGCCAGCTGCGGGTGGAGGCGCGGCTGACCCAGGAGGAGCTGGCCGAGGCGGCCGGGCTGAGCCCGCGGACGGTCAGTGACCTGGAGCGCAGGGTCAACCGGACGGCCCATAAGGACACCGCCGGGCTGATGGCCGACGCGCTCGGCCTGGCCGGACCCGCGCGCGGCGCGTTCGTGGCGGCGGCCCGCGGCCGGGCATCCGCGGCGGACGTCCTGGCCGCCCGGGCGGATGCGCCCGCGGCCCTGGCGGCCGTGGCCCTCGGGAACTCGCCGGATCCCGCGCCGGTGCCGGTGCCGCGGGAGCTGCCCGCGGATGTGGGCGCGTTCACCGGCCGGGAGGTCGAGCTGGCCGAGCTGGATCTGCTGCTGCCCGATGCGCCAGACGCAGAGGGCGCAGCCGGGCCGGTAGTGATCTCGGCGGTGTCGGGGACGGCGGGGGTGGGCAAGACCGCGCTGGCCGTGCGGTGGGCGCACCGGGTAGCGGCGGCGTTCCCGGACGGGCAGCTGTACGTGAACCTGCGCGGCTACGATCCCGACCAGCCGGTTGCCGCTGCCGAGGCACTGGCGGGATTCTTGCGAGCGCTGGGCGTGGCGAGCTCAGACATCCCGCTGGGGGAGGCGGAGCGGGCCGCCCGGTACCGGTCGCTGGTGGCGGGCAGGCGGCTGCTGGTGGTGCTGGACAACGCGGCCACCGTCGAGCAGGTACGCCCGCTGCTGCCCGGCAGCCCGTCGGCCATGGTGGTGGTGACCAGCCGGGACTCGCTGGCCGGGCTGGTGGCCCGGGACGGCGCCCGCCGCCTGGACCTTGATCTGCTGCCCGCGGCCGATGCCGTGACGCTGCTCAGTTCGCTGATCGGCAGACGGGCCGAGGCGGACCCGGCGGCTACCGCGGAGCTGGCCGGATTGTGTGCGCGGCTGCCGCTGGCGTTGCGGGTCGCGGCCGAGCTAGCCGCCTCGCGTCCGGACACGCCGCTGGCGGAACTGGCCGCGGAGCTGGCGCAGGAGGGCGAGCGGCTGGCGCTGCTGGATGCGGGCGGGGACCCGCGCGGGGCGGTGGCGAGCGTGTTCTCCTGGTCCTACGGGCACCTGCCGACGGACGCGGCGCGGATGTTCCGGCTGCTGGGCCTGCATCCGGGCCCGGACTTCGACCGGTACGCCGCGGCCGCGTTGGGCGGGACCGGTGTAGCCGAGGCGGGGCGGCTGCTAAACGCCCTGGCCCGGGCGCACCTGATCGCCCCAGCCGGCCCGGGGCGCTACGGCCTGCACGACCTGCTGCGCGCCTACGCGGTCAGTCTGGCCGCCGCCCACGACACCGACGAGAGCCGCCAAGCCGCGCTGACCGGGTTGTTCGACTACTACCTGGCCGCCTGCGCGGCGGCGATGGACCTGCTGGCGCCGGCCGAACGCCGCCACCGGCCCGACCAGCCTCCCGCGGGTGCGGCCGTCCCGCAGCTTGCTGACCGAGCGGCCGCCCGGGCCTGGCTGGACGCCGAGCTGGCCACTCTCACCGCGGTCGCCGCCTACACCGCTAGCAACGGCTGGCCCGGCCACACCACCCGGCTGGCCGCCACGATCCGCCGCTACCTCGATGCCCACGCCACCGCGGGCCTCACCATTTACGGTCAGGCGCTGAACGCCGCCCGCGACGGCGATGACCGTACGGCCGAAGCCCGCGCGCTGGCCAGCCTCGGCAGCTTCCACTACGTGCAATGCCGGTACCAGCAGGCCATCGACTACCAACAGCAGGCCCTGGCCCTCGCCCGCGATATCGGCGACCGGTTTATCCAGGCCCGGGCACTAGGCAGCCTGGGGATGGCCTATGCCACCCAGGGCCGCTACCAGCGGGTCACCGATCCCCTGCAACAGGCCCTCGCCCTGCACCGCGAGCTGGGCGACCAGCGAGACGAGGCCATCACTCTGAACAACCTCGGCGAGACGTACCTCCGGCGGGGCCATTACCTGCAGGCCGCCGAAATCCAGCAGCAGTCTCTCGCCCTCTTCCGTGGTCTGGGCGACCCAGGAGCAGAAGCCACCGTACTGGCCAACCTTGGCGAGATCTACTACCTGCAAGGCCGTTATGCCGAGGCCGTAGACCATCAACGGCGAGCACTCGCAATATCCCGCGAAATCGGTCACCGGCGCATCGAAGCCTGGGCGCTGACCGGTCTCGGCCTGGTCCACTGCCGGCAGGGGCACGGTGACCAGGCCGCCGAGTACCACCAGCAAGCACTGACCTGGTTCCGGGAGATGGGTGAGCGAGACGGGGAAGCCGAGGCACTCAACGGCGCCGGGGAGACCCTGCTTGCCACCGGCCGGCCCGAGCAGGCGCACACTTGTCACACCACCGCGCTCACCCTCACCCGCCAGACCGGCAACCGGCGTGAACACGCCCGCGCGCTGACGAAGCTCGCGGCGGTCCTTCGCCAGCAGGGGGACCTTGACCAGGCCGGCCGCCACGACCAGCAGGCCCTCGCCGCCTACCGGGAGATCGGCGACCCGGGCGGGGAGGCCGAGGCGTTCAACGGGGCGGGGGAGACCCTGCTGGCCGCGGGCCGGCCGGCTCAGGCCCGCGACCGGCACGCCGCCGCGCTCACCCTCTCCCGCCGGACCGGCGACCGCTACCAGCAGGCCCGCGCCTACCACGGCCTGGCCGAAGCCTGCCATTCCGCCGGCCAGGCTGATGAAGCCCGCCAGTACCGCCAGCACGCCCTGGATATCTGCGCCGACCTCGGCGTCCCCGAGGCCGCCTCTGTGCCCACCAGCAGCCCCGCCGCGGTGATCCCGGCCGGGCGGGCGCCGGCCGAATCACGAGGAGGATCCACATGAGCGAGAGCGACTTCCCCGATCCGCAGAGCGGGTTCGTGGTCACTCATTTCCTGGTGGTCTCCGACCAGGACCGGTCCCGCGAGTTCTACCGCACGGTGTTCGGCGCGAAGGTCGTGCTGGAACGCGACCCGGTCATCCTGCGGATGGCCAACAGCTGGCTCATCCTCAACGCGGGCGGCGGCCCGACCGACGACAAGCCCACGGTGACGCTCGCGCCGCCGTCCGACCCGGGCCAGGCCAGCGCGTTCCTCAACCTCAGGGTGGCAGACATCGCTGCGTGCTACGACCAGTGGTCGGCGCGCGGCGCCCAGTTCCTGACCGAGCCCAAGGATCATGGCCGCGAAATCCGCGCGTACATCCGTGACCCGGACGGACACCTGATCGAGGTCGGCCAGACGACCGCCAGGCCGAGCTGAGGTCAGCCGCCCGGCCGGCCTGGGACGCGGCTCGGCGGCGCATCCCGGCGGCGGCCCCCATGGTGCCCGCCTGCCGTGCCTCGGGAAAGATGCGCCGGGAGCCGACCGGAGTTGCGTAAGTTGAACAGCATGAACAGCGACCCCGGCCGCCATGACGACCTTCCCGCGGTCCTGCACGCACAGGGCCCGGATCCCGCGTACGCGGAGCATCTCCGCCTCTTCGGGCGCTTCGTCGGGGCATGGGATATCGAATGGCACGGGACGGACCGCAACGGGACGCCCGCGACCATGACCGGCGAGCTGCACTTCGGGTGGGTCCTGGGCGGACGCGCGGTCCAGGACGTGTGGCAGGTGCCTTCCTCCGGGCCGCCCGCGGCCACCCTGCGGCCCTTCCACGGGACGACCCTGCGCTTCTACGACCCGTCCATCGGGGCGTGGCGATCGACCTGGATCGATCCGCTCAACGGGCGGATCCGCCGGTTCATCGGCCGCCCGGACGGCGCCGATATCGTCCTGGACGGGCTCGACGACGATCCGCCCGAGCGGTGGTGTTTCCGCGACATCACGGCGGACAGCTTCCGCTGGACGGGAGAGGTATCCGAGGACGGCCGCCGGACATGGCGCCTCGACGAGCAGATGTTCATCCGCCGGCGGACCTGACCCGCCGGTGCCGGGCGCCGCGCGGCTGGTGCCTGGCTGGCGGGCCGTGACCTACGCCGGCCGGCCAGCCAGGAGCGCGATGAGCTATGAGTTCCAGGTCGTCGGGCGCGGTCCGCCCGGGTAGTACTCCGCCTTCCACGCCGTGAAGCCGTTCGCCTTCGCGTGCTCGTCTTCCTTCAGCACGGTCATCCAGACCTTGGCGGCCGACACCACGACCGTGATGTCTTCTCCCGGCTTGAAGTCCTCCGGGGGAGTCACGTACGCCGTCACGTTGGCCACGCCATCGAAACCCACGGAGTCGACCGTCTGGGTGTCGAAGATGGTCACCATGCGTCCGCCGTTCTGGGTGGCGTAGCCGGTTATGGTGACGGGCTCGTCCTTTGCGAAGCCGGTGAGCACCACGCTGAGCGCGAGCTTCACTCCGCCGGCGCCGTCTGGCAGCTGCTCGATCTTGTCGACATGCGGGTTGACCATCGCCGGGTCCTTTCACGCGGGCCGCCGTCCGATCGCCGTCTGCTACGGATGGCGGGCTATCTAATCAGGAGGCGCCCATCGGGCTTCCAGATACCACCGAGCCGGATTCTGTTGCCTCCTGTCACGCAGGCGAACCGAGGGACAAGTACCGCAGCGACTCCCGCACTCCAGGCAGGTTGCCCTTGCGCTGGTAGAGGTCGAGGGCCTGGCCGGCGACGGCGTGCGCCTCAGGGGTCCGGCCGCCCGCGATCAGGACGTGAGCGAGATCGAGCAGGGTGTCGGCGTGCTCGCTGAGCAGGTCGGTCTGCGCCGCGAGCGCGACGGCCGAGCGGGCCAGTTCCTCCGCTTCGCGGTGGCGGCCGCGGTCGGCGAGGATCCTGGCCGACAGTCCCCGGCCGACGGCCTGGGCGGACAGGTCCTCGTCCGCCGCGGCTTCCCGGCTTATCGAGAGCAGGTGCAGGGCTTCGTCGTACCGGCTCTGGCCTTGGGCCGCGATGGCCCGGGCCAGCTTCGCCGCGGTGGTGGCCAGGTAGCGCCGCTCTCCCATCTTGTCGAGGTACTCGAATTCGAGGCGAAGGTGCGACTCGGCGGTCGCGGGATCTCCAGCGAGCATGGCGACGAGCGCGGCCAGCTGGGTGATTATCGCGGTCATCGTGGGGCCGAGGGCGTCCAGCATGCTCTTCGACCGGCTCAGCGCGGCATGGGCCGCCGTCACGTCGTCCTGCATCGCGTACAGGCCCGCCAGGTAGCGAAGGATGACGGCCCTTCCGAAGAGGTGGCTGCCGATCTCGTCGAGGTACTCCTCACATCGCCGGATCCCCTCCGGGGCCGGCGTCGGGCCCCAGAGGGCAGCCGAGGCGAGCCAGCTCAGTATCTCGGCCAGTTCCCTCCGATCGTTCACCCGGCGCGCGTACTGCGCCGCGCGCTGCCAGGCGTCCTCGGCGGCGGCGGATCTCGCCTGGTCCCAGGACAGCGCGGCCTCTAGCTGCAGGGTCTGGCAGATGCCTAGATCGTCCTGGCTTCGGTCGAACTCACGGCGCAGCTCGGGCAGCGCGCGGGTGATCTGTGCTGCCGCGGCGTGCGGATCCAGCTTGAGGGCCAGCAGCAGGGCCTGAACCCGCGCGTGCGCGTGCTGGCCCTCGTCCCCGGCAGCCGCGGCGATGCTCTGGGCCTGGTCCAGGGTGGTCTTGGCCTTCTCGAGCTGCCCGGCCTCCGTCAGCGCTGCCCCGAGGCTGGTAGAGATCCGTCCGAGGACCGGATCGTCGCCGGGGAGCAGGGCCGCCGCGCGGTCCAGCAGGTTCACGGCCGCCAGGTCGTCGCCCCGGTCATGCGCGGCACGCCCGGCCGTCTCGAGGTGCCCGGCCGCCCGGAGCGACAGCGCAGCCGACGGCGTCTCGGCGGGCCACAGCTCATGGCCGTAGCGGGCGGCCTGTTCGAGGTGGTAGCCAACGATCTCGGCGAGCCCAGGGGCGGGCTCCGGGAGCCTGAACTCAAGCCAGTCGGCAAAGCGCTGGTGCAGCTCGGCGCGCAGTGACTTGGGGATCGCACGGTAAGCCGCCTGCTGGATGAGGATGTGGCGGAAGCTGTACTGCTCGGCCGGGCTTCGGCCGGGTCCCTCGTGCACCAGGCCCTTGGCGATGAGGGTCTGCAGGTTACGGCCGAGCGGGTCGCGCGCCTCGGGCGGGAGAAGTTCCCGGACGGCCTCAAGGCCGAAGTCCTTGCCGATGATGGCCGCCCGGGCCAGGACGCTTCCGGCCCCCGGCCCGAGGCGCTGCAGGCGCGCCGCCAGCAGGGCCTGGATCGTGGGCGGCAGGGCCGGCCGGTCGCTCCCGGCCTGCTCGCTGAGGGAGACGGCCAGTTGCTCGAGGTAGAGGGGATTGCCGGCCGCGGTGTCCATGAGCCGGGCCCGGGTGGACGGCGGGAGGCGCTGGCCGGCGGTCAGCGCGTCGAGGAGCGAGGCGGCCGGCCCTTCATCGAGCGGCGGGAGTTCGATGGACACCGCCCGGTCCGCCTCGGCCGCCCAGGCGGGACGCTGCTCCAGCAGTTCCGGGCGGGCCACGCAGACCAGCGCGATCGGCGATTGCCCCGGCTCGAGGGCCAGGGATTCCACCAGGTCGAGGAAGGTGGGCTCGGCCCAGTGCAAGTCCTCGAAAACGACCAGCACCGGCTGGGACCGGGCCTGTATCTCCAGGAAGCGGCGGGCCGCCCAGAAGATCTCGGCCGCATCCGCCCGGCCCTGGTTACCCGGGCCCAGGGCGCGGTGCAGCCGCTCGGCCACGCCCGCGGCGTCCGTCTCGCCTTCCAGGAGGGCCTGGATCCGTTCCGGCGAATGGTGGCCGCCGGCCGCCTGAGATACCAGCTCGCGCAGCGGCCAGAACGTGATGCCCTCGCCGTACGGGAGGCACCGGCCGGTGAGAACGTTCGCCTCACCGCCGAGGCGCCCGGCGCTCTCCTGGACGAGCCGGGTCTTGCCCTGTCCGGCCTCGCCGATCACCGAGACGGTCATCGTCACCCGCTCGCGGGTGGCCTTGGCGTACGCCGCCTGGAGGAGTCCCATCTCTTCCTCACGGTCCACCAGAGGCGCGTCCAGGCGGACCGCCAGCGGGCGCACGCCAGCGGGCGCGGACCGCAGGAGGAACCGGTCGGAGCCGGCCCGGTCGGTTTCGATGGCGGCCGCGGCGAGCTGCTGGGTCTGCCGGCTGATGAGGATCTGCCCGGGCTCCGCGGCCTCCGCCAGCGTCACCGCACGGGCCCCGGTATCTCCCGCGAACCCGAGCGGGCCCGACCCGCCCACCAGCGCCTCGCCGGTCGCCAGCCCGAAGCGGCATACCAGGCGCGCGCCCTGGCGGCGCCGCAGGGTGTCGGCTTCGGCGGCGAGCGCGTCCCGCGCGGCCAGGCTGGCCTGCGCCGCGCGGAGCGCATCGTCTTCGTGCAAGCTGGCCACGCCGAACACGCCCATCAGGCGCTCGCTGTCGCTGGTGGCCAGTTTTCCCCCGTACCGCTTGAGCACCGCGGCCAGGCCCGCGGCCACGTGCTCGTTCACGACCACGTGCGCTTCCGGGTCCAGCGCCGTGCCGGAGCCAGAGGTCAGCCGCAACACCACGCAGAGCACGGTCACCGGCCTGCGCGCCAGCGGCGCCCCGGCGGCGGCCGGACCGGGTGCAGGCGCCCTGACCGGGGCCGACCCGGGTGAAAGAGCCGCGTCCTGGCGCAGGATCGCCGTCTCGAGCTCGCCCAGGGCCGGCGACGGTTCCAGGCCCAGCTCTTCGGCCAGCGTGTGGCGGAACTCGCGGTAGACCTCCAGGGCCTCGGTCTGCCGGCCGGAGCGGTAGAGGGCGAGCATGAGCTGGCCGCGAAGGCGCTCGCGCAGCGGATGCTCGCTGACCAGCCTGCGCAGCTCGGCGGCGACCTCGCCGGTCGAGCCGAGGGCCAGGTGCGCCTCGGCGCGTTCTTCCAGGCAGGCCAGTTGCAGTTCCTCCATCCTGGCGATCTCGGCCTGCGCGAAGGGCTCGTAGCGGAAATCGGCCAGGGGCGGGCCGCGCCACAGCGACAGCGCCTGGTCCAGCATCCCGGCCGCGCCCGCGGCGTTCCCCGCGGCGAGAGCGTCGCGGCCCTCGGCGATCAGCTGCTCGAACCGCCTGACGTCCAGCTCCGCCGGGAAGATCCGCAGCGAGTAGCCCGGCGCGGCGGTGACGAGGCGGCTAGGCGGAAGCACCCGGCGCAGCCGGGAGATCGCCGCCTGAAGGGCGTTCGCCGCGCTGGGCGGGGAATCCTCGCCCCACAGGTCGACCAGGAGCTGCTCGCTCGGCATGACCTCGTTGGCGTGCAGCACCAGATCGGCGAGCACGGCGCGCTGCCGGACGCCGCCGATCGTGATCCGCCGGCCGGTGTCCTCGACCTGGAACGGACCGAGGATCCGTACCTGCATCGTCCGCCCTCTCCCAAGGTGTCAGCGGACTGTCAGCACCCAGCCCTCATTGTCGGACCATGCAGCAAGTAAGACAATCACAGGCAGTTACCGTATCCACGCCCGCTCATGACTCGGAAGAGCTGGTCGACCGGATCCGGGCCCGAGACGAGTCGGCCTGGCGCGATCTGAGCGACCGGTACGAGCCGCTGCTGCGGTGGCTCGCCCGCCAGCACGGGCTGTCGGCTGACGACGCGGCCGATGTCATCCAGCTCACCTGGCTGCGCTGCCTCGAGCACATCGATCAGCTGGCCCACAAGGAGAAGCTCGGCAGCTGGCTGGCCACGATCTGCCGCCGGGAGTGCATGCGCCTGGCCACCAGCGGACGCCGGGAGATTCCGCTCAGCGAGCCGGACATGGTCCCGCTGATGACCGGCCAGGGCGGGGAGTGCGACCCGTGCGCCGAGGTCCTTCGAGGCGACGAGCGTCACCGTCTGTACACCGCCATCATGGCCCTGCCCGAGCGGCAGAGGATGGTGGTCGTCGAGGTGCTGAAGCGCGAGGACCGGAGCTACCTGGACCTCTCCCAGCGCCTCGGCCTCCCGGTGGGCAGCATAGGACCTACCCGGCAGCGCGCCCTCACCCGGTTGCGGCGCGATCCCCGGCTCGCCGGCCTGTCGTCCGCAACCGGAGACCGTGAGCTCCTGAGCGCGTAATCTTTGGCTCTCGCCGCCGGTGTCATGTCTTGACTTTGTACTGCAAAGTAAGCTAGCTTTGCAGTACAAAGCTACTGCGGAGGGCTGTGATGGCCGAGGGAGTCACCATGAAGGACGGGGCGGACGCCGACGAGGGAACGGGCATGGACGTCCGGGACGCGGCGGCCATCATGCAGCAGGCGCGCGCGCGGGCCGAACATGAGCTACGGATCAGCCAGTCGGTGCTGCTGGCGAGCTACGGCCTGGTGTACCTCATCGGTTACGGCGCCGTGTGGCTGTCGGTGCGCGGGCAGCGGCCGTATCACGGGCCGGGGACCGCGGCGCTGGTGGTGCTGACCTTGCTCGTGGCGGCGGCCCTGGCCGTCACCGTGGTGGTGGCGGGCCGGGCGTTGAGCGGTGTCGGCGGCTGGTCCGTGCGGCAGCGGCGTATCTGCCTGCTGTCCTTTGCGGCCGGGCTGGCCGGGGTGTACCTGCTGGAGGCCGCGCTCTTCCACGCCGGCGCGAGCTGGTCGGTGATCGGCGTGTACGGGGCGACCGCGCCCATGCTGGTCTCCGGGATGGCCTTCGCCTTCAGCGCTGCCCTCTGGCCGAGCTGGACCGTGTTCGGCCTGGGCATCTGGCTGATCGTCGTGGCGGCCACCAGTGCGTTCGCCGGCCCGGTCGGGGTGTGGGCCGTGGGCGGGCTGGCGGCAGGCCTGGCGCTCCTGCTGGTAGCGGCCGTCCGGCCGGGATTGCGCCGTTGATGAGCCAGGACGAACTCGACCCGGTCATTCACGTGCCCGCGCGGCTGCGCATCATGGTGACGCTGGCCACCCTGCCCGAGGGCGACGACCTGTCCTTCACCAGGCTGCAGGACATGATCGGGCTGACGCCCGGCAACCTGATCACTCACCTGCGCAAGCTGGAGGACGCCGGGTACGTGCGGACCGAGAAGTCCGGCCGCGGCGTGACCGCGCGGACCGCGGTGTCGCTCACCTACGACGGCCGGGCCGCGCTGGACCGGTACACCACGGCGCTGCGGCAGCTGCTGGACACGGTCGAGCCGGTGCCGCCGCGGCCGGCTGGCGGCTGACCTCGGCTCCGGTCTGACGTGCGCACGGCCTGGCCGTGGTCACAGCAGCACCAGGCGGTGCCGGACCGACCCGTATCCTTCCCCGGCGGCCTCCACGAGCAGGCGCAGCGCCCGGGTGGCCGCCTCGCGGTCGGCGGGCGCCAGGTTGCCCAGGATCCGCGACAGCTCGTCGCGCCGCCACCGGAGCACCCGCGCCACCAGGTCCTCCCCGGAGGGCGTGAGCGCGAGCGTCACCACGCCGCGGTGGCGGGGATCCCGGCCGCGCGTGACGTGCCCCGAGGTGACCAGGCGGTCGGCGAGCCTGGTCACGGTCGACGCCTCCAGGCCCAGCGCCCGGGCGACGCGCCCGGACCGGGCGCGCCCGAGGTCCGCCAGCACCGCGAGCACCCGGAACTGCGGCAGCGACACCTCCCCGCCCAGCACGTCCAGGCTCCGCAGGGCCACCCCGGCCAGGACCCTGGTGGCCGTCTGCAGCGTCTCCACCATCCCCGCACCGGGCCCGGCCCGTGCGTCCCCCGTTACTGGCTTTGCCATGAACAATCATTGTAATTAGCAAGACTTGCTCAAGCCAAGATCAGGATCAGCGGACGCCCGGATTAGCCGTGGGCGGGCGAGCGGGTGTTACCCCGTGGTCGTGACCGGCTGGTAAACGTGGATAACCGTCCCGTCAGGAAAGCTCGCGGCCTCGGCGAGATCCACTCGTAGCGGCTTGGCCAGATCCTTGAACAGCGGCAGGCCGTCTCCCAGGGCGACCGGGAGGATGACCAGGCGGTACTCGTCGATCAGGCCGAGCCTGGATAGCGCCTGAACGAACGCGGCGCCGCCATGCGCCATGATCTCGCCGCCTGATTCGGTCTTGAGGGCGGCTATCTCCTCGGTGAGGTCGCCGCGGGCAATCCGGGTGCGGGCCCATTCGGCGGCCGGCAACGTCTTGGAGAACACGACCTTGGGCAGGTTGTTCATGAACTCCGCGTAATCGCCGGCCGCGTTCGGCCAGTGCCCGGCCATCTGCTCGTAGGTGACGCGTCCCATGATGTGAGTTCCGACCTGGCGCAGGGATGCGACCTTCCATGCGCGCACGTCCGGATGCTCGGCCGGAAGCCCCCAGTCACCTTCGCCTCCCCGGCCGGCGACGTATCCGTCCAGGGTGACACCCATCTGCAGGACCACTCGCCTCATCAGAACTCCTTCATGAACGTTTCCGTTGTTCTCTCACCTGCAGATGCCCACGCACAGATCAGCCTCGCCGGCTGGCTGCCCCGCGTCCAATACACCCGGTCATAACCTGATGGCATGGATGTCGACACCCGGCTGCTGCGCTACTTTGCCGCCGTCGCGGCCGAAGGAAACCTCACCCGCGCGGCGGAACGGCTGTTTGTGTCCCAGCCGGCGCTGACTAAGCAGATCAAGCAGCTGGAGAGCCAGCTGGGGGTGCAGCTGTTCACCCGGTCCCGGACCGGGATGACGCTCACCGCGGCAGGCCGGGCGCTGGCCAACGGAACCCCCGCCGTGCTGGCCGGCTGGGACCAGGCGCTGCGGGTGACGAAGTCCGCCGCCAGCCACGCGGCCCGGGTGCTGCGGGTCGGATTCATGTCCAGCGCCGCCAACGAGGCCACCCAGCAGATCATCGCGGCGTTCGCCCGCCGCCGGCCGGGCTGGCGGGTGGACCTGCAGCAGGCCGCCTGGTCGGACCCTACCGCCGGGCTCGCCAGCGGTGACGCCGACGCTGCCCTGCTGCGGCTGCCGTTCCCCGGCCAGGACGACGTGCGGGTCGAGGTGCTGCTCACCGAGCCCCGCTGGGCCGCGCTCCCCGCCGCCCACCCGCTCACAGCCCGTGATCAGATCCCCTTCTGCCAGCTGTGGGACGAGCCGTTCGTCGCCGCCCCGGCGGAGACCGGCGGCTGGCGCGATTACTGGCTGGCCGCCGCCGAACGCCAGGGCCACCCGGTCCGCATCGGATTCGTCACCGACCAGCCCGACGCCTACCTGACCGCGATCGCCAACGGTTACGGCATCGCCCTGGTCCCTGAATCCGCCGCCCGCTACTACGCACGCCCCGGCATCACCTACCGGCCCGTCACCGGCGTCAGCCCTAGCCAGGTCGGCGTCGCCTGGCCACCCGCCAGCGACGCCAACCCCGTCGTCCAGGACTTCGTCCGCTGCTGCCTGGACAACAAGCCGTCACTACACCGTCAAGAACCAGCCTGACCAGCGGTAACAGCCCCAGAGGCCAGTTCCGCGATCTTCTGGGCGATGGCGGGCGCCTGGTCCTCCTGCGGGAAGTGCTTGCCGGGCACGACGTGCAGGCGGGGCAGGTCCGCGGCGGCGCGTGCCTTCTCGCCGTAGACGGCCAGCGTCATCGTCGGGTCGCCGGCGGCCCAGACCCCCTGCACCGGGTAGGGGACGTCGCGCACGGCGGCGCGGTAGCGGGCCTGCTTGGCGGCTGTGCGCTCGCTGCTGCGCATGACCCGCAGGAAGGCGCGTCCCTGGTCGGACCCCTTGATGAGCGTGAGGTAGGTGTCCAGCTCGGCCTGGGACAGCGCGGCCGGGTCGCCGATGCCCTGCAACCGCATCAGGAACCGGAACGCCGGCGGGTTCAGCGACCTCATCCACGCCTCGCCGATGCCGCGGTGGCGGAACGGTTCCATCGTCCACGGGGATCGGAAGTCGGTCACGTCGACCGTGGTGTTGAGCATGGTCAGCGACGCGACACGGCCGGGCACCGCGGTCGCGAGCTCGAATCCGACCGGGCCGCCGATGTCGTGCACGACCAGGTGGAAGCCGGCCAGGCCGAGTTCGTCCACGGCGGCCAGGCAGAACCTCCCGAGCCCGGTCCAGCTGTAGTCGTAGCCGGGCGGCCGCTCGGCCAGGCCGAAGCCCGGCAGGTCGAACGCCACGCCGCGCAGGCCGCGGGCGGCCAGCTCGGCCAGCACCTTCCGGTAAAGGAACGAGGTGCCGATCATGCCGTGCAGGCACAGCACCGCGGGCCCGGTGCCCTGCTCGCGCACGAAGCTGCGTACTCCGCCGGCTTCGAAGTAGCGCCCGGCCCGCTGGTGGGCCTGGAGGACCTCGGCCCGGCGGCCGCGGCGGCCTGACCCGGCGGCGTCGTGGCCGCGGGCCGCGTGCTGAAGCTTGGACATGGTGGTTGCCTTCCTGCTGTTGCGTCGGGCGGGGTTCTGGTTACGGCAACGGGGGAGGGGACGGCCGTTTTCCTGGCGGCCGGCCCGCCGTCGCGGACGGTCAAGGGCCTGGCATCGCCGGTCAACAGCGGCCAGCAGCACGGCGGGACGGCCGCGCCCGGGCCGGTAAGGTGAACCCGGGGTGATCGGCGTGGACCTGGCTTTCGCCACCAGCCAGGTGGACCCGCCCGACCGGCTGGCCGCCTGGCGCGAGCTGGTGAACCGCGTGTTCCTCCCGCTGGCCATCACACCCCTGGCCGGCCGGGAACGCGGGTTCGAGGCCTCGGTCACCGGCCGCGGGCTGGGCGGGGCACAGGTCTGGCTGATCGAGGGCAGCCCGATGTCGGCGGTGCGGGCCCGGCCGCACATAGAGGCGTCCGGCGACGATGATTACCTGCTCGCCCTGCACGTCCAGGGAACCGCGCACGGGGCCCAGGACGGCCGTGAGGCGGCCATGAGACCCGGCGACTTCGCGCTGTTCGACAGCAGCCGCCCCTACTCGATCTCGTTCACCGGCCCCGGCGTGTTCCGGCACGTGGTCTTCCAGGTGCCCCGGACCAGCCTCGACGCCCGCGGCGTCACCGGCGCGGTGACGGCGCGGCGCGTCCCCGCGGCCAGCCGCCCCGGGCAGCTCGTCTCCCCGTACCTGCGGACGCTGGCCCGGCCCGCGCCGTCCGAGCCCGGCGCGCGGCCAAGGCAGCCCCCGGAGCAGTCCCTGGGGGAGGCCTTCGTCGACGCCGGGCTCGACCTCGCGGTCAGCGCGCTGCGGACCGTGGCCGGATACCCGGGCCCGGCCGGCCCGCACCGCGGCCCGCCGGGCCGCGAGCTCCGCGACTACGCCCTCGCGCACCTGGGTGACCCCGGGCTCTCGCCCGAGGCCGTCGCGCTGGCCTGCTACGTCTCGGTCCGCCAGCTCCACCGGGTGTTCGCCCGCGAAGGCCTCACCTTCGGCGGATGGGTCCGCGAGCAAAGGCTTCGCCGGTGCCGGGACGAGCTCGCTGACCCACGGCTGAGCCACCTCACCGCGGCCGAGATCGCCGCGCGCTGGGGGTTCCGCAGCGCGGCGCACTTCACCCGCGCGTTCCGGGCCCGGTACGGGGTCACGCCCGCGAGCCGCCGCGCCCTCCGCTCGTCCTGAGCCGCGCCGGATTCCTCCCGGCGTGACCGATGAGTCGCGGGTCGCGGGGCCGTCCTATTCCGTGAGGACACATCGACGGCCAGCTCCGGCGAGGAGCCCGCGACCGAGGAGGAAGCCATGCATCCAGTGATCATCCAGGCGGTCGCCACCGAGCGGAGCGAGCAGATGCGGGCGCATGCGGCGGCGGCACGGCAGGCGCGAGACAGCCGCCCCTCCCGGCGGGCCCGGCGCCCGGCCTGGTTCGCGCGCATCCCCGGGTCCCGGCCCGCGCCGCGGCCGCTGCGCGATCCGGAAGCCGCCTGAGGCGAGCCTGGCCAGGCACAACCGGGGCTGCCTGGCCAGGCCGTCGCGGGCGAGCTAGCCCGAAATGGCCTGCCGGTTCAGCGGGGCCGCCAGGCCGGGATAGGCGGCCGCGGCGGGAAGGGACAGCTCGAACACCGAGCCCTGGTCCACCGTGCTGCGCACCTCGACCGAACCCCCATGGGCCTCCGCGATCGCCTTGACCACGGCCAGGCCCAGGCCGAACCCGCCGGTTTCCCGGCTGCGCCCCGTGCCCACCCGGGTGAACCGGTCGAAGATGTGCCCGATGTCGGTGGCCGGGATGCCGGAGCCCCAGTCCCGGACGGCGAGGACGACCTGCTCGCCGGACCGCCGGGCGCTCAGCTCGATCCGGCCGTCCGGCTCGGTGTGATCGACGGCGTTCTCGATGAGCGCGTCCAGGGCCAGGGTCAGGCGGTCCCGGTCGGCCTGCACCGGCGCCTCGGTGAGCGAGCCCAGCGACCACCGCCGGGGGGTCTGGCTCCACCGGTGCAGGGTCTCCATCATCAGCTCCGCGGTGTCCACCGGGGCCGGGCGCAGGAAGTCCGGGCTGTCGGTCGAGGCCAGGAGCACTAGCCGGTTCGAGAGCCGGCGCATCCGCAGCAGCTCGTCCACGGCCACGCGGGCGTCCTTGGCGATGGCCTGGTCGGTGGCGGCGTGGGTGATCAGCTCGGCGTGGCCGAGGGCGATGGTGATGGGAGTGCCCAGCTCATGGGAAACGTCCTGGAGGAACTGGCGCTGCTGGCCCAGCAGCAGCAGGTTGTGCTCGGAGACGCGCTTGATCTCCTCCATCGCGGTCTGCCGCCGGCGTGCATGCCAGGCCATGACCACGAACATCGCGGCGAGCAGCGGGACCTCGGCGAGGTAGTCCGCGTCCTGCTTGCCTCGCAGAACCTGCCAGCCGATCAGGCCGCCGGTGGCCAGGGTCACGACCGTAACCGTGAGGACGGTGGAGCCCAGGTGCCACAGGCGGAAGCCGTAGATCGCGGTCAGGCTGATCCAGATGATGAGGAACGGGACGGTCTGCCAGGCCGGGATGAGGCGCATGGCCAGGAGGTTCAGCCCGAGGAAGACCACCCAGGCGATGTCCAGCCGGTACGCGCGGACGAAGCGGTAGGCCCGGTTAGCCAGCAGCCGTGCGGAGCGTACGGCGCTTTGCGCCGCGACCCCTGCTACCGCAGGTTCAGCAGACGATTGCATAGACTTTCCAACTCCCTGGTCCAGCGGCTACCGAATCCTAAAGCTCCAGGGTGGGCTGGTGGCAAGCCGATCCTGGTCAGGAGGCGTCGTGGAACACCAGACCCAGGGTGAATCGCTGGCCGGAATGTACCACCGACACCCCGTGCCGGACCGGCGCGGCCGCCCAGCCGCGGCTCGATTGCACGGGCCGGTCACGGGTGGTGAACACCAGCCCGTGACCGGCAGGGATGAGCGTGGCGGTGCCGCGGGACTGGGCCCGGGGCCGCTGCTCGACCAGCAGGAACTCACCCCCCGTGTGGTCCGCGCCCGGGTCGCTCAGGTTGACGACCACCTGCAGCGGGAACACCAGGTCGCCGTACAGGTCACGGTGCAGCGCATTCCAGTCGCCCGGCCCGTACCTCAGCAGGATGGCCGTTGATTTGGCCTGCCCGGCCGCGTGGCACATGGCCAGCCACTCATCGAGGGTGTCCGGCCACGGCGCCGGCCGGCCCAGCTTGCCGTACCAGTCACGGGCGATGGGGAGCAGGCGCGGGTACAGCGCCTGCTTCAGCTGCTCGACGGGCTCGGGCAGGGGCGGCGCGAAGTACTTGTACTCGCCCGCGCCGAAGCGGTACCGCTCCATATCCACAACGGACCGGAAGCGTCCCTCGTGGTCGTAGAGGCCGGCCAGGGCGCCGCACTCGGCCGGAGTCAGCAGCCGCGGGGTCAGCGCGCACCCGAGCTCGCCGGCCTCCGCGGCGATGGCCGCCCAGTCGGCGCCGTCGACGCGGTCCGCCCAGGTGCTGGCGGTAAGGGCCGGGATCACGCCGCCTCCAGGTCGAGCAGGAGCCGCTTGGCGGCCGGGCCGCCCCGGTAGCGGCCGAGGTCACCGCCGGACTTGATGACCCGGTGGCACGGCAGTACCACGGGCAGGGGATTGGTCGCGCACGCCGTGCCCACGGCGCGGAAGGCCCGGGGGCTGCCCACCGCGGCCGCGACCGTGGCGTAACTGGCGGTGTCCCCGTAGCCGATGACGGGCAGGTAGCTGAGCACCTTGCGGCGGAAACCCGTGGCCAGGCGGTAGTCCAGCGGCAGGTCGAAGGTGCGGCGCTGTCCGGCGAAGTACTCGTCGATCTCGCGCGCGGCCGGGTCCAGCCGCCGGGGCGCGTTCAGGATCCGCGGGCTGACCCGCGCGGCGAGGGCCTGCAGGACCTGGTCGTGCCCCTCGACGGGGTACGCGACCCGGACCAGGCCGGCCCCGGTCGCGGCCAGCAGCAGCGTGCCGACCGGCGTGTCGAGCGTGCGGTAGGCCACGTCGAGCACGCCCTCGGCGTCGGCGCGCTCGGCCAGGCGGTCACGCAGGACCGCCAGCTCTGCCTCGGTGACGGCGGGCAGGTCCTGGAGCAGGTCTGCGTCGTGGTTCATGGTCATGAGTTCTCTCCGTCTGGTATTACGACGCCTGGGTAGGTCTTCCGCAGCCGGGCGATGCCGTCGGCAGCGGCCCGGCGGGCGGCGTCGGTACTGCCGCCGGTGATCGCCGCGACGTCCTGATAGGGCAGCCCGGCCAGGTAGTGGTAGGCGACGGCCTCCCGCTGCCGGCGCGGCAGGGCGGCCAGCGCGCCCGCGAGGTCGATGTCCCTCCCGTCCGCCGGCCCTGCGGCCGGCGGCTCGGGAACGTCGGCGACCGGGACCGCGCGGCGCGCCGCCGCGCGGGTGACGTCGATCGCCTTGCGGTGCGCGATCGTCACCAGCCACGCCTCGACGTTGGCGTCGGCGGGCAGCCGCGGGTACGCCTTGAGCGCGGCCAGGAACGTCTCCGACCACGCGTCATCCGCGTCGGCGGGCCCGAGCACGGCCCGGCACACCCGCAGGACGGTCGCGCCGTGCTCGGCCACGACGGCCTCGAAGGGCGTCTTGGGTGTCACGTGAGGTAGACGCCCCGGGCCCGCCGAACGTGAGGTGGTCATTGAAGGGTTCACTAGAACAGCCTCGCGGATGCCCCCTCCAGGTCGAGCAGGAATCTCTTGCGGGCCAGGCCGCCGGCGTAGCCGGTGAGGCTGCCGTCCTTGCCGACGACGCGGTGGCAGGGCACGACCACGCTCAGCGGGTTGCGCCCGACGGCCGCGCCGACGTCCTTGGGCGTGACCGCCCCGCCGACCTCCCGGGCCAGGTCGCCGTAGGTGACGGTCTGGCCGTAGGGGATGGCCCCGATCAGGTCCCACACCCGGCGCTGGAACTCGTCGCCCCGGGGCTCGACGGCCAGGTCGAAGCGGGTCCGGTCGCCCGCGAAGTACTCGGCTAGCTGGGCCGTGGCCTCGTCGAACCCGGTGCCGGCGCGCGGGCCGAACGTGTCCGGGTCCGGCCGGTACCAGTGGTGCGGGAAGTACACGCCGGTCAGCCTGCCCTCCTCGGCGACCAGGGTGAGCTCGCCCAGCGGCGAGTCAACGGTCGTATGGGTGGCGGTCATCTCGGTCCTCCTCGTTCGGGTCTGCTGTCCGGTAAACGGTGCGGACCCGTCAAACGTGAGGTCAGTGCCGGGCCTGATCCGGGCTGGCGGCGGCGATGAACGCGGTGATGCACACGTTGACCAGGTCGGCCTGCTCCAGGCTCGGGCCGTGCCGGGAGCCGGTGACCACCTCGGCCCTGGCGTCCGGCCAGGCCGCGCTGGCCTCAGGGCTGGCGATCGGCGCGCGGGCCACACTGCGGTTCGGGTCGCCGGGGGTGTCGATGGCGAACACCGGCCGATCCCGGCCAAGCGCGGCCACGTTGGGGTACCACGTCGAGCCGTTGAAGCCCGCGCCGTGCATGAGCACGACCGGTTCGGCGTCGGCCGGCCCGTACCGGTGGATGTGGGTGGTGGTGGTCGCGGTCTCGACGTCGAACTCGGTCCAGGGTCGCGGCCACAGCGTGAACGCGCGGTCGTACGCGACCATGAACCGCTCCCGCGCCTGCTCGCTGACGAATCCTCCGGGCTCACCCTTCGCTGCCTGCATCACGCGCCTCCCGTCCCGGCCGGCCGCCGTTTATGATACAAGCGTATCACAACGCGGGCTGCGGCCCGCGCGGCGGATACGGTAGACGGATGCCCCGGCAAGTCGATCATGAGGAACGGCGGCGGCAGATCGCCGCGGCGCTGGTGCGCACCGCCGCCGCCCGCGGCCTGCCCGCCGCCGGGATGCGGGAGGTAGCCGCCGAGGCCGGGGTGTCGGTCCGCCTGATCCAGTACTACTTCGGCACCAAGGAACAGCTGATGCTGTTCACGATGCGGCAGCTGGCCGAGCAGATGGGCGAGCGTGCCCTGGCCCGGATCCGGGCGCTCGGCAGCCCGCCCACCCCGCGCAGCATCATCAGCGCCATCCTGACCGAGGCGCTGCCCACCGACGAGGAAAGCCGCGTCTTCAACATCGTTTACCTGTCCTACTTCGCCCTCTCTCTGACCGATCCGACGCTCGGCATCCAGCCGCTCCTCCAGGCCTCCGGCGCGATCGAAAAGGTCATCTCCGGCCAGCTGGCCGCGGCCCAGCAGGCCGGCCAGATACCCGCCGGCCTGGACCCCGGCGCCGAGGCCACCATCCTGCTGGCCATGTCCGCCGGGCTCGGCACCAGCGTGCTAGGCGGCCAGCGCAGCACCGGCGACGCGCTGGGCGTCATCCGCTACCAGCTCGACCGGCTGCTGCCCCCGGAGAAATCCTGAACGATCCCGGCCGCGCGGCCCCGGTCCGGAGCCCGGTGTCCGAAACGTTCAAGACGGCGGGCGGGCCGCGGGGGTACACCGGTGCCATGAGCAAGCCACGTTTTGATGATGCCCGCCAATTCCTCTACGCCGAAGGGCGGCTGCTGGAGCGCCGGATCTTCGGGGTGCTCTTCGAGCAGGCCGACGCCGACGGGGCGCTGGACGCGCTGCGCGGCTACCGCAACCCCGACGGCGGCTTCGGCCACGGGCTCGAGCCGGACAAGCGGGTGCCCGACAGCCAGCCGCTCGACGTCGAGACCGCCTTCTCCGCCCTGGACGCGATCGGCCGCCCCGACCGCGGCCTGGTCACCGGGGCGTGCGCGTTCCTGCAGCGCCTCGGCCCGGGCGTGGGCTGCCTGACCCAGGCCTACCGCGACTACCCCCGGGCCCCGCACTGGGCGGACTTCGCGCTGCCCCCCGACCTCAACCCGACCGCGGGCATCGCCGCCATGCTCTGGAAGTGGGGCATCGACCATCCCTGGCGGGAGGCCGCGACCGCGTTCTGCTGGGAGCGGATCGACGCCGGGTGGCCGTCCGACGCGCACGGCTTCGGGGAGATGCTGTCGTTCCTGGCCTGGACCGGCGACCGCGAGCGCGCCGACACCGTCATCGCCGCCATCCGCGCCGACGTCGGCGGCACCCTGGGCGGCCTGCAGATGTTCCGGCTCGATCCGTCCGTTCCCGGCTACGGCGTCACCCCGCTGCACTACGCCCCGGCGCCCGACAGCCGCTGGATCGGCCTGTTCGAGCCCTCGGTCATCGACGCGCACCTCGACGACCTGGCCTCCGCCCAGCAGGACGACGGCGGCTGGCCGATCAGCTGGGAGACGATCGGGCCCGCCGCCACCAGCGACTGCCGGGGCGCGGAGACGCTCCGGGCGCTCCGCACGCTGCGCTCGTTCGGCCGCCTCCCGTAAGCGAGAGGCCCAGGCCCGGACCGCCGCCCACGGCGCCTGGGTAACAATAAGTCGCGTGCACATCCTGCGAGAGGGCGCGGCGGTCACCGACCCGCTCGCGCCCTACGCGGAGGTTGACCGAACCCGCGGCCCGGGCGCGTGCTGGGTGATGGCCCACGTGGTCGGCGGGCTGGACGGCTCGGCGGCGATCAAGGGCCGGGTCGGCGAGTTGTCGACCGCGCCCGACGCAAGGCTGTTCAGCCTGATGCGCGCGCTCGCCGACGTCGTGCTGGTCGGCGCCGAGACGGTACGCGCGGAGGGCTACGGCGCCGTCCGTCTCCCCCGTGAGCGGATCGAGGCGCGGGAAGCGGCCGGGCGGCCGGGCACGCCCCCGCTGGCCGTGGTCACGCGTTCCCTGGAGCTCGACTGGTCGGCCAGGGCCTTCGCCGACGCGCCGCCGTGGAGCCGGACGCTGGTGATCACGTGCGCGGCGGCCGATCCCGGGCGCCTGGAGCGCGCCCGGAAGGTGGCGGACGTGATCCTGGCCGGGGACGACCGGGTCGACCCGGAACTGGCCGTGCAGCGGCTGTCCGAACTGGGGCACCAGGTGGTGCTGTGCGAAGGCGGCCCGACCTGGCTGGGCGAGGTGGTGGCGGCCGGATTGCTCGACGAGCTCTGCTATACCGTCTCGCCCATGATGGGCGGGGACCCGCTGCCGGTGTCGATCACCCCGGCCGGGGCGCCGCTGGCCCGCTTCGCGCTGTGTCACGTCCTGCGCGACGGTGACACGCTGTTCCTCCGCTACGAGCGGGGGCCGCGGTGAGCACCGACCCTTTCAACGCCGTGGTGTCGTCCCAGAACACCGGGCTTATCGTCGTCACCACGGCCGAGGCCGGCGAGCAGGCGGGCTGCCTGGTGAGCTTCCACAGCCAGTCGAGCATCGGACCGCAGCGCTACTGCGTCTGGCTGTCCAAGGCGAACCACACCTACCGGGTGGCGCTGCGGTCCAGTCACCTGGCCATCCACTTCCTCGCCTCGACCGACCTCCGGCTGGCGGAGCTGTTCGGAACCCAGACCGGCGACCACGTCGACAAGTTCGCCGGCCTGCGGGTGAGCCCGGGGCCGGGCGGGGCGCCGGTCCTGCAGGACTGCCCGCACTGGCTCGTGGCCCGGCGGACCGCACTGCTGGACGAGGGCGGTGATCATGTGTGCGTGGTCACCGAGCCCGTCACCGCGCACACCAGCGGGCCGTTCGAGCCGCTCCGGACCTCCCAGGCCGCCCACATCGTGGCGGGACACCGTCCCTGGGAACGTCACGACCCGCCCACCGAGCGGGCCGCGCGGTAGCGGGTCAGGCCGGGGCACGGGCCGGGCCGCCCCGGGCCGGCGCCGGGC
>Ga0126381_100001437_pt1 | contig 25621 bp, 24 predicted proteins | sample PanSoiMetPlot_28_FD_96465 | JGI IMG/M metagenome (GOLD analysis project Ga0126381, IMG submission 96465) | Tropical forest soil microbial communities from Panama - MetaG Plot_28 | ecosystem: Environmental > Terrestrial > Soil > Tropical forest > Bulk soil | place: Panama | collected 2016-02-17
ATCATCATCGAACACCAGCGCGTCCGCCTACCCAACGGTCTATTCCTCAACTACAAGGACCTGAAGGTTCAAGACAGCGAATGGTGGTTTACCTACGGGGGTAAGCCCAAGAAGCTCTACGGCGGCAAGCTGTTGGAGAACATCATTCAGGCACTCGCCCGCATCTGCACCATGGACGCTGGTCTTAGGGTCCGTGATCGGCTGCATGGGATTGCCGAGGTTGAAGGCTTCGATCCGGTTGAGTTTCAACTTGGCCTGCAGGAACACGACGCGCTGGCCTACTGCCCCCCGGAAGAATACGCAGACGTTGTCGGCGAAATTCTGGTGGAAGAAATGGTGCGCCGTCCAGTCTGGGCTCCTACGGTGCCGCTCGCCTGTCAGGACGGCTATGGTGTGGGTAAGTCCTATGGTGATGCAAAATAGCAACATCAAAAAATGTCAAATAGTATTTGACAGTCTTTTAACCCTTATGGTATAAGGCTCAAATGACCATGACCGACAAGACGAGGTTGATCGTCTATAAACTTCAACTGACGCCGACGCTGGCACGCTTTCTGGAAATACTGCTGGCGCACAAGGCCGTCACCTACGACATGCTGCTGGACAAGGGCGTAGGAACGGACGAACAGTGCATCCGGGCTCACGCATCCAGACTGAGGAAACACCTTGCCAAACGAGAAATCGAAATCATCAACAGTCGATCCGGTGGATATTGGCTTACCCCAGACGGTAAAGACGCCATACGGAATCAGCTTGAATAAACTGGAAGAGGAAATCCATAAATGTATGGTGGACGGCAGGGCTGATGAAGCCAAGAAGTTGACCCACGCTTACCGCGAACTGATAAAGGACAAACGAATGGCACTCCCAAGCGCGCAGGAAATGTATAACAACATGCTGCAGGCGCAGCAGGCGAACGCCATGCAGCAAGCGCATGCCCAGAGCGTGCAGAACGCCCTTAACACTGGCTACGGCACGTCCAAGCCGAAGATGGCCGCGATCAGGAAGTTGCTCATGCGGCTGGACGGCATCGACATAACGTCCGGTCACGTCGCCATGCCGATAGCGGGGTTCGAGTTTCTCTACTGTGCCGAAGTCTGCGGGAAAGTCTTTGTGTTTGTGATTACCCAGTCGGGTAAGACGGTGACATTCGAAGAGGAAGAAGAACTGTTTCCACGCGACCAGCTTATCACGCAGCTAAATCTGTTGAGGTAGCGATGGCGTCACCCGCAATAGGAATGGCAACCAACGGCATGGCGTTGCCAGAGCGGAATTACGAAATGAAATCGAAGTGGCCGTACCAAGATTTATTTCTAGCCATGGGCGGCAAGGGGCCAGTTATAAAGTTCGGGTTTAAGTATCTCGAAATCGGAGAAGACCCAAGCGACATGACTTACAGGATCGACATTGAACTCCACAACGGCCAGTCAGTGACATTGAAAGACCCACGCAAGAACTTTCCATCACAGCGTTTAGTCAACCAGATCAACCTATTGAGGCCATAAGTGAACGGTCCAGTTACGACATTCGGTAGCAACAAGAAGGAATGGGCTTGGTCATATTCCAAGCTGAAGAATTACGAAGTCTGCCCCAAGCGGCACTTCCACTACGACATTGCGAAAGACGTCAAGGAGCCTGAGAGTGAGCAGCTTAAAGACGGAAACTTCATCCACGAAAAACTCGCCGAGCGCATCGGAAAAAATACCCCTCTGCCTTCTCAGCTTGTTCATCTTGAGCCTTGGGCAGACAAAATTCTTACCGGTGGAGGTAAGGTCTCCGTCGAACTCAAATTTGCCATCGCCCGCGACTTCAGTCCTGTAAGCTGGTTCGACAAGCACGCGTGGTATCGCGGCATCGCGGACGTGTTGAAGCTCTACGGCCCCGTGGCGCTGGCTATCGACTGGAAGACCGGCAAGATCGTGGAGGACAGTGTGCAGCTTGCGCTGATGGCGCAGTGCGTGTTCTCGCATCATCCCGAGGTTCAGAAGATACGAACGGAATTTGTGTGGCTCGCCGAGGACGCGACCACCCGTCAGGACTTCGCGCGTACCGACATGCCGGGCTTTTGGGCGGGCATCATGCAGCGCGTGAACCAACTGGAAGACGCCAACAAGACTATGACCTTTCCACCGAAACCGGGCAGGCTGTGCAAAAGGTGGTGCGCGATTACTGCTTGCCCTTACCATGGGACCAGCCAATGACCGGAGGCGCGCAGATTGCCCACCTACAGGAGCTAGAGCGTTTCAGTATTCACCGTGAAACCCGCAAGGGCGACAGCAACAGAGTAGCCACGCTCTATGTTCGCTGCCGAGATTGCCCGACAGCGTGGCATATCAACTGCAGCAAGAAATTACCCTCCGAGGTAATCGTCAAGAAAGCCCGGCAGGCCGGTTGGTATGTGCAGGAAGGCAAAGCACCACGCTGCCCTGTGCATGCGCGTAACCCGATTAAACCAGAAGTCATTGAACCCAAACCCAAGGAAGTGACCACCCCCATGGCCAAACAAGCCACCCATAGTGTACCGCGCCCCGTCACCGAAAATGAGGGCGGCGTTCTCGAACATATCTCCCCGCTAAAGGCGAAGGGGATGCTGGATGCCAACACTCGCAACCGAAAGATCAACCATCTAGCGGTCTCCGAATATGCCGCCTCCATGCGCGACAAGTCGTGGCGCGTGAATGGTGAAACCCTCAAGATTGCCACAGACGGCACGCTGATCGACGGCCAGCACCGGCTGCTCGCCTGCGTGGAAGCCAATGCCCCGTTCGATACTTATGTCATCTACGGGCTCAACAAGGACGTGTTCGACACCATCGACTGCGGGCGTAAGCGCACGGCGGCGGACTGCCTGTCCATCGACGGCGTTACCAATGCGTCGGCCACGGCGTCGGCTATCCGCTGGATCGCTGCACTCAAGGGCGGCAAGGCGATTGCCACACGCGGCATGAAGATGCACTCCGATGAAATCCGGCTGGCTTACGCTGCGGACAGCAAGAAGATCAGCGAAGCCGTGACAATTACCAACGGGGTAAGTCGTGGCTGGATGAGCCCCGGTCAGGCGGCGGCGCTCTACTACCTGTTCGCGCAGAAGCACGAAGTCAAGGCCAAGGAGTTCTTTGAACTGCTCGGCTCCGGTGCCGGGCTCCATGCCAGCCATCCCATACTGGTTCTGCGGGATCGCTTCATGCGCCTCAACCAGACGCGCGGTCGGGATATCGACATTGAGAAAGCTTGCATCGCCATACGGGCATGGAATGCCTTCCGCGCCAACGAGAACGTCGCCATGCTCCGTGGCCTGCAGCGTAATGCTAAGGGCGAGGAAAGCATGCCGACGATCAAATGATTACCCGGCTGGGTAACTGGTTGCGCAAATTGTTGGCCCGCAAACCAGAAGAAAAGCCGTACCGCATTCTGGTGGACAGGGAGGGAGTGGCCTATCTCCCTGTCACACCGGTCAAACTGAAAGCCAAAAAATGACCCGGTTCGCAGCAAACACCGAAGTTTCGGTTACCAAATCGCGTGCCGAGATCGAACACATGATCGTCCGGTACGGCGCGACCAGCACGGCATTCGTCAATGGCGAGGGCCGGTCGATGATTATGTTCGAAGCGCAGGGGCGGCGGATCGCGTTCAATCTTCCGCTGCCCAAAAAGACCGAGAGGCAGTTCACGCACAACAAGCGTGGCTGGCTCCGCACACCAGAACAGTGCTTGGAAGCATGGGAGCAGTCGTGCCGCCAGAAGTGGCGGGCGCTTACTCTTGTCATCAAGGCGAAGCTGGAAGCGGTGGAGAGCGGGATCACGTCATTCGAGGACGAGTTCTTGGCTCACATCGTCATGCCGGACGGGATCACGGTCGGCGAGCATATCAAGTCGCAGATCGCGCAGAGCTACCAAGCCAACAAGATGTTGCCGCTGCTGCCACAGGAGAAGAAATGACACGGTTCCCTTTTACCCAGAAAGGTAAAATGACAATGACATTATCCGAAGCCCTCAAGTCGCTGAGAGGATGGTGGGGGAGGGTTATAGCGATGCAGAGTTGCGGAAGATAACGGGAGAGTAGGGACGGAATCAAAATGGCACTGAAGGATTTAATTCGCAGGGGAAAGCCACCACACCGCAGGCCAAGCCTAGAACCACAAGGAATTGATGATGTTTCATGGTTTTACGATGACAGAAAAGGACTCTTGGTAGTGCATGAGTTTCGAGAACGCGATAAATACTTTAGGACAGATCATTTTGTCATTCCGTGGGCATCAATACTATCTGCTGCTAGACGATGCGGACATATTGACAATCCACAGCTTTCGGCCCGGCGCATCAGACGCATTTCAGACGGGGAAAAAGCCTTTCTTGCTATGCTACCAGCGAGCAAGAGAGATTTGCTTACCACGACTGAGTCATATCATCAGATTGCCGCGCGACTGCATGTGCCAATAGGCACTGTTAAGAGCAGAGTTAACAGAGCAAACGCCGCGTTGCGGAAAATAATGGATAAATCCCAATAGGAACCGCCCCCATGACCCTCTCCGAAGCCCTCAAGTCGCCCGATGCCGTGGAAGCGGCGGCAAATTGTATAACCGGATATGGTCGCAACTACGCCCGCCATCTTGCCGAGACTGTCCTCACCGCCGCTGTTGCTGTCGCGGAGAAGATGGTGGGGAAGACATGCTTTGAATGCGGTGCCGATCTGGTAACGCTTTGCCTAGAATGTAATCCCCTTGCCTCCACTCCCTCCGATGCCAAGCTGCGGGAGAGAATAGCATGGCTTGAGAGCTTATTCGATTTCAGCGACCCAGAGATTGTATTGCACTCGGCCCCAAATGATCCAGTCACTAAGGATGCCGTCGTTGTGCTGCGCAAGCATTATGAGGCGAAGTCCAATGCGAAGCTGCGGGAGGCGCTGATGAAGATTGCAGACTTGGACCACGTCGATGACGCTGGATACGCCATGTTCAATCTCGCGGATGCGATTGAGATAGCCCGCGCCGCCCTCGCAGCACCGGCACAGGAGAAATAAATGGCGATTACCCCTGAAGGTAAGATCAAGACCCGCGTCAAGCTGCTGCTGTGCAGCTACACCGGCTGCTATTATGGTATGCCAGTGCAGGGCGGCTACGGTGCTGTGATGCTGGACTTTTACGGCTGCTTCAGGGGCCGGTTCTTTGCCATCGAAACCAAAGCCAAAGGCAAGAAGCCCACCGCCCGCCAGCAAAAACTCATGGACGAAATCCGTGAGGCTGGCGGCGCGGTGTTCTTGATTGATGGTAATGAAGGGATAACTGAACTTAAGTCTTGGATGGAGTGGGTGCTGGCGGCGTCGGTGTAGGCGGTGTCGGCTGCGGCTTTCCACCACTGCCGGGTGGCACATAGGCCCAGCCGTAGGGAACGACATACATCCATCCACCACTGCCATCACTCGGCGGCGGCTTCACAACTGTCCCCGGAGGCGTGCCGGGTGGCACGACCGGATCAGGTGGAACAGGCGGAAGATAGATGGGTGGTGTCGGCCATGGTCCGGGTGGACCCCAGAAGCCGGGCGGCGAACCACCAGCAGGCGGCATGTGGATGGGCGGCGTGGGCCATGGACCGGGCGGACCCCATATGCCGGGTGGATTGTAGATCGGGTGTGCAGGAACACCGGGTTGGCCACCGGCAGGCGGAATGTGGATCGGCGGGGTTGGCCATGGACCGGGCGGACCCCAAATGCCGGGAGGATTATAAATCGGGTGTGCAGGAACACCGGGCGGGCCACCGACAGGCGGCATGTGAATGGGCGGCGTGGGCCATGGTCCGGGTGGACCCCAAATACCGGGCGGCTGTGCTGGATCAGAAATTACTTCCGTGACCAACACAAGGCGTGATTGACCAAGCTGCATTTAGACCTCCATGGAGGCCCCCCGCGCAGCGAACTTATAGTTTTAAACCAAGGAGCATCAAGTGACGAAAGACGACATTCTCAAAAAGTTCGCGCAGATCGCCAGCGAAGTTACCCTTTGTGATAAGTCGAAAGTTGTTCCCGAAGCGCGCATCATCGAAGACCTCGGTGCAGACAGTCTCGATTTTGTGCGCCTTGTGATGGACGTCGAACTGGCGTACCACATTATTATCGAAGACGAGGAAGCCGATGGTTTAAACACCGTCGCGCAAGTCGTTGACCTCATTGTTGAAAAGACCACCCATGCAGATCATAGCAAAGCACCGTAAGATCGTATTGCCTTGGGAGAAGCAACTTTCGAACATCTTCCCCAATGCACCGATCCTTACCCAGCAGGGTAACGAGTTCATCGCCATCAACCATGGTGCCGATGAAACTCGTTTCCTGCGGAACATCGGACATGACGTGCCTGCGCCCGTTCTTTCACAATATGACTGGATGGGCGGCACACCATTCGAAATCCAAAAGCTGACGGCGGCACTGTTGACGGTCAACAGGCGGGCCTATGTCCTCAACAGCTTTGGCACCGGTAAAACCAAGAGCGCCTTGTGGTCTTGGCATTATCTCTACACCAACAGGCTGGCGGGCAAGATGCTCGTAATTGCGCCGCTTTCGACGCTCACATTCACATGGGCGTCGGAGATTTTTCAGACACTCCCCGGTATCAAGGCTCAGGTTCTCCATGGCACGCGCGAACGGCGGCTCAAGCGGCTCGCCGATCCGACCGCATACATTTTTATCATCAATCACGATGGTCTTCAGACTGTCTCCGCTGAACTCCGAAAACGCACCGACATTGATACTCTGTGCATTGACGAGCTTGCTGCTTACCGGAACAATTCTGATCGCACGAAACTTGTTCGGTCCTACGCGACAGGACTGAAGTGGGTGTGGGGCATGACTGGAAGCCCTATCCCCAACGCTCCAACCGATGCGTGGGCGCAGGCAACTATCATCACGCCGCAGACCGTGCCGAAGTATTTCACGCAGTTCCGCGACCAAGTGATGATCCGGCTGACGCAATTCAAATATCTCCCGCGCCCCGATGCGGTGCAGAAGGTACACCAAGTCTTGCAGCCAGCGGTGCGCTTCACGCTAAATGATGTAGTGGAGTTACCCCCGCTGGTAGAACGCACGCAGGACGTGGAATTAGGAACGGAGCAGAAGCGTGTGTACGACGCCATGTCGAAGAACGCTTTTGCCATGCTGCAGCAGGGCCAGATCGACGCCATGAACGCGGGCGCGGTGCTGAACAAATTGCTTCAGATAAGCACTGGCTATGTTTATAGGCGCGACGGCACCGTTGCCGGGCTCGACAATGACAAGCGCATTGAGGCGATGCTCGACGCCGTGCTTGACGCCGATAACAAGATCATTATTTTTGTCCCCTTCAAACATGCTTTGGACGGTATCTCCAAGGCCCTGACCGCCGAGAAGTTTCACCATGCAGTTATCTCAGGCGACACCCCCAAGGGTGCGCGCGACAAAATCTTTTACGACTTCCAGCATGTACCCACAGGGGTAAGAATTTTGGCCGCGCATCCCGCGACCATGTCTCACGGCTTGACCCTTACTGCCGCTGATACGATCATCTGGTTCGGTCCTGTGACTTCGCTTGAGACTTTCGAGCAGGCCAACGCCCGCATCACCCGCGTCGGCCAGAAGAACAAGCAGCTTGTGCTGATGCTGCAGGGGACAGCGGTCGAGAAGAAAATGTATGCGAGGTTGCGCGCCAAGCAGAAAATCCAGAACGCACTGTTGGAGTTGTTCGAAGAATGAGTGTGAAGATTGCAGCAGAGTACGGCATCAAAACCGACAATTTCGGACATATAGATTTGTGCATATCCATAGAAATGCACGACAGGTTCGAAGACGCTGACATGCACAAGATGCTGACGCGCATCCGGCAGGCGGCGATCAATGTAATTCTATCTGACGACCACATGACCACCCACGAAAGGAACATGAAACGTGCGCTTGAAGCCAAGGAGATTACCTGACGAGGTAATAGGCGGGACCACCAACCCATATCTTGAACGCTGGCACATCTGCCGGAACAAGTTTTTCAACATCTACCTGCATCATGTTATCCGCTCGGACGATGACCGTGCCTTGCACGATCATCCATGGTGGAACGTCAGTATCGTGCTGCAGGGTGGGTATTACGAAGAAGTGCCGGTGATCCCCGGCATGTATGCCTATGGCTGGCGTCACACCAAGAAGACATGGCGTGGCGTCGGCTCAGTTATCTACAGAAAAGCACTGTCAATCCACCGGCTCATTATTTCACCCTACGCCCCGAAGGAAACTTGGACGCTGTTCATCACAGGTCCGAAGATCAGGGAGTGGGGGTTCTGGTGCCCGAGTGGCTGGAAACACTGGCGCGTATTTTGCAATGTGCCAGTAGGTGAAGCAACGCATGAAGAAATCGGACCCGGTTGTTAATTACCCAGAAAGGTAAAACCACAGATGAGTGAAACAGCAGAAAGGCTACTGCCCGTCATACCGGAGGGCATGACCGTTGACAAATTGATTTCCGGTTATGTCAAGCTCCGCGATCAGATTGCGGCAAAAGAAAAAGAGTACAAGGAAGCATTGCGTCCTGCGAAGGACATGTTGGATGCAATGAACAACAGATTGTTGGACATGCTCAACCAGCAAGGCAGTAATAGTATGACTGCACCGGGCGGTACAGCTTACAGGATTGAACGCACGTCAGCTTCAATCTCTGATGCTGAAGCATTCCGCAATTTAGTCCTTGCCAATGAGCTATTCGATTTGCTTGATTGGAAGGCTAATAAAACGGCTGTCAAAGACTATATCTCCGAGTATGGCGATGCGCCTGCCGGGGTGAAGTGGACAGTCGCATATGAAGTCGGCGTTCGTCGCGCTGGCGAGAAGTAACCACCACAACCAACTAGGAACTCACATGACTAATAACCAACTGATCCCTGCATCCATGATGAATGGCTCTACAGTCTCCACCGTCTTCGCTGGCCGTCAGACTGACAGCCTTGGTGAAGGCATTCGCGCCGGTTTCGGCATCATCGGTTACCGTGGCAAGGTGTGGCACACCAAGTATCAGGGTGTTGAGACCATTATGATGCGTGATGACGGCGATGGTCCGCGCAACAGCATCGAAGTCGTGATCGTCAAGGCTTCGCCCAATATCTCGAAAATCTGGTACGAGAATGGGTTCGTGGAAGGCTCGTCCGCTGCGCCGGACTGTTTCTCCACGGATGGGGTCAAGCCCGATGGCGGGGCCAACAAGAAGCAGGCGACCGCCTGTGCCGCTTGTCCCAAAAATGCTTGGGGTTCGAAAATTACCGAGGCGGGTAAGCCCGGCAAGGCGTGCACTGACAGCAAGCGCCTCGCGGTCGTGCCGCTCGGTGATATCGACAATGAACGTATGGGTGGTCCGATGCTGCTCCGCGTCCCTGCTGCATCGTTGAAAGACCTCAAGGGTTACGGCGACACGCTGCAGCAGTACGGCTTCCCGTATTTTGCGGTGGCGACCCGGATCGCGTTCGACGTCAACGAAGCATATCCCAAGTTCGTTCTGTCTGCCATCCGCCCCCTGACTGACGTGGAAGCCCGCAAGATCATTGCCCTGCAGGACGGCACGCTGGTCAACAATATCCTCAATACCTCTGTTGAAATCGCGCAGCACGAGCCCGAAGCCGCCAAGGCTGCGGTCCCCGCTTCGCCGTTTGAACAGGTCAATCCGTCTGCGTCGGTCGCTGCTACTGTTCAGCCAACTGTGCAGTCTCAGCCTGTGCAAGCGGCACAGCCCGCTGCCACCGCTGCACCGGCAGCGACCGCCGCAGAACCGGAGAAGCGCAAGCGCCGGACCAAGGCGGAAATGGAAGCTGCCGCTGCGGCACTGGCTGCGTCCAAGACTGGCGCTCCGACCCCTGCTGCTGTTACCCCGCAGGTAACTCAGCCGGTCGCACAGCCCGCCGCCGTGCAGGAAGAACTGGCGGACGACACGTTCGAAGATCAGCTTGACGCGCTGATGCCTAAGTAATCCAAGCATGGCCGTGGGGCTCCGCGCTCCCATGCTCTTTCGCCGTGTGGTCCCGAGCGGTGGATATTCGGGACACCTAAAATAAAACACCACGATCACCACAGGCATATAAATGACCGGGGCAAAAGAGTTTTTAGAGACCGTTCTCCCTTGGGACGCCGCAGGGGACAACGTCTGGTTTAATCTGCACTGGAAACAACCTAACCAATCAGGTAATGGTGTTTTTTGGGCGGGTCGGGCGTACAAAGACCTCAATCAACTCACTCAAGGTCTTCGCTTCTATCAAGCGAAGCCGGGGCTCGATTTCTATATCTGCATGTCCTCGCAGAACCATTGCGAGGTCAAGATATCGAAGGCGCGCAATCCGTATAATTCTGCAGTCCGATTTCAGGCCAATGTTGTCAGACTGAAAAGTTTTTACATCGACATAGACGTTAAGCCGGACGCATATAAAACCACCGACGAGGCGCTCAGTGCGCTCAAAGATTTTCTGGACGTCACTACTCTACCTGTACCTAGCTGTCTCGTTGGCTCTGGGTCTGGTGGGTTTCACGCTCATTGGGTGGTGGATCGCAGCCTTACCCTTGCTGAATGGCAACCCACCGCCAACGCTCTTGCTGGTGCCTGCAAGTCACTCGGGCTTATCTGTGATACACAATGCACCGTTGATAGTGTCCGCATCCTGCGGGTGCCCGGCACGCTGAACCACAAGACCAATCCACCAAATCCGGTGGAGCTTATGTCTTTTGGGAAGGTCCATAAGTTCGACGATATCAAGGAAATCCTTGAACCGTTCGAGGGCTTCACGCCTGCGGTTACCCACAAGGGTAACGGTGCCATGTCCATTTTCGAGTGGGACGCGGTCAAGCAGGCGGCACTGGCGGACAATCACCTGTCTGCAGGCATCGAAGATACCCGGCCTACGCCCAGTGTTTACACGCTGATGGACCAGTGTCCCTTCATCAAGAACACGATGGAAACTGGCGGCGAAGGTCTGGCCAATCCGCTTTGGTACATGTCGCTGAACATCGCCAGCTTCACCAAAGAGGGCGCGGTCGCAGCCCACCTTATGTCTGAACTCCATGACGATTACACCATGGAGGAAACCGACACGCGCTACGAGCAGATCGTCAGGGATCACAAGGCGCGCGATATCGGCTGGCCATCCTGCCGGTCGATTGAGAATGCGGGCGCAAAAGAATGCGCGTCCTGTCCGCTCAAGTGTCAGAACAAGTCGCCGCTCAACTTCGGGAATGTCATCCAGTTACCCGCTCCGGTAACGGCTGCTGTTAATGGCGCGTCCAAGCATGTGGACGTATGGCCTGAGAAATACTCTCGCCGTGCTGATGGCTGCATCTACACGCAGGTCACCAATGAAAACGGCGTGACCACGGAGCAGAAGATCAACGCATATCCGATCACGGATGGCTGGGTGCAGGACAAGCCGTGGACGCTGCACTTTATGACAACTACCCAAGTGGGCCGCTCGACCCACATGGAAGTGCGGTTGGAAGATTTCGGGGGCATGGGTCAGGCGCGCAAGGTGCTTGGCGAACAGGGCATGGTGCTGTCTGACAAGCAGTACAAATTAACACAGGAGTTCATGGTGGCTTGGATACAGAAATTGCAGACGGAGAAAGGCGCGGTCGTTACGGCCATTCCTTATGGCTGGTCGGAAGACCACAACGGCAACATCGAAGGCTTCTCGTTTGGGGGCCGGGTATGGGGCAACGGATGGGATAGGCAGTCTTCGATTGCCGATCCGGCCATGCAGAGCGTCTTTACCTGCAAGGGTAATATGAAGGTGTGGCTGGACGCGAGTAAGTTCATCACCGATCAGTTGCGCCCTGAACTCAACGTGCTGCTGGCGGCATCTTTCGCGGCACCGCTGACGCAGTTCACCGGCCAGCATGGTCTTCTCGTATCTGCATTCTCCACCAAATCAGGCGTCAACAAGACGTCCGCGTTCACGGTTGGCTTGTCGGTGTGGGGCATGCCGAAGAAGGCCAAGAGCCAGTTGGACGACACCGGCAACCAGACCTTCAAGAAGCTCGGCTACATGAAGTCCATGCCGATCTATTGGGACGAACTTCAGACCACGAAGCAGTTGGACGAGTTCGCCAACTTCATCTTCAAGCTGATGGGCGGTCGTGAGCGTGGCCGCATGACGTCCAAGTTGCGGCTGGCAGAGACCGAAACATGGTCGTCCATGATGATATCGGCGTGTAATAGGTCGCTGCTGGATATCCTGCAGGAGAAGGCGGTCACGCACAACGCCAGCCTCATGCGTATCTTCGAATATGAAATCTTTCCGCCAGACCCGAATGGTCCGGGCCGCGTCCTGCCGGGCGAAGCCTCTCGCATTCTGGAAGGACTGGAACACAACTATGGGTGGGCGGGGCTGGCCTACGCACAGTTCTTGGGTTCGAACATCGAACAGATCAGGAAGGACATTAAGCGTCGTCAGGATCAGATCGAACAAAACCTCAAGATCAACGAGGCCGAGCGTTTCTGGTCGGCTGCAATCTGCGCGGTCATGCAAGGCGCGGAATACGCCAATAGGTTGGGTCTTACCAACATCGACATGGAGGCGATGGAGGAATATCTGGTTCAGCAACTCGACAAGATGCGGAAGCATGTCAAGGAAGCGACCGTGGACCTGTCGAACAGCATCAATATCTCGTCGCTGCTGGCCAAGTTCATGGCCGAAAAGCGTGCCCGCAACACGCTAGTCACCAACCGGGTACTTACCGGCGCGGGTAAGCCGCCTGCTGGTGCAATCGTAGTTCTTAACGATCCGAGCAAGCTGGATGCGATCTGCGTGCATATGGGCAAGGAAGACCGGCGCATTCGCATCAGCAGCAGCGTACTGGACGAGTGGCTGCGAAGCCACAAGCCCAATCCAATCCCCAAGATGGCATTCTTCAGGGCGTTGGAAGCCACTTTCAAATACAAAAAGAATCAGTCATTCCTAGGAGGGGGGACCGCTTTCAAAAATCTCAAAGAATATGTGATCGACTTTGACGGCGGGGACTTCCCTGAGCTTTGGGAAGAATAGAGGGGGAAAACGTATAGCGTATGTCACCGACATTCTGGACCACCGAAAAAGAACAACAACTCATCAACCTAGTCAGACAACAGCTTACCTTCGGACAAATTCAAAAAGCCATGCAGGCACCGACCCGTAATACGGTGCTGGCGAAATACTGGCGCATGAAGCGTGCGAACCCGGACCTGCCGGACCCTCGCGTGTCGTTCCGGTCGAAGGACTACAAGTGCGAGGGCGCGCGGGTGCCCCATAACCAGCAGATCAAGAAGGAGCTTGTCCGCTCCGACTTACCCGTTGAGGTAATCACAAACCCCAACAAGATCATCCCGTTGATGAACGAGTTGGGCGAGAAGATCACCATTCTCAACGTAACCAAGGCGCACTGTCAGTTTCCGATAGGCGATCCCGCCAACGAAGACTTCCAGTTCTGCGGTCACGGCAGGAAGCAGGGTTCGGCATATTGCGACGGTCATCATGCCGTCTGTTATGTGCCGGTGCCTAAGAAGGAAAAGAAGAAGGGTAGCGTGCATCCGCTCCTGCAAGTGCAGGACCGCTAATGGCACGGCCTAGAATTTTTAAAAAGAAACCATTCTGCGTGCATGTCTATCTGCACAAAGAGCAAGGGGACTGGCTCAAAAGACAGAGCCGGTCCCCCTCTCAGATCATTCGTGAACTGATTGACGCGAAGCGGAAGGAACTAGCCGCTAAGAGACAGGCTTGTAGCCCTTCTCCCCGCGACGCCAGCCGCGATTGTAGTGCTGGGTCTCCATGTCCAGATTCGAGGACACGTTCCCATGTTTGAGTCCATGAATATGACCTACGTCCTTGCCATCGCCCTTTTTGGCATGACCTTCTTTAATCATAAGACGGCGAGCAGCGTTGCGTTCTTCACGGTGCTTAATCTGTTCGGGAGTACCCTGATATTCGCGGTACTCTTTAGCGTAATCTCTAGCCACGTTTTCCCTTCCCGCCATGGTAATTTTTTTGCCCCGGTGCTGCCTTCGCTTTCCGTGCAAGTTCACCGATAACACCACCGGGGACGCCCTGCGCTTTCAACTGCGCGGCGCGTCCCCCATGGCCAAGTTCGTTGGACTTACCCTTGAAGGTACCTGACTTCTTAATCCCCGCCATGTTCGGCCTCCGCTTTTTCTTTCATCAGGCGCTCGCGTAGGGCATAGCCCATCAAGGGCCACGCTTGACGCACGGCGTCTTCATAGGCCAGCGTCCGGCCCAGATTCTCGTCATAATTGGCTTCGCTTGCCGGTGCCGCCTTACCCACGAGGGTAAACCCGTTCCGCAGCACGATCAGGCAGACGTGCAGGACGCGGAGCGGCCTGACCACATCGACCTTGAGATACTCAACCGCTTCGGCGGCGTTCAGGTGATAAACCGCTTCAATGTTGTTTTCGATATCCCGCACGCTGACACGCGGCGCGGTACGGCCATCAGCGCATTGGGCTTCAGTTGCTTCCAGACCTGCAGATTTCATCAGTCACCCTATTTATAGAGATCGTACACACCCTGCGCGATCTCCTTGTTGTGGGGGGTCGTTTTGATCCCCCCGATCAACCGGTTATAGCTGACGTTGTTGCGATTGGCAGCATGTAATGCCTTGAACAGATCACCTTTTGTTATTTGCGCGCTGGCAGGCTGGGTCGCGTTCCAATCGGATATCTTCTGCCATGCGGCGTCCCGGTCCTCCGGTGCCGCGCCGGTCCATTCCTGCGTCAGTGCCGTGCGCTTGGCGTTGTAGTCCTGCACCGCGTTATAGACCGCTTCCTTGGCTTCCGCCGCCTGCGCCTTCGCGGCAGGGGTGAAGCCCAGCAGGGATTTGGCCGCGTCCGCGCCAGTCGGGACATAGCCGTACTTATTCGCTGCCGGATTGATTGCGTTATGAATGTCACGAAGAGTCTGGAACGGAGCAGCCTGCAGCGCACCGCCTTCGATATCACCCGTAAGCATCTTGTGGATGCCCTTGAGTGTGTCCGACGCCAAGCCATAAGGCGCACCGCCGAGTGCGTTGCCGATAAAGTCAGTGACCGACTTCTCGTCAATCTGATCCGGCATGCCGTAGGTCATAAAGCTGTTGAGGCCCAGCCGGTGATGCACGTCCACGCCCATGTAGGTTGAGCCGAGACCGTTTATCAGCACCTTGCCCAGATCGTCGCCAAACGTACTCTTGATGCCCGCCCTTTCATAGTTCTCGACGTCATTCCAGTCGCCATCGGTCAAGCCGACGCCCTTGGAAATCATGCCCAGCACCTTGAAGGGTTCCAGCGGCAGACCTTGCAGCACGCCCGCCATCATGGAGTGCATGCCCAGTATCGCGGCGAGCGAACCGAGCGCCTGCACCTTGGCCATCTTGTTCTCGCCACGCAGACCTTGGATCGCCAGCTTGCCGAGCAGGTGATACATCATCTGCGGGAACTGCTTGAACTGCAGGAACGGCCTGAGCGCCGCATTCTTGAACAGCGGCGCGGCGTTGGTCGAACTGAACAACCCCTGTGTTTCTTCGATGGTCTGCTTGGCGTATTCCACCGCCGCCTTGTGAGCAGCCGCTTCCCCCTTACCCTCGCGGGTAAGTTTGTTGAACTCAAGCCTGTAAGCAGCGGTCGCCCCGGCGAAGCGGTTCATCGCTTCCGTGGCGTTGGTCAACTGGCGGAAGATGCTGTCCACCTTGTTGAGACCCTGATCCAGCGCACCGAGCGCACCGGGAAGCTGGCGGTTGGGCTGATACTTGGAGACTTCGATACCGGCAGACGGATGAATGTGCCCCGTAGCCGACAGTTCGTCGAACATCTGGCCCAGACGATCTTCGTCCGCCGTGCCCTTGACCAGCTTCTTGCCAAGCTCCGCATAGTCCGTGCCCTTCTGCAGCGACGAGCCCACGGTATGCGCCCACGCATCGGCCCCGCCCGCTTTGTAAAAGCCCGACAGTTCACGGATCGCCTTGGTCGCCGCCGCATAGGACGACAGAAGTCCGTGACGCCCACTCAAATAAGGAATGGTAATCATCGGCAGGTGCGTCTGGTGCAGGATCAAGTGCGACGGGCGCACCATGCGGTCGATGTAGGACCACGCCATGATCCGGCGCGCGGCGTTGGAGTAGGCCCCGGTGTAATCGTTGGGGTCCGGTGCCTGCGCCCGCTTTTCGATTTCGTTCGCCGCCTGCGTGCGCTTGTAATTCTCGTCCGGGTCGGTGTCCTTGGCGTAGCGTTCGCCCTTGACGTATTCGTGCATCGCCTTGAGCGCGGCGTCGATCTGCGGCTGAAACTCAAGCCGGGCGCGGTAGTTCGCCTGACTGTGATTGTATTCGTAGAGATTGCGCGCGGCGTCGTCCGACGCGCCCATGATATTGCGGCGAGGCAGACGGCGGGACTGCACCCGGTTGTCGGCCATGGCGCGAAGCCCGGCTTCACGGATGGTGTCCTGCAGGACTTTTTTCTGCGCCTCGGAAGCGTTCTTGAACTTGTCCTGCTGCGCCAGCGACCGCAACAGCGCCTCGACCCCACGCCCGCCAAACTCGTTCTTCTCAGTGAGCAGATTGCGCTTTTCTTCCAGCGTCACATGATGGAACAGGCCGCTGTCCTGAAGCTCCTTCAGCCGCGCCTTTGCATCGTTGAGGTTCTCGTGAAACTCAAGATGCTGGTCGGTCAGCTTGATCTGGTAGCGGGCCTGCGGCGAGCCGGTGGTCGATATCGCCTCTTCCTTGCGCGCTACCGGCTTGCCGGTGTTCGGGTCGTAATACTTGATATCCGGCTGGTAGTGCAGCCCGGTGGACTTGGCGAAGTCCCGCGCTTCCTTGGCGGTCTTGAACTCATAAGTATTCTCGCCAACCTTGGTCGCATTACCCGGCACGGTAACTTTGTACCTGCCGACAATGGCATTGTCGCCACGGCGAATAAGGGGCGCGTAAGGACCCTTTCGAACGCGCAGAGCCGTCGAGCCAGCAAGCAGATCGCTTGCCCCGTCGCCCACATGTTTGGCGAGTTGTTCCCTGAACGCCTTGGTGTTGGTCCCGGCCAGCAGGTCACTGACCACCTGACGCTTCTCAGCATCGGTGCCCTTAAATTCGTACTCGCCCAAGATGTGTTCGACCAGCCCCTTCTGCATGGCAGACTGGGTCTTGTCGTAATAGTCAAAAACATGCTTCTGCAGATCGGCGAAGCGGGGGTCCTGCTTGACGATATCCGCGTAAGCCTGACGCAGTTCAGGGTGAGCATCGCGCGCCTCCCAAGACGACATGCTCTCCTTGGACGCATCGTCTTTCGGTTTGATGTGTGCGTTGCGGCCCTCGCCAAGCTCTTGGCTGGCGTCCACGCCAACCATGGTCTGCCGGTGCAGCAGTTCGGAAAACTTCTGAAAGAGACCGGGGTTCTCCTTCTGCGCGCGGTACATGGCGGCAGCGAGGTCGATGCCTTCTTCCTTCAGCTTGTTGGCGCGCACGCCCGAGCGTTCGATCAGGTCGAACACCTGACGGCCATGGGGGAGGATTTTCTCCACCATGCGGCCATACTGGGCGTTGGTCATCAGAGCCAGACCGGCCTTGCGCGCCGTCTGACCCAGCCATGAGCCCGCATTGACGGTGTCGCTCAACCACTTACCCGGACGGGTAATAGAACTCACATAGTCTTTGGTGGCTTGGACATTGCGCCCCAGCGACGCTTCCAGCTTGGGCTGGAACATGTCGTTGATATCGGGATCGTGACCGGCGCTGCTGAAGTCGCCCGCCGCCATGCGCTTGCCCTGAATGCCAGCGCGACCGAACGCGCGGGGTTCAGCCTTGGGCTGGCCGCGACCGAACTGACGCGCATCAGGCAGGACTTCGGGCTCAAGACCGGAAAGCTGGTTGAACGCTTCCAGCGCCGCCTCGACCGTCGAAACCGTTTCGGGACGCTTGTCGATGCCCAGTATCTTGCGAATGATCTGCACGACCGCATCGCGCACCGTCGCCATGCGGCTCTTGGTCAGGCCCAGCGCGGTCTTCACGTCCTCGGAGACCGTGCTGTACGCGGCCTGCTCCATGAAGTGCGGGTTGCTCAGGACTTCCGACAGAAACTCATGTTCATCCTTGAAGCCATAGACCTTGGCCTTGGGGCCATAGACTTCGCCCACATCCTTGGCCATCTGACGCGCCATAAGGGCAACCACCGAACGCAGCCGGGGGTTTTCGTCCAGTGCGCGCCACACGGCGGCATGGATCGCTTCGTGGGCAAGGGTGGCGCGTAGGGTCGCCAGATTGCCGGTCTCGCCTTCGGCGATATAGATGACCGGACGGCCCGTGTCGTCGCGCGACGTGATACCCCGTGTCGGCCTGCCGTCTTCATCGGGCGGGGCAGTACGCGCCATGTCTTCTTCGCTGATGACATGAACGCGGGTATCGCCCACGATCTTCCGCAGGACGCCTTCGACATGCGGGCCGAGGATGCTGTGGATCGCGCCACGCTTGCCTTGGATAACCGGCATGTCCTTGAGGAAAGACGCCACGGTACCGCTCTGCAGGGGCGTGATGTTCTCAAGCTCATGCGGCTCGGGCACGTCACCGCCGCCCAGACGCTTCACACCCTTGAAGCCCAGCTTGATCTTGCCGGTGACCTTGGGGGCCTTCTCCTTGAGGACGCTGCCAGCAGTGGTCTGCTTGAACCGGCCCTCTTTCTGCTCGCCAAACGTGAAGTCGTTACCCGTCAGGGTAACTGGTGCGCGTTCCTGTCCTTCGGCTTCGTAAGAAGTTTCAGGCTCAACTTCTCCTTCATGGGTTTCCTCTGCTTCAGGCGCGTGAACGCCTTCGGCTTCCTCGACGTCCGCACGTTCTTCAGGGGTGGTCTCCGCTTTGACTTCACCTTCGGGCTCGGCAGCAACCTTGCCTTCTTCAACCTGCTTGTTGCGCGCGGCTTCGGCACGGCGCTCGGCCAGAACTTCGGCGCGGCCTTCCTCGCCGCCATGGCGAAGCGCAAACTCGCGGCTCAGGAATTTGGTGACCGCTGCGGCTGACGGCTCCTTGGCCTTCAACAGATCGCGGGCTTCCTTGATGATCGCCACCGAATTGTTGGTCTGCATGGACTTGTCTTCGGTGTCGCGGAGAGCGCCAATCTGGACGCCCTCCTTGTCCGCAGTCTCGACCATGGCGCGGGCGCGGTCGATCACCGCCTGCTTACCCTCGGGCCTTGCCAGTGCGTCGCGTTCTTCCGGCGTGGGAGCATGCTTCTCCACCACGCTGTCGGCCTTGCGGTTCAAAAGAGCGCGGGCGTCGCGGTCCTTCTGCTCGTACTTCGCGCCCTTGCCACGCTCCTTGGATGCGCGTCCCGCGCCAGTGCCCTTCTTATTGGCATCCTTGGCCACGGCCTTGATTTCAGCCGCCACGGCCTTTGTCCGCGCACGTTCGGCGTATTCCTCTTTGGAGTAGGCCATCTTCAGGCCGCGCGCCTCGGTCTGCGCCTTGACTTTGTCGTAGCTGGCCGTGGCTTCCGCAGCCGCCTTGTTACCCGCCTCGGTAACACGGTCAGCAGCGGGAAGCTCAGGTGTTTCCGGCTCGAACTCGACGTCGCCGACGCCAAGCATCTTGCCAAAATTCTTGAGGCTGTCCTTCTTCATCTGCGCGTACTCGTCGCGCGTCATGCCGTGGCTTTGCTTCCACTCACGGTAAGTTTCTTCATCGCGGTCGGCGTTCCACTGGTCGATGCGCTCCTGACCCATTTCCGGGCCGGTATAAGACGCGATGCGGTTACGCAATTCATCATCGGTAAGCAGAGCAGCCTTTCGCGGGTCAATCTTGGTGACCTGCGCCAGCACACGCTTGGGACCTTCACCCGCACGCGCGGGAAGCTCCTTCACCAGTCCAGCGGGCTTCTCCGCTGCGGCGGCTTCAGCAGCAGCCTTCTCGCGCAACGCAGCCTGACGCGCCTGACGATCCTTGGCGACCGCAACCGCCTGTTCGCCCGCAGCGCCAGCCTGACGCTCGGCGACAACCTGCCGTGGGTCCTTCGCCACGATGGCATTACCCGGCGTCTTGTCCTGCTGCATCTTGGCGGCGGTGTCGGCAGCGGTGCCTTCAAGGGTCGCTGCAGCCGTGCGGACTTCGTTACCTTGGGGGGTAACTTCCTGCACGCCGACCGGGGTCTCGCCCGCCGCGACCTTGGGGGCCAAGTCTTTTTTGGAGAAATCCCCCAGACCCAGAATTTCATTCTGGCGGCTTTCCGCGACGGCCTTCTTCAGATCGCCATACGAGACATGCTCTGGGTTGTAATACCAAGTGCCATCCCGCAATTCGACCTTCTTCATGCCATCGGGAATAGGCATTTCGTCGGGCGGGATCACTCGGCCTTTTTTGCCGGGCTCCTTCGGGAAAAGCATCGCGCGGCGGTTGCCGTCGAGAAGCTGCTGATACTGCTCGTTAAGTGTCGCCTTGGTCTCAGGCACCGTATTGGTGTCGTCGGATTTGGCGAGCGCCGCAGCGCCCTCCTGAGCAGACTTATCCACAGGCGCAGGTTCACCTGCTGTTGCCGTTGCGGGCGCGGTCTGTTCAGCAGTCGTCGCTGATTCGGTCCCAGCACCCGCTGCCCCAGCTTCACCGCCAGTCGCGGGGGGCGTTTTCGCAGTTGACGAGGGCAGCGGGCCTCCCTCGGTTGTTGGGCTGGTACTGGCAACCGGTGGAGGTTCGGATGCTACCGCAGGTTTATTTGGATTGGCAGCGTCAAGAGCAGCCTTCTGCGATTGATCCGGCTCCTTATCCCCTACATTTTCAGTGGTCTTTGTGCCTTCCGACTTACCATGCGGGGTAACTATGCCGGTAAGCGCACCCATGAGCCCCATCTGGGCACCAGACTGCACGCCAGCGGCCATAATTTGCGCCGGATCAAGTCCCTTGGACATGCCAAGATCGACCGCGCCCTGCTCGTGTGTGGCTTCTGCGGTGGCACCGGCAGCGCCCATACCGAGCGCACCTTCAGCCCCGCCGACCAGCGCCCGCTTGATGATACCAGCGCCAGCTTCCTCGGGGAGCAGCCCGGCCAGACGGCCAGCCGGACCCATGAGCATGGCTGCGCCATTGACCAGACCGTTGATGAGCGGAGACAGACCCATCGCCTTCTGGGCGGTGTCTTTCTTCGCCTGATCCTCGTCCATCCCCATGGCCCGCAGGCCGTAATAGTAGGGGACGTCCTTCTTGAGTTGGTTGTCGTCCTTGTCGTCGAGGAAGTTGTAGGCGTCAGCCGCGCTCGCCGCCGCGCCCTGTGTAGCGCCGACACCGGCAACCGCGCCAGTCGCCAGCAGCGAGCCACCCTCGGTCAACAGCGCGGGGGCAACCGCCATCGCCATGCCGGGGGCCATGTTCGTCGCCTGCAGGGCGGCGGCGCTGATCGGATGCTCCCAGAACTCAGGCGACGTAACCGCAGCCTTCATCCGGTTGCGGGCGCTGTCGGACATGCCCGCTTCGGCGTTCTCGGCACCAATCCTGAAGGTGTGGCGAATGTAATCCGCAATCGCGGACACATTCTCCATGCCGCCCTTGTCAGCGAGAGCTTCTGTGCCCGCGCCCAAGTTCGAAATCTGATCGTAGAGACCAGCGGCGGCGGCTTCGCCGTAATCGCCCCAACTTACAGGTCCACTAACATCCGGTCCCTGCGGTGCAGGCGTATCATATTGACCGGGCGCTGCAGAACTAAGAAGGGCCATAGGAAATCGCTCCACCCGCTTCGGTAGTCTCTCTTGCGAGATTCAATGCGGCTTGTCCAGCCCGCGCACGTTCGGCAGCAATCTTTGCATCTGTCGCTGCCTTGGCGGCTGCGATCTGACGAATGCGACCTTGGTTCCAATGCTCGTTGCCCATGACCGCAGCGGCGTTGACGAGCGCCTTCGTGGGCATGAGATAAGTGTCGCCACCAAAATCGACGCGCTTGATCTCCGGGTTCTGCGTGTCGGTGACCGTGAACGGAACGCGCTTGCCATCGGCGGGCGGACGCACCATCTGAATTGCCGCCGTGTAGGCCATATTTTCAGGCATGTCTTTGTTAAGCAGCAAAATCTGGGACGCCATGCCGTCCACCGCCTGACGTGTACGCGGCATCAGGCTGGCATAAATCTGACCGTCATAGCTTTTCGGGTCCATCTTGTCTTTCTGGGCCTGCGCGATTTTCCACGCATCGTCGCGGTCCTTACTAGTAAGAGCCTTGCCGCCCAAATCTGCCTGAAGGTTCTTCAGGTCGGTCTGATACTGCTTGTAGCTGTCCGCATACTGCTTATCGAAGTCCTGCTGCGCGATCCTCTGCGCGCGTAAGCCAGCTATCTGACCAGCCTTCACTTGATTCTTGTAGGCCGCGATATCGACCGGGCTCATGCCCTTCATGGCCTCGGCGTCTTCACCCGGCATTTCAACCGTACCGGCAATGCGGCGCGTCGGAGCCTGCGGTCCAGTATCACGGGCCAGCATTCCACGGCTCTGGAACGGGTTATAGGACTGGTTACCCTGCGGGGTAACTCCCGGCTGACCGCCCGCCTGACGCTGATAATAGGCCGGAATAAGACCGACCGCTTGACCGGCAGTGGTATCCAGCGGGATGCGATTGTTGTCCATCGCGGTCTGACCAAGAACATTCACCGCAGGCATGTTCGGGTTCTGCTGCGCGGCTTGGATCAGCTTCAGACCGCCGCCAGCACCCTGCTGGTGCATGATCGCCAGTTCACCGAAAGTCGGCACGCGACCGGTCATCTTCTGGAAATACTGAGCGTTCCGCTGCGTGTTCTGCTGGAAGACCCAGTTTTCCAACTGCGGATTGACCACACGTTCGTCCTGACCGTTCGGCAGGATCGGATCACGACCAGTGATCTGTCTCCATGTACCGGCCAAAATCTGATGCGCGCCGGTCGCGCTGCTCAGTGGGCTTTTTGCTCCCGCAGCGCCGCCGCTTTCACCCGGCGTAATGAACTGCGAGAACGCGGGAAGATAATTCCCCGTCGCCTGCTGGGACGCATCAACGCCACCTTGAGGCGCACCTTGAGGCGCACCCTGCGGCGCATTGCCGGATTCGATATCCTGAGCCTGACCGCCAGCGCCCGGTGCAGGCGCGTTCACGTCAACAGCGCCCTGCGGAGCCCGCGCGCCAGCAGGACCACCCTGACCGCCATAGCCTTCAAGAGCAGCCTTCTGCTTGTCTTCCAATGCCTGAATACCGGCAACGCCAGTATCAGTGATAGTCTTGCCTTGGCCGGGACGATTGGCAGCAGCCTGCATCAAGCCTTGCCAGACCGTCGAACCGTTCGCCGCGCCGGACGCCAACTGGAACAACTGCTGGCCGGACAGGACATGCTTGCCCACGGCTTTGTCAGTGTTGTCATCAATCTCCATGACCGTGAATGTGCCATCGGGATTGGCGCGCACGCTGCCAGACTTACCCCCGAGGTAATTCTGCATCGCATTGGTCGCATCATGGGCGGCGGCTTCGTTGTTGCCGCGCCGAAGGTTCAGGACCGCGCTCTGACCGTATTTCGCCGCCTCATGGTTGGCGTACTGCATAATCATGGCGGCAGCGTTCTGGGCGCGCACAACGTCGCCCTTCTGCATGTAGAACTCGTATGCTTTGTCCATCGCCCGCAGCACAACCTGCGCGTGGCCGAGTTCGCCGTTGGGATCGACCGCCTTGAACGCAGCCTGCACATCCTTGAAGTCCGGCGTGTCGGTCATCGCCCGGCGCTGGTTCTCTGCCATCGTCTGCGGATCATTCACACCACCGCCGCCAAGGCCGTAATTGCGGATAATCCCCATCGCGCCGCCATGCAGCGCGTCGAGGTTGACCCGGTTGCCTTCTTCGTCGGTATCGCCTTGGTCTCCTTGACCGGCAGGCGCGGGCGCGTTTCCAGCTTCAATGTCTTCACCCGGCGAAGCACGTTCAGCTAAAGGACCTGACGTTGGTGTAGGCGTGCCAGTGTCGGGCGCGGGCGGGGGAGTAGGCGCGGGAGCAGGACCAGCAGGTACGGCACCGGGACCACTCGGACCCTCCATCTGGCCGGGCGGCTGAGAGTTACCCTGCGGGGTAGGTTGCTGCATCGACGGAGCGGGAGCAGGCTGACGGGCAGGGACATTGCCCTGCGGTCCAGACGGACCTTCCATCTGCGGCTGGGTCGGCGGTGCATTCTGCGACGCCTGAAACGCCCGGTCGGCGTCATACTGCTTTTCAAAATAATCATGTGCGGCATCGCGCACGCGCTTGTCCGGGCTGCTGATCGCACGACCAGCATCTTTGGCGTTGTTGAACGTCACCTTTACGTCCGGGCGCTTCTTGGCTTCCCCGGCACCAGTGTCGTCGGTTTCGTCTTCACTCTTTTTGTCGTCCGCGCCAGCATCGACGGCGCTGGGGACATATTTGTATTTGTTCTGAAAATACGCAGCAGACCCGGCGCGCACGCGCGGATCGGGGTCGCTCGCGCCACGGCCAGCATCTTGCGGGTTGTCGAAAGTGGCGACGCTGCTCGGATCGCCGCTGTCAGTGCCTTCGTCATCAACTGCGGAAGCCATCACTGATCCTCGTCGTTACCGTCATCGGAAGTCGTAACTGCACCAGCATTACTTGCAGGTTCATCGCCTCCACCAGCAGCAGAGGTAGGCACTGGCGCGGGCGGGGGTGTTCCAACCAAGCCAAGAGATTCTGCGTCATCCCCAGTGTTCACAGCCGTCGCTGCCGCAGCGTTGCGCTGCTGCGCCTGCAACGGCGTGGTCGCTGGGCCACCGACACCAAGCTCTTTCTTGATCCACTGGCCTGCGTTGTAGAGCATGCTATGGGCGACCTTCGGCTTGGCACCGTAATCAGTCGAGCGTGCATAGCTGGCGTTGGGGTTACCTTCCGGGTCGGTTTCGCCCTTGTATTGGCCAGATTCATCAGTGGGATCGTAACCGCCACTGCCACCGCTGCCAGTGTCGAAGCCAGCTTTCTTGTCGTAGTAATCCGCCCGCGCCTCGTCCAGCTTGGTTTGCGACATTTCATAGCCTTCGCGCACGCCGCCACTGAAGCCGCCAGCGAAGTCTTTCAGTTCACGAGAAAACGACATGGGTCCTCACACCGGAACAGCGCCGGGACGACCTGCAGGCATGGGACCGGGCCGCGTGAAAACCTGCGGCGGCGGTACCGGCTGCGGGCGAGCGACGGTGTTCTTCATGCGCTCATCGCGCGATTTCTGGATCATCTTCTGCATGTTCTTCTGGCCCTCCCACTGGACAACGTCCCGAGGGACAACGAACTCGCCGGGCGTCACCGCGATACCCACATCATCCGGCACCGCGCCGCCGCTGGGCGAAGCGCCATGCGGAATGAACCTGCCGGGGTTACCCATCGGGGTAACTTGGGCCTGACCGGGAGCGGGAGGACCATCCGGCACCGCGCCGCCTTCGGAGAAGCCAGCCATGGACGCGCCGATACCGAGGCCCTGACCGAGAATGCCGCCCCAGCCAGACGAAGCATTCTGGTTGGCGTTGAACTGTGAAAGCTGGTTCTGGTAGCTGGTGTTGAGAGTGTTGCCCCACTGGCCGATGGCCTGATTGGCATAACCCATGGCGCTGTTGCCCGCACCAATAGAGCCGGTCCCAAGCCCGAACATCTGGTTGCCCGCGCCAATGGCCTGCG
>Ga0126381_100001441_pt1 | contig 25583 bp, 22 predicted proteins | sample PanSoiMetPlot_28_FD_96465 | JGI IMG/M metagenome (GOLD analysis project Ga0126381, IMG submission 96465) | Tropical forest soil microbial communities from Panama - MetaG Plot_28 | ecosystem: Environmental > Terrestrial > Soil > Tropical forest > Bulk soil | place: Panama | collected 2016-02-17
AGCGCGAATGCGGAATTGGGATGGGTTCCGTGGCGGATCGGATAAGCAACGCTGGGCAAGTAGGCCTGAAACCGGTCGGCGAAGACTTGGGCGAGCGGAGCGAGATTGCGTGACCAGCGACGGCCGTCCGGGTCGTCCCAGCAGGCAAGCTCCGCCGCGAGCTTGAGCAGCCATGCCCAGCCATAGGTGCGTTCGAAGGATCGACTCTCCGGCCGCCGCAAATAGGCGATCTCGCCGGCGATGCTCTCTGGCGCGATATGCGCGTCGAGCGCCGCGCGTATCGCCCCAGCCTCCGGCAGGCCCGGCTGAAACTTGAGCACGCGCACGAGCAGCCAATGTGCGTGCACGCATGAATGCCAGTCGAAGCTTCCGAAAAAAGCGGGATGCAGCTGGCGGGGCGAGGCGATATCCAGCGGGCCACCGATGACGTGGTCCAGCTTGGCCGGAAATTCGCGCTCGATGTTCTCGAGAGCCAACCGGGCAGCAGACGACGCTCGCCCAGGCGACAGGGCAGTAACCGAGCGGTGGCTAGAATTCAGCAAATATTTTGCAAAATCCGCTATTTACGGTACAATTCTAACGTTCCGGCGGCCGTTCCGGTTATCCGCCGCGCATCCGTGGGCGTCTTTGCGGCGCCTTCAATCGTCAACCTAGAAGTTTCGCTGCCTGGACCGGAACTCGCGAAACGCGAGTGGGCCGCGCCAGGAGCCTCATTGATGAGCAAGACCCCGAGCTTTGCCGAGCTCGGCCTGCGGCCGGAGTTACTGCGCGCCGTAGCCGAGGTCGGCTACACCACGCCCACGCCCATCCAGGTGCAGGCGATTCCACCCATCTTGCAGGGCCGCGACGTAATGGGCGGAGCCCAGACTGGCACCGGCAAAACGGCGGGTTTCGCCCTGCCGATTCTGCAAAAGCTGCTGCCAAGCGCAAACACCAGCCCGTCTCCCGCCCGCCATCCGGTGCGGGCGCTGATCCTCACTCCAACGCGAGAGCTTGCAATCCAAGTCGAAGAGTCGATGCGCATCTATGGCAAATACACCGGCTTGCGCTCAACAGTGGTCTTCGGCGGAGTCGACATCAAGCAGCAGTTGCCGATCGTTCGGGGCGGCGTCGAAATCCTGGTTGCCACGCCCGGCCGCCTGCTCGATCACATCGAGCAGAAATCCCTATATCTGGGCCAGGTCGAGATTTTCGTGCTCGACGAAGCCGATCGCATGCTCGACATGGGATTCATCCCCGACATCAAGCGCATCATGGCGTTGCTGCCGGCGACCGCGAAGCGCCAGAACCTGCTTTTTTCGGCGACGTTTTCGAACGAGATCAAAAAGCTTGCCGATCAGCTGCTGAACGCGCCGCAATTGATCGAGGTCGCGCGCCGCAACACTCCTGCGGAGACGGTATCGCAGAGCGTTTACAAGGTCGCCGCCGACCAGAAACGCGCGCTGCTCGAGCACATCGTCACATCGCGCAACCTGTGGCAGGTCTTGTGTTTCGTGCGCACCAAGCACGGCGCGTCGCGCCTGGCACGCCAGCTCGAAAAGGACGGCCTCAAGACGACCGCGATACACGGGGACAAGAGTCAGGCGGCCAGGCTGGAAGCGCTCGACGACTTCAAGTCGGCCAATGTACAGGTAATGGTGGCGACCGACGTCGCAGCGCGCGGACTCGACATCGACGATCTGCCGCTGGTGGTGAATTACGAAATGCCCTATGTGCCGGAGGACTACATCCATCGCATCGGGCGCACGGGCCGTGCAGGACAGGCAGGGGAGGCCATTTCCCTCTGCGCTCCGGAGGAAGAGAAGCTGCTCTCGGAAATCGAGCGGCTGCTCAAGCGATCCATTCCCGTCGCGGCAACGGAAACTGCAGCGCCGCAATCGGTGTCACACACCCGCCAGCGTCCCGCATCACATTCAGCCAGGCACGAGGCGCAGCACGGCGCCTCTCGCGGTCTTGCGCGCCGCGATCGTGCGCACGCTGAGGTCGATCGCAATCCGGACCAACCCAGACCGGCCCGCACCCACCAGCGCGCACCCACTCCTGCGCTGACTTCGGCGAAACCGGGGGCAACTCACGGCCCGAGGCGCCAGCGCCCCATCCCGGCGTTGCTGATGAAACGCTCGTCGCGCGAACCGGAGAAAGTCTGATCGACTGGCGGCGGCTCAACGCAGCCGCTTCAGGAGCTGGCGCAAGGCTTCGAGCTTTGCCGTCAGATCGGCGAGTCGCCGACGCTCCTGGGCGACGACTTCGGCCGGCGCACGGGCGACGAAAGACTCGTTGGCGAGTCTAGCCTCCGACTTCGCAACGTCGCCTTCGAGTTGTGCGATCTCTCTGGAATGACGTTCGCGTTCCGCCGTCGGATCGACCTCGACGTGCAGCATCAGCCTGGATTCGCCGGCCAGCACGACAGGGGCATCGGTCTGCGGCAATTCGTCGGCGATCTTAAGCTCGGAAAGCTTGACCAGCGACATCACATAAGGCGCCGTCGCGGTGAGGCTCGCCCGTTCTTCATCGCTGCCCGGAGCAGCCCAAAGCGGGACGCGCTGCGCGGGAGACAGGTTCATTTCACCGCGCAGGCCGCGCGCTGCGAGGATACGCGTCTTGAGCCGCTGCATTTCCGCCTCGGCGGCGCTGTCGATCTTCTCGGCCTGCGCCACGGGATACCGTTGGGTCGATATCGACACGCCCCTTTTGCCGGCAAGCGGCGCGACCGTTTGCCACAGCTCCTCGGTGATGAAGGGGATGATGGGGTGCGCCATGCGCAGCGTGGCTTCCAGCACGCGCAAGAGCGTGCGCCGCGTGCCTCGCTGCGAAGCCTCGTCTCCCATCTGCAGCTGGGTCTTCGCCAGCTCCACGTACCAATCGCAATATTCATCCCAGACAAATTCGTAAACAGCCTTGGCGGCGAGGTCGAAGCGGTAACCTCCCAGGTGCTCGGCGACATCGGTTTCGGTACGCTGCAACCGTGAGACGATCCAGCGATCGACAAAAGAGAGCGTCACAGGCTGCGACGGATCGAGTCCTACATCCTTTCCCTCAACGTTCATCAGCACGAAGCGCGTCGCGTTCCAAAGCTTGTTGCAGAAATTGCGATATCCCTCGCAGCGCGAGAGGTCGAAGTTGAGCGTCCTGCCGAAGGTCGCGAGACTGGCAAAGGTAAAGCGAACCGCATCGGCGCCAAACGGCCGAATGCCGTTTGGAAACTGCTTACGCGTGCGTTTCTCGATCGATTCGCGCTGCTTCTCCATGAGCAGTCCCGAGGTCTGCTTGCGCACCAGCGTTTCGAGATCCGTTCCATCGATCAGATCGAGCGGGTCCAGGATGTTGCCCTTGGACTTCGACATCTTCTGGCCTTCCTCGTCGCGCACGATGGAATTGATGTACACGTCGTAGAAAGGCACCTTCCCCGTGAAGTAGGTCGTTGTCATGACCATGCGCACGACCCAGAAAAAGATGATGTCGAAGCCGGTAATCAGCACCGAGCTGGGCAGGAAAGCCGCAAGCTCCGGCGTCTGCTCAGGCCAGCCGAGGGTCGAATGACACCAAAGCGCGGACGAGAACCAGGTATCGAGAACATCTTCGTCCTGGCGCAGCTCGGTGACGTTCTTGCCCGCTTTTTTTGCGGCCTCTTCAGCATCGCGCGCCACGAAGAAATTGCCCTCGGCGTCGTACCACGCCGGAATGCGGTGGCCCCACCACAGCTGGCGGGAGATGCACCAGTCGTGAACGTTTTCCAGCCAGTGGTTGTAAGTCGATGTCCAGTGCTCGGGCACGAAGCGAATCGTCACCCGCTTACCGGTCTTGGGATCGGGAACGCTCGCGTTGACCGCGTCGAGGCAAATGTCCTGGAACGTTTTGCCCGGGAAATGCGGATGCGTCGCGGGTGCGGGCGTGCGCATGGCGACGAACCATTGATCAGTCAGCATCGGCTCGACCACCTCGCCGGTGCGTCCGCAGCGCGGCACGACCATCTTGTGAGGCTTCTCGGCGGCGATAAGGCCAGCGCTGCGTAAGTCGGCAAGAACAGCTTTTCGCGCAGCGTAACGATCGAGCCCGCGATACTTGGCCGGCGCATTGTCGTTGATCGTTGCCGCAAGCGTGAAGATCGTCAGCGGCTGCAGGTTGTGACGCTGACCGATTTCCCAGTCGTTGAAGTCGTGCGCAGGGGTGATCTTCACGCACCCGGTGCCGAAGGTTTTGTCGACGTGAGGGTCGGCGATCACCGGGGTGCGGCGTCCGGTCAGCGGCAACTCGACCTCCCTGCCAACCAGATGCGCATAGCGCTCGTCTGCGGGATTCACCGCGACCGCGACGTCGCCCAGCATCGTCTCCGGCCGCGTGGTGGCGACTGAAACGTGCCCGGTACCGTCGGCCAGCGGATAGCGTATCTCCCACAGCGTTCCGGTCTCCTCTTCGTTCTCGACTTCGAGATCCGACACCGCAGTACCTAGCTTCGGATCCCAATTGACGAGCCGCTTTCCGCGGTAGATGAGACCGTCCTCGTAGAGACGTACGAAGGTCTCGACCACCGCTTTGGACAGGCCCGGATCCATGGTGAAACGCTCGCGCGACCAGTCGCCGGACGCACCCAGGCGCCGCATCTGGTTGGTGATGGTCGATCCGGATTCGGCCTTCCATGCCCAGACGCGCTCGATAAAACGCTCTCGTCCGAGCGCCAGGCGCGACGTCCCTTCGGCGCCAAGCTGGTTTTCGACCACGATCTGCGTGGCGATTCCGGCATGATCGGTGCCGACCTGCCAGAGAGTGTTATCGCCGCGCATGCGGTGGTAGCGGATGAGCACGTCCATCAGCGTCTGCTGAAAAGCGTGCCCCATATGCAGCGTACCGGTGACGTTGGGCGGCGGAAGCTGAATGCAATACGAAGGCGCGCCGGCTTGCATCGACGGCTTGAACAACCCGCGCGATTCCCAATACGGGTACCACTTGCTCTCGATAGCATGCGGGTCGAAGCTCTTGGCAAGTTCCATCGGCGAATGCGTGCGTCGCGCTTGAAACGATGACTGAAATTATAGCGGCAAACCAACTCATCGCCTCCGGCGTCAGGCCGAACGCGCTCGAAGCAACGATGGAATCTACCGCCTGCTAAGGAACCTCGACTCGCGCAGATTCGATGCGCGCGAGCTGCTTGCGTCTACTACCTAGCCGGGCGCGGGACCGCTTCGGCCTCGGTCATGCGATACAGCACGCCGCCGGGATCGTTCCTGAGCACTGCGAATTTGCCGCTGACGACGATAGCTTCGAATCCAAAGCTCACCGGAGTCTTGGCTTCGACTTCGACCAGTGCATCGGGGCCCGCGGGCATGCAGAACGGACAGTGGGGAGGCACCGCCGAGAGCAGGAAGCGCTTTTGCTTGTCTCCCATGTCGAGCGGAATCACAAACCCTTGAACGCGGACCTGCTGCCGGTCGAGACCGAGAATGTCCTTGGAGAATCTGGGCACGAGTTTGCCGTCCTCTTTGACCGGTTCGACCTGGGCCAGCGTCCGCCACGATACGACGCCGCTCAATTCCGGCAGCAGTGTCACCGCGTAGTCGCTTGCGCTCGGTAGTCCGCTGGGCGGGATGTTCGTGTCCAGCGCCACGGCCGCCAGCGACGCTCCGATGCAGACGCTGCCGAGCGCGAGACGGATAAAGCTCCTCATCATGGATAGCCCTTGGCGAGCGTTGCCGCGACGTCGAGGCGATAGGCGCGCCACGCCGGCAGCAACGCGGCCAGTATACCGCCCGCGAGCACCAGCGCAACCAAGGCGCCTTCGCCGGGCAGCATCCGCATTGCTACCGGCGCGAGCGAAGCGGCAGCGGGCAGCCACGCGCCGATGCAGGCGAGCAGTGCGTGCCCCGCCAGAATGCCGAGCGTCGCACCCGCTGCAGCAAGCACGGTCGCCTCGAGAAGAAGCAGAGCACATACGCGCCAACGGCTCGCGCCAAGCGTGCGCATGACGGCCAGATCGTACTGGCGCTGCTCCATCGCCTGGTAGAGCGCGATGAACATGCCGAGCCCCGCCGCGAGCATGAGAAACGCCGCGAACGCACGAATCACATCGGTGCCGACACCGAAAACGGTCAGCAGCCGCGCCGACTCGTACGCGGGTGACGCGGACTGCAGCAGCGTCTCGTTGTTGATCTGTCGCGGCAGAGTGGCGGCCGCCAGCGGCGTCGCATAGCGCACGAGACCCATGGTCACTTCCGGCGCACGTTCGCCAGCGGCGGATTCTCCCTGCTCCTGTTCTTCATGGTGATGTACCTTCCAGACGCTGTCGATGCCCGTGAGAATCAGTCGATCGACGACGTTGCCCGCAGGTTCGAGAACGCCTACCACGCGATAGGGTTCATCAGCGTGTACTTCGCCACCTGCGGCAAGGCCATGCGATCCGGCGAAGCCCGCGCCAACAACGAGCCCCGAACGCCGCGCAACTTCCGCTCCCAGGACCGCCTCCATGGGAGCGCTCCAGCCTCTGCCTTGCCTAAGGCGCGCACCATAGAGCTCGAGCGCCGACGGCTCGGTACCGACGATGTGATAGCCCAGGTAGCTATCTCCCATCGCGATCGGCACGACCGAAGCCACCAGCGGATTGGCGCGCAGGCGGTCGATTTCAGCAAGCGGAATGTTTCCGGGCGGAACGTCGACATGAAACACGCCTGCCAGCACCAGCTGCAACGGACTTCCCTTGGCGCCAACGACCAGATCGATGCCCGCGGCGTCGCGCTTGAGGCGGTCGTCCAGCGCGGTGGTGAGCAGGAGCAGAAGAGTCACGGTCGCCACGCCGAGAGCCAGCAGCACCAGGTTGAGCACGGTTGTTAGTGGGCTTTTCCGCGCATAGGCATACGCGATCCGGAAGAGGTTCATGCCGGCTCGAGTTCGTAGCGCTTCGAAAAGGCGGAGCCGATCCTGCCGTCGTGAGAGGCGACCACCAGCGTCGCGCCGACGGCACCGGCGCGTTCGCTTAACAGCGCCGCGGCGGCTCGCGCGTTTGCATCGTCGAGCGCTGCCGTGGGCTCATCGGCTAGAAGCAGTGCAGGCCGATTTATGACCGCACGCGCGATCGCGACGCGCTGTGCCTGTCCCTGCGAGAGTGCCTGCGGCTTTCGCGACGCGACGCGATCGATGCCAAGCGATGCAAGCAGTTCGACGGCGACCGATCGATCAACCGTTGCACCGGCAAGAAATTGCGCGAGCAGAAGATTGTCAAGGACGTCGAGACTTTCGATCAAGTGCAGCCGCTGCGGAACGTAGCCTATGTTGCGCCCGCGCCAGCGATCGAGGGCCGACTCCTCGAGCTGCGCCAGATCCTGCCCCGCAACCATGACCTTGCCCGCAGACGGCCGCAGCAATCCGGCAAGAACGTTGAGCAGCGTCGACTTGCCGCTTCCCGACGCGCCGGACAGCAGCCAGCGCTCGCCGCGCTCCACGCGCCATTGCCCCACCCGCAACGCCGCGACTGGCCCGAAGCGGTGCTCGATTCCCTCAAGCGCGAACATGCGGGCGGTATCTACCGCAATCCAGGCAGCTTCTACAAATCGCGCCCCACCGCACGTGCCACGGCGCGCAGTTCCCCCATCAGCGTCGCGAGCTCGCTCGGTGTCAGGGCCTGATCGGCATCGCACCACGCATCGCACGGATTGGGGTGAACCTCGATGAGCAGCCCGTCGGCGCCGGCGGCGACTGCTGCGCACGACAGCGCCGGAACCATCCACGCTTTGCCGCCGGCGTGCGACGGATCGACGATCACTGGCAGATGGGTTTCGCGCTTGAGGACCGGCACGGCGGTCACGTCGAGCACGTTGCGGTAGGCCGTTTCGAAGGTGCGAATGCCCCGCTCGCAGAAAATGATGTCGTGGTTACCGCCAATCGCGATGTATTCTGCCGCCATCAGCCATTCATTGATGGTTGCTGACATACCGCGCTTCAAGATCACCGGCTTGTTGACGCGACCGACTTCCTTGAGCAGATCGAAGTTCTGCATGTTGCGAGTGCCGATCTGAATGGCGTCGACGTCGTACTCGAGAAAGGTTTCGAGCATGCGCGGATCCATCAGCTCTGTGACGATAGGCAGACCATGGGCGTCGGCCGCCGTGCGCAAGAGCTCAAGGCCTTCGACACCCTTGCCCTGGAAAGCGTAAGGGCTGGTGCGCGGCTTGAAGGCGCCTCCGCGCATCAGTCGCGCGCCTGCAGCCTTCACACCTTCCGCCGCAGCGGCCATCTGCTGAGCGGTCTCGACGGAACAGGGCCCGCCTATTACCTGCACCGCGTTGCCACCGAGCGGAACGCCCGCGACGTCGATCACCGTGTTCTCCCGGTGCCATTCGCGGGCCACGATCTTGTATTGCTTGACGATGTGCATCGATTTCTCGACGCCGGGCATCGGATCGAACATTTCCGGATCGAGGACGCGTTCGTCACCGACGGCGCCGATGAGCGTTCGCTCCGTGCCGCGGGAAACGTGCACCGCCAATCCGTGCGCGCGGATCTTTGCTTCGACCGCTTCGATTTGCTCGCTGCTCGCCTCGGGTTGCATGACTATGATCATGATGTGTCTCCGCCAAAAAAAAATCGGGCGGCCTTTGAGGCCGCCCGATCGCTGGTTTATTCGCTTGGGAATTTACCGGTGAGCGCGGCCCCGGGCGGGAGACCCGAAAAAATAGCCGTAGCTGTACGAAGGCGTCTCTGCCTTAAGGGCATTGGCTAAACCATCGACAGCGCGCATCGCGTGGTAGTTCATGAGGCGAAGTCTAGCATAGACCGGGGGAGGCTCTCCTTCAATGCCGGTCGCCAGCGAACTTAAGTCCCTAGTCGTGCTCCCGCCGCCACTGCGCGATCTCGCGCTCGATCGCCTCGGCGACATAGGCCCGCAGCAGCTTGCCGACATGGTCATTGATCGCGGTAACGAGCTCGGCGCCGGCACGAGCGACGATGGGTTGCAGATGCTGCGCGAGCTGCTCCTTGAGCCCCGTATCGGTAAACAAGTCGATTCGCTGCAGCACTTGCATGGAGATCTGGTCGGCCAGTGTCCGCCACTTCTCATCTTCGCCTGCCGGCGCAGCCGTCACCGCAGGTTCCGTCTCCAACACACGCTCGCGCAACGGCTCGGCACTCGGCCCTGGATCCATGATCGACGCAGGCTCGGCACTCGGCCCTGGATCCACAATCGACGCAAGGTCCGCAATCGGCGTTGCCTCGGCAATCACCGTTGGTGCCGCAGCGCCGGAACCAGCCGGGGGCGGAGTCGGTTCGGAGCCGGCCGCCTTGAGGGTTGGTGACCACTTTGGTTCCGCGTCACCCTCAACCGGCGCTTCGACCGCCCTCATTGTTAGCGGGGGAACGACGCCCAAAGTATCGGGAGAGCCGGTCACGCTGTGCATGGCTGGATCGATGGTATCCATGACCAGCCAGTCGGAGGGATCGCCGTCGAGCATGGACCCCGACACAAGCTCCAGGCCTTTCGGTGATGGCACCCGTGCAGGTATGGCCTCGACCAGCGCCTCTTCCACCTGATCGGTGAGCACTGGAATGTCGGACTGGCGGGCCGCTCCACCCGCGTGCTGCTCTGCAGAGACGACGTCAGTGAGCACGGGAATATCGACACCGCCGCGGTTTCTGCGCATCAGAGCATCGGCTTGTTCGAGCAGCTCGCGCGCGGTCGGCATCAGGCTCGCTCGCTCAAATCGTGCGTGCGCAACTCGTATCCGCGTTCTCGATAAAAGCGATAACGTTCGCGCGCTGCTGCAGCGTGTCCCTCTTCGCTGCCGGCGATCTCCGCGAGCCGTTCGAAGCGGGAAAAAAACGGCGGCGTCGCTTCGTGCAGATTGACGAGCACGACGGCCGGCCCTGTGTGCTCGAGCGCATGATCGACCCAAATCGGGGTCTCCGGGGCGAGCCGGCTGTTCAGGCGGCAATGCGGTAAGAACCCGATCGCCGGCTGTACCCAGAGCAGGCGATCGAGGGCATCCGTCATCGCGGGGTCTGAGGTGAGCACGCGAACCCTGCCATGCTGCGCAAACGCCTTGGCAACGAGCCTGGCCGCGACCCCCAGTCGATCGTTCACTTTGGTGTAGAAGTCGATCGCGGTCATGAGGTCGCTTGATAGAGTCAGCCGGCTGCGCTTTCCTGAGCAAGCAGCCAAGTCGTCAGCAGAGCGACCGGCCGTCCGGTTGCGCCCTTCTCCTTGCCTTCGTTCCAGGCCACCCCGGCGATATCGAGATGCGCCCAATCGTACTTCTTGCCGAACTTCGAAAGAAAACAAGCCGCGGTGATGCTCGCTCCAGGGCGTCCGGCAACATTGGCGAAATCGGCGAAGTTGCTGTCGAGCCCCTCTTGATAGTCATCCCAGAGAGGCATCTGCCAGCCGCGGTCGAACGACTCCTCTCCGGCATTGAGCAGCGCGCGGGCGAGGCTATCGTTGTTGCTGAACACGCCGCAAGCGATGTGCCCCAGGGAGATGACTATCGCTCCCGTCAGCGTTGCGATGTCGACGACAGCGGCAGGTTCGTAGCGCTCGGCGTAGGTCAGGGCGTCGCACAGGATGAGGCGTCCTTCCGCATCCGTGTTCAACACCTCGACTGTCTGCCCGGACATGCTTTTGACGATATCGCCGGGCTTGGTTGCTCGTCCGCTCGGCATGTTCTCGCAGGCAGGGATCAGCCCGACGAGGTTGATCTTCGCTTTGAGCTCGGCCACTGCCCTGAACGCGCCAAGCACGCTTGCAGCACCGCACATGTCGAACTTCATCTGGTCCATGTCGAGATGGGGCTTGAGCGAGATGCCGCCGCTGTCGAAGGTGATCCCCTTGCCGACCAGCACGAGGGGCTTTTGCTTTTTGCCGGCGCCACTGTACTCGAGGATGATGAATTTCGGGGGCTGCTCGCTACCGTTGGTGACGGAAAGAAAAGAGCCCATCTTGAGCTCTTCGATCTGCGGCCGGTCGAGCACCTGACATTGGAAGCCAAGCTCTTCCGCCACGGCGCGCGCCCGCTCGGCCAGATGGGCCGGCGTACAGATGTTGCCGGGCAGGTTGCCCAGATCGCGCGCAAGATCCATCCCGTGGGCAATCGCCAGCCCGCGTGCCGCCGCAGCTTCACCGGCGGCCAAGTCGCTGCGCTGGGGCACCGACAAGGTGAGCTTCCGCAGCGGACGGCGCACTTCCGCCGGCTGGCTTTTCATTTGGTCGAAGCGGTACACCGCTTCCATGGCCACCACCACCCCATGCTCGACCCGCCACGCAACCTCGCGTCGCTTGACCTTTTCTTCGGTGAGGTAGACGACCGCTTCGTAGGATCCGGTTTCGTTGAGGAGCCGCACCGCCGCTCGCACGGCGCTGCGGAACTCCCGCTCCCGAAAATCGCGCTCCTTGCCTAAGCCGACGAGCAGCACGCGGTCCGCGAGCGTGCCTCGGACATTGTGCAAAAGAAGCGTGCTCCCGAGCTTTCCCTCCATGTCGCCGCGGCGGATGATTTCGCTCACATAACCCCCCGAAGCCCGATCGATGAGCTCCGCCGACAGCGTGGGCTTGCGGTTGTCGAAGACCCCGACGACCACGCAGGCGCTGCGCTGTTTCTCCGGGCTGCCGCTTTTTATGGTAAATTCCATCGCCGTTTTCCCGAGCAAAAATTAGCCTTTAACAGCTGCAAATCTCATTATTGGCAAATCAGCCAGAAAAAGTCAAATTATTCCGTTGTCATGGTGTTCAACCGCAGCTTGGTACGGGAATTGACGGCAACAGCCGTCGCGCTTTTTCTCGTCCTGCAGGGGATTTTGTTCAGCAACCTGGTTTTACGGCTCCTGGCGCGTGCCGCCGGCGGAACCGTCGCACCCGAGGGAATTCTGGCTCTTTTGGGGTTCAATGCACTGTTCTATTTCAACATCCTGCTTTCAGTCGCACTGTTTTTCACCGTGTTGCTGACGCTCTCCAGGAGCTATCGCGATAGTGAAATGGTTGTGTGGTTCACCTCGGGACAGGGCCTGACGTCGTGGTTCAAACCCATCTTATGGTTCGCGAGCCCATTTCTGCTTGCCATCGTCGTACTTTCCCTGTGGCTCTCGCCATGGGCGGAGCAGCGCCGTCTCGAGTATGAGCGCCAGCTCGAATCACGCGAGGAGCTTTCGCTGCTGGCGCCGGGACTGTTCAAGGAGTTTCGCGGGGCGCACCTGGTCGTGTTCATCGAAAGCATCAACAGTTTCGACGGGAAGATCCGCAACGTCTTTTTGCATTCGATCGAAAGCGACAAGGACGTGACCACCGTTGCCCGTTCGGGGCACCTCGAGGATGCCCCGAACGGCGATCGCTTTATCGTGCTGCAGGATGGCCGGCGCTACGAGGGCCAGCCGGGTACGGCGGACTTTCGGATGGCGGAGTTCGAGAGCCTGGGGCGGCGCATTGAGCCGTCCGAAGCTCGCTCGCAGCCACTTTCGCTCAAGGCGTTGCCGCTAGCAGCGCTGATCGCAGTCGGTGGAGCGCCCGAAAGGGCGGAGCTGTTCTGGCGAATCTCGGTGCCGATCAGCGCCTTTCTGCTCCTTCTGTTGGCGGTGCCGATGTCATACGTGAACCCGCGCATGGGCAGGTCGTTCAACCTGCTCGCCGCCCTTTTCATGTACATGCTCTACAGCAACTGCCTCAACATTGTGCAGAGCTTCATTGCGCAAGGGCGTCTTTCCTTGCTTGCCGGGCTGGTGATGATTCATTCCGCGGCGGCGGCGGTGGTGCTCGCCCTACTCTACCGCCGGCTCTCAGTATTCGGCTGGTTTCCCCGGCGGCGCAGCGCATGAAGACGCTCACGCGCTACGTCGGCCGCGAGGTCCTCTATGCGACTCTGCTGTACTTCGTCGCGCTGCTCATGCTCTTTGCTTTTTTCGATTTCATGCACGAGTTGGGGAACGTTGGAAAGGACGGCTATCCCCTGTCGAGAGCGCTGCTCTTTGTTGCCCTGAGCATGCCGGGTCACAGCTACGAGCTGCTGCCGACGGCGGCGCTGATCGGCACGCTGTTCGCGATTGCGACGCTGGTTGCGAACTCGGAATACACCGTGATGCGCGCGTCGGGTGCGTCGCTTACGCAGATCACGTGGGCGATTGTGAGGATCGGCATCCCGCTCGCAGTCGCAACGTTTCTGACCGGTGAATTCGTGGCGCCGCCGGCGGAAAAAATGGCACAACAAGTCCGCCTCCAGACGCGTGGCGAGCAGTCGCGCTTTGTCGCCCAGCAATTTCAATCCGGCTTCTGGTTCAAGCAGGACCAGACGTTCGCCAACATCCGCAGGCTCTCCTCGGACCTGACGCTGCTCGAAGTGCGCATCTACGAATTCGACCGTGAATTGCGCCTCAAGGCGCTGCGCGTTGCGGACTCCGGCACCTTCATGAACGATGGAGAGTGGTTGCTCAAGAACGTGCGCACCACCGAGTTTTCCGCAGACGGCGCGAAGATGTTGCGCGCCGACGAATGGGTCTGGGACACCGTTCTCAAGCCTTCGATCCTGACGGTGTATCAGGTGGCGCCGGAAAAGCTGGAGATGACCTCCCTCTACGACAACATCCGGGTACTGGGCAACAACCAGCAGAAGACTTCGCGCTTCGAGATCGCGCTGTGGAACAAAATCTTCTACCCGGCGGCGGTGATCGTCATGATGATCCTGGCATTGCCTTTCGCCTATTTCCAGCGCCGCGCCGGCGGAGTGGGTATCCGTGTCTTCGCCGGAACCATCATCGGTCTGGTGTTCTTCCTGCTGGGACGTCTGTTCTCGTATCTGGGCGTGATCAACGATTGGCCGCCTCTGTTTTCCGCCGCTTTCCCGGTTGCGTCCTTTGTCGCCGTGGCCGGAGGTCTGCTGTGGTGGCTCGAGCGCCGCTAACCAAAGGCAGACGCGGACCCAAAAAAATCCCCGCCTGAAGCGGGGATCTTTGCTTGCCTAAAGCCTAAGATCGCGTCAAGCGCTGGGAATGACGCTCACGATGTTGCGGCGGTCCTCGCCCTTGACGGCGAATACCACCTTGCCCGCGACCAGTGCAAACAGCGTGTGATCCTTTCCGACGCCTACATTGACGCCGGGATGCACCTTGGTGCCGCGCTGGCGCACGATGATCGCCCCGGCGGAAATCGTTTCGCCGCCGTAAGCCTTGACGCCGAGTCTCTTGGAATGCGAGTCGCGCCCGTTGCGCGAACTGCCGCCTGCCTTTTTATGTGCCATGTCTTCGTGCCCCGAGAGATTTCGCCGTCAGCCGACGATGCCTTCGATCTTGAGCTCGGTATAGCCCTGCCGGTGGCCCTGATGCCGGTGATAATTCTTGCGCCGGCGCATTTTGAAAATCTGCACCTTGTCTCCGCGCCCGTGGCCAACCACCGTTGCCTTCACCGAGACTCCGGCGAGCGTCGGCTGGCCGAGCCGCACGTCCGAGCCGTCGCCGACAAGCAGCACGTCACCTAAGCTCACTTCCGCGCCGACTTCGGCCGAGAGCTGCTCCACCTTGAGCTTCTCACCGGGTGCGACCCGGTACTGTTTGCCGCCGCTTCTGATGACCGCGTACATGGAAAAACCCCGTCGCCGCAAATCCAAAAAGGGCATAATTTTAATGCCTTAGCCGTTTTGTGTCAAAGCCGGAATGCAGTCACGGAAAGCGCGCAGGGCATCGGGTAGAATACGCGGCGCGGTTCGACTTGGCGCGACGCCTGGCCCGCTGCCCTCGCCGCCCATAACGGCCGGCGAAGCGACCCACCCGTGACAGATCAAAAGCTGCAATCGGTCCTGCGCGACGAGCTGTATGCGGTCGACCGTGTTCTGCGCGAGGCCCTGCATTCCGACGTCGTTCTCATCGGACAGATTGCGGAACACATCATCGCCGGCGGCGGCAAGCGGCTGCGACCGGCTCTGCTGTTGCTGACAGCGCAGGCGTGTGGCTACAGCGGAGCGCAACATCACACGCTCGCTGCAGTCATCGAGATGATTCACACGGCGACGCTTCTGCACGACGACGTGGTCGACGAGTCGGCGCTGCGCCGCGGCCACGCGACGGCCAATGCGACTTTCGGCAACGCCGCCAGCGTGCTGGTCGGCGACTTCGTGTATTCGCGAGCCTTCCAGCTGATGGTCAAGCTCGACAACATGCGAGTGATGCAGATTCTCTCCGACGCGACCAACGTCATTGCCGAAGGCGAAGTACTGCAGCTGCTGAACGCGGGAAATCCCGACGTCGACGAGCATAGCTATCTGGACGTGATCCGACGCAAGACAGCCAAGTTGTTCGAGGCTTCGGCGAGGCTGGGCGCAGTGCTCGGTCGCGTCGACGCGTCGCTCGAGGATGCGTTGGCCCGGTACGGCATGCATCTCGGCACTGCATTCCAGTTGATCGACGACCTTCTCGATTACACTGGCGAAAAGTCATCGATAGGAAAGAACCTCGGCGATGACCTCGCGGAGGGGAAGCCCACACTGCCACTCATCCGTGCACTCCAGATGGGCTCTGCCGAGGAGGCCACATTGATTCGCAACGCCATCACCAGCGGTCGGCTCGCGGATTTCGAGCCGGTGCTCGCGTCACTGCGGCGCACCGGAGCGCTCGACTATGCCCGATCGTGCGCCGAGGCGGAGAGCGAGCGCGCCGCATCGTGCCTCGCAGCGCTGCCGCCTTCGGGTCACCGCAAAACTCTGCTAGAATTCACACGTTTCGCAGTGACGCGAACGTCCTGAAGTTCGCCGGTCAGGCCGAGCAACCCGGCCAGCATTGCGGAGCTTCGGGGTGTAGCTTAGCCTGGTAGAGCGCTACGTTCGGGACGTAGAGGCCGGAGGTTCAAATCCTCTCACCCCGACCAGCCTGCAACCACATCCATAGGCGTCCCCGCTTGCGAGAAGTGCATCGCGTCACGCCCTCCGTTTCCAGATTCGCGTGGGCGAGCCGGAGCGCCTGCACCGGGAAATACGCGCAGCCTGCCGCGCCGCCATTGGCGATCACCTTTCAATCGATGACACGCTTGCCGCAATGCAAATCGTAACGAGTCGTTGCCGCTGTTTCCCGCGCCCGGCGCTAGGCTTTATAATGCGCGACCTCTTTTGTCATCCTATTCTGCGGCGCCCGCCGCCGACTCCGGAGAAGTCCATGTCTCTGCCGCGTGCTCTGCTTGCAACCCTGTGCGCCTTCGCTCTGGTCTTGACCGGATGCAGCAAGAGCGGCGGTGGCAGCGGCAACGCCCAGTTCCGCATCTTCAACGCCTTTTCAGAGGCGACGGCGGTGAACGCAGCGGTCGGCGGCACCGTGGTCGCGGCGGGACTCGGCTTTCAGGGAATGACGCACTACGTGTCTGTGCCCAGCGGTAGCCAAACCCTACTTGTCAACGTCGTCGGCGCAGTCTCGCCGCTGGTGAACACGACAATCTCGCTGGGTGGGGCCAATTACAGCTATCTCCTGTACGGAACTTCTTCCCTGCTCGGAACGACTCTCGCGATCGATTCGTTCAATGACCCGGGCAGCGGCATGTTCTCGGTTCGCGTTGCCAATGCGGCCGCGGGCGTTGGCCCGCTCGACCTTTACCTGACGGCGCCCGGTGCAGACCTGACCAACACGGCGCCCGCTGTCTCCAATGTGGCATATGGGGGCATCACGACGTTCATTGCGCTCAACACCGCACCAAACTTTGAGATTCGCTTCACACCCGTCGGCACCAAGACCGTCATCTTCGACACGGCGCCGCGGATCTTCCCCGAGCATTCGGGCACGACGATCGTCGCTTACAGCAAGGGCAGCGGAAGCCTGGTCAACGTGGCGCTGCTCAACGACGACGACAGCGGCACTGGCGCCATCCTGGACAACACGCTCGCACGATACAAGGTCATCAACGCGTCGCAGGTCGCTTCGCCGCTCAACGTGTTCGTCGACGGCAGCCTGCAGCTGTCCAACATCCCGTTCACCGGCGTTTCCAACTACCAGCAGACCTCGTCAGGTACGCACACCATCACGGTACAGGCGCAGGCGACGCCGGGAGCGAACCTGCTGACTCTGACGCCGACTCTTTCTTCGGCAACTGATACTTCGATTCCGCTGGTCGGCCCGGCCGGAGCGCTGGCGGGAGTGATCCTCACCGATGATAACCAACCACCCGCAGCGGGGAGCGCCGGCGTTCGCTTCGTCAACACCTCGGCCGACATCGCCTCGGTCGATGTCTACGTCAATTTCAGCAAGCAGGTATCAGCGCTGGCGCAAAACACCGCATCTTCATACCTGAACCTTACCGCTGCAGTGGTCACGGGTACGTCGTATGAGTTCGACTTCAACGTCGCGGGTACGACAACCGCCGTACTGAAGCTTCCTTCGGTGCTTATGGTGGCTCCGCACAAATACACGGTCTACCTCGCCGGACCGTCGTCAAGCTTGCAGGGCATCGTCACGCAGGACCAGTGACCCGATCCAAGCTGCGCAAGCTCCGCACGTGCAGGTAGGCGCGTCCGGGTTTTGCGCCGCATGACAATCCGCCCATGCGCTTTTCCATTGCTGCCATGCCTGTGCTTCCAGCACTGAAAGGCATAGCCGTGTTCAGACGGTGCATGCTGGTCGCTTTGCTTTGCGTGGTTGCGGCGGTGCTGCTCGGAAGCTGCACGGGCGCGGGCAATGGAGTGACCACGGTCGCCAGCACCAAGTCCAACCTGAGAATCGTCAATCTGATTCCGAATGCCAACGGCCCGATCGACATCACGCTCGATGGCAACCTGTTCGCCGCAGGTCTACCCTTCGAATCGCTTCAGCCATATCAGCAGATCAACGCCATAACTCAAGACAATCCGACGAGCACGATTCAGGCCTTCGTCATGGGCAGCGTGTCGAACCTGCTCAACACGACCATCGCCCCGCTAGGCGAGATCAACTATTCGTACATCATGTTTGGGCCTGTCAGCCAACCGACGGGCCAGTTCATCAGTGATCAGACGATCGACCCCGGCGCAGGCAATTTCAATCTTCGCGTGATCAATGGCGCTGCGGGCATTGGCGCAATCGACGTCTACCTAACACTGCCGGGGGCGGATCTCGGGCCGGCTTCTCCAATCATTTCAAACATCGCCTATGGAGTTGCGACCGGATTCGCCAACGTTTCCTTCGGGAGCCTCGAGCTGCGCATCACTCCGTCCGGTTCGAAGACCGTCATCTTCGATTCGTTGCCGCACGACTATGCCGAGCGGGGACAGTTCGAGGTCGTCGCCTATTCACGAGAGAGCGGCACATTGATCAACGTGGCGTTGCTCAGTCTCGACACCTCGGGGACGGGAACGGTGCTCAACAACCTGCTGGCCCAGTTCAAGGTTGTCAATGCTTCGCAGGTTGCGTCGCCACTCAATGTCTTTCTCAACGGCGCGTTGGTGCTCTCCAACATTCCCTTCGCTGGAGCGTCGGCTTACCAGAAGACGACAGCGGCGATGCCTACGCTGGCCGTCGAGGCAACCTCGACGCCAGGCGCGGTGTTGCTCTCGCTCAATCCCAGCTTGACGCCCGGCACTGACAGCTCGATTCTGCTCGAGGGGCCGGCCGGGGCGTTGGCTGCGGTCATCCTTACCGACAACAACCTGCCGCCGGCCGTTGGCAACACGCGAGTGCGGTTTGTCAATGCCTCAGTCGACGTTGGGTCGCTGGACGTATTCGTCAATTTCAGCAGACAAATCTCCAATCTGCCGCAGAACTCGGGTGCGTACTCTCTCGAGCTCGCGGCTGATTCAGTCAGTGGAACAACGTATCAGTTCTCCTTCAACGTCGCGGGCACGGCGCAGACGCTTCTTACTCTACCGTCGGTGACGTTGATCGCCGGGCACGCCTACACAATCTACGTCGTTGGCCCGGGAGCCGCGCTGGTCGGCTCGGTAACACAGGACAACTAAGGCAGCTCTTCCGAGCCTTTAGCGGACCAAACCTCTGCGGCCCAAAGCGAACGCCCGGGAAGCCAGGATCAGGTCAGTCCGTTCGTGGATCGCGGCCGGGTTAGAGAGCTACGGTTTGGCGGTACGCAACGCGCGGATGGTTTCGGCGTTGATCGTACCGGTTACGGCAAGATTCTTGTCGCTTTGAAACTTCTTGAGCGCGTCGACAGTCCGCGGCCCGAGCACACCGTCGACTGTTCCGAGCTTGTAGCCAAGAGCGGCAAGCCGATCCTGCAGCTCGTATACGGTCATGCCCTCGCTTTCCGCCTCGGGCGCCGCTTGTTGAGGGCGAGCCGGAGCCGGCGAAGCCTCGCGCGGCGCTGCCGGCGCGGGCTTGGGTGGCTCGCTCTTAGGAGGCGCCGATTCGCAGGCCGCAAGGCCCAGCGCAGCGGCGAGGACGATCGATAGTGCTGCGCCATTCTTGCTCATTGTTGTTCCTTCCCTGGAGGCCCATCCGCAGGCGGTGACGGGCGGCACCTCTATTATGACTCCACCGTGCAATCAGGTTGTCTTCGCTTTCGAGGTTCAAGCACCACGCCGGGGTGCTTTCGCCTGTTGGGCGATAACGGACGTGTTGGTGTGACACATCGGAAGCGGTAGCGCTAAGATTCCCTGACTTGCGCCTCCCGGGCAAGTGCATGAGGTCGCATTCCGACACATTGTATTTCAAGGAGCTCGGCTGTTGAACTTCCAGGCTAAGCCGGTGCCCGCAGGCGCGGAGCTCTCTTCTCACACGCCCATGATGCAGCAGTATCTGCGCGTCAAGGCGGAGCATCCGGACAAGCTGGTGCTCTACAGAATGGGCGACTTCTACGAGCTGTTTTACGACGACGCCGAGCGTGCAGCACCGCTGCTCGATATTACGCTCACCTCGCGCGGGGCCTCCGCTGGGGCGGCGATACCGATGGCGGGCGTTCCCTTTCACGCGGTGGAGCAGTATCTCGCAAAGCTGATCCGCCTCGGGGAATCCGTCGCGGTCTGCGAGCAGATCGGCGACCCAGCGACCAGCAAGGGGCCGGTAGAGCGCAGGGTCACCCGAATCGTGACTCCGGGCACCGTGACCGATGCCGCCCTGCTCGAGGCCGACCGCCCATGTCTGCTAGCGGCAGCGCACGTCGTCGGCCAACGCGCCGGGGTTGCCTGGCTCGATCTAGCCGGAGGTCGTTTGACGCTGAGGGACGCCGCGCAGTCGGAACTCGCCGGATTGCTGGATCGCCTGGTGCCGAGTGAGCTCCTTTGTCCCGAGAGCCAGGCAATGCCACGCAGCGGCGCGCCCCTTCGCACGCTGCCGCCATGGCACTTCGACGCCGACGCGGCGCGGCGCCGATTGAGCGAACAGCTCGGCACCCGCGACCTAGCTTCGTTCGGCGCCGATGAAGCGCCCCTCGGCGTCGCTGCCGCCGGCGCCCTGCTCCAGTATGCGCGAGCGACCCAGCAGGCGTCGCTCCAGCATGTGCGCTCGCTGCTGGTCGAACATCAAGACGATCACGTCGCGCTCGACGCGGCAACGCGGCGCAATCTCGAGATCACCGAGACCCTTCGCGGCGAGAGGGAGCCGACGCTCTTGTCGCTGCTCGATGCTTGCGCCAGCGGAGCAGGCAGTCGGCTTCTCCGGCACTGGCTAACCAACCCGGTGCGTAAACCGGAGGTCGCTCAAGCTCGCCATGGTGCGATCGCCGAAATGCAAGCGCGTGAAGGGCTGCCGCGTCGCTTAAGCGCGGAGCTCAAGCGTACCGTCGACGTCGAGCGCATTGCGTCGCGCATCGCGCTGGGCAGTGCCCGGCCGCGCGACCTCTCCGGGCTGCGCGACACGCTGGAGCGTCTGCCTGGCATCGCCGCCAACCTGGAAGGGGCCGCTTCAGCTCTGCTCGTCGAGGCCAGAGTAGGGCTCTCGTGCGATCGACGCTGGTTGGATCTGTTGCAGAGCGCGATACAGCGCGAGCCCGCCGCGGTGATTCGCGACGGCAACGTGATGGCGACTGGATACGATGCCGAGCTCGATGAGCTTCGCGCGATTTCAGAGGACTGCGGCGCGTTCCTGGTGGAGTTGGAATCGCGCGAGCGAATGCGTACGGGCATCGGCAATCTCAAGGTCGAGTACAACCGCGTTCACGGGTTCTACATCGAAGTCACCCACGCCAACATCGACCGCGTTCCCGACGACTATCGGCGACGCCAGACGCTCAAGAATGCGGAGCGCTACATCACGCCCGAGCTCAAGATCTTCGAGGACAAGGCGCTCTCGGCCCGGGAGCGGGCGCTCGCACGGGAGAAGACGCTCTACGAGGCGCTGCTGCTCCAGCTGGCTGATGCAGTTCCTGAATTGCAGCACGTTGCACACGAGCTGGCCTCGCTCGACGTGTTTTCTGCGCACGCAATCCAGGCGTCAGCCCTGGCGTGGACACAGCCGATCTTCGCTCCCGAGGTGGCGATGACCATCGACGGCGGCAGGCATCCGGTGGTTGAAACTCAGGTGGAGCATTTCATCCCCAATGATGTCAGGTTCGATCAGTCGAGGAGGCTGCTGATTGTCACCGGGCCCAATATGGGCGGCAAGTCTACGTACATGCGGCAGACGGCCATCATCGCGCTCCTCGCCTACTGCGGCCTGTTCGTGCCAGCAAAGTCCGCGCGCATCGGGCCGCTCGACGCGATCTACACTCGCATCGGCGCTGCCGACGATCTCGCCGGAGGGCGCTCTACCTTCATGGTCGAGATGACCGAGGCCGCATACATACTGAACCGCGCGACACCGCAGAGCCTGGTGCTCATCGACGAAATCGGCCGCGGTACTTCGACCTTCGACGGGCTTGCACTTGCCTGGTCCATCGCCCGCGAGCTCGCGCTAAACAACCGCAGCCTCGCGCTGTTCGCGACCCACTACTTCGAATTAACTGCGCTTCCAGCCGAACTCGACGGTTGCGCCAACGTGCATTTCGATGCGGCAGAACACAAGAACGGTATCGTCTTTCTGCACGCCGTTGCCGACGGGCCCGCGAATCGCAGCTACGGCCTGCAGGTTGCCAAGCTCGCCGGTGTGCCCGCGGACGCGCTGCGTCAGGCGCGGTCGTTTTTGGCGCGCCTCGATCGCTTCAGCGCGCGGCGCGACACACACGACGATCTGTTTGGGACGCAGGATTCACCGGCAGCGCCGGACTCGCGCGGCAGCGCGGCACTCGATCGACTCGCGTCGCTCGACCCCGATCAATTGAGCCCCCGCGAGGCGCACGCGGCGCTCTACGAGCTCAAGCGACTGGCTGACCGCAAGGGAACTGTCTGAGATGATTCCCTGCCCGCGCCGCGGCTTCCTAACCGCGACGGGCTCTCGCGCCGCTAGTGATGGTGTCCGCCGGCGCCGTGCACATGCCCGTGCGCCATCTCCTCAGATGAGGCGGGACGAACGTCGATAATGGTGCAGTCGAAGCGCAGCCGCTGACCCGCGAGCGGATGATTGCCGTCGACGACCACCTTGCCCTCGGCGATGTCGGTCACCGTGTAAACACGACTCTCATCACCGTCGGCATCATCGGCGCCGTAACCCTCGAACTGCATACCCACCTTGACCTCGGGTGGAAAGCGGTCCTGAGCTTCGACGCGCACCAGCTCCGCGTCGTATTCGCCAAAGGCGTCTTCCGGCTCCAGCGTGACCGAGCAGCTTTCTCCGACCTGTTTCTGCGCGAGCGCTGCCTCGACTTTGGGGAAGATCCCGCCATGACCTCCATGCAGGTAGCTGATAGGCTCCCCCGATTCCTCGATCAGCTCCCCCGCCGACGAATACAGCCGGTACGAGAGTGTCACAACCGTGTTCGAAAAGATGTGCATGCGGGCATTGGGACGAGGTTTCAACGCCACGAACCTAAGTGGACGGTCAGCGGCCATTCTAGCGCAAAGCCCTATCGCAGCGATCTCGAGCGAACGGACAGTTATAATCGCGCCCCATGCCCGTAAACGCGACGCGCGCGCTGCTGGGCGGTCTGACGCCAGCTGCATTCCTGCGCCGTCACTGGCAGAAGCGGCCCCTGCTGTCGCGTAATGCGATCGCCGGTTTTCAGGGGATCCTCAGCACGTCCGACTTGTTCGAGCTCGCGGGACGAGATGACGTCGAGTCGCGCATTGTATTGCGCGACCGGACGCGCTGGTCGGTTGAGCAGGGTCCGTTTCGCAGAACACACTTTCGCGCCCTTCCCCGCCGAGGCTGGACGCTGCTTGTGCATGGCGTGAATCTGCACGTGCGAGCTGCAGACGAGTTGATGCGCCGCTTTGCCTTCATCTCCTACGCACGGCTCGATGACCTGATGGTGAGCTACGCGCTGCCCGGCGGCGGCGTCGGGCCACATTTTGATTCGTACGACGTGTTTCTGCTGCAAGGCGCCGGACGGCGGCGCTGGCGCATCGGCGATCAGCGCAATCTCGAGCTTCGGCCTGGCTTGCCAATCAAGATTCTGGCGCGCTTCGCGCCGGCAGATGCGAGCACGCTATCCTCGGGCGACATGCTCTACCTGCCCCCCGGCTATGCGCATGAGGGGGTCGCCATCGATGAATGCAGCACGTATTCGATCGGTTTCCGCGCCCCTGCAACGCAGGAGCTCGGTACTGCTTTCCTCGACTGGATACGCGACAACCTTTGCATCGCGGGGCAGTACGCCGATCCCAACCTGAGCGTGAGCCGCGAGCCCGCGCGCATCGCGGCACGCATGCATGCCCAGTGCGCGGCAATGATCCGCGAGATCCGCTGGAAACCCGGGCTCGTGCAGCGCTTCGTAGGTTGCTATCTCACGGAGCCCAAACCGCACGTGTTCTTCGACTGCCCGCCGCGTCCATACTCGTTGCGGCGGTTCGGCATCGTCGCCGCGCGCCGTGGCGTGCGTTTAGATCCCCGCACGCAAATCCTATACGATGATGCTCAGGTGTACGTGAACGGGGCGGCGCTCGACTGGTCTCAAACGCAGCGGCAGGCTATGAAGCGTCTTGCCAACGCGCGCCGCATTGCATGCACGGACGTCGGCGGCTCGCCCTGGGTGCGGCTGCTTCACCGCTGGTACTGCGATGGATACCTCCACTTCGACTGAGCCTGCGGCGCCCCGGCTGGTACAACTCGATACCATCGCTGCGCAGGCTGCAGCGATCGACGAATTGATCGGGCTCGCCTTTCACCACATACGCGTCTTCGACCAGGATCTTTCGCAGACCGGGTGGAACTCCGCGGTGCGCGCCGATCGCTTGGCAGCGTTTCTACGCGATGTCCGCGGCCGCCGGCTGGACATCATCGTGCACGACACGCGATACCTCGAAAGCTCGTGCCCACGCATGATGAATCTCCTGCGCAACTACAGCCACGTGATGACCATTTATCAGACGGGAGCTGAAGCGAAGATCGCAACCGATCCACTAATGATCGTCGACGGCGTGCACTATCTGCACCGCTTTCATTTCGAGCAGCCTCGCGCAGCGCTCGGAGTCAACCAGCCGGAACAGACACAACCGCTTGCGAGCCGCTTCGAAGAAATCTGGGCGACCGGCGAACCCGGCTTGAGCGGGACCGTGCTCGGCCTCTGAATCGCACAATGGCGAGGACTTAGGCGGGAAGCTCGAGCGATCTCTTTGAATCGATTGCTCATTGTGGTAGTATTCAAATTGTCGGTTGCTGCTTCGATGCCGTGCCGCAAGCATGGACCGCCGCGGATTCCGATCTACCTCGCATTTACACATCTTTCATCCGAGTGGGAGACACGCCAATGAACAAGTCGATACTTTTCGTTGCCGCGATGGCGCTCGCGTTGAGCGCCTGTGGCGACAACAAGCAAGCTGCCGACGCCAAGGCGGCTGCTGACAAGGCGGCTGCGGCAGCCAAAGAAGCTGCCGACAAGGCCGCGACCGCCGCCAAGGACGCCGGGACTGCCGCAATGCAATCGGGCGCCGCCGCGGGCGATGCTGCCAAAGCCGCGGGTCAGGCAGCGATGGACTCGGCCAAGTCTTCGGTTGACGCAGCGAAGGATTCGGCCATGAAGTCGACGGCGCCAGCACCGGCGCCGGCTCCCGCCCCCGCCGACACAACCAAGAAATAACTCCAAGTTCGGCGAAGAAAAAGCCGGCCATATCGGCCGGCTTTTTGTCGCCCTCACGCTGACCTAAAGCGGCGCGCCGATACGCTGAGCGACTTCGCGGTACTTCTCTATGACATTGCCAAGGTCGCGGCGAAAGCGATCCTTGTCCAGCTTCTCCGAAGTTGCGCGGTCCCAAAGACGGCAACCGTCGGGCGTGAACTCATCACCCAAGAGCAGCGGCCCCTTCGGATCATCGGTCGGGTGGCCGAACTCAAGCTTGTAATCGACGAGGTCCATCCCGGCGTCGGCAAAAAGCGGCTTAAGCACGTCGTTCACCTTGTGCGTAAGCTTTTTCATCTCGGCGATGTCGGCCGCGCTTGCCCATCCCAGGATCCGGATGTGATCGTCGTTGACCAGTGGATCGTGTAGCGCATCGCTCTTGTAGAAGAACTCGAAAATCGGTTCCGGCAGCCGCGTCCCCTCGGCAATGCCATAGCGTTTGGCCATCGACCCTGCGCAAACATTGCGAACGACGCATTCGACAGGCAGCATTTTCAGCGCCCGCACCAGCGACTCACGCTCATTGAGCAGCCGAACGAAATGCGTGCGCACGCCGGCGGCCGCGAGCCTACCCATGACA
>Ga0126381_100001442_pt1 | contig 25571 bp, 21 predicted proteins | sample PanSoiMetPlot_28_FD_96465 | JGI IMG/M metagenome (GOLD analysis project Ga0126381, IMG submission 96465) | Tropical forest soil microbial communities from Panama - MetaG Plot_28 | ecosystem: Environmental > Terrestrial > Soil > Tropical forest > Bulk soil | place: Panama | collected 2016-02-17
CAAACCTTGCGAAGGTTCGAGCAGCGGCGCCAGATCGGGCGGAAGTTCCGGCACCTGCCCCGTGCGCACGCTCTCCAGCACCCACTTGCCTACCATCTGGTGCGCCTGGTGGAAAGGAGTTCCGGATCGCGCCAGCGCTTCGGCCAGATCCGTGGCCACGACCCAGCCCGCCTTGGCGGCGGCAGCCGGCTTCGCCGGATTGAGCTTCGCGCCCTGAATAACCTCGCGCGCCATATCGAGGGATCCCGAAAGCTGGTCGGCAGCCTCGAACAAAGGCACCTTATCCTCCTGCATGTCGCGATTGTATGTCATGGGCAGGCCTTTCATGGTGGTGAGCAGGGAAGTAAGGCAGCCCAGGACGCGCCCCGATTTGCCGCGGATCAGCTCCAGCGAGTCCGGATTCTTCTTCTGCGGCATCAGGCTGGAACCGCTGGTCACGGCGTCGGAAAGATCGAGCCAGCCGAACTCTTCGCTGGAGTACAGAATCCAATCCTCGGCGAGACGGCTGAGGTGGATCATCGCCACCGCCGCCGCGTAGAGGAAGTCGAGCGCGAAATCGCGGTCCGCTGACACGTCCATGCTGTTGCGCGTGATGGCGTCGAAGCCGAGGTCGCGCGCGATGGCCTCGCGATCGAACGGGAAGCCCGAGCCCGCCAGCGCGCCCGAACCAAGGGGTAGTACATTCGCGCGCGCACGAGCCTGACCAAAGCGCTCATGGTCGCGCGCGAACATCTCGAAATAGGCAAGCAGATAATGAGGCCACAACACTGCCTGGGCGCGGCGGAGGTGCGTATAACCAGGCACCACCGCATCGGGCGCCGAGGCGGCCTGCGCCAACAGAGCGTCCATCACGTTGGCAAGCCGAGCCCGCACCTGGTCGCAGGTCTCGCGCAGCCACAGCCGCGTGTCGAGTGAAACCTGTTCGTTGCGACTGCGGCCGGTGTGAATCTTGTCTGCCACCGCGCCGGCCTTTTCCTTCAACTTGCGAATGACCAGGGTGTGTACGTCTTCATCGGTGGTGCCATCGAAGAACGTGGGCGACGCGGCCTCGGCGCGAATCTCGTCAAAGGCCGCGACGATGCGCCCGCGCTCGTCGCCGGTCAGAATGCCCACGCGTTCCAGCGCCCGCGCAAATGCCTGCGAGCCCCGGATATCGGCATCCAGAAGACGGCGATCGAAATCGAGCGACCCCGAAAAACGCTCGAAGATCTCCGATGGACCGGTTTCGAACCGGCCGCCCCACAATTTCATGTTGTCTCCAAACTTAGTGTCGTGAATGCCCCCGCTCGCTCACGGTCGCAGCTCCGTTGTGGACATACACATCACAGCGGAGCCGCCGCTTGCTGCCCGAGCGTGAGCGAGCGGAGCGCTTCCACTTGACGCGCAAGTCTCTCTCCCAATTCCGGCCGCTTCGAAAGCTCCAGCCTAGCTCAGCATCATGAGCAGAAGCGCTTTCTGGGCGTGCAGGCGATTCTCCGCCTGATCGAACACCACCGAGCGCTCCGATTCCATGACCGAATCGGTGACTTCCTCGCCGCGCTTGGCGGGGAGGCAATGCATGAATACAGCTTCGGGCCGCGCCATGGCGCAAAGCTCGTCATTCACCTGGTAAGGATGGAAGGCGCGCTTGCGTTCATTGGCTTCCTGCTCCTGGCCCATGCTGGTCCAGACGTCTGTGTAAATGGCATGGGCGCCGTCGAGAGCCTGTTCGGTGGAGTGCGTGACCGTGAGCGATGCTCCGGAAACTGCCGACAGCCCTTCGGCCTGCATCACCAGGTCGGGATTGGGCAGATAGCCTTCCGGACAAGCGAGCGCGAAGTCCATGCCGAGCCGGAGGCAGGTCAGCATCAGCGACTGCGCCACGTTGTTGCCGTCACCGATGAAAGCGAGCTTCAACCCCTTCAGCGCGCCGAACCGTTCCCGCATCGTCTGTATGTCGGCCAGCGCCTGGCACGGATGATAGGCGTCGCTGAGCGCGTTGATCACCGGCACCGAAGACCAATGCGCCAGCCCTTCCACCGTCGCCTGGGAAAACACGCGGGCGACGATTCCCTCCACCCAGCGGTCGAGATTGCGGGCGACATCCTTCAGCGGTTCGCGCACGCCGATCGGCCCGTCACAGAACACCGACCCGCCCCCCATCTGCTTCATGGCGATTTCAAAGGTCAGGCGCGTGCGGAGCGAAGGTTTTTCGAAAAGCAGGGCGATCGATTTGCCCTCGAGCGCATGAGCGTAGTCGCCGGGATTCCGCTTCACCGCGGCCGCAAGTTCCAGAAGATAGTGGACCTCGTCATTGGTGAGGTCGAGGTCGCGAAGAAGGTCCGAGGCTGCGCACTTGAGGATCGGCCCCGGCGCTGCGACGCGCGCCCTCCCCGGCTGCCGCGGCGACACAGCCCGAACTGGCGATGAATTTTTATTCACTACAATGAATGATAATACACCACCGGGGTTAGAGTCAACAAAATCTGTAGAATCCCGCCGCGCGCAGACTTGGATCGTCGGCTATCCTCTTGGAGCCTAACGCGATTAGCTGAAAAGCACGCGTTCCCTGCAGTGCAGGTCGTCCGATTTGAAGTAGGCCTGCGCCCAGTGGTCATCGGTAAAGAGGAACAGGCCGACTTGTACGGCGGCCTCGCTCTTCACTTCCGGCTGGCTGTCAAGCGGCGCGTGCTTCACCGTAGTGTTCGCCGCGGTCTTTTTGGTGGATTTGGTGACACTCTTCATAATCTATCTCCGATAACGCATGCCTCTCAGGTTAGCGCCTGGTCCCCGAAGCCGCACGACGTTTGCGGCTTGCCTTCTTCCTCGGCGCAGCTTTCTTCGCCGCAGTTTTCTTTGTTGCAGTTTTCTTTGTTGCAGTTTTCTTTGTTGCAGTCTTCTTTCGTGTCGCCTTCTTCGGCGCGGCTTTCTTCGTCGCCCTCTTCTTCGTTGCCGCCTTGCGCTTAGGCGCTGCTTTCTTCGCTGCCCCTCTCTTTGCGGCCCGGCTACTGCTTGCGGTCTTTCTCGCACTCTTCTTGGATGCGGCTTTGCCCGCTGTCTGGGCCGCTGGCTTCTTGGCTGCGGACTTCTTGGCGCCGAAGCGATCGAGGAAGTTGTAGTGGTCGACCAGTAGCAAGGACTCAATGGCGAAGGCCGTCGCGACGTCGGCGTCGTGGATTTCGAGAAGATTGTCGCCGTTTTCCTTTTCGCCGCCGGTAGCGAGGTTCGAAGATCCGCAGTAGACCACCGGATCGGGACCGTTCAGCCCGCAGACAACGAACTTGTCGTGGATCTCATGACCGGGAGGGGTGGGGACCTGGTCGAAGGGCGTCGGCAATGTCACCGACCCAGGTTTGCCGGTAACCTGAACGCCCTCTGTGGAGCCGGGTTGATACAGAAAGACGCCGTCCGGCGCGTCGGAGATGCCGTAGCTGTAAATCTTGGCGTTCTCGTGGACTTTGGAAAGGGTGGTGTATACCTCCGACGGGCTTCCGGTCAACTGCATCACCGCGAAGAGGACGCTGCCTTTGGACGCGCCCGCCTCCTTTTCAATGCGGTCCGAGATCGCGCCTAAAATCTTGCCCGTGTCGTCCGCGGAGTGCGGAGAGTAGTGGATGCTGAGCTTGGGCGCGGGCGGAGACGGTGGAGTAAACGCCGAAGTGGCGAGGGCGGTCTTGGCAAACGCGGTCGCGGCGCCCTGGCTGGGAGTTTTGGTCTGGCTCAAGATCGCCCAGCTCTGTTGGAAGACCTTGGCGTATTCCGCGGCGAGGTTCGGATCGTTAAAGACCAGTACGTGGTTGGCGTTGACGTAAAGGCCGGTGACGGAAAAGTTAGTCGAGCCGGTGAGGACCTGGTTGGGCGATCCGTTCTTGGAGACAATGAAGATCTTGTCGTGCGAGAAGCGGCCGAAGCTGCCCCTTACAATCGCGGCCGGACTCTTGGCCTGCTGCTTGAAATCGTCAGTGAACGGGTTTTCGAGCGGGATCTTCTTGCCTGTGGGCTTGCTGTGGAGGGCAGCATTATCGAGGATCATGCGGATGCGGCCTTCGGCGGCGAGCTTCAGGAAGATTCCGACGATATCAGGCTCATCGAGGTCATAAGCGAACACATCGATAGAGAGGCTCGGGTCGGCGACCACCGCGTCGAGGATCGCGAAAATCTGCCGGCGCGCGGTGGAACCCATCCACGCATAGATCTCTGCATAGGTAACCGCCTGATTATTATTTGTGCCGGCTTGAGACGCGGTGTCGAATTGCAGAGGACGATTGACGGGCACGATGCGGGTGCCTTTGCCGAAATGGCGGGCGAAGGCCTCCGACTGCATGTAGCCGCGTGTAAACCCGAGGGAGAGATTGGCTGTGGTAAACGGCCCGACAGGAACGGTAACTGAAGCGCTCAGAGATGAATCCAGAGGCTGCATCGACTGATTGGCGTCAAAGTAACGGGGAGTAACAGTGTAGGTGTAATTGCCTTGCGCGGGGTCGACGCCCTGGTGAACCGACCCGGGGACGTGGGTCCACCGGAACTTCTGAACGGGCGCATTGGCAGTGGATTGGGGTTTCTCCGTAGCAATCTGGGCATGCTTGGAAGGGTCCGGAAACTGCAGGGTGTTCCAGAGATAGTAAGATTGCCCGACAGGCGGTTTGCATCCGATGCTGAAGCCGGCGAGCTTTTGAGCTCTTGCCGGGTCAGAGAAGTTAAAGGCGAGAAGAGTTTTGAAGTCGCCTATGTAAGCTTTTACCGAAAATGAGCCCGTGCTCGCCGTCTTGAACGCCATAAGTGCTCCTTAGCGGTAGTATTCCGGGATACAGTATAGCCGAAAGATGGCAGATTAGTTCCTCCAATTGAGCAAAACGGGCATTATCCGGGAATTACTGTGTGAACAGGCTTCTTCCTCTCCACCACTTTCTTGAAAACATCCACGTTCGGAATGTTCTGTATGGGTATCACGCACCAGGGCAGAAACACTGAGCCGGCGGCCCGTACCTCAAACCGAATCGACCGGGTATAAGCGCTACATAGGAGAGATACCTTCTCGACCTGATTCCACTCCATCTGCTTATCCTTGTATTACAGAAGGCCCCGGTTGAGGCGCAAGGGGGCCGAACGTCAGTGTCTCGCCGACGTCGAAAGATTTCATGGCAGCCGGCAGCCTATGTTCGCAGACGGTCTGCTGCACCGCCTCACCCAACTTCCCGCCGTCTTTCACGCTGCTGTCTATTTCCAGTTTGCGACCGCCCTGGGTGACGATGCGATATTTGCCCGCCACCGGGTTGATGAACGTGTAGATCTCCGCGATATCGGTCCAGCGGAAACTCTCGGGCGACGACCCGCCGGTACGGACCAGCGCATCCGGAAACAGGATGAGCGCATAGCTTTTCGTGTACGACCCGAACTGTCGCTCTTCCCAGGAACACGCCCGTGAGCGAAACAAGGACGATCGGCGGAGGAGGGTTGTTCGCGGATTGAGCAGTCCAACCACGGTCAGCACCGACACGAGCACGAAGCCGGGCCGAGGATGAAATACGTGGTCCGTCCGGAGCCGACCGTGGGCGTGTGCACTTCGACCGGACTGCCGGAGCCGCGCAATGCCTCGGGAATCGCGAAATCAGTCGCCATGCCCCTCATCATGCCCGCAAGCCTGCCCGCAATCTCTACTGCCGATGGTTAGAGCGGCCTTACTCCCGGAACGCGCTATCATGCCAAAGTCGTGATTCGCCTTGAGATGATCCCGCTGCTGCTCTTCACGGCTGCTCTTCATGCCGCCACATACGTCGGCGCGGAGGCGTGTCGCACGTGCCATGAAGCCGAATTCTCGGGGCAGTCCAAGGGCGGACATGCTCACGCCCTCGCTTCTTCCACCGCGGCGCAGCCCGGCGACTGGGCCTTCGGCGCTGGACTGCAAGCCGTCACCTTCCTCAAGCGCGAGGACCGTTTCACCTATCGCGAGTTGGGCGAAACCTGGTATCGCACGCTGAATGGCTTCGCGCGCACGCCCGGTCACAAGTCCGATGGCGGCGTCGCGTTTCGCACGTTCGATCCCGCCGGCCGCGTCCTGCGCTGCTTTTCCTGCCATTCCACCGGCCCCGTCACGCTCGGCAAACAGGAAGCGGTTTTACCGTATGAACTGGGTGTGCGTTGCGAGGTCTGCCACGGCCCCGGTTCCGGGCACGCGCGCGACCCGTCGGCCAATCGTCTGCGCACCCCTGCGCAGATGTCCGCGGTACAGATGAACGCCTTTTGCCGCCAATGCCACCGCCTTGACCTGGCAACCGGAGAGGAGCTGACCAATCTTTCCGATCCCTGGATTCTGCGCAGCCCCACGCGCCTGCTCGCCGCGAGCGCGTGCTTCCAGAAGAGCCAGGGCCGACTCACCTGCATCACATGCCACGCGCCCCACGCGCCGCTCCAGCAGGATCTCTCCGGTTACAATGCAGCCTGCCAGCGCTGCCACGCCGCTGCGCGCCACACGCAGCCGGTGGCGAACCAGGCGTGCGCCGGCTGCCACATGCCCTTCGTGCGGCTCGACAATCTCGTGTTCACCAACCACCGCATCGCGACCTATGGAGGCGCCAGCCCGTTAGTACCCCTCAACGCCCATCGTTGAACTGCCTCTCGAGCGCAGCAGCTTCACTCCCGCGGCCCGGCACGCCGCAGCAGCTCCGCCAGCCTGCTGACATCGCGCACGGTCTGCGCGTCGGCCGCCCCCATCGTCTTCTCCTCGATCGCCACGGCGCGCTGGAGTGCGGGTATGGCTTCCTGCACATCCACCGCCTCCGATAAAGCCACCAGCACCGCGGCGACGATGGGGCTGTCCTTTCCGTCCGCCGCTTCGGCCTGGTTCACGGCGCGGCGTAAGAGCACCGCTGCTCCCGCACGGTCGCCCGCCGCCATGCGGATGGCCGCGGCCGAGGTGAGCGCGGGTCCCGCTACCGTCGGATCGGGAGACTCCGCGGCTCGCCGCAGCAGCGGCTCGGCCTGTACCTGCGGCGAAACAGCCGCCAGCGCCCCCGCATCCTCCAGCGTCTGCGCCGCCGATTCGCCCATAGCTTTCTCGTCGATCCGCAGCGCTTCCGCCAGCGCCTGCCGCGCGCCGCCTCTGTCCTTCTGAGTCAGCAGGAAATTTGCCAGATCGCGCGCCGCCTGCGCGGTGCGCGGATCGGCCGCCCCGAACTCCGTTCGGTACCGCGCCAGGCACTCCTCGAACAGCCGCCGCAGCAGCGCCGGATCCGGCTGTGCCCACAGCAGCGCCGGAGCCAGGAATACTAACGGAAGGCAAGATTTCAGAGCCAGTGGCGCGGCAGGATGGCAACGAAAGCGGATTCGACCACACATGATGCGCCCGTACCGTCTATCCCTGATTATCGCCTGGGCTGGCTGATTCTGAGCGATAACGCGCTCGGACTGGCCGGGTTCGTCTGCGCCTTCCGGGACACCGCTTGTGCTGCTGCTGTACAGCTCACAGCAGGATACGACGTGAACGACAGTCCTTGGTGGCAGCTTGTGGCATGCACAAGGGCATTTCGTATTCATCGTTCCGATCACACAGGCGCCTCACCATTATCTTAATTTGGGACGAGGGGGTGTCGATCCTTACCCAGGCTCGTCGCGGCAGGGACGGGAACCTGATAATAGGCGCGACCGTAGCTGCCGATAGAGGTCCCAAGTATGCACTAACCGTTCCTCCGGTCGAACGTCTATGGGATAAGCGCAGCCTATGCCTCCCAGAGACATTCATCGGCTGCAGGGAGAGATGCTGCAAGGCACACTCGACCTGCTGATTTTGCAGACGCTCCAGCCCGGTCCGGCCCACGGACACACCATCGCCCACGTCATCGAACACCGCTCGGAAGACGTTCTATAGGTGGAGCATGGCTCGCTCTATCCGGCGCTGCACCGGTTGGAGAGCCGCGGCTGGGTGGCATCGTTCTGGGGAACGTCGGAAAACAATCGCAAAGCGCGTTACTACCGGCTCACCGTGTTGGGCCGCAAACAGCTCAAAGAGCACACGTCGAGTTGGGACCGCCTGGTGCACGCCGTGAATCGCGTCCTGCGCCCGGCGGAAAAGTAGGCATTCCATGGAATTTCTCCGCTTCCTTCGCCGCGCTCAATGGGATGAGGAGCGGGCTCGTGAAATCGAGGCGTATATCGAGCAGGAGACCGCCGACAATCTGGCGTGCGGCATGAATGCGGAAGAAGCGCGACAGGCGGCGAGGAGAAAGCTCGGAAATGCGGTACTCATTCGAGAGGAGATCTATCACATGAACAGTTTGGGAGCGGTGGAAGACCTGTGGCGCGACGTGCGTTACGGAGTCCGCGCGTTGAGACGGTCGCCGGCATTCACGTCGGTGGCGTTGTTGTCCTTGGCGCTGGGGATCGGCGCCAGCACGTCGATTTTCAGCGCGGTGTACGGAATCCTCATCTCTCCTTACCCTTATGCACGATCGAACGAAATCTGGGCTCCCGAGGTGCGAGCCTTGAAGACGGGACGCGGCGCGCCTTTCTCCTTCCACCAAATGCGCGATTATGTGGAGCTCAAGAAGCTGCCGGCCTTCGCCGAAACCATGGCTACGCGGCCGGACAGGAAGCTCCTCACGGGCGATCGCCCGCCGGAGAACTTCACGGCCGTTGCGGTGACGGCGAACGCATTTCAATTCCTCGGTGTGGCGCCAGTACTGGGGCGGACCATTCAACCGTCGGACGTGCGAGCTGATGGTCAGCCGGAGCCCGTCATCGTAATCACCTACAACGCCTGGCAGAGGCTGTTCGACGGCAGCCCAGGGGCACTGGGAACGAAGCTCGTCCTCGATGCGCAGCCATTTACAGTGATCGGCGTGATGCCGCCGCGGTTCGGCTGGTGGAACAACGACGGCGGATGGATCGTGCTTCCCGAGGACTCGCGCGACAGCCGGGGCGTCGCCGCCATCGTCCGGCTGAATAAGCGCGTATCGCCCAAGGTGGCCGAAGAGCAGTTGCAGGCCCTGCATCTGCGGTTGGCGAAAGAACGGCCCGCCGACTTCCCCAAGGACGGATTCCGCACCGTGCTGCACAACTACATGGACATTACCGCTGTCTCGGGCGACATGCGGGCCAGCTTGCGGCTGCTGTTCGGCGCGGTGGGGTTCCTATTGCTGATTGCATGCGCCAATGTAGCTAATCTGCAACTCGCGCGGGGAACGGCGCGCGCTCACGAAATCGCCGTGCGCATGTCGATCGGCGCGGATCGCGGCCGCGTCTTCCGCCAGTTCTTGACGGAGAGCGTGACACTATCGGTCGCCGGCGGAGTACTGGGCGTTCTCTTCGCGTTCGCAATCACCAAGACCATCGTAGCTATGATGCCGGAATCGTACGTGCCGAACGAATCGCGCATCGAGTTGAATGTCTACGTCCTTCTGTTTTCGGCCGCCGTGTCGATGATCACCGGCATCGTCTTCGGACTGGCTCCCGCTCTGCAATGTTCGCGGCCGTCGCTGGTGGATGGACTGAAAGATGGGGGACGCAGCGTGGCAGGCGGCGGACCGGCGGGACGCACCCGCCAGACATTGGTGATCGCGGAAATCGCTCTTTCAGTGGTGCTGCTGATGGGCGCCGGCCTGACGGTTCGCGGGTTTCTCGAAATGCAGAAACTCGATGCCGGCTTCCGGACGGACCGGGTGCTGATGCTGACGCTGCAAATGCCGGTCAAGCGCTATTCCAATGAGACGCAGCGCGTAGCGTTTGCGAAACGCGTCCTCGCGGCTATCGGCGAGCTGCCGGGAGTCCGATCGGCGGCAATCGGCAACGGAGGGTTTCCCTTCGGCGGAGCACAAAGCGGCTACGCGATCGAAGGCCAGCCGAACGACGCCCCTGGAACGCTGCTGCTCAGCCTGATTAGCGCGGACTACCCGCAGACGCTGGGCATAGGCCTGCGCACCGGGCGGCAGTTGACCGAGCAGGACATCGATCATGCGGAGCCTGTCGCCCTGATTAACGACGCAGCGCGCAAACTGTGGCCGGCGGGAGTGGACCCGATTGGCGCGCGCGTGCGGCTGGATCTTCTCGTCAGAGCGAACGCAACACCCGTAGCGTTGGGAAGGGCTTACCCGTCAGTTACCGTGGTCGGGATAATCGCCGATACGCGGAACGCCGGGTTGCGCAATCCACCAGCGCCCGCGGCTTACCTTCCCTACACATTAGTGCCGGTTCCGAACCGGACCCTGGCGATTCGCACGCAGGGCGATCCCGCGGCGCTGCTGCATGCCGTGCGCGAACGCCTGCGGGCCATCGACCGCGAGCAACCGCTCGACCGGCCGATTACGCTCGAAGAAGTGCTCGGCATGGAGGCAGTGCAGCCCCGATTCAACATGGCGCTCTTCGGTCTCTTCGGAGCCTTGGGACTGGCCATGGCGGCCGTCGGAATCTACAGCGTGCTTTCTTACATCGTGGCGCAGCGCACGCACGAGATCGGAATCCGCATGGCTCTCGGCGCCGGCGGCCGCGATGTGCTGCGGCTGATTTTTTCGATGGGCGGCAGGCTCGTCATGATCGGGCTGGGAATCGGGCTGGCCCTGACCATCTTGTTGGCAAGGCTCCTGCGAAGCGAGGTGTTCCAGGTCCCGGAAACCGACGTCCTCGCCCTCGCCGGCGTGGTACTCCTACTGTGCTGCGCCGCCTTCCTGGCTTGTTTCGTGCCGGCCCGCCGCGCGGCCAGGCTCGATCCGATGTCGGCATTAAGGCACGAATAACCGCCATCACCTGCGCGCAAACCTTTCCGTCCAACGGATCCGCCCCGTCATCTGCATCACGACGAACAGCGTGACGATGCAGCCGAGCGTAATGGCGAGGCCAGTGAAGCCTTGCAGGAAAAAGGCGTAGGAGAACAGCACCAGGTAAATGAATTGGGCGCCGCCGGCTTCCACAAGCGCTAAGCGCGGACCCACCACCAGTCGAAGGTAGCTGACCACGAGAAAGATCGATACCACCGAACAGATCAGGAATGCGATATGGATGCCGATGTGGTCCACCAGGTAAGCCAGCAGCAGGTGGAACGAGAAGAACGCCGCCGCGAGGAAAAAGTAATTCATGGGATGGAGTGGAACCGACCGCAGCGTCGTGATGATGAACAGCAGGAAGAAGAAGAGCAGCAGAGAGACCGGCGCGAAGTAGCTGATCTCACCGGCCAGAGGACCCGGCTGCAGCCTCTCCGGCATCGTCACGCCGATTTGAAAGCCACTGATGACGTTGCTGTACCGCCAGGTCAGGTCCCAGCCATCGTGCGTTTCCCGCTTGTCCGTCGGAGAAAGGGTGTTGAGGGGGAAGTCGATCTGCTTGAAATTGGTGCGAGCGTGCAGCGTGAAATCGCGCGCCTGGCTGACCTCGTCGCCCAGCCGGTAGCGCCAGCTTTCGAGCCCGTGCGACCGGTACGCGACGTGCAGCTTTACCATCTGCCCCGGCGTGAGGTTGGTGTTCGTGGTAGCTCCCAGATTATTGGAAGCGATCGGCAGGGCGCGGCCGTCTACTTCCATCACCAGACCATCGTAAATGGCATGTTCTGCCGGGAATTTCAGAGTGTAAGTGATGGTTTGCGGATCGGCGGAGGTATTGCGGAAGGTGTAGACTCCCGAGAAGTCCACCACGTACGTGCTGTACCAGAGAAGGCCTTTTTGACGGTGCTCCAGCGCCAGCGCAACGTCCATCCGGCTGGCCTCGAGCGGCAGCGGCACGGTTTGCGGATGCGTCTCGACACGGGTGGTCGTGTGGCCGTCGGTGGTCGTTTGAATTTCCTGCCGATCCATGCGTACAAAGGAGGCAGTGGGCGGGCACTGCTCCTGCGGCGCGCCCCAGACGGAGGCGACACCGGGACGGAGCTTGTCATCGAAGTGATAGGTCCGGCTGTCTATTGTGGCGCCGAGCACGAACCATGCGACGCTGGCGCAGATGAGAATGAACGTGATCGCGGCAATTTGTTTGAACATATCGCTTTGAAGTACTTTGTATTTCAAAGTATAAACAACAAGAATCATGGATGCAACCGTATGCGTCATGTGCCCGAGATACGGCTGTGGCTGATGAGGAGCATATCGGAAGCCGCGAGCGTGAGCGAGCGGGGCTTACGGTGGGCCGTGACACTCCCCTACGGGTGGTCCGTGAACCACGAAACCACGCGCCGCGCGTACTCTTCCGGCGCCGCAACCAGGGCGGCAACGTGCGTGGCGCCGGGGACAATCCACACTGTAGTGGCTTGCGGGTTGACAGCGTGCAGTTCCCGCGAGTGCCGAGGTGGAATGTTGGTGTCCCGCTCGCCGTGAATCAGGAGGATCGGCGTGCGCGTGCCGGCGACCGCGGCCTCCGGCGAGGCCTGGCGAAAATCGATGCCGTAGTGCTGCCGCGCGTAGAATTCGCCGCCGGTCACGAAAGGCCACAGAGCGAAAGCCGGGAGCCCGGAGAACTGGTGCAGACGGTCGAAGGCCACTTCGTGGAACTCCGCGAACGGGCATTCGGCGACCACCGCACGGAAGCGAGGCTCGACCCTCAGGGATTCGAGCAGAATGGCGGCGCCCATCGACTCTCCGAGTCCGTAAAGCCTCGCCGACGCCGCGCCGGAGAGCAGCCAGTCCGCCCAGCGGTGGACATCATCCGCCTCGAAGACCCCATAACCGATGAGGCTGCCGCCGCTCGACCCGTGGCCCCGGGAGTCGGGTGCAAGCACAGTAAAGCCATGCTGCAGCAGGATCACAGCCTGACTGGAAACGCCGCGCCGGCTATCGCCGACGCCGTGCAGCAGAATGGCGGCCGACCCGTTGGGCTCGCGCGGCAGGAATAACCAGGCGCGAAGAGGAATGCCATCGACGGCACCGACTTCCGAAGTCTGCCAGGAAGCCCCACCAGCCGCCGCGATGCGGTCTGCGATCGAAGGATCGGGCTGAGGCCGGTGACTGATGCGAAGCGAGTTCTCCGCCAGCATGACCGAACACTCCGCGACAACGAGAATCACACCGAGAGCGATGATCAACCACCCCTTGAGCCGCATCAATGGGAGGTACGTTATGCCGGCTTCGGGTGTTCCTGAATAAGTTCCACCCGCGTAACAATCTCCTCCCTCGGCACCAGCGCCGACCAGTAGGCGACGATTTCGCGGACCGCGGGCCTCCCCTCGCCGAAGCCCGTGGCCCCGGGAGGGCCGTTGAGAACCAGCGGGATCAGCTCGCGCGTGAAGCGGTCGACGGCCTTCCGGTCCTGGCCGCGGACGCCGATGTGGAGTTGCACTTCGGGAGGATCGGAATTGGGCGGCGCCGCGGAGCCATGGCAGGCGTTCACGCCGAAGAATTCCGTGTAGATTTCGTCGAACGCCAGACCAAGCTGAGCCATGCGGTCGCGCACGATCCGGTCGGCGGCTCTGGCCTTTTCGAGCGCCTGCGGCCAACTGTAAACCAGCGTGCCGATGGCCTTCCAGCCGGCGGAGTACGCGATCGAGAGCTTGAGCGACGGCGGGCGCGGCCCACCATGAATGCCGGTGACACGTACACGGTCTGTCCCGGCGTCGGCGAGCCGGATGCTGGTAAAGTCGGCAATGCAGTCGGGAGTAATATAGTGGGCCGGGTCTCCCAGCTCGTAAAGAAGCTGCTCCTTGACCGTGTGGATCGAGATGCGTCCGCCGGCGCTCGCGTGCTTGGTGACGACAAACGTCCCGTCCGGCTCGGCTTCCACGATGGGGTAGCCGACGTTCGCCATGTCGGGAATGGATTGCCAGTCCACCTGGCAGTTGCCGCCGGAGCATTGCGCGCCGCACTCGATAATGTGGCCGGCGATCGTGCCGCTGGCGAGCTTGTCATACTCGTCAGCGCGCCAGGAAAAGCGATGGATCATGGGCGCGAGTGTGAGCGCCGTATCCGTGGAGCGGCCGGCGATTACGACGTCGGCGCCGGTATCGAGGGCTTCGGCCAGCGGAAAAGCGCCGATGTAAGCGTTGGCGCTGAGAATTTGGCTGCGCATGGAAGCCAGCGGCTCGCGGGTATCCATATCGCGCATTTCATAGCCTTTGCCCAGGAACTCGTCGAGGCGCGAGAAGACATCATCGCCTTCAACAACCGCGACCTTCAGGTGAGGCGCCACGCGCAGCACTTCCCGCGCGCAAGCCCGCGGATTGACGCCACCCGCATTGGCGATCACCTTAACGCCGCGCTCGCGGATCTGGCGCGAGATACGTGCAATCAGCGGCGGAAAGTCGCGTGCGTAGCCGAGAGCCGGATCCGCCTGCTTCTGCTTTTGCAGGATGGACATGGTGATCTCGGCGAGATAGTCGAGCGCCAGGTAGTCGATCGGCCCCTGCTCCACGAGGCGCACGGGAGCTTCGAGCCAGTCGCCCCAGAAGCCCTGACCGTTGGCTATGCGGATCATGCGTTATTCATCCTATATCGTCACGCCCGTCCCCACCGGCTGTGGTCCCTTATTCGCCATGCACGCCTCCAGCGCGAACGTAAGATATTGACGCGACTCGATAGGGTCAATCACCGCGTCGCAGTGGCCTCGGGCAGCGCCGTACCGCGCGTCGAGCCATCGCTCGTAATCGGCTCGCGTCTGTTCGATGCGTCGGCGAAGGTCTTCGGGAATTTCGCCGCCCTTGTATTTCTCCAGGTCGACGGCGTAAAGAGCTTGCACGGCGGATTCGCCCTCCATCACGCCGATGCGCGCTGTAGGCCAACTGAAAGTGAAGTTGGGGTCGAATCCCAGGCCGGCCATGGCGTAGTATCCCGCTCCGGAGGCGTGGTTGATCGTGAGGACAAGTTTGGGGACGGTGGCGCACGACATAGTTTCCACCATCTCCGCGCCGGCCCGGATGATGCCTTCGCGTTCCGCTTCCGGGCCCACCATAAAACCCGACACGTCCTGCAAGTAGATGAGCGGATGGCCCAGCCGCCCCGCGGTCTCAACGAAGTACGCCACCTTTCGTGCGGTCTCCGTATAGACGATGCCGCCGATGCGCGGGCGTCCTTCGGTTTTGAGGAATCCGCGACGATTCGCGATCACGGCGACCGGATGGCCAGAAAGGCGCATATCGGCGCACAGCATTTCGGGCGCGTACTCGGGCTGGAATTCGGCGCAGTCGGAGCCATCAAAGATGCGGAAGAGGACTTCCTCCATGTCGTATGGCAGCCGGTGATCGGCGGGGAGCGCGCCATAGAGATCGGACGGACTACGAGCCGGGGGCGCCGCGCCTTCGGCGGCGAACGGCGGAGGTGGGAGCTGGCGGAAACGCTGGCGGATGCGCGCCAGGCAATCCGCGTCGTTCTTCGCCATGTAATGAGCCACGCCGCTCGAAGCCGTATGCAGGCGCGCGCCGCCGAGCGGTTCGGCATCGATGGTTAGGCCGGTCGCGCCCTTCACCAGGTTGGGACCGCCGAGCCCCATGAAGCTCACGCCCTCCACCATGATGATCACATCGCTGAGCGCGGGCAGATACGCGCCGCCGGCGATGCACGGGCCCATGACGGCCGAGATTTGCGGAATGCGCAGCCGCCGCCGCATAAGGGAGTTGTAGTAGAAGATGCGCCCTGCGCCATACTGCCCCGGGAAGATGCCGTCCTGATACGGCAGATTGACGCCTGCCGAATCCACCAGGTAGACGATCGGCAGGCGGTTGTGCATGGCGATTTCCTGAGCGCGCAGGATCTTCGTAATCGTCTCGGGCCACCACGCGCCCGCCTTCACCGTGGCGTCATTGGCGACGATCACCGCCGGTCGGTCCTCGATTTTGCCCAGCCCGGTGACGACGCCTGCCGCGGGGGCCTGGCCGTCATATCGGTCGTACGCGATCAGGAGGCCTATCTCGAGAAAGAAAGCTCCGGGATCGAGAAGGACCGCGATGCGCTCACGAGCGGTCATTTTGCCTGCACGGTGCTGCTTTTCGATGCGCGCCGCGCCGCCGCCTTCGCGCAAACGCTCTTCGAGCTTGTGAAGCTGCTCCACCTGGAGCCGCATGTGCGCCTGGCGCCCGGGGTCCACGGTCATTTGAGGGCGGAAAAATCCGCCGGCGTCATAAATACGCGATCCACCTTCTGCACGACTTTTCCGTTGGCTTCGGAATCGGCCCTGACCTTCTGCCATTCCGGATCGGCATTGAATTCGGCCCAGTGTTTATCGGCGGCCTCGCGGCTAGGATGCACGAGAATGTAGATCAGCGTGGTTTTGGACCGCTCGTCCTGCGGAACCCAATAGCCGACGCTTTCCATGCCGTGCCGGCGGAAGATATCGATAGTGTGATCGCGGAATCGCGCCTTCAGCGCATCCAGCTTGCCTTCGTAGCACGTGTACGTGCGGAGCTCGTAAACGTGGCCTTGCGCCAGCGCGCAGCCCGCCAGCAGGAACAAAACTGTAAATAGCTTTCGGAGCATGCGTTGATTTTATCGCGAGCGGCTGGCGCCCACGCCGGCGGAATCAGTTCTTGCCTTTGCTCTTGGCTGCGAGCGCGGCGTCGAGCGAGTGCTTGACAGCCTCGCGGTTGGGATCGATCCGCAAAGCCTCCCGCAGCTCGGCAATGCCTTCATCCAGGCGTCCCGGGGTACCCACCAGCACGGCTCCCATGTTTGCATGGACCGTCGCATCGGACGGATTGAGGCGGATATTCTGAGCTAAAGTTTGTATGGCCTCGTTGCGATGGCCGGACCCCACCAACGCTGCCGCGAGCCCGCTCAGCGCGGCTTTGGAATGTCCGTCGAGCTTTACGGCTTTGCGAAACTCGTCGGCCGCATCGGCGTATTCGTGGTTGGCCAGTTCGGCGTCCGCGAGATCGATGTGCGCTTTTGCTACATCGGGCCCAAACTTAATCGCTTGAATGAAATTTTCTTCGGCGTCGACGCGCGATCCGCGACGGAAGAGCTCCGTTCCCATGCTGGAATGGAACCGATACAGCGGGTTGGTAGCGGTGTCGGCCTTAGCGTCCGTCCAGGTCTTCTGAATGCGGTCCGTCAGATCTTTGCTGAATGCGGACGCGCCCTGGCTGAGGTCGACCTCCCTCGTGACCTTCAGCAGCGACTTGGCAGTCGAGTCCATCTCCTCACCGGGCGGCAGGCTCATTACGAAGCCGCCGTCCGGCGAATGCCATGCTCCAAGAATGTGGCCGAGTTCGTGGGCCAGAGCCGCGGCCTGCCGATTCTCGGGCGCGCCGCTGATGTTGTAGACGAGCACCCGTGGGTCGAATGGAACGGCCACCCCGGGTTCGGCACCCTGCTGAGCCGAACCGTAGAAACCCAGGTTGAGCCAGTCGCCGCTGGAATGGAAGCCACCCAGCGTCCATCGGGCGACTTCGTAGGGCATCCTGGGGTCGGGCTCCCATTCGGAAACGCCTGCCAGCTCGAACTGAATACCCTGCGCACGGAACGTCGCCGACGCGGCTCGGATTCGGCGGGCGACGAGATCACGCCAGTTCGCCTGTTGCCGAAAATCGCCAGCGGCCGCAACCTGAATGTGAATCACCCGCGGAGGAAGCGGTTTCTGGCAGCCGCAGAGGAGGAGGGCGCAAACCAGGAGCCAACGCATCGGCAAGATTGTACCATCCCATACGCGATTGAGCTCGCACTCATAGAATGCGTAGCCCCAGAAAGTAGCACCACCTCCTCGTAATGGCTATCGGACTGACTAGCGAGGGGTCTGGTGCAGATGCATTTGAGGTCTGTACCGTGCCGGAAAACGGGCACTCGCCCTCGATATCGACGTAGGAGAATTTCCGCTACTCGGCCGCGGTCAACATTATGTTCGGAGCCGAGTAGACGCTCGATATGTAACTGTGACCATGTGAACCTCCTCTAATGGCCGGCGGCCCTGCAGCTAAGAGCCGCCGGCCACCCTGCAGTAAGCTCATCAATACCACGGTGCCTGGAGGGGGCAAGAAACGATACCCACGCCACACGACCGGGTAACCAGCGCATTCGCAACGGCGAAGCCTGGAAGGGCGTAAGTGGTCTTACCAAAGCCGCGCCAAGTGGTTATTGATTCCCGTGAGCCCTCGCGTGACAATGACGCGATGCTATGAGTTCGCCGGAGGTGTTTGGTCCCTATCTCATGCTTGCCGTGTTCCTGATCGCCGCGTTGATAGCGGTGGGCCGCGAGTTCTGGACGGCGCAAGGCCTCGATAAAGCCTATCCGCTGGGCCGCGTTGCCTTGGCGATTCCGATCGCCGTCTTTGGCGGGGATCACCTGACACAGGCACAAGCCATCATGAAAATCGTCCCGGCCTGGATGCCCGGAAAGCTCTTCTGGACCTATTTCGTTGGTATCGCGCTGATCGCCGCGGCCCTCAGCTTTATTTTTCGCGTTTGGATTCGCTTATCGGCAACGCTTCTCGGAATCATGTTCGTCTGCTTCGTGGCGATGATGGACCTCCCGGCTGCCATCGCCTCGCCGCACAACCGGTTCACATGGACGCTTCTTGCTAGGGAGTCGGCATTCGGCGCAGGCGCCATAATCCTGGCTGTCACGAGCGGCGCGCGGAAACGAACCCCTGGCGAGAATCGCGTCGCGACCGGCGCGCTATATGTAGTCGCCCTTATCTCAATCTTCTACGGAATTGAGCATTTTTTTCACCCCGAGTGCGTACCCGCGGTCCCGCTGGCGAAAGTGACGCCCATCTGGGTGCCGTTCGCGCACTTCTGGACTGTTCTGACGGGAATTTTCCTGGTCGCCGGCGGCGGAACAATGTTTGCCAGAAACGTTTCGCGCCAAGCGGCGGCGGCGCTCGGCGCGTGGGTCGTCCTGCTCGTGCTCTCCCTTTACCTCGCCATCATGATTTCGAAGCCGAACATCGAAGGTTTGAACTATTTTGCCGACACACTCATGTTCGGCGGCGTCTTGTTGCTCGCCTCTCGCGCATACGACGCGCCCGCAAGCCACGCATCTCCTGATGCCGCGGAGGCAACATACTCCTCACGATGACATCCAAGGGATCCCCACCCGATGATGTAAGCCTGCTGTATGTCTGGCATCTCCCCAAAGATTGATTGCCCGTGACGGCAAGTTTCCAGGCGACGATATTGACGGCGCACTCGTCACGATTCGCGATTTTCACTCACGCGAATTGCTTGCGTCCGGCCGCACACATGGCGGGTCCGGCCCCGCCGCGCTGATGACGACTCCACTGACCCGCAACCGATCCCGACGCAGGATTCAGCCAACAACGCCTGCCGTTTCGACGCGACTTTGCACCTGACGGCGCCGCGGCTGCTGGAGATTTCGGCATATGGTCCGATGGCAGCGCAGCGAGCCGCGAATCGCGTCACCGCGACCGCGTGGATCTATCCTGGCGAGGATATCGCGCCTGACAACGGCAGACGCGAGGACGGATTCCTACTGGAGATTCCCGGCCTCCTGGTAAGGGTTCTAGGTCCGCCCGCGCATCACTTTCCCTGGAAGCCGAATCCGCAGGAGGCAATCGATTGAGGCGAACGTAATGATGATGTGCGGATGTCCGATCGGCGCCGCCACGAGTCCATGGCCTTACACGGATTTCGAAGTCGTGCCACGCCGCCAGACCGAGTTTCCGCTCGCGTTCGAGACCACGGCACTCGCGCCCAGCCAGTTCAGCACATCCCAATGGATTCCGGGGGATTACGGCGTCTTCGAAATCACCGTGCGACAGGTATCAGAAGAGCACGGGCAACACGGGCGTCGATCGCACGAGCGTAAATCTGGCTCGCCCCTCGGGCAAGAGTTGACAGGAACTGCACACCCCTTCACTACCGTGTCAGCAATGCGAGTTCGTTCGTCCGGCGGATGATCTCGCCCCGATCCATGCCGCGAAACTGCTCCGGCACCAGGCTTTTGCTGGTGCACTCCAAGACCGCACATAGCGTCTGCAGTTCGATCTCGGTGGGGTACGACGGTGGAATGAAATCTTCCAGCGCCGCTTTCAGATCGTCTTCCAGCAAGCCGTCCTCGTTCGCCAGCGCGCTCTTCATGCGTGCCCGAACCAGAACCGCCTCGACATCCGCGCCCGACAGTCCCGCAGAGTTGTTCAGGAAGAACTGCTCGGCCTCGGGCGAAGCGATTTTCATTCCGCTCTTCTTCTGCATCGCACGAAGCATCGCCAGCCGTTCCTCATCGCTGTGCGGATAAAACAGCGCGATGTGCTCCTCCGCGCGGCCCTGCCGTTTGAGATCGACCGGCAGCAGATCCGGCCGGCACGTCAGCAGGAACCACACGACCCGCCCCCGCAATTCCGTGTCGCCCATGAACTGCGCGATCTGCGCGAACACCCGATTCGACACGCCGCTGTCGCCACTAGCCGACCGGTTCCCCAGTTGCGCGTCCGCCTCATCCACGATCACCGCGATCGGGCTCATCGCCCGGAGCAGATGCAGAATGCGCTCCAGGTTGCCCTCGGTTTCCCCTTGCCACATGCTGCGGAAGTTCTTCAGAGTGACCGCCGGGATGCCGATCTCACCCGCGAAACACGTGGTCAGGAACGTCTTGCCCGTACCGACGGGACCGCATATCACGTACCCCATCGGCACAACGCCCGTCTTCCCGGCGCGGATCGCCTTGGCGGCGTCATACAGTTTCTTCTTCGCCGTCTCGTGCCCCGCCACCATCGAAAGGTCGAACCGGCTCTGTACGAACTCCAGCAGCCCGCCCGATTCCGCCTCGATCATCTCCTTCTTCCGCTTCACCATATCCTTCATGTTGAGCGGCCGCTGGTTCTCCACCGAGTCCGAAAGAATGCCCTGCAGTTGCACGAGCTTCAATCCTGCGGTGAGCGCCGCTAGGGACTCCATCGTGAACTCCGATCCGGCGGGCAGCGGCTTTGCGGTCACTTGTGCCCGAATGAATTCCAGCCGTTCCTGTTCATCCGGCATCGGAATCTGCAGCAATGCGACTCCCGGATTCTGCAGCAGCCCCAGATTCAGGTCGATCCGATTCTCCGCGATCAGGCAGAACGTGATGTCCGCTTGGAGAAATATAGGATTCTGCGCCCATCGCTTGAGAATCACCAGCGAATTCCGGTCCTCGGCCGGCATCCCGGAGCTGTCGCCCGCCGGCGCGATCGTCTCCGCGAAGTCGATCACCACCGCAATCTTCTTCTTGTCGAGCAGCCGCAACCTCAGGTAGTTGTCCAGGATATTGAGCACGCCGTCCGGATTACGAGGCAGCCCATTGACAAAGCTGGTACCGTGAAAGCTGTCGTAGCCGGTGAGGGCACGCTCGAAATCGGCCTTCATATCCGGATGGCCGAAGCTCAACCCGCCGCCCCGATCGTAGAACAGCACCAGATCGCGGCTGCCGAAGAGCGACTGCCGCAGGAAGCGCTGCAGCGGCAGGAACTCGCAGTTCGCCGACCGGCTCGACGGAATCAGGTCCCGCACGTTGCCGTGCAGGACAAACATCGAGGTCACGCCCGAGTAGTATCGCTCGGAAAGATCGCGCGCCCAAGCGGGTAGAGTGTCCCATTGGGTGGAGGTGGCCGCCATCGTTAGCTCCGCACGCGATTCCGCGCGCCCATTCCGCCGTCAAAGTCCGGCGAGGCGAGCGGCGAAACGTCGAAGATCGACTCCACTTCCCGCACCGTCTCTTCGGTCTGCTCCACGTCCTTCACCAGGTTGTCGAGATGATCGCTGATCTGCTGCGGATCGTGCATCGTCACCGATTGATCGCGGATCAACTGGAGCACATCCTCGATGGCGGCGCACTGCGCGTCGATCACCTGGCAGTTCTCGCGAACCTTGTCGTACTTCTCCATACGCTTGTGCAGAATCTCAACGCGCTTGCGATTGATGTCCTGCACCTTGGGCGGCTCCGAGGGCAGATCCTTCTCAAGTTGTCCGCACTCGCGCCGGATCTGGTCGGGATTCGTCTGCTGCAGGTACTCGCGATGATGAAACGCCGCGTTCAGCAGCCGTACGTAGGATTGCGTCAGCCCTTGCAGCTTGGACTCCATCTGGTCGACGAACATCTGCGAGGTCGAAGTTAGGCCCGAATAGTTGTGACGGATCGCCTGGCAGATCAGGTCGAGCTTCCCGTAGCGCACCCGCATTTCCGGCGGCAGTTCCTGAAAGAGCGCGCTCAGCCCCTCCTCGCGCGCCCGCTTTTCCTCCTCAAGCCGCCGCGACCGGATCAGCCGCTGGAACCTCGGCATCTGCGGCACCGTCGCCAGGTAAATCAGCTCCAGACCCGCACCCAGAATCAGCGGCAGCGCCGATGCCGAAAGGACAGCGAACGCCGCCGCTCCCCCCAGAGTGATCAGATTGTACTGCCACCGAAATGCCGCCTTGACGTAGCTGATATCATCCAACTCGCCAGACCGCTCTCGGGATTTGGGGTCGCCCATATCTTCCTGATTGTACAAAGCACGCACTACAGCGATGGGAATGCGGTGCGGATTTCGTGCACTACCTCCATGAACTCGCGCGTTTCCGAAATGCCCTCGCGCCACGCCAGCCCCATTTCGGCCAGGTTGTAGCTCTTCTTCAACTTCGCGCCGGGAATGATGTTTCCGTGCTCGTCGCGGTCGCGTCCCAGCAGCCAGATGGTGTCCGCTACTGTGACTGCCGCCGGAATATCGTGTGTCACAACGATCATGGTATTCAGCTCGTCGCTGTTCGCAACTTCGGCGATCATCTTGCAGACCTGCTCCACCGCGATCAGGTCCAGCCCGCTGAACGGCTCGTCCATCAGCACGAAGTGCTCGCTGCACAAAAACTGCTGTGCGATCGCCACGCGCTGCCGCTGCCCGCCGGAAAGCTGGCACGGGTACAGGTCGGCCCGATCCTCCAGGCCGAAGCGCTTCAGGAACGAGGCTGCCTTCTCCGAGGCCGCCGCGCGATCGAGCCCGGCCGCCCGCGCCGCCAACTCCAGGTTGCCAGCCACCGTGCGATGTTCGAAGAGCGGATAGTTTTGGGCCACCACGCCCACCATCCCGCGCTCTACCGGCACACCCTTCTCGCCGATCAGCACCGATCCGGCGTCGGGTTTGTCGATCCCACTCAGAATCCGGAATAGCCGCGTCTTCCCGATCCCCGAGGGCCCCAGTAGCCCGACAATCTGCCCGGTGATACAACCCGGACGGTAGCAGTCGCGGATCTCCATGTCCAAATCGCGCAGGACGACGTTCTTGCCCAGGGTGAGCGAGACACCCGCGGCCTTCAGAAGGACCTGCCGGTATTCGAAAGTCATTGCCGCTCCAAAGTGAGCGCCGAATACGGGCACAGCAGCCGCTTCGTTACCCCGATCCCGTAGTCCTGCGTCATTCCCAGCACGAGGATCAAAATCTGGATCGCGAACACCTCAGCCAGATGAAAATGCTTATTCTGATTCAGCAGCATCGCGCCGACTCCGCCTTCCGAGCGCGAAATGCCCTCCACCATCGTCAGCATCATCCAGCCCATAGCCGCGTTCTGCCGCAGCACCTCGATGGCCTGGTCGGCGGTGCCCAGCACCACTACTTCCCACACTACGCGCCACTCGCTCATCCGCAGGCTGCGCGCGTAATCGAACTTTTCCCGCGGGATGGAGGCAACTACCGACGCCATGGAGGTCACGAAGAACACCGTCATGCCGAACACCAGCAGCGAGATCTTGAGCGGATGCCCTCCTCCGAACACGAGCGTAAACAGGAACGTCAAGCCCGTGAGCCCGATGAAGCGGCCTTTGCTGATCGCCATCACCACCGGCCGCCACACCGGCAGCACCGTCAGGTACGACAATCCCAGGGAGATCGCCGTCGTGATGGCGAGCGCCTGCAGATTTGATGTGAAGCTGGTCCACAGCTCCCGGCCCAGCCCTTCCGTCATCCACAGATGGCCGAGCGCGCGCGCCACCTCATTGGGCCGCGGGATCACCTCGAAAGGCGACCGCCACCAGACGATCAGCGCAATCACTACCTGTGCCGCGATCAGGACCTGCATTACCGCCGCCGAGACCGCACGGTTAGGCAGGAATGCAGCTTTGCAGCCGGCAAGGAGGCCCGGCGCCGCCGCGCGCGGTGGCGCCGCCTCCGGTACTTGCGGCGCTGGTTTAGATGCCGCTTCGCTCACCGTGCGCCCGTGGTTCCCAGGATGATGTCGACGCGCCGATTCTGCGCGCGGCCTTCGGTGGTCGTATTCGGCGCCACCGGGTTTGTCGACCCATGCGCGAACACGCGCACACGGCCCGAGGGAAAGTTGGTGGACGATTGCTGTTCCAGCCAGGTCTTCACCGCAAACGCGCGCGCTTCCGAGAGCTTCTGGTTGGCGTCTATGCTGCCGGTGTCGTCCGTATGGCCATGCACTTCGACAGCCGTGCCGCCGGCCACCAGCAGGTCGCGCAGCAATTGATCCAAGTCCCTCTGGGCACTGGAACTGAACGTTGCCTTGCCGGTATCGAAGTTGATGTGCCACGATTTCCGGCTGATCACGCTCTGCACCGGCTCCGATGCGGAGAACGTGCGCGTTTCTGCCGGCGTGGTGGGTGCCGCCCGCTGCGCAACGTTCTGGATATACGACGTGTCCAGAATCTCCTTTACCTTTGGGTAATTCGGGACCAGGTCGGGGTACTGCGAGGCGACAATGTCGCCGAACACGGTGTACGTGGCCGCGAACAGGTTCGCCGATCCCGGCGTCAATCCGAAGATCTGCAAGTTGTCAGCCAGGTTGTTCACCGTCGAACCGCCTAGATCCACCAGGATGCCCTGCTTGTCCTTCTCCGTCACCCCGATGTAGTACTTCTCCCAATAGGAGGCGTCGGCGTTCTTCTCGGAATAAACTGCGGAACTGACACCGGCCGCATGGTGCAGGGCACCGGCGACGCCCTTCACCTGGTCCGCGCCGTCGAACATCGCCTTGAGCATGCCTTCCACGGCGGGCCGATTGTCCTGCATCCATTTGTCGATTCCGATCACCACGTGTGGCATCTGCGACGTGTACTCGCGCGTGGAGACGATCGATACCAGACCGCCGCGCTTCTGCGCCGCGTTGACGTCGCCCGGTGTCCACGTCACCACGCCGTTCACGCAGATGTGCTTCGTCTCGCCTGTCTTCTTGCCGTTGCGCACCACCGGCCGATCCTCGCAGTAGTTCGCGATGTACTTCTCCGGGGCGTCCAGGTAGTCCGACGCATTGACCCAGTTCATGCAGTTGCCATCGTACGTCTTCTCGTCGGGATTGCTGCACAAGCCGTTGTCACCGAGCCACTTCTGCGCGATGTTCCAGTCGCCGTCGCGCAGCACGCCTGCCACCAGGCTGCCGCGAGAAGCCGCGGGATTCCCCTTCCACTCTGGCGGCCCGAGCAGCTTATCTTCGCCGCGCGAGAATCCGCCCGATCCGACCACTCGCGCGATATACGAAGGCCCGAGCCGCTTCAGTGTATCGTTGACGCCCTTCAAGAACGCCGCCGAACCGTCGCCCATAATGGCCACGAAGTGCGCACCCTTCGTGGGATTCGGATTGCCCCCCTTCAATTCGGTGGCAAACGCCACCAGCGCTTCCTGCATCTTGCCCGAATCGTCCTGGCGGATCAGTTTGAGATTTACGCCCTCTTTGCACATCAGGCTGCCGGCCGTCGCCTGCGGTCCGCCGGTCGCGAACATCAGGCCCATTTGCGCATTCCACGCCCACACGAGCATCCGCACTTCCGGATCGCCAGTGCAGCCA
>Ga0126381_100001443_pt1 | contig 25562 bp, 26 predicted proteins | sample PanSoiMetPlot_28_FD_96465 | JGI IMG/M metagenome (GOLD analysis project Ga0126381, IMG submission 96465) | Tropical forest soil microbial communities from Panama - MetaG Plot_28 | ecosystem: Environmental > Terrestrial > Soil > Tropical forest > Bulk soil | place: Panama | collected 2016-02-17
GAGACGTTTGAGCGGCTGCGCAAGCACTACTCTGAACGGCAGATCTGCGAGATTGTTTGGCTCGTTGCGAGCGAGCACTTCTACAACCTGACCAACCTCGGCCTGAACATCCACTCGGATATGTTGTGCGACATCGCACGCAAGCGTTAGGTTGTGTCTGACGAATAGGCGAAGGGGTGCTTTGTGAAAGGGGACAAGTTCAGTCGTGCCGCAAATGCTGCAAAACGGTCGAGGGCCTTAGCCCCGAGGAGTAATTTGGGCCTCGATCTTCGAGAACGCGATTCGTCCGACACTCCTATGCGAACTAGCTGGCGGCAATCCGCTTGAGCTGGGCCAGATGGTTGAGATCGTGCCCAGCCATGGTCTCAACGATGGTCTGGAAGGTCATGGTGCCGCGTTCAGGATGCGTGACCGCCTTCGCCCCGGATGCCGGCAATGATTTTCCGATGAGTTGCAGGTTCCACTGGCGAAAAGCGGTGAAGGCTGCAAGAGCTTCCCTGGCCGGGATGCCTTGATAGGAAGAGGCCCACTTCTCCTGGTCGAAGGGCTGGAGGACGTGGTGATCCTCGGCAAGCGTCTGCCGCAGGCGGAATGCGAAGGCGATCTCGCAGTCGGCGAGGTGACACACGATCTCGGCCGGGGACCACTTCCCTGGAGCGGGCGGCTCGCACAGCTTCTCCGGGTCGATCATTTGAAGCTTATTGGCAATTTCATGCGCGGTAGACGAAAGAATCGTCTCGAGCGGGCGGCCATCAAGAAACTTCGCGTACGGATTGAGTTCACTCATGGGGAAAGTCCTTAAGAAGTTCGTAGTTCGTGGTTCGTAGTTTCTAAGTTCTCGGTGGGTCGGGTTCTGCGGTACGCGAACCTGTTCCTGCTGACCCGAATACAGTTCTACGTTTCCCGGGACAACCGGGCAATTGACGAGTCGGGTACCGGAATGATCCCTGATCCTTGACCGCTGTTCCCTCGTTCCCTTGTTCTCTGACGAGGTCCCCCAGACGGGTCTTCGTCTGTGGGGCTGTTTAAAGATATTCCTGAATCATCTTCTGCCAGGTGGGCCAGTCATGAGAGTTCCAGGTTTCCCATGTGTATAGTTTGTGCGGAATCCCCTTGGAGCTCATGATGCGATCCAGATTCTGGTTCTGACCGAGGCACTGGTCATCCCAGCCGGTGGCGAGGATATACGTGTTGCGGCGGTAGTGGTCAAAGTACCAGGGATCAGCAAGATTGGGCAGATACTGCATAGGAAAGTTGAAGTAACAGTCCTGGTCGTAGTAGCCGCCGAGAAAACCGGAAAGGTCGAAGGCGCCGGACATCGTGAGCAGGCCAGTGAAGATGTCCGGGTGCTTTAGAGCCATGTTCGTGGCGTGGTATCCGCCGAAGCTGCAACCGAGCGAGACGAGGTGCGGGTCCCAGTTCTTCTTACGGATCAGCGGCACGACTTCGTGGACCAGGTAATCCTCGTATTGCACGTGACGAGCCACGCGCCAGCGCGGCGGCACGTTGCGGTTATACCAGCTTTCCATATCGACCGAGTCGACGCAGAAGAACTGGAGATCGCCATGCTCCACACGGCCCCACACCGCGCCGATCATGCCGCGGTCTTCGAATTCATAGAAGCGCCCGCCGGATGTGGGAAAGACCAGGACAGGAAGGCCGCCATGCCCAAAGATGAGCAGCTCCATATCGCGGCCAAGGCGCGGCGAAAACCACTTGTGGTACTCGCGGTTCATGAGATGGTAGACGGCTCCTGAGAGGGCAATTTGAGAAGCGTGGGCTTCCTGATACTGTAGCAGGGGCCGGTGTCCAGGAGTCAGTGTCAGAGAATAGCGATCAGAGGAAACAACCAGATTGGATTTGGAGCCACACACAAACAAAGGCACGGAGGACGTCCCGGTGGAGCAGGTGGAAAAATCGCCGCTCCATCCGCGACTTCGATTACGCAAAGCCTTTCATAGCAAGTACCTGCCAGATGATCGTGATGTAATTGTTTACCTGCCGCCAGGCTACGACGAGGCGCCGGAGCGGATGTTTCCGGTGCTTTATCTGCACGACGGGCAGAACCTCTTCGATGGGCGGACCTCGTTCGTGAAGGGGCGAACGTGGCAGGTGCGCGAGCACGCCGATGCAGTGATTGAATCGGGCGAGGTTGAGCCGCTGGTGATTGTCGGCATCTACAACACCGGCGACCGCAGGATCGCCGAGTATACGCCGGATCGCGACTGGAAAAGTGGCGGAGGCGAGGCAAGCGCCTATGGCCGGCTGCTAACGCGCGAGATGATGCCCTGGATCGCGAGCCAGTACCGCGTGCTGCACGATCGCGAGAATACCGGGCTTGGCGGGTCGTCGCTGGGCGGGCTGGTGACGCTCTACCTGGGGTTGCGGCATCCGCAGTTATTCGGAAAGCTGGCGCTGCTCTCGCCGAGCGTCTGGTGGAATCACAAGAGCATTCTCGGCTACCTGAACGAGCACGCACCGCAGATATGGGATCGCCCAAAGGTATGGCTCGACGTGGGTGACCGCGAGGGCCAACGAACGCTCCGCGATGTGGAGCAGCTGGCACGAAGGTTGAAGGCGAATGGCTGGCGTCACGGCGAGACAATGCACTTCGAGAAGGTGCACGGCGGCACGCACGATGAGGCTAGCTGGGCGACGCGCGTCAGGCAGATGCTCAAATTCCTTTTTCCCGCAAGGTAGATGCGAGAGGGCTCTCGTGGATTCCCGTGTCGAGAGACCTGGGGCCTGGCTTGTCGACTGGGAATTTCTTGCCTTTCTATTTATCGCTCCTCAACCAACTGTTTGATCGAGTAGACTTGGCGGAACACTTCAATGCCTCTATCCTCTGGGACCCAACTCGGCTCCTTCAAAATTCTTGTGCCGCTCGGAGCGGGTGGAATGGGTGAAGTCTATCGCGCGATCGACACGAAGCTTGATCGCCAGGTAGCCATCAAGGTCCTTTCTGGAGGAGTCGCGAACGATCCAGAGCGGCTGGCGCGCTTCACGCGCGAAGCCAAAGTCCTCGCCTCGCTCAACCACCCGAACATCGCCACGATCTTCGGCGTGGAAGATGGCGCACTGGTCATGGAACTCATCGAGGGCGACACGCTTTGTGACCGCATCAAGAAGGGGCCAATTCCGGTTGAGGAAGCGGTGAAGATTGCTGCGGAGATTGCGGCCGCACTGGAATACGCTCACGAACGCGGAATCATTCATCGTGACCTGAAGCCTGCAAATGTCATGGTGGCCGGCAGGGTGAAAGTTCTCGATTTCGGCTTGGCGAAGGTGCGTGAGAGTCTGGGGTCTGAAAGCATTGTCACCTGCGAGACGCAGTTCGGAGTGATCCTGGGGACCGCGGCCTACATGTCGCCGGAACAGGCGGCGGGCAAGCCGGCGGACGCCCGTTCGGATGTGTTCTCATTCGGCGTGCTCCTCTATGAAATGCTCTCCGGGCAACGGGCATTTTCTGAAGAAACACCCATCTCCGCAATCGCGGCCATCCTTCACAAGCAGCCGAAGCCGTTGCGGGAGATTGCTCCGTTTGTGCCGGCGGCACTGGAGCAGATTGTTACCGGCTGCATGGCCAAGGACCCCACAGCGCGATTTGCCGGCATGGCCCAGATCATGAAAGCGCTGAATGATCTCGGGCGAGCCCCGGCAGCGCCTGCTGCCGAGGTTGCTTCCATCGCGGTGCTGCCCTTCGCCAATCTCAGCGCCGACAAGGAGAACGAATACTTCAGCGACGGGCTTGCCGAAGAGATTCTTATCGCTCTCAGCCGGGTCGACGGTCTTCGCGTTGCCGCGCGCAGTTCGTCCTTTTCCTTCAAAGGTAAATCGGTGGAGATGAGTGAAATTGCGTCAAGGCTCCGCGTCGCCAATATTCTCGATGGCAGCGTGCGCCGCGCGGGCAATCGCGTTCGCGTCACCGTCCAACTCGTCGATGCCTGCAACGGATTTCAGCTGTGGTCGGAACGCTATGACCGCCAGATGGAAGATATCTTCGAAGTTCAGGACGAGATTTCGCGTGCGATTGCCGACCAGCTCAAAGTGACACTCGGCGTCGGCATCAAGCAGGCCACAAAGAATCTCGAAGCGTACGAGCTGTACCTGAAAGGACGCCACCTTGCGAACCAGCGCACGCCGGGAACCGTGCGGGAGGCGATTAAGTCCTATGAGCAGGCGATCCGGCTGGACCCTGATTTCGCGCTGGCCTACTCAGGTCTTGCAGACTGCTACGGAATCCTGCGCGTCTATGGCTGGATCTCGGCCGAAGAGGGAGGGCTGCCTGCCCTCGCAGCCATGTCAAAGGCTGTTGCCCTTGCTCCCAATCTGTGGGAGGTCATCTTCTCGCGGGCTTTTTATACCTTTTATTTCGGTTGCAGATGGCGCGAAGCCGGGGCCGACTTTCAGAAGGCCGTCTCATGCAATCCGCATTCGTCGCTCGCCAAGGGCTACATGTCCATCTTCAATGCCATGACTGGGCGGTCTGGCGAAGCGCTTGAGCTAGCGAAACAGGCCTGCAGGCTCGACCCCGTCAGCTCGTATATTCACGGTTTGACTTCCTGCAGCCTCCGTCTGCTCGGCCTCTTTGATGAGGCGGAGAAGTGCGCCAGGAAGGCATTGGAGTTGCAACCCAACTACATGTTTGGTCTGTGGATGCTCGGCCTGATCCTGTCCTCGCTCAATCGACATGAAGAGGCTGTTGAGACGCTTGAACAGGTGGTCGCTATTTCCCGTACCCCCATATTCATTGGCCTGATGGGGTGCGCCTACGCCCGTGCCGGGCTTACCGAAAAGGCAACCCGGCTTTTGCTCGAGCTTGAGGAACGCCGTTGCCGTGGCGAATACGTTTCAGCTTTGTCTTTCCTCAGCATCCATGCCGGCAAAGGTGACATTCCCGCCATTCGCAGCTGCCTCTCGGATGCGATTGCGGAATCCAGTCCCGCATTTACCATGCGGCTCACCTGCGTCTCTATGGACAGCTTCCGCACCGACCCGGAGATTAATCGTATGCTCACCGAATTGCTCGGGTACTGAGGTCTCCTGCAAGATCAGGCTTCGTGGTTCCGGCCTTTTGAACCGGAGCTCGTCGACCCGATGCTGAAATTCCCGTATACGACGGCATGGGAATTCAAAACAGCTTGTTGTAGATCTGCCAGTCCTTGTCGGGCTGTATCTTCAAGTGTGCCTGGTGAGTAAAGACGCGGGCCATCAAATCATTATCGAATTTTCGCTGAAGGCCCTCGGGATTCTTCGTGTAGAGGACGAATTCACGGATGCCGGGAATGGTAATTGAGGCGACAAAGATCGACTCACGGTCGGGCTCAAAGACCTCGCAGATGTCATTTTCGATGCGGGTCAGCGTCTCAGTCTCACCTGAGGTGGGGAAGCCCTGGCGGTCGGAATCGACAAGCGGCACAGCGATCGAGACATGGTGAGCGTACCCCGTGACGCCCTTGAACTTGTTGTAGCCGGAGTGGGCTCGCACGATCATGGGCTTGCCGTAGGGGTCGTGTCCTTTGAAGGCCGACCAGGTGTCGGGTATTGGCAGCTTGGCGGCGTTGAGCGGCTCTTTTGGCGTAAACGGCCACATGCGAGCAAATCTCCTGAATGCTTATGCAGAGTTTGGATAAGTATGCTCCGAATCAGCGGCTTTGGACAGATTATCGGCCAAATTCGGAGACACTCCAGGAACTTGGTCCGGAAAGCGGAGCCCTTGCCTGAAACGGCTACTATCGGCGATACTTAGGTGTTGTGTCTTATGCCCCATGGACAATGACCTGTCCTCAGGGGCCCCGAACCCAAAGCCAGTTCGGGGGACTCCGGTACGCCGAATGGCAAGGCCGGTTGGACGTGGCCGGGCGTTTTCAGCGCGGGCCGCAGAGATTCCCAAGAGACCCGCAACAGAGTACCGGATTTGAAAGGACTTGTATCGCCGTGGTGATGATTCGTTTGGCGCGTGTCGGCGCCCCCAAGCAGCCCTACTATCGTGTCGTCGTGATCGAAAAGGATCGTGCCCGCAACGGCCGGTCGATCGAGGTCGTCGGCACCTACAACCCCCGTACGAGCCCCGCTTCAGTCGATCTGAAGCATGACCGCATCGCCTATTGGCGTGGCGTGGGCGCACAGCTTTCTCCGATCGTGGCCAAGCTGGTCGAGAAGAACCCAGCCAAGACCGCCGAACCGGCTGTAGCCTAGCATTTTCCTTCCCTTCAAATCCAGGTGTGCGCGAGATTTTCTGGAAATCGCGCACACAGTTGCTGACTTCTGGAGGGGTGTGCTGATACTATTCGCGCACCGATCCAAGTCGCTTCTCCTTGGATGTTTACGGTCAGAGGCAAGTTCATGACCCAAGTCGGCATGGTGGCAGTAGATGAACTGGTCCGCGAAATCGCGCGGGCTTTGGTAGACGAACCGGAAGCGGTGGACGTTCAAACCGTAGAGCGGGACGAAAACACCGTCCTGAGACTGCGGGTGGCACCCGGTGACGTTGGCAAGGTGATTGGGAAGCAGGGGCGGACGGCTCGCTCGGTTCGAACCATTCTCGGAGCAGTCAGCATGAAGCTGCATCATCGCTACACGCTCGACATTCTGGAAGAGGACGACGAAGAGTAGGATGTCAAAACCCCTTGGGGCCCGGCCTCGCTGAGGAACGCAGATGACCGCGTCAGAAGGATGGGTGTCGCTTGCCCGCATCCGTCGCACACAGGGCCGCAAAGGCGAGGTCTTCGCCGACATCTTTACGGACTTTCCTGAAAAATTCGCAGAACGGCGCCGTCTGTGGCTGCTGCCAGACACACCCGCGACGGGCAACGATGCTTCTGTGCCTACACGCGAGGTGGAACTTGTGCACCACTGGCTGCACAAGGGCGGCATCGTGCTGCAGTTTGCGGGAGTGGATTCGATCTCGGCGGCGGAGAAGCTTGCTGGCATGCTTGTTGCGATCCCGCAGTCCGAGCGCGCCGTGCTCGATGAAGGCGACTTCTACATCGGTGACCTTATCGGGTGCGCGCTGTTCGATGTAGCCGGAGCCGAGCCCGTTGTCGTTGGCGAGATCGAAGACGTGGATCGCAGCGCTGGGCCGGTGGCGATGCTGGTGGTGATGGCGGCAAATCGGCGCAGTGGTGACGACGAAATTCTGATTCCCTTCGCGAAGGATTATCTGCGGCGCGTGGATGTCGAAGGAAAACGCGTGGAGATGGCGCTGCCCAAGGGGCTCGCTGAACTGAACCAACAGTAGTGGGGCTCGTAACCCTGTCTCTGGAATGCCAAACAAAACCATGCTGTCACTCGCTCGGAACGGTGCCCCGAACGTCTTTCGGGCTCCCCAAAGACCGATCTTTGCTCATTGGGGCATGAGTTCGGGGCAGGTGAGCGAAGAACCTGCTTCTGTCTTTCGCAGACTTACTGAAACGCCAGCGGCCTCCACGCGTTGTTGTCCTTGAGCGCCAACTGCAGCGGGCGGGGAGGGCCCTTCGGCGGCACGGTGACTTCAATCCAAAGTTGCTGGCCCTGTTTAAGCCACGTGGGGTCATTCGCGTGTTCGGGAATGTAGAAGTCCACAGGCTGCGACAGACGCATCTGATCGCACGGTGCGGCGGGCCACACGGCAACTGTTTGCGTGAATGACGAAGTCTCCGATTCGGGAACACGAACCGCAATCAGCTTGTTGTCCTTTACAGCAATCTTTGCCTGGAACCAGACGGTGTCGGCTGACCGGATCGAGAACGTGCTTCCCCCGGGAACTCCATTCATGTCGCGCGGAAACTGCGCGTCCCGGGCGCTCGGGAGTGTACTGCCGCATCCATTCACGATCAACTGCAGACTCAGGTAACGGCCGCGCATCACGAGCGACGGATCGTAGGCAGCAGTACGCGTCCAGACGCGCGGGCAAGTCACACGTTGATAAACGTACTTTCCTGCGACCGTCGAAACTATCAGGAGCTGAAGAACGAGAAGTGCGATCGACACCTTGGCGAATCTCATTGCGCTTCCCCAATCGGCGCGATGGATTCTGCCATATGTGCCAGCAAACCGCGCCGCGTCTTCTCGAGAAGCCATCCGCCGGCAAGGAAAAGTACGCCAAGGCCGATGAGTCCAAGCGAGCGCCCCATCTTGTCGAACAGGTCGCTGAAATAGAACCACGCTACCGTGGCGCCGAAGGCTACGATGCCCAGGTTTACCAATCCTCGGCTGGCCTGCCTGACGCCCCACCAGATGAGAAATACGCAGAAGGCCGCAACGAGGCCATGCGAGGCGAGACTGGGTTCGGTACGTACCCACGAGCCATTGGCAGTGCCGTAGTTGTAGTGCTCGGTCCATGTACGGGTGCACCAGGGCAACGCAATGACAAAGGCGGTCGCCGCGAGCACAGGAATGATGGCTCTACGTGGCCGAAAGAGTGAGATCAAAATCGGGATGGTTGCGATGTCGACCCAGCCCCAGAAGCGCGTATGGAACGGCGGATAGGGCGGCATTCCTCCCCAGGAATTCCAGCTTTGGAGCAGGAGAAAGACGCCCGCGACCGCGGCAATTGCAGAGATAGTGAACAGAATGCCGCGGACGATGCGGCGTTGCGTGCCAATGAAGACGGTCAGATACAGGACGGCCCAGACAAACAGAAATCGGCCGATGTAGACTCCGGATCCGACGCTGTTTCCGGCGGCATAGCTCCACTCGCAGATGAGCCATGATGGGAACAGAAAAAGCGTCAGGGTCTGCTGCGCCTGGTCGCGCAACAGCAGCCAGCCAAGCGCGGCAGCAATCGCCCACATGAGCACCGCCGCGGGCCAGTGCTCCTGAATATTGAATATCTGGCCGACAAGGGCAATGGCAGCGCCCGTGGAGATGGTTCCTACCGCGTGCAAAGTGGCGGAGGTCGCGGGATACCTGCCGCGCGCGATGGCGCCGCCGAGGTGAAAGACAGTCACCATGGCCATGACCAATGCGTAGCGCGCGCCCGGTCCAAGCTGGTCCCAGTGCGCTGAGACAAAGAGGATGATGCCACTCGCAAGGAGGATTCCGCCGAGGATGAGGGCGGCTCTTCCCTGCCATGCAATCCCTTCGGTTCTGCTGTCTCGAGTGGCCGCGCCCGGCCGTACTATCGACGCTTGCATGGCCTCCCAGGCGCGGATGCGCGCGGCCGCGTGCGCGTCGAGTACGCCGGCCGATTGCCAGCGATTTAGCAACGGTTCAAAGTCGGGCATGATCGTTGCGCAACATTAGAGCACAAATCGGCGGCCTTCACTTGTTCGCGTGAGAACCTGATTACGCCGCTGACTGCAGAGTGGTTTGCCGCAACGGAGCCACCTTCATGATTGATCGATTCGGAAGAAATCGACGTCAAAAGAATATATCTCGCTTCGGCTCGGTCGGCGGGCAAGTAGAGCACGCGGACACTTGAGCCGACCTTACGGGCAAGATCGCTGCGGCAGCTGCCGATCTGGACCTCATCGTTATCTACACTCCTGAAGGTATAAGTGAGGACAAATCCGCTTCTGGATGGATCACTGCACTCGGTGATACAACCGTGAGCGGCGACTCCTTCAATCGCAAGGGGGCGCTGCAATGGTCGCCGACTGCCTAACAACAAGCCGAGGAGCGACACTCCCGCTGCGAGCAGGTACAAGATCGGCGGAACTGATGTCGCTGCCGCGCGGCCGGATGGCTGATGTCGTGTCCGGCGAAGACGCCTCCGCATGAATCCATTCCGGCAATCCAAATCCCACCACGGGTTCTATGATCGTGAGTGACAGATATGCGGTTTGAGATCATCACGATTTTTCCGGGATTCTTCGCCGGGTTTTTCGAGCACGGGATTGTGCGCCGGGCGCAGGCCGAAGGGCTGGTGAATGTGAGTGTGCACGATCTGCGCGCATTTACGCACGATCGCCACCGTACCGTGGACGATCGTCCCTTTGGCGGCGGCGAAGGAATGGTGCTGAAGCCCGAACCGCTGGCTGAGGCAATGGAGTCGCTGGGACTTGAGGTAAGAGGCCGTCGCGAACAGAATCACAAGCGGGTCCTTCGCTCCGCGCAGGATGACACCTTAGAACATCGTGCAACGCGCGTGATCCTGCTGTCGGCGCAGGGCACGCCGTTCACGCAGGCCGTCGCGCGAGATCTGGTGAAAATGCAGCGCATTGTGTTGATCTGCGGCCGATACGAGGGTGTCGACGAGCGCATCAACGAACTCTACTGCGACATGGAGCTTTCAATCGGCGACTACGTGCTGAGCGGCGGCGAACTGGCAGCTGCCATCGTTGTCGACACAGTGATGCGACTCGTACCCGGTGTGCTTGGCAACGAGGCTTCGGGTGAATTCGAAAGCTTCGGTGTAACGGATGCGGAAATCGACTCGGATGAGGAAGGCGTACCGCGCTCGCAACATGGTTCCGGTGGATTGCTCGATTATCCGCATTACACGCGGCCGGCGGAGTTTGCCGGCTTGCGCGCGCCGGATGTCCTGCTCAATGGCGATCATCAGCAGATTCGCCGGTGGCGGCGTGAGCAGCAGTTGCGCAAGACGCTGCGCAACCGGCCGGACCTTCTGGAGAAGGCGATTCTCAGTGAACAAGATCGGCGGTTTATTGAAGAGATCCGGGAAGAAGAGAATTAGACAAATATTCAGCGGAACGGCTGAACGGCCACGGGCTGCTCGGCTGTGACTTGACCGGCGGCGACCGACGCGACGAAGAAGTTCTCGCCGCAGGTGGGCGATCCGGCGAGGCGACGCATCATGGCAATTTGGCCTACGTGTGTGAGCGCATCGGCAATCGGCCCCTGGAAGAGGGGCTCGGCGCCGGCATGGAGCGGCTCGTCTGACGCGAGATAGTCGTCGAGGGATTTCAACGTCGAGAAGAAACGAGATTTCTCGGCATCCCAGGAGAGAGGAGCCGAGGTATGCCAGCGTTCATTTCCCCGCACCGCGCTCAGCGCCCAGTCGAAGAGGTCACCCATGTGTGCAAGGATCTGGATCGGCTGGCGGCCGCAGCCGCCGAAGTTAGCAAAGCTCTCGGGAGCGCCATCGACGGCGCGTGCGGCACGATACGCGAGGCTGGCAATGGTGTGGCGAAGAAGTTCGCGTTTCTCGTTCATATCGGATGATTTCAGTGCGGCCCAGGGACATGTCGGTGGTGATCCGACAGCAGGTGGTTGATTCGCCTGTTCAGCTGGTCGATCTTGTGAGAGAGCTTAATGTCTTCTCTGTTGAGTTTTACGATCTCAGCAGTAACCGAAGAGCGTCTGTGCGTTGCATCCTGAACGGTCTTGCGCAGCGTTCTTAGCTCGATCAGCTTTTCTATCTTCAATGACATTGGAAGAAACCTCCTTCCGCGTCATTCTTGCTTGATGGATTTTGCTGGTTGTGCGGAACTCGTGAAACTGGCAAAAATACAGTCAAGGAGCTCGCGCTTCTCAACCATTGGGCGACAATATACACCTGCCCAACTAGGCTTTTGAAGCGTTTCTCTGTTAAAATCAAGGCTCTGAGTCCATCAGCAGGAAGAAGCTATGTCAATCCATCCAGTAATGCAGCGCCTAGCCGACAAGCTGAAGCGCACCGATCTCCCCGACTTCGTGCCCGGCGACCAGGTTCGCGTGCAAGTGAGGATTAAAGAAGGAGATAAGGAGCGTCTGCAGGCGTTCGAGGGTCTGGTCATCTCCGTCAATCGCGGGCCGCAGGGCACCTTTACGGTTCGCAAGATGAGCTTCGGGCAGGGTGTGGAGCGCATCTTCCCTTTCAACTCCAAGGTCGTCGACAAGGTCGAGAAGATCCGCAGCTATAGGGTTCGCCGGTCGAAGCTGTTCTACATCCGCGGGCTGCGCGGCAAGGCCGCCCGCCTCAAGGAAGTGGAGCGCACGACCGCAAAGGCTTAGCGGCTTTCCGTCGTCTTCAACGAACCCCGGCTTTCATGCCGGGGTTTTTTATTTGTTTTGAAGTGCGAGCCTTAGGCCCGAATTGGCACGGGACTCCAGATGGTCAGTCCTCGTGCGTATCCTTATTCAGGTGCTTCGCGTCTCCGGTCTCTTTGTCTTCATCGAGGCCAGTGGAGTCGGCTATGTCTATGGTTCCGAAAGAATCATTCACGACGCCATCATCGTCTTCCAAGCTCACCAGTTGAAAGGCTCCTGGCAGTGTGTGGGTGGGTTTCATCAGCTCCTTCATCGGACCTCCCCTATTCAGTTGGATGCGTTCCTTTGAATTGCTATGCGTTTCGTATCGCTCGAGCATCAAAAGAGGTCTTGATTCCGCCGTTCATTGGTTGACGCTTCAATATATCGACGGCGCAACGATCACCGAAGGCAGGGGGAGATTTCCCAGATGTGCGGCAAATCTATCTTTAGGCGCTGCAAAAAGTGCAAAAAACTAAGTGGTTCTACTGTATGAGGGATCTGCACCTTTTGTCGATATTAATTTTGGGTGGATTTTTCCGCAGCATTCACAGACGCCTGCCCGCCAGCCGATCTGAGGAAGTTCTTATACTGGGAGGCATGGCAAGGACCCCAAGATGCGGATGGAAACTGGAGAAGGCTGCGGCCAGGACCGGCTTTCTTCGGATCGCAGGGTGCGACGAGGTAGGACGCGGGCCGATGTTCGGGCCCGTTGTCGCAGCCGCGGTGATCTTTCCGCTGGGGTGCCGGCTGACGGGCCTGAACGATTCCAAACAGCTTTGCGAGAACAAGCGCAACGAGCTCGACGTAGTCATTCGCGCGAAGGCACTGGCGTTTTCGATCGCAGCCGTCGATGTGAACACGATCGATCGCATCAACATCCGCAAGGCATCGCTGCTGGCCATGCGAATCGCGGTCCAACAGCTCACCATCCAGCCCGATTACCTTCTGATTGATGGGTGCGACACCATCGAGTGGCCGTGCCCGCAGCAGTCCGTGATTCATGGCGACGGGACTAGCTTCTCCATTGCCGCGGCAAGTGTGCTGGCCAAGGTCTACCGCGACCGGATGCTGGTAGAACTGGATGCGGTCTACCCGGGATACGGTCTGGCAAAGCACAAGGGCTACTGTTCGCGCGAGCACCTGGCCGCGCTGGATCGCCTGGGGCCGACTCCGCTGCACCGCAAGAACTGGAGTCCAGTGGCACAGACCATGCTCGGATTCTCAGAAGAGCTGGAAATGACGATCGATTGACCGTTGCGCGGCTCAGACATCATCGCGTGACAATGATGCCGGGTCCCCCGGGGTCTTCTTCTTTTGAGAGACCTGGGAAACCATGACGATCGCAGAATCACCCCACCGGCTTTGCATTCTCAGCAAGCGCCCGCGCAGCTCGTCGACTTCGCCACGCCAACACTGGCCGCGCCAGAAGCAAAATCGAAAGCACCATTGTGATCCTCATCGGGCTTAACACGCCGGGCTTAACCTGCCACCAATAGTGGATGATTCCGCAGATAGCAGCAAGATAGACAAGCTTGTGCAGGCGATTCCACCGCTTGCCGCCGAGTTTGCGGATTGACCACGTGGTCGACGTGGCCGCGAGCGGCACAAGCAATGCGTAAGCCAGGAAACCCGCAATAATAAAACGCCGCTTGGTAATATCGGTTTTGAAGACGCTCCAGTCGAAGTTCAGGTAGAGAGCAACGTATGTTGCGAGGTGGATACTCGCATAGAAGAACGCGAACAGTCCAAGCAACCGCCGGAACTTGATGAGCCACGCCAGCCGCGGCGAGAGCGCCCGCAGCGGCGAGATAGTCAGCGAGAGAACAAGCATCAGCAGCGTGTTGTATCCCGTGGTAAGCGCAATGGCCGACGTTGGATCAGGGCCAAGTGTGTTAGTGATGGCCTGATAGATCAGCATCGCGAACGGCGACAGACATGCGATCCAGGTGAGCGTCTTGAGGGTGATGAGAGTCGATCTTTTCATGGTCAGCAGCGGCGCCTTGCGCCCGTTACCGGTGCTCCGCCGTAAGCGGAGCTTGCGGAGTTCGTAGTGGATCCGGCGAGTATTGATTCAACTAACGCCGCTAACAGGCGCGGAGCGCGGCTATCTCCGCCAGCACCGCTTAATAGTACTTATCCAGATTCATGCCGCTGTAGAGCGACGCCACCTGCTCGCCGTAGCCATTAAACATGAGCGTGGTGCGGCGCTGCGCGTAAAACGGCAGGCCGATTCGCCGCTCGGTCTTCTGGCTCCAGCGCGGATGATCGTGATTCGGATTGACATTGGAGTAGAATCCGTATTCGCTCGCGTTCTGCTCGTTCCAGGTGGTCGGCGGCACCTTGTCGACAAAGCGCACCGTAACAATCGACTTTGCCGATTTGAACCCGTATTTCCAGGGCACCACAACACGAATCGGCGCGCCATTCTGATTAGGTAGCACTTCCCCGTAGAGGCCGAATGTCAGCAGGGTCAGCGGATGCATAGCCTCATCCATGCGCAGGCCTTCGCTATATGGCCAGAAGATAGACGATTCGTCTGTCCACTTCTCAACGTGCTTGTCATAGTAGGAGAGAAATTGCAGGTACTTGGCGCTGGGCAGCGGATCGCATTGCTTGATGAATTCAGAGAGCGAGTAGCCTACCCAGGGAACGACCATGCTCCAGGCTTCGACGCATCGATGACGATAGACTCGATCTTCAAGTGGACGGAGTTTCAGCAGCGCGTCGATATCGAATGTCTTTGGCTGTTTGACCTTCCCCTCAACCTTGACGGTCCAGGGACGCGTTGGAAGCACACCGGCATTTTTCGCGGGCTGGTCCTTGTTCACGCCAAACTCGTAGTAGTTGTTGTAGTGGGTGATGTCTTCGAAGCTTGTAAGCTGCTCGCCGGACGTGGTCAAAGAGCCTTTCACGGTCTGCAGCTTTGTGTCGGCAAGGGCGCTCGTGCGCGGAGCAAATAGCTCGGCAAGCCTGCCCGCGCCCGCGATTGCCGCGCCCGTAGCGGCCGAGCCGGCAATGGCAGTCCGCAAAAAACGGCGGCGGGTGAAGAACCTGTCGTAATGCTCCTTGGATGTAATCTCCGATGAGGGAACATCGGAGGGCTTGCGGATCAGCATGATCGACCTCGTGCGGGGAAATATCTCACCAGCGTCTATTAGACACCGACGGGCCACGACAAGTTACAAGGGTCGCCGCAACTGATTCGATACAAAGAAGGAAGTGGAACTCACTGTTTGACGGACGCACGGCGCGTAGTGCGCTTGGCGTTCGACAAAGCAGGCAAGGCGCCGTGTGGAAACGCTGTGGACTGCCGAACCACAAGGTGCGTGGGAATCTGCCACTCCTTTTGTTGCGCCAATGGGTGATCCGGCTCGATACCTGCTCGAAGCGCCTCAACAGCAGCCGCTGCGAGTTGCCTGCACGACATCTGCACCGTGGTGAGCGGCGGCAGCATGAATTGCGCCAGGTGGATGTCGTCAAACCCGACCACGGAGACATCGCCAGGCGATACTTGCGAGGTGCGATGCAGCCCATGAAGCACCCCGATCGCCGTCATGTCGTTCGAGCAGAGGATCGCAGTCGGAAGTTCGCCGAGCGCCAATTGTTGCATGGCCATGATGCCGCCTTCCATGGTGTGGGCGCCTTCAACCAGGTGCTCGTTCGGAACTGTCAGTCCAAGCTCCACCATTGACCTGAGGAACGCATCCCGGCGAGCAACGGCAGTGCGCATCTGCAAGGGCCCGCTGATAAATGCGATCCGGCGATGCCCCAGTGCAGCCAGATGCTGCACGGCCTCTCGAATTCCCTCTCCGTAGTTGACCTTCACGACGCGGATATTCGGCAGATCGGGCGCCTTATCAACAAAAACGAGAGGGAAATCGCGTTCCGCGAGTTTCTGGATCAGCTCTTCATCCACGTCGAAGGTCATAACGGCAACGCCATCGACACTGCGTTGCAGCATCCGGCGAATGAGACCCTCGGTGCGAGCGGGATCGCAGTTGCTTGAGCCAATGAAGACTTCGTAGCCCTGCTCGATGGCCAGGTTCTCGAACTCCTGGACCAGTTCGGGGAAGAACGGATTCATAATCTCCGAAACGACAAGGCCGAGAATGTGACTGCGGCCCGAAACAAGGGCACGGGCCTGCGTATTCGGTACGTAGCCCACTTCCTTGACGGCGCCCCAGACCCGCTCAGCGAGCTCCGGCGCAACCGTCGAGATACCGTTTACTGCACGGGAAACCGTGGCAATCGAGACGCCAGCCAGTTGCGCCACATCGCGAATACTCGCAGTGGCGGCACGAAGGGGATTCGGATTTTTTCTCGGACCGCCCATAAGTAAAACGATATTACGCGATTTCACTCACGTTTTGCCGCAAAAAGTTGCGCACCTCTAAGCGCACAGATTCGAGTGCTTTTCGAGGAATTATCTGGTTGAGATTTGCAACATATTTGCGCAAGAATGGCTTGCACATCGGCGCCCAAGAGAAAACGTTTACCGCGAATTCCGGCGCTCAAGAAGCACATACTCTCTATTGCGGATGCGTCTGGCTGCCGGCAGCGATCTCCATCGCGTGGCGCAGCAGGACGTGAATCGCAACAAGGCTCTCTTCGGCGCCGCGCTTGCTGCCCGGCAGATTCACCACCAGCGTCCCTCCCCGAAGGCCGGCGATTCCACGCGACAACCACGCATACGGATTGCTTTCGGCGCCGCGCGAGCGCATGGCCTCTGCAATTCCCGGAACGTAACGCTCGATAACGTGCAGTGTGGCCTCGGGTGTGCGATCGCGAGGGCTCAGGCCGGTGCCGCCGACTGTGAGAATGAGAGACGCGCCAACGCTGGTCCATTCCAGAAGACGCGCCGTGATGGTGTCCTCGTCATCGGGAGCAATCGCCGTGTCGATTCGCGCACCCGGCCAGTACTGGCGCAACAGATCGGCGACCGCGGGGCCGGCGGTGTCGGTCATCAGGCCCTGCGAGCAGCGATCGGAGACGGTGAGGACGGCGAAGAGCATCGGGATGATTGTAGCGCTCGCCTCACCGCGGCTGTATCGACACTCCACCTGAATTGAATAGAACGCCGATGGTGTGCAGCCATGTGGCTACAGCGTCGGGCCACGTCGTCACCGGCAGGTTTGTGCGGCGCAGGCCGTAGCCGTGCCCGCCTTCGGCATAGATGTGCAGTTCGGCCGGGACCTTCGCAGCTTTCAACTGCAAAAAATAGTTGGTCGCGTTCTCGACGTGTACGGGATCATCTTCAGCCTGCACGATAAACGTGGGTGGAGTCTGCGCGGTCGGCTTGATCTCCGGATTCGTCGCCATGTTCTGCTCTGCGAGGGCAAGGTAGCCCGGATACACGATGACCGCAAAATCAGGGCGGCAGCTAAATTGGTCGGCAGCATCAACCGGATCGTAGAGCCGCTTATCGAAATGCGTGCTCAAGGCCGCGGCGAGATGCGCGCCTGCTGAGAAGCCAAGAACGCCGACGTGGTTGGGATCGATTCCCCACTCGCCGGCGTGCTGCCGGACCAATCCGAGCGCACGCTGCGCGTCCTCGAGAGCCGCGGCGGATTTCGGATATGGTCCTGTGTTGGGCACGCGGTATTTCACCAGCAGGCAGGTGACGCCAATCGAGTTGAGCCAATCGCAAACCTCGGTGCCTTCGAGATCGATGGCGAGAATCTGGTAACCGCCTCCCGGGAAGACCACCACCGCGGGACCTTGGCCAGTCTTGCCCGATTTTGGTTCGTACAAGGTGATCGTCGGCACGGACACATTGCCGAGGCGAATGATGGGGCGGCCTGCGATTAACCTGTCGGTGGGCTTGGTCGTGTCCACTTCCTCCCGCGCGTTCGCCCGAGCACCGGGCGCGCCATTGGGCCAGAGCGGCAGGGTGATGTGCCCCGGCGCTGGCTCCCAGGCCGGCTTCTGCGCTCCCGCGCTAAGCAAAGAGGCTGCGACTGTGGCGCAGAGAACGACGGAAGATCGAGTCATGCTGTTCGCCTCGGTTGAAAATGAGTCGCAGTGATGATCGCAGGCATGGGAGCGCAAACGCAAATCCGCTTCCGCGAAAGGATCGCAATCAAAGATTTCAGAAATCAGGGATGCGTGAGACCTCAACCAAACGAATCCCGCCCGTCGCGTAACTTCCGGATGCCGGGACTTGACTCGCAGAAGCAGGCCGGCAGCTGTGTGCAACGTCTCACGCATCGATGCCCGATCTGCGGTTGAGTTGGGAATCGGCCCCGGTGGATGACGCATCGATCCTCCTGGACACGAAAACGAAGACAAAGACAAGGACGAGGACGAAGAATACTTAGCACTGCTCTGCCAAACGTCGGCTTCAGCTAATCTGAAGACCCTGGATGGAGGTTTTGTAGCATGGCAAAGCTCGTGTATGCATTGAACCAGTCCCTGGACGGCTACGTCGACCACATGGAAATCGGCCCGCCGGATCCCGCGCTCTCTCGTCACTTCCTCGAGCATGCGCGCAGCTTGACCGGCGCTATCTACGGTCGCCGCATGTACGAGATCATGCGTTACTGGGATGATGACCTTCCGGACTGGGACGCGGAGGATCGCGACTTCGCGGCGGTGTGGCGGAGTCAGCGGAAGTGGGTTGTGTCGCGTTCTTTGAAGTCGGTCGGCCCCAACGCCACACTCATCGAGGATGACTTCGAGACGGTGATCCGCGGGCTGAAGGCTCAGCTGGACGGGGAGATCGATGTTGCTGGGCCCGATTTTGCAGGAAGCCTCACCAACCTTGGTCTGATTGATGAATATCGGCTCTACCTCCACCCCATCGTGCTTGGTCGTGGCAAGCCATTCTTCGTGGGCCCCCGGCCGCCGCTTCGGCTTGTGGCCAGCGATCGAATTGGCGAAAGCGTCATCAGGTTGACGTACGTCCCCGCTTAATCGCGCGACTCGCCCCGAGGAACGCTGATGGGTCAGGTCTGTCGAACGTAAGGATTCATAGAGGGTAAGTTAATCGCGTTCGAGGCCAGTCACAAATCGCTGGACGAGCTGATTTATTGGAGGCAGTTTAGCTCAGCGATCCGTCCTGTCTCATGCCGCGCAGCCTCCGGAACGGACTCCTCAGAGCCGAATAAATTCATGAAGGTCCTGGGCGAATGTGATTGCGATTACGACGACCGCGCCCGCCAAACGCACAACAAAACATCGTACAAATCGCATAGACGAAGAACATGCCCAGCGAGTGCATGGGGCAAGTGTCGTGAGCAAACCATCAGCTAGAGCTAAGGACAAAGTAGAGGATTCATAAAGGTTCTGGGCGAATGACCGGCAAACAGCAAATTACATGACGGGCTGGTGCTGTTTCCGGTCCGAACTCCAGTTGCACACTCTTACGGCTTCGCGCCAGGGGGCACGAGCAGCATGACTCGTTCGTGGGTAAGCTCAATACGGGCAGGCAGCGCGCCGAGCACTTCTCCATCTGCTTCAACGAAGACGCGGGACTTTGCTCCATTCAGCGGACGGCATTCGACGGCGTCCGCATCGAGGAGTTCGATGGTGCGAGAGAAGGTCTGGCGGCCAGCGACAGTGGCAAGAAGAAATCTCAAATAGGCAAACCGGTCGCGCGTCTTGAAGGCAACTACACTCAAATCCTTCTTTCGAAGCGTGGCGCCGGGAGCCAATGTCCCGAGAGCGCCGCCAAACGAGCGAATGCGGACAGCGAGCAGTTGCGATACCTGCTCCAGGCGCGGAGCCCCATTGCCGTTCATCGAGAACGACGCGTCGAAAAGCGGGAACGGGTTTGTGACCCATATCTTGAAAGCTTCAAGAATATAGAGCGCGTAGCCGAAGCGGCGCTTGAGTTTCGGGTCCATGCTCGACATCAACAGAGCGTCCGCGCCCACGCCGGCCGCCACGGTGAAGTAACGCCAGCCCTGTGCACCATTCGACTCCTCGAAGAAGATGCGGCCGACCGGAACCTCTATCGGTTTCGCCTGGACCAGAGCGCGAGCGGCTTTGACCGGATTGCGCCCCAACCCGAGATTTTGCGCCAGCGCGTTGGCGGTGCCGAGGGGAAGCACGCCTAGCGCAACCTTTGTTCCCACCAGGGGCTGCAGTGCTTCGTGCACTGTGCCGTCGCCACCGCAAGCCAGCACCGCATCGTATCCCTGGCGCACAGCCGCGATCGCGAGAGACTTGCCGCTGCCGGGAGAATGTGTCTCGAGCGCATCGGCCTCAATACCGGCCTTGCGAAACACGGCAAGCGCGCTCTGAATGTGAGCGGCGCGGCGCGCGGAGTGCTGCCCTGAGGCCGGGTTGTAAATCAGCGCAACTCGGCGCATGAATGATCTCTGTCCTCGGAGAGTCCCTGATGCACAGGATGGGTTAATTGTACAGAGTGAAGCTTGATGTTGGTCCACCACTTTTAGATGCTGTGGCGGCAAGCTGGGACCTGCACTTCGACAAACCTTCCATTTCGACTGCACATTTTCTGAACCTCACGTACACGATCTGCGTAGGTCATTTAGAATTCTTCGCCGAACACCCTGAAAGGATCGCCGAGTTCTCAAAATGACTACTGGAAGATCGCTGTGCAGTGTTTCGAGACTATTGTTCTCATGCCTCCTACTTGGCCTCGCGTCATTCACACTGACTGCAAGCAGCCAGGAAAAATCCGCCGCAAAGGCGGACACGCCGCGATACAAAGACCCGTCGCTACCGATCGCCGACCGCGTGGCCGATCTGCTGCCGCGGATGACGCTCGAAGAGAAGGTCTACCAGATGACCGGCGGGTGGGACTCGAAGATCGATGTCATCGATCCTACCGGCACGTTCACCACGGAGACAGCACGCAAAACCCTCTCTGCCGAGTGGGGTCCGGAGGTGAAGTTCACGCCGCGGCAGGCTGCCATTCTGCGCAATGGCGTGCAGCGTTATCTGCGCGAGAAGACGCGGCTGGGCATTCCGGCGATGTTCCTGGGCGAGGCCCTGCACGGATACATGGAGTACGGCAGCACGAGCTTTCCGCAGGCGCTGGGGCTGGCGGCAACGTGGGATCCTGCGCTTGTAAAACGCGTTTTCACCGCGGTTGGCGATGAAGCCGGTTCCCGAGGCTCGGGGCAGGTCTTCTCGCCGGTGCTCGACATGGCACGCGATCCGCGCTGGGGCAGGACGGAAGAGGGATACGGCGAGGATCCTTACCTGATCTCGCGCATGGGCGTAGCAGCCATAGAAGGGCTTCAGGGTGACTCCTTCATGATTGATCGCCATCATGTGCTGGCCACCGCCAAGCACTTTGCGGTGCATGGAGTGCCGGAGGGCGGAACGAACACGGCCCCTGGAAACATCTCAGAGCGGGTGATCCGCGAAACATACCTCGTTCCCTTCCAGGCGGCGGTACAGGAGGCGCATGTTGGCAGCGTGATGGCCTCGTACAACGAGATCGACGGCGTGCCTAACCATATCAATCACTGGCTGCTCGACAAGGTGCTGCGCCAGGAGTGGGGATTTGACGGCTATCTGACCTCTGATGGCGATGGGCTTCAAATGCTGGTCGGAACGCATCATGTGGCACGCGATATGGCCGACGCTGCGCGCCAGGGCCTTGCCGCCGGAATCGACTACGACCTATCGGAAGGCACGGTCTACAGCACACTCGTCGACCAGGTGAAGCAGGGACTGGTGCCGGAGAGCGAAATCGACCGCGCCGTCGTGCGCATCCTGGCGACGAAATTCCGCCTAGGCCTTTTCGATAACCCCTATGTCGATCCCGATTACGCAGAAAAAGTGAACAACAGCCCGGAGCACAAAACGCTCGCCGCAGAAGCCGCGCGCAAGGTGATCGTTCTCCTCAAGAACGAGAAAAACCTGCTGCCGCTCGACATGACGAAGCTGAAATCAATCGCCGTAATCGGACCGAATGCCGCCGACGTACATCTGGGCGGATACAGCCGCGATCCCGGGTATGGCGTAAGTGTGCTGGACGGCATCAAGGCCAAAGTCGGCGACAAAGTGAAGGTGCTCTATGCCGAGGGTTGCAAGATCACGACTGCTCCCCAGGGCTTCCGCGGATGGTGGGCCAATGACGTTCAGCTTGTCGATCCGAAAGCGCAGACCGCCTCCATTCAGGCTGCGGTCGACACTGCGAAGAAAGCTGACGTCTCGATTCTGGTCGTGGGCGAGAACGAAAGCACCAACCGCGAAGCCTGGGCCGAGAATCATCTGGGGGATCGCGATTCCCTTGATCTGCTCGGGGCGCAGAACGATCTGGTGAAGGCCGTCGTCGAAACCGGCAAGCCGGTGATTGTGCTGCTTCTGAACGGACGGCCACTCTCAATCAACTACATCGCAGAAAAGGTTTCGGCGATTCTCGAGGGCTTCTATCTCGGCGAAGAAGGCGGAACGGCTACGGCAGATGTCATCTTCGGCGATGCGAATCCCGGCGGAAAGCTGCCGATCACGTTCCCACACACGGTCGGTGCTCTGCCCGACTACTACAATCACAAGCCGTCTGCCAATCGCAGCTACGAGTTCTCTACGCGCAAGCCGCTGTTCCCCTTCGGCTACGGCCTCAGCTATACGAGTTTCAAGTTCGACAACCTGAAGGTCGAGCCGCAGCAGATTATGCAGTCGGGCATGGCAAAGGTCAGCGTGGACGTAACCAATACCGGCACGCGTGAGGGAGACGAGGTGCCGCAGTTCTACGTTCACCAGCGCATCGCATCGGTCACCCAACCCGTCATGCAGCTGAAGGGCTTCGAGCGCATCACGCTCAAGCCGGGCGAGAAGCGGACAGTTACCTTCAACGTCACACCGGAAACTCTCTCGATTCTGAACATCGATATGCATCGCGTGGTGGAACCGGGAGTCTTCGATCTGATGGTTGGGCCAGGCTCTGACAAGACAAGCACAGTCAAGCTCACCGTTACAGGGATCAACGGAGACAAAGGCAAGGCCGTCGCGACTGCCCCGGTGCCCGCGGGCTCGGAAGCGAACATGGTGAGCAACTTCAATGACGGAAAGACCGCGGCCGCCTACGGCATGTGGATCCCGGCCAGCGACACAATGAATGGCGGAAAATCCACGTCGAAGCTCGACGTGGTTCAGTCCGGAGCGGCCAACACGAAAGGAGCAATGCAGGTCACGGGCGAATTGGTTCCCGGTGGACCATTCATCTTTGCCGGAGCTTTATTCTCGCCAGGGACTCAACCCATGAAGCCCGCCAATCTGTCAAAGAAGAGCAGCCTCAGTTTCTGGACCAAAGGCGACGGCAAGACCTACACGCTCATCGTGCTGACCGAGTCACGCAATGGCCAAAACGGCGAGCCGCCTGCAATGACGTCTTTCGTTGCCGGGCCGGAATGGAAGCAGTACACGTTTCCCTTCTCAACGTTCGACACCGATGGCAGCGACTTGAGCGGCATCGGATTCATTCGCGTTCAGGAACCGGGCAAATTCCAGTTCCAGATCGACGAGTTCGAGATCAAGTAGCACGCAACCAGGCGTGGACAACAGAGAAGCATCCAGAAGTGCCCTTTCACGTTGAAAGGGCACGACTTTAGTCGTGCCGCAAAGCGCGCCACACAGTTTCTGGACTTCGGGCCCTGAGGGACGCAGTTTCTCCTCTCGAACCATTGATTTCACCAACCCCAGGCGTGGGCAACAGAGAGCCGAGGCTCCCGCGGCTTCGGCACTTCTCTCGCTATTCGGAACCGCTCCAGCGCAACTGCATCCTTCGCAACGCGACTTGGGCAGCCCTGTAACCGCACATCCCATGAACCCCTCCGCCGGGTGGCGTCGATGAAGAGCAAAGGAACAGATTCGGCGCACTGGTTTCGTAGGTGAGGGCGGTGGGGCGCAGCAAAAACTGACGCATCGTCATGGCCCCTCCGCTAATATCGCCGCCGAGCAGGTTGGCATTCATCTGTTCGAGAATTGCCGGCGTCGAGATATGCCGAGCGAGAATGCAGTCGCGGAAACCGGGCGCGAACCGCTCGATCTGCGCCTCCATGCGCTCTGTCATATCGAAGGTCGACCCATTGGGTACGTGGCAGTAGGCCCACAACGTATGCCGGCCTTGCGGCGCGCGAGTCTCGTCGAAAAGCGACGGCTGCGCGATGAGTACAAATGGCCGCTCTGCAGTGCGCCCTCTTGCCATCGCATCCTCTGACACGGCGATTTCTTCGAGCGGGCCACCGAGGTGCACCGTGATGGCGCGGCGACACTCCGCTGCACGCCATGGAACCGGTTCCGACAGCGCATAGTCGATCTTGAAGACCCCAGGCGCGAGCTTGAAGTGCTCCATCAGCTCGCGGAAACCGGGCGTCAGGCAATCGCCTGCGATAGCTGCGAGCTGCCGGGGAGAGGTGTCGAAGAAGGTAGCCACATCCGGCTCGTTCCATCCGCGAAACATCTGCGTATCGACGCGGCTTGCTGTGTGGAGTTTGCCGCCGAGACTCTCCAAATGACGAATCAGGGCCTGCGAGATGCTGCCCGAGCCGCCTTGCAGCACAGGCCAGCCGACACTGTGGGCGGAAGCTCCAAGCACCAGGCCGACTGCGGAACTCAGCGCATCGTCAAGACGCAAAAACGAGTGCGCGGCAAGACCCGCAAACAGCGCACGCGTGCGCGTTTCCACGAAACGTTGGTTCGCCAGGCGCCGGGCCGGTTGGAACGCCGCCAATCCGAAGCGCGACATCAGGACCGGATGTGACGGTACACGCACAACAGGCCCTAGAGCATCCCGGACAAACGAAGGCCACTCATCGACAAGCGGCTCAACCAGGCCGCGCCAAGCCTCTGCATCCGAGCCGAATTCCCTGTCTTGATCGGCGAGATCGTGCTCCAGCATTACAGCGGTGCCATCGTCGAGCGGGTGCGCCAGCGCCGCCTCTCCGTCTACCCAGGCCAGCCCATAATGTCCCAGCGGCAGTGTCGCAAAAAAAGGCGAGCCTGCAGCCATCGGATGTACGGCCGAGCCGAAATCATGCAGGTATCCCGGGAGAGTGAGCGGAAGCGTGCGCGCACCGCCGCCCGGTTCGGTTTCTGCCTCGAAAACCTCGACGTCGACGCCGGCCTGGGCCAGCACGATCGCCGCACTAAGTCCATTGGGACCAGAACCGATGACGTAAGCACGCCTCATAGCCACATTCTGCCATGCAATCCTGCACAGGGTGGTGTTGTAACAGGGCTCGACTTCCAGTCGTGCCGAAAGCACCAGGATCCAGCTCGGGCTTGAGCCCCCGCGATCTCCTCGAGAATCGCTGCGAGCCTAGACTCCCTTACCTCGTTCCCTTGGTCCCTTTTCTACCTTTCTCCCTGAACTTGAAGGTCAGTTATGCGGCGGAAGGTCCTCCGGAATCTCCACAACCGCGATCTGGCCCTCCGGGGTCCTGGTCAGCACCGGTGCGTACAGCCCGAGGTATTCGCGCCGCCACCAGTTTCCCGTGACATGTTTCTCTTCCCGCGAAGTGAACCAATACTGCCACAAGACCGCACGCACGTATGTGGGCGGAGACTTCGCATACGGATTACCCCGGAAAAGCGCAAGGACACCTCCGCTGTTCACCAGCAGCCGTTCCTCTGTGTATGGAACGATGTCGTTCTGGCGCCAGTCGCCAAGCGAAGCAAACCAGAGGTTCCAGTCGAATCGCGGCTGGTACGGCGCGTAGATGCCGGGCGCCTCGTTGAGCGCCTGC
>Ga0126381_100001444_pt1 | contig 25549 bp, 23 predicted proteins | sample PanSoiMetPlot_28_FD_96465 | JGI IMG/M metagenome (GOLD analysis project Ga0126381, IMG submission 96465) | Tropical forest soil microbial communities from Panama - MetaG Plot_28 | ecosystem: Environmental > Terrestrial > Soil > Tropical forest > Bulk soil | place: Panama | collected 2016-02-17
AGCGCGCCGGCCGGTTCGGAACCCCAGGGGTTCCGCCGCCTTTGGCGGGTACTGCGGCAACTTTTTCACGAATTTGTCGGCGCCGTGTTTGCGCTTCTGGCGCTGGGCTGGTTTAATGCCGCGTTTCGCGCCTGGACGCGCGATGTGTCTCAGTGGCTTGTCGGCGTGGCCGTAGCCATGGCGTGCCTGTTGGTTTTCTTTGCGGTGACTTCCTTCCGACACGCCCGCAAATTATGAGGGCAGCGCGATGCATTTAGCCGGCAATCGTCACGGGCGAATCGCCGAGCTTCATTTTCCATTTTCCCTTTTCAATTTTCCATCGTATGTCTGATATCAAAACCAAATCCGCCTCTCCCGCCGAGCGCAAGCAAAAATTCACCACACTCTCTGGCCTTCCCCTAGAGCCTTTGTACCGCAAATCGAATCTCGGTGATTGGGATGCCGAAAGCGCCCTCAGCTATCCCGGCGAATTTCCCTACACACGCGGGATCTATCCCACCATGTACCGCGGCCGCTTCTGGACCATGCGCCAGTACGCCGGCTTCGGCACCGCTGTCGAATCCAACAAGCGCTATCGCTATTTGTTGAGCAAGGGCCAAGCGGGCCTTTCCGTGGCATTCGACCTTCCTACGCAAATCGGCCTAGACTCGGACCATCCGCTGGCCCTCGGCGAGGTCGGCAAAGTTGGCGTAGCCATCGATTCGCTTGAAGACATGGAGACGCTTTTCGACGGCATCCCTCTCGAAGAAGTCTCCACTTCCATGACCATCAACGCCACCGCCGCGATTCTTCTCTGCCTGTACTTCGCCGTGGCCAAAAAGCAGGGCGCGAATCTGCATCAGCTCTCAGGGACTGTGCAAAACGACGTACTGAAGGAATACATCGCCCGCGGCACGTACATCTATCCCGTGGGCCCCGCCATGCGCATTGTCACTGACATTTTCGCCTGGTGCCGCGATCAGCTTCCTCGTTGGAACACCATTTCGATCTCCGGGTATCACATTCGCGAGGCTGGCTCGACGGCGGTCCAGGAAGTTGCGTTCACGCTCGCCGACGGGATCGCTTATGTGCAGGCCGCTCTCGACGCCGGTCTCGGCGCGGACGATTTTGCACCGCAGCTTTCCTTTTTTTTCAACGCGCACAACGACTTGCTCGAAGAAATCGCCAAGTACCGCGCGGCGCGCCGCCTGTGGGCCAAAATCATGCGCGACCGCTTCCACGCGCAGGATCCGCGCTCTCTTTTGCTGCGTTTCCATGCGCAAACCGCAGGCTCCTCCCTCACCGCTCAGCAGCCGGAGAACAACATTGTCCGCGTCGCCATGCAGGCGCTTGCCGCCGTCCTGGGCGGCTGCCAGTCCCTGCACACTAACTCGCTCGACGAGGCGCTGGCATTGCCCACGGAAGATTCCGCGCTCATCGCCTTGCGCACGCAGCAAGTCATCGCCCACGAAACCGGTGTCACCAATACCATCGATCCCGTGGCGGGTTCCTACGCCATCGAGCATCTCACCAACGAAATCGAGCGCGGCGCTGAAGAATACATCGAGAGAATCGATTCGTTAGGGGGAATGCTGCGCGCTATCGAATGCGGCTTCGTCCAAGGGGAAATTCAGAAAGTTGCGTTTGAATTTCAGCGGGCCATCGAGAAAAAAGAGCAAATCGTGGTCGGCGTCAACGATTTCGTCACTCGAGAAGAACGTTCAATCCCCACGCTCCGCATCGACGAAGAAATCGAGCTCTCGCAGGTCGCTCGAGTGAAGGCTCTTCGTGGCCGCCGCGATTCCGCCCGCGTGCAATCCGCTCTCGCCGAACTCCAGCATCGCGCCGCCACCGCCGAAAACCTTCTCCCCGCGATCCTCGCCGCCGTCGAAGCTTATGCCACCGTCGGCGAAATCTCCGACGCCCTCCGCCGCGTCTTCGGCGAGTATCAAGAATCCGTTGTCATTTGAGATCGAGGAGGCGTAGATGCTGGAGATCGCACTTCTGATTGCGGCCACTGCGGGAATTGCCGCTTTTGCTCGCGGTCGTGGAGGCCAGCCCTGGCTCTGGGGAACGTTGACGGTCGTCGGCTATTTTGCTGTGCCGTTCCTCGTAAGTTTCTTTGCTGTCGCTCTTGGCGCGGATCGCCGGACCATGCAAGAGAATGCGCAACTCTTGTTTTTCATCGCAGCCGTATCCTGGGTGGCAGTTCTCGCCTTTTGCGCCCGGTTTCTCTTGGGGCGTGGCTACGAAAAGCCGAATGGCATGTGGTCCTGCGCAAACTGCAAGTATTTGAACAAACAGTACGCCGTCATCTGCGAAGCCTGCCGCCAGCCTTACGGCAAATCCGCACCGTCGGCCTGACCTGCGCGTGCCTCTTCGGCCGTCCCTTCGGCCAGGCTGTCTTCCTGATTGCTCTGTAGTATGCTGATTTGCAGGGCACGGTATGAGGTTGATTCTCGCGTCTGCTTCGCCCCGGCGCGCGGAAATTCTTCGCGACGCGGGCTATCACTTCTCCATTCTTTCGTCGGCCATTGACGAGACGCCGTATGCTGACGAATCTCCGCAGGATCTTGTTCAGCGCCTCGCCGAGACTAAAGCGGATCTCGCCGCCGCACGCGCCGTGGGCCCCGCCATTGTCATTGCCGCAGACACGGAAGTCGTCCTCGATGACCACATCTTTGGCAAGCCGCGGTCTTCCGCTGACGCCCGCCGCATGCTCAGTAAACTTTCCGGCCGTACCCACGCTGTTCTCACCGGCGTAAGTCTCGTTCGCCTTCCCGACGCCGAGCGCATCTCCTTTGTCGAGACCACACTGGTAACCTTCGCCCCTCTCTCCGAGGAGGAAATTACCCGCTATCTAGCCACCGGAGAACCGCACGACAAAGCCGGTGCCTACGCCATCCAGGGCTACGCTGCCCGCTATATTCCTCGCGTTGAAGGTTGCTATTTCAATGTGGTCGGCCTGCCGCTCGCGCGCCTTCAACAGGCCCTCACGGAACTGGGTTGGACCGAAGAATATTTCTCCTCCGCCCTCGCCTAAATTTACTTCTGCGCGGTAGTAGGGACCGCCTTCTAAGGGTCCGCCTACTCGTACCTTAAGCAATCAATCGGATCGAGGTTCGCCGCCAAATTTGCCGGGTAATATCCGAAGAACAATCCCACGCCTACGGAAATTACAAATCCAATGGTCACCCATAAATAGGAAAGCGTGGCCGGCACCGAAGGAACCGTCAGCCGCACCAGCGCAGAGATTCCGGCCCCGATCAAAATGCCAATCGTGCCGCCGACCAAGGTGAGCACCACGGCTTCGAGCAGGAATTGCAACCGTACGTCGGCGCGTCTCGCTCCAATGGCCTTCCGTACGCCAATCTCCTGCGTCCGCTCGGTAACCGAAATGAGCATGATGTTCATCACGCCGATGCCGCCCACCAGCAGTCCAATCGAGCTGATCACGGTCGTCAAGATCACCAGTGCTCCCGTCAACTGATTCCACAAATTGCTCAAGAAGTCCGGCGAGCTCAGCTCAAAGTCATTCTCTTTCCCCGCCGGAATGCGCCGCAGTCGCCGCATTGCCTGAATTACTTCTCCTTGCGCCGTCTCGATGTTCACGTCGTTGGGAATCGTGAAAATCATAATTAGTTCTTTCGCTTCCGGGTATTCCTTGTGAAATTTGCTGAGTGGAATGATCGCGAAGATGTCCACGCCGGGCCCAAGAAACAGTCCCTGGTCGTGCTCGAACACCCCAATCACCTCGTAGGTGCTGCCATTCAGGCGTACGGTTTTCCCGATCGCGTCTTCATTTGGAAAGAGCGATTCGCTAATCGCGGCTCCGAGCACCACCACGGGTCGCGCGTGGGCTTCGTCAAACGGGCTGATGAATCTTCCGCGCGCAACGGTGAACAGAGGCAGTGCCGTCGTGTACGATGGCTCCGCTCCGCGCACGATCAGCTTCTCGACACTGCGATCTTCGTAGGTGATCAGATTCGAGTCTCCCAGGAAGAATCCACGCGTCCCCACCGTGTTCACATCTTCCACGTCGGGCGCCGCCTGGCGGATATACTCGGCGTAGCCGTACTCCAGGTATTTGCGCACGCGGTATCGTTGCGGCATCCGCGAAGGGTCCGTCCCGGGCGGAAATCGCGTTATGAAATAAGTTCGTGAACCAAGCGACTCAACCTTGTCCTGAACGAACTTGTTCAGCCCTTGGATGATCGCCGCCATGGAAATCACTGAGGAAACGCCGATGACGATGCCTAATACCGTCAGGGCAGACCGCACCTTGGACGAACGCAGCGTTTGCATGGCTGCAAGAAAATTCTCGCGCGCCTGCTCGAGTGTCATCAGCGCCACTATTCCGACCTCAATGCAACTACGGGATCCAGCTTCGCTGCGCTTAGCGCCGGATAGATTCCAAAAAACAGCCCTACCGCGGAGCTCATGATGACGCCCATAATCGCAACCGAAGTTCGCACCGAAGCCGGAAAGGGCGTGTACGTACGCAACACCAACGCGACCAGAAATCCCAGCGCAATTCCGATAACTCCACCCGCGATGCACTGCATGAAGCTTTCTGTAATGAATTGCTTCAAAATGTCGCCTTGCGTAGCGCCGATCGCGCGCCGCACGCCAATCTCTCGCTTCCGTAACGTAACGCTCACCAACATCACGTTCATGATCACGATGCCGCCAATCAGCACCGAGATCGCGCTCACCAGGATGAACACGCCAAAAAACGCCGAGCTGATGCTCTTCCACAGCGCCATATAACTGTCCTTGGTGCCGATAAAAAAGTCGTTCTCCCTTTTTCCGCTTAAGTGACGCCGCGCCCGCAGGATGAGCTGCGCCTGGTCCTGCGCCGGCTCGAAATTTGCGGCGGCCGTCTTCACGTTAATGGTTAAGCTGGTCGTGTGCGGACCTTGGATTTCCAAGAAGAGCGGCAACGGCACGATGACGAAGTTGTCTTGGTCTTGTCCGAGCACGCTGCCCACTTTTTCCATCACTCCGATAACCATGAACTCATCATTTCCAATGCGGATGTTCTTTCCGATGGGGTCCACGCCAAGGAAGAGCCGCTGGACGATGGTGTCCCCAATCAGGCAGACCGGAGTGCGATGATCCGATTCCCAGTTGCTGAAGTAGCGCCCCAGTTCCACCGAGCGCGAATCAATGTTGGCCATGTTCGGCGTTTGGCCGTAAAAGTTCACATCCGTCGATTCTTTGTCTTGGTATCTCGCTCTTGCCGACGCGCTGGCCGTCGCTCCCACTTCGCCGCACGCCATGCACGCTTCCTCGACCGCGCGCACGTCCTCGAGCTCGATCTTCTTGTACTTCAGCGCCTTGATGATAATGTTGAAATCCGTCACCGCAAAGGGCGTGCGCGCAATCTGGAAAACGTTGGTCCCCAAATTGGCGATTTTGTTTTCCACGTACGTGTTGGCTCCCTGCACGATGGTCATCACCGTGATGAGTGTGGCCACGCCCATCGTCAGCCCCAGCATGGTCAGGGAGGCGCGCATCTTGTGCGCCTGAAGCGCGCTGATGCACTGCGCCAGATTGTCGCGTATGGCCAGCATTCGCCGGGAAAGTCTTTCCCCTACTCTATCAAAGTTAAAAAGATGCCGTGACGGACGGGAAGGTACATGAGCGGTTTGGAGCCCTCTACTAACACTACGACGAGCGCCGCCCGAGGGTTACCGGGAGAGCTTCAAAAGAACGAGGCCCGACGCTTCGATCGGAGCCCCTCGCTTCTTGTCGCTGCTGGTTACTCTGGTTACTTTTGGTCGTTCTTGAATTTCACGGTGACGGTCAGATGCATGGCTGTTGGTTGTCCGTCCAGCCGCGCCGGTTCATATTTCCATTGCCTCAACGCGGTCTTGGCCGAATCGCGCAAGAAGACCGGCCCGGAAATCGCACTCACGTCGCGTACATTGCCCGAAGCATCGATCAGCGCGTCCAAAGTGACATCGCCGGCGACGCGCTGGGATTTCGCAAGCTGCGGATAGGCTGGCAGCACTGCCCGAATCAAGCGCGCCGGCTGGACGTCGCCTCCTACGGGGAGCGTTCGCTCTGTTGGTGCGGCGGGGCTCGGTAAGTTTGCTCGGAAAGGTAAATCCGCTGGCAGAGGTGCTTCCCCGATCGTAGGCGCGGTGACGACAGAAGGATTCGCTCCCGCTACGGGGTGAGGGGAGGCCAAAGTGAAATCGCGAAGAGTTTCTTGTTTTGTAGGCGCGGACGACTTTTCCTCCACGACGGGGTCTCGCGAGACCGAAGAAACTGCGGAGAGCGCGGGTCTTTGAACCTCGTGCGTGCTGATATCCTGCTTGCTATCGCCGGTAAACCAGAGGACGGAGCGTCGGCTTGACGAGTCCAAGACTTCGACGAGGAATGGTCCGGTGCTCGCTGCGGCGGCTGGCTGGTCCGTTGTTGTATCCACTCGGCTGACTGGAGCGGGGGAGGTGAATTCGTCAACTCCGGCCTTTCCTTTGGACCTGGTCGCGATGGCGATGAGGGCCGCGGCCACCAGCAAAGTACCCAGACACGTCACCGCAATGACGTAGCCTACTCGCGCCTTTTGCCGCTTCGGCCGCAGCGTCACTGCGCGTCTTTGGCTCTCCTCGTTTGGCAGGATGGGGGGAGTTTCAAAAGGGAGCGGCGCTTCATAACCGCTCTGCTCGAGCCTGTCGTGCGCGCGCACCGCCCGGACCATCTCAGCTTCGGAAGCTGAAGTTTCCAGCTTTTGCGCCGTAACCTCGGGCTCCGTCCTCCAAAAAGTTTGTGTATCGGCGACCAGTGGATGCTGACTCTGAGCGGAAAACTCTTGTTCAAATTCGTGTGGCAAACTTGCATCGAACCTTTCCGTTTCGGCGCTATCCTCGGGAAACTCCCGCTCAGGTTCACGATGAAATGCGGATTGCCGGTGCGGAGATTGCGGGGTAAACCCGGGCTCGCGCCGCCACAACGACTCTAGACGTGAGTCCAGTTCCTCCAGTTTGAGTTCGGAGGTTCCCTGGAGGGCGTCGATCTGCGCCGGCGCTTTGGGCAATGCCGCAGGAGGTATCTTTGGGGCCAAGGGTTCAGATGCTTGCTGGCTTGCTCGGCGGTTCCATTCGGCGTCCCATTCTTTTTTCAATTCCTCGGTCAACCCAGCGGTGTGGCCGACATTCGTTGCTTCGCTAACAGGCGCCGCACCTTGGCCTGTCGAGGAGGACACCCAGTAGCGGATTTGGTCGCGGCTTCGCTGTGAAAGATTCAGGAATTGCACGCCGGCAGTTCTCTCAAACTCATGGGTCCAAACAACGCGGCCCGCCGCCTGAAACGAGTCGCCGAAGGCATTGGCTTCGCGCGGGATGGACATGCAACCCATGGCCTCGAAGGTGAACTCGATGGGCTCTTTGAGCGAGGGAAGCTGCTCGAACTGAAAACGCATGCCTTTTTCGCTCAGGTCAATGAGCTTGCCCCAATTGTTCTGGCCAAAGAAGACCAGGACGATCCAACTGAGCTCTTCTCTCGAGCAGGAACGCCGCTCGTTGGTTCTCCAATCGTTTTTGTGAGCTGCCGCTGAGGTGATCATGGTCGTGTTTCTCCGTGACGATCGGTTCTCCCAGGGCGGGCTTCTGGAAAGACGTTTCGGTGTAATTTGCCTGTCTGGTTTCCGGCGATGTCTTCTACTCGGAATCAGCCTCCCGTTTGGGTTTTCTCCTGTAGCTCCGGCCATGCTGCCGGAAGATCAATCTGGCAGTGGCTGGCCTCATCAAAGAGGACGAAACCACGGACCTCTCCAAGCCTTTGCTTCACGAATTCCTTTAGCTTTTCCTCGTAGTGGGAATCTTCGCGCGGCCAGGGGAAGGCCCGGGGAATCTCAATCGCCAGACGGGCCCGCTGCCTGGCAGGCAGAAAGACGGGGTAGCTCAGATGGATGGATTCTTCCTGGCTTAGGCTCCCGTCGCCTTTGAGCCGGCTCATAATCACCACCCCGGCGCCGTCGCTCAGGCGATAATCAAGGTCTGTAAGATTCCTAAGGTCGTAGGAAAGAATCAGCGACGAGTGAGCGTTATCTACCTCACGAAGCTGCGTGGCCACGTACGCCGCCTTGATTCCTTCGCGATTCCATCCCGCGCGAACCTCTTTTGACGGCTTTTTGAAGATGGGTGCGCCTAGCGTCAAGATTGCGAGCAAAAGTACGGCGCCTGCAAAGCCTGCGACAACGAGCCATTGTTTTCTGGACACTTGTATCTCCGTGTCGCCCGCGAAAACGCAGCCTGTGAATAGGCTCTTGCTTTCTGTTTGCTTACCCGGCTGGCAGTTCCCAAGAACTGCCGTTTTCCGGCGAGGTGGAAAAGCCTTAACTTGAGGGTAGGCTGGTCCCTGCGAGTTAAGGTGGGCTGGTCGTTCGTCAGCGAGTCTATGCCCGCCATATTTGATTGTCAATCCACTAAATCTCTAACGGTTACCCCGGACTGCGAATCCGGCTCCTAGACGCTTAGCGCTGGTAAATGGGAAAATCTATCACCGAGCCTCGCGCGGAACGGCAAGGCGTGAGCGAACCCAGGTTGCAGCTAGGAAAAAATAAAAGGGCGGCTTACACGAGCCGCCCAAGTCGCAATTGCATTGCAAGGTTGACGGAGCTGGTAGTTTACTTCTTTTCTTCTGCAGACGGCTGTGGCGCGGCAGGCGGGGCTTGCGCTGGCGGTGCCGCCGGCGTGTGCGAGGCGCCGGACATACCTTCCTTAAAGCTGCGAATGCCTTCGCCGAACCCCTTCATGATTTCAGGGATGCGCTTTCCGCCAAAGAAAATCAAAATGATGGCCAGAACGACCATCCAGTGAAAAATACTGAACTCACCCATGAACCGCCTCCACGCCCCAACCCGGTCGGAGCGCCAATTCCAACCCTAGCGCAGTCTTTCCTGTGGGGCAAGACTGTCCTGCACGTAACCCCTATAGGATAACACGGTCGTCCCCGGCACGGCGCGTCACCCGCTCGCGGTCGAGGTACTCGAGCAGAGGGATGGCATATTTGCGGGTGATCCCGGTCAACTCTTTAAAAACTGGCACGGAGATGCGCTCCCCGTTGGATTTCTTGAAACCGGCTAAGCGCTCTTTCAATTGGGCCAGCGCGCCGCTGTGAAAAATCAGTTCGGGCGACACGCGCACAAGAATCTTTTCGCGCAGGAGGATTTGCAGCAACCTCTCGGCGCGCTTGGCTTCGATGGCCAGTTTGACCAGCACTTCTTTGACCGACGGCACTTGCAGGCCTGCGGCTGCAAAAGCCGCTTCAATTTGTCCTTTGGCTTTTGCTTCTTCCGGCTGCAGGGTGATTTCCGAGCCGGCCTTCTTGACCAATTCGCCGGCCGTAGCGAGTCTTTTTTGGGACACCAGTTCTTCCAGGGCGGCACGGAAGGTTTCACCTCGCACACGCTTTCCGAGGCTGGCGCGCAAATCTTCGCGGGGAATTCCCGGCAGCAACGGATTCTCTTTTTGAAATTGTTCGACTCTCTCTAGAATTCTTTTCCGAACTTCTGCAAAGATTTTGTCGGAGACGAGCACCAGCGGCTCCGCGGAGACGGTTTTGATGCGGCCTGCCCCGGACAGTATCTTGGCGGTGGCCCGGATTTCAGAATCCATCCATGCCATGCGAGCTACGATTTCCTCGTAGCCTAGACCAAGAATCGCGCGCTCGGTCATCGCCGCGAGAATTTCCTCTCGATTCCCACGCCCCAGAGTTTCCAGATACGCAATTCGCCCGGTGTCGCGCAGCATCGGACGGCGCGCCAGCGGATCAAGGATGGCCCCTCCGCCAATCGTCACCACCGGCGAAAACTGCCGAACGATGAAGCGGTCGCCGGGAAGCAGAAGGATTTCGTTTCGCAATTTCAAGTTGGCAAAAGCTCTGCCGCCCGGAGGCAATTCTCTTGGCCCGTGAAAGAAGACCTCCGCAATGGTCTCCGCCGTCCCCGTGTGGAAGTGCACAGGCGTACCCTGCTTCATTTTTCGTGCTGACGCCAGCAGTTCCAGTTGCACATCAATGCGCCTGGTCTTGCGGAATTTCCCCGGTGTGGCCAACACCATGCCGCGCTTCAACGCGGTGTGCTCGATTCCCGCCAAATTCACGGCCGTGCGCTGACCGGGCACGGCGCGTTCCACGGCCTTCCCGCCGGAGTGCAAGCCGCGCACGCGCAATCGCTCGCCATCCGGAAATAATTCCACTTCGTCGCCCGCGCCCACGCTTCCCGAAATCAGCGTGCCCGTCACCACGGAGCCGAATCCCTTCATCGCAAACGCGCGGTCAATCGGCAAACGAAAATAGCGCGAAGCATCTTTCACCGTCGCGTTTCCAGCCGCGGCATGAAGGGCTTTCTTCAGTTCTTCGAGCCCGGCACGCGTCTTGGAACTCACCGGAATGACAGGCGCATTTTCTAAAAACGATCCGCGCAAATATTCTTCCGCTTCGAGCCGCACCAGTTCGAGCGTGTCGCTATCGACAAGGTCGCTTTTGGTCAGCGCCACAACGCCGCGCTGCACTCCGAGCAAGCGGCAAATGTCGAAGTGCTCGCGCGTTTGCGGCTTGATGGATTCGTCGGCCGCAATCACCAGCAGCAGCACGTCGATTCCCGTCGCGCCGGCTAGCATGTTGCTTACAAAGCGCTCGTGCCCCGGCACGTCCACGAAGCCAAAGTGCACGCCGTTCTCTTCGAGGAAAGCAAATCCCAGATCGATGGTGATGCCTCGGCGCTTTTCTTCTTCCAGCCTGTCCGGATGTGTGCCGGTCAGCGCCTCAACCAGCGCCGACTTGCCGTGATCAATGTGCCCCGCGGTGCCAACAATCACGCTTTTGCAAGAAACGGTCATGAGCATAGGAATTGTAGCTTCGAAATTACGGTAAGTCCTTCGGCCTTAGCTCTGCTCGAACCGTTGCGATGGCCAACACCACAAGCAGTGCGCCTGCGGGAAGTGCACCTGCTAGCCAGCCCCAATGAGGTGAGAACAAGTGCCCAATGAAGCCCAGCCCGAGACAGAAAGGAGCACTACAAGAAGCTCGCAGACGTTCATGCTCGAATATTCCCGGCCACACCGGCAAAGACGGAGTGAAGTCTACTTTGCGGAGGCGATTTCGTCGACGATAGATTGCGCGGCGGCTCGCGGATCGGCAGCCGCGAGAATCGGGCGGCCTACTACGAGAAAATCGGCTCCCGCACGGATGGCTTGCTTGGGGGATGCTTTCCGCGATTGATCGTCCATGGCAGGCTGCACGTCGGAATCTTTCGGGCGCACGCCGGGCGTGACGATCAGAAAATCCGGCCCACAGGCTTTGCGAATTGCTTTCGTCTCTTGAACGGAGGCGACCACGCCATCGACTCCTGCTTCCTTGGCAAGCTGCGCGAGTTTGACGACGCGCGACTTGGGCGTGCCACCCACGCCGACTTCTTTCATGGCTTTGTGGTCCATGCTGGTGAGAATCGTGACCGCCAGCAAGCGCGGCCGGTCCGCACCCATGGGCACGCCGGCGCTGATGGCCTGCGCAGCCGCCTCCATCATGGCTTTGCCGCCAAGCGCGTGCACGTTCACAAGCTGCACGCCGGTCATAGCTGCGGCGGAGAGTACCGCACCGGCGACGGTGTTCGGAATGTCGTGATATTTCAGGTCGAGGAAGACGCCCGCGCCCAGTGCTGCGATTTCTTTGACGGCCCCTGGTCCGGCCGCAGTGAAAAGCTGGTTGCCAATCTTGAACATGCCCACAAGATCGGCAATCTGAGTGGCAAACTTCACCGCGGTGGATAATGAATCAAAGTCGAGCGCGACAATCAGGCTACTGCGAGGATGGGCATCGAAGGTGGTCTGGGTCATAAATGACCCCGACCTCCTTCGGGGTCAGCGCTTTTCAGGCAACTGCATCAACTCGAGCCGGACTTGGCTCACGCCCGCGTGAATCAAGCCAAGATCGCGGGCTACCCGGTAGGATACATCAATTTCCCGTCCTTCCTGGTAGGGGCCGCGGTCGTTGATGCGTACCAGTAAGAACCTGCCATTGCGCGGGTTTACCACGCGAACCAGGGAGCCAAAGGGAAGGTTAGGATGAGCCGCCGTCAAGGCATCGGTCGAGAAAATCTCGCCATTGGCGGTTTTGCGGCCATTGAATCCCGGGCCATACCAGCTTGCATTGCCAGCCCAGGTCTTGATCGGCTTAACGGGTTGATTCAGATGCGCTACCAGGGGTGCTTCCATAACGGGAGCAATGAGGAACATGAGCAACACCCAGCGGAACGCGGCCCAGATCATGAAAAGTCGATGTCTCATAGTGTGTGTTTTTTGCTACTAAACTCCAAAAAAGTGTAGCAGACCAGGGTCGTTATGTCAACTATTTTCTGCTACGAATTTGTCTCTTATCTCTTTCAAAGTAAATACTTTAGCTCGTTCTAGGACGTTCGTAAGGGCATCGACAAGCCGCTCACTGGCCCTCGGGTCAGTGAAACTGGCCGTACCAACCTGTACTGCCGATGCGCCTACGGAGAGGTATTCAAGCACGTCGTCCGCCGTCTCTATGCCTCCGAGCCCTATAATTGGTGACCTAATCGCCTTCCGCGTTTCCCAGACTTGCCTCAAAGTAAGGGGCTTAATGGCGGGGCCAGATAGCCCCCCCGTGGGACACCCCAGCCGGGACCGGCCGGTGCGGAAATCCAAGGCCATTGCGGGGTAAGTATTTGCCACCGTGAGGACATCGGCTCCAGCTTCTTCGGCGGCCCGAGCAATAAGTCCAATGTCTGTAACGAGGGGGGAAAGCTTGACCCAGAGGGGGCGTTTTAGGGCTGTCCTTCGAGCTGCACCCACAACCTCGGAGACCAGGTTTGCGTCGCTGCCGAACTGCAACCCGCCCCTTTTGACGTTAGGGCAGGAGATATTCAGTTCGTAGCCGGCTAAACCCTCGGCGTCTTCAAGGACCCGAATCACCTCGACATAATCTTCGAGGGCATAGCCGAAGACGTTGGCAATAACCGTCGTATCGTATTTTCGCAGTACCGGGAGTTTTTCGGCCACGAACGCGCGGACTCCCACGTTCTGGAGGCCGACGGCATTCAACATCCCGGAGGGGGTAGGGTAGAGGCGTGGCGGAGGGGCCCCCTCGATGGGTTCGCGGGAAAGGCCTTTGGTCACGAAGCCGCCGAGACGGTTCAGGTTGACGAAGTGGGCGAATTCGAGGCCGTAACCAAAGGTGCCGCTGGCGGCGAGAATAGGATTCCGCAGGCGCAACGCGCCAACCTGCACGCTCAGATCAACCGCCTTTGCGGCACTCACTTCGAGGAGAAGAATATCATGAACTGTGTACTGTTATGGCCCAAGTTTAGCTCCTGCGCCCGGGTGAAGTAATAGGGAGGACTTCAGGACGTTGGTGGATTGCTGGACCCTCCAGCGCACCTCGGAGGCAACTAAGCGCTACTGTCTTGTCTTATCCGCCGCGTTTTTGCTCACCGCCGTTTCCGAGCCCGCTCTGGCCTGCAGCTGTGTCCATCTTCCTCCGGGGGCAAGCACCGCCAACCGCATTGCGAACAGGTTGCCGACGAAAAAGAAGCAATATTTGAGGGCAAGGTTGAGAGCGCCGAGCTGAGATGGAAGCTACGGCAGGCACGTGTCGGGGACGTTGTTCCCGCCGACATGGAGCAAGATTCGCCGGAGATAGAAGTTTCCTTTGAGGTGCAGCGTTCCTATAGCGGGGTTGCGAGCAAGCACGTCCTGGTTTCGACTGGAATTGGCGCCGGGGATTGCGGTTTCGATTTCGAGACCGGCAGGAAATATCTGGTCTTCGCGTACAAAGGTGATTCAGGTGAACTTTCGACCGGAATTTGTAGCTCTACCGCGTTGCTTGAGGAAAGCCAAGCGAATCTGGCCTACTTGCGTGGGGAACCTGAAGTTCCTAAAAGCAAGCAAGTGAATCGAGCATCCGAGAGCGGCGCGATCTGCGGTCACTTGCTCGACAATCCAGCGCCTACGATCAAATCTACGTGAACCGAGTTGGGAACAAGTCACCCGTTCCGACCGATGAAGCCGAGGTTCAACCGGACGGCTCTTTTTGCGCACATGACCTGAAGCCGGGTAAGTATCTACTAGTGTTTAGGGGAGGCTCAGAAGAAGCTCCAGGCCCGTTCGCGTTTTTCCCTGGTGTCATTAAAGCATCCGAAGCGACTGAAGTTGCGGTGGCACCCGGTGAAACAGTCTCTCACTTACTGTTTAAAGTCCCGAGTCTGCAGACCTTCACCGTCGGCGGAAAAATCTCATCTTTCAACAAATCTGAGCTGCAAGTTAAGCCAAAGGTGATGCTGGCAAGTGCTGACGGGTTTGTGCTTGCTCAGGTTTACGGCGCGGATGTGGTTGCCGATGGCACATTTGCGCTGCGACAGGTTTTGCCGGGTAAGTATTGGGCTGCGGTAATAATTGATTCTGATGGCTCTACAAAATGGGCGACCCGAAAGGTCGAAGTTAACGTGGACGGAAACGTCAGCGACTTAAATCTGGAGTTGTTTGCTGAATAGCGCCCCTTTGCTGGCCAACGCGGTTATTTGGTTTTTTGAGGGCTTCGAACAAAATATGGCCGTCGCGAGGGGCGAGCGTGATGCCGCAGAGGGCGGCGAAAGTTGGCGCGATGTCAGCCGGAGTGATGAACTGAAAATATTCGCCCGGCTGAATGCCAAAGCCCATGAAAATGACGGGGACGTGTTGATCGTAATTATAAGGAACGCCGTGGCCGGTTCCATAGGAGCGTGGCTTGCCTGCTGGAGTGCTGTCCATTAGCCAGTACGGTTTTGGCGCGATAAAGAGATCGCCGCTGCGGCCAGGAAAGTAGCTAAGGGCGAAAGCGCGAACCAAGCGGCTTTGCGTTGCGGGGAGGTTCGCTAATTCGTCGGCGCGATATACAGCCGCGACGCCGGGTTGTGCCAGCGCCGCTTCGACGACCGTTTGCATGGCCGCATGGTCGTGAAGCAACTTCTCGTAAACGCCGGGAGCAAAGTAAATGTCGCTGCCGTTGATGCGCGCAATGGCGGGCTTCGGCAAATGGAACGGCTCGAGTGCTTTTTCCATGCGCTCTTGCAACTCGGGCAAATGCAAAAGGCCCGCATCCGCGCCAGTGGTTTGCAGGTCTTCAGGAACAGGAACGACGCCGTGGTCGGCGCTCAGCGCGACGAGGTAATTGCCGCGGCCGACTTTCAGGTCGAGATGCGCGAACAGATCGCCAAGGTCTTTGTCCAAACGGATAAGAATGTCCTGAATCTCGCGGCTCCGTGGGCCAAAAGCGTGGCCGACGTAATCCACCGTGGAATAACCGACAGCGAGAAAATCGGTTCCCCCGGACTTGCCAAGATGCAACGCGTCGACGGCTTTCTTGGCGAGTTCTGTCAGAGCCGTGTCGGCGTAGGGGCTGGTAGCCCACTGGCTGTAAAACGCGGCGTCGGGTTCGCCGGTGCCCGTTTTTCCACGCAACGGATGAGGAAAGGTGAGATCCCAGCCGTCGGGCGGAACGGCCCCGAGCGCCTCCTCTGCATACAAGTAGGATTTTTCCGGAAGCGAAAGCGCCCAGGTTTTGCCGAAATCGGCTCTGGGCGGATGCGTTTTAGCTTGATCTTCAATGAAGGGTTGGACGCCGTAAGAGCTCGAAGTGACCCAATTGCCGCTGTCAAACCAAGTAGCGGCGTCGGCTTTGTGGCCGGCCATAGTGAGCGAAGCGCGCGCTTTTAGGGAAAACGTGACGATGCGGGTGGCGCCGCCGGTCTGGAATTTTAATTCCTCCGCAAACGAGGGCACGGCCATGCGCCAGGCGGAATCGCCTCCTTGCGGTTTTGCTCCGCCATAGCCGACGTTCTTTACATTGGGGTCGAAGGTGCAGGTCACGAGTTTTTGTGTTTCACGATCCCACCAGGCGTTGGCGACCATACCGTGCGTGGCGGGGAAGGCTCCGGTAGAAATGGTGGAGTGCCCGACGCAGGTTTCCGTGGCAGCGTAAGGATAAGCGGCGTCGCGGAACCACGCGCCTTCTTCGACGAGGCGCTTGAGGCCTCCCGTCCATTGGAAGCGGAACTTGTCCACGTAATCGCCGCGCATCTGGTCCACGACGAGAAGGACAACCAGTTTTGGCTTGCTAATGGATTGGGAGGACTTAGCAGCAGGACGCGTTTGCTCTCGAGCCACGAGCGAATGGGCCAACACAAGCGGCAGCAGGGCCGTTGCAACCCAACGGGATCGGATGCCGCGTTGGAGGTCTTTCGTTGTGCAATACATGGCTAGCTGGTCCTCCGATGGAATCGCGCAGTCTATCACGTTCGCTTTGGGGATAAGTCAACGCCAGGCGTGTCCATCGACGGTGCCCAAGCCGATTTACCGTTCGCCGGCCACCAGTGATAGGATTACCCGACCCATGCGCATCGTCGAAAAAGCACAATTGATGTCGGCGGAGGAAATCGACCGCACGCTGCAGCGGCTGGCGCACGAAATCGTGGAGAAGAGCGGCGGAACGAAGCACCTGGCGCTGATTGGCATCGTGCGGCGAGGCGTGCCGCTGGCGCAGCGGATTGCGCAGGCTATGCGCGGAATCGACGGCGTGGACGTGCCCGTGGGGATTCTCGACATCACGCTATACCGCGACGACCTTTCGAAAGTCGCCCCGCAAGCTGTGCTGCGGTCTTCAGACATTCCCTTTGGCGTCGACAATATGGACCTCGTGCTGGTAGATGATGTTCTGTACACGGGGCGGACGATTCGCGCGGCCATGAACGGGATTTTCGACCTGGGGAGGCCAAAGCGTGTGAGGTTGTGCGTGCTCGTCGACCGCGGGCACCGGGAAATGCCCATTGAAGCCCAATACACCGGGCGGCAGGTGCAGACCAGCGACACGGAAATTATCGAAGTTCGCTTGCGGGAAATTGACAAGGAAGAGCGCGTGGTGCTGGTCGACCGCGTGGAATGACGCGTACTGTATAGTTTTGGTTTTCAGGAATAGAGCTGGCTATCTTATGATTTGAGTGAGGACATTGAGTTACCGCTTCCGCGATCTGCTCGCTCTAGAGCCGCTTACGGCGGACGAACTTGGATTTCTTCTCGACCAAAGCAAACCTTTCCAGGAGATCCAGAAACACCCGCTTAAGAAACTGGCGACCCTGCGCGGCAAAACCGTGGCACTGGCGTTTTTCGAGAATTCCACGCGTACGCGCATTAGCTTCAATACCGCGGCGTCACGGCTCGGCGCGGACTCGATGAACCTGCAAGCCGAGGCGTCGAGCATCAAAAAGGGCGAGACGCTGCTCGACACAGCCTTCAACCTGAATGCCATGAAGCCGGATTGCTTTGTGATGCGGCATTCATCGTCGGGCGCTGCCGATTACGTGGCGCGGCACTTGGACATTCCGGTAGTAAACGCCGGCGACGGCACGCATGAGCATCCATCTCAGGGATTGCTGGATGCGTTGACGATTCGCGACCGGCTGGGAACGATCGAAAACCTCAACGTCACGATTTTGGGGGACATTCTGCACAGTCGCGTAGCTCGGTCGAACATTCACCTCCTGGGAAAATTTGGTTGCAAGTTCACGTTGTGCGGGCCTTCGATCTGGGTGCCACGCGAGCTGGAGAAGATTGCTCCTGGCGTGCCCATTCGCTGCGTTTACAAGATGGAAGAGGCTTTGGAAGGCGCGCACGTCATTATTATGTTGCGCGTTCAGACCGAGCGGCTGAACGATCCCCCGCTTTCAGCGAACGACTACATTTTGCTGTATCAGCTCAATGCAGAGCGCCTAAAGCTCGCCAATCGCGACGCGATTGTGCTCCATCCGGGGCCGATTAACCGTGGGATCGAGATTACGCCGGACGTGGCGGACGGGCCGCAATCGTGCGTGCTTGAACAGGTTACCAACGGAGTGGCCGTACGCATGGCGATTCTGTATCTGGTGATTGCGGGCGCAACGGAAAGCGGCACGCACCCGGCGCTGGAAGCGAAACCAAAGGAATCCGCGAATGCTACTGATTAAAAACGGGCGGGTCCTTGATCCGGTCAGCAAAACGGACGCCGCCATGGACGTTTTGCTGGACGGGGAGAGGATCAAAGAGGTAGGGCCCGCGGGGGAAATCGGGGCTCCAGCTGGCGCTCAAGTATTTGACGCCAAAGGCCTGATTGTTGCGCCGGGATTTATTGATCTTCACGCGCATTTGCGAGAGCCCGGGCAGGAATCCTCAGAGACCATCGAGACGGGAACTAAAGCAGCGGCGCGCGGAGGCTTCACGGCAGTTTGCTGCATGCCAAACACGAAGCCGGTGAATGACAACGCGTCGGTGACGCGATTCATTTTGGACCGCGCGAAGGCCACCGGCAGTGTGCGGGTATGGCCGATTGGTGCGGCGTCGCTCGGGAGCAAGGGCGAGGCGATCTCAGAAATAGCGGGCATGAAGGAAGCGGGCATCGTGGCGGTTTCTGACGATGGAAAACCGATCGCCACGGCCAAGTTGGCACGGCAGGTCATGGATTATTGCCGATCGCTGGATTTGCCGGTCATCGAGCACTCAGAGGATGTTTCGCTGGCGGCGGGCGCAGTGATGCGCGAGGGCGTGAGCTCAACGCGGCTCGGCCTGCGCGGAATGCCGGCGGTGACGGAAGCAGTTTGCGTGGCTCGTGACGTACAGTTGGCGGAATTGACTGGAGCAAGGCTGCATGTTGCGCATCTTTCGGCTAAGGCGTCGCTCGACCAGGTGCGCTGGGCAAAGTCGCGCGGGCTGCGAGTTACGTGCGAGGTGACGCCTCATCATTTCACACTGATTGACGAGGACGTGACCTACGATTCGCGGTTCAAAATGAACCCGCCGCTAGCGGCACGCGAAGACCGAGCGGCGCTGCTGGAAGGATTAGCGGATGGCACGGTGGACGCCATTGCGACCGATCATGCGCCGCACGAGCCGGCGCTGAAAGAGGTGGAGTTCGACCGCGCACCGTTCGGGATTTTGGGATTCGAAACAGCGCTCGCGCTGGCTCTGGAGCAACTCGTACACTCAGGGAAGGTTTCGTTGATGCGGATGGTGGAGCTGTTTACCTCTGGCCCAGCGCGGGTTCTCGGAATCCAACGCCAGATCGCTGCCGGCCAACCGGCGGACCTGACGGTTTTCTCAGCGGACCGCGCGTGGACCTACAGTGTAGACGAGTCGCCCAGCAAATCCCGCAACTCGCCCTTCGACCGGCGAAAGTTCAAAGGCGGTCCGGTGGCGACTATCGTGGCCGGCTGTACATCGAACCGAATCGGAACCTAGCAAGTAATCTAGTCGAGGCGAAAGAGCCGGCAATACGCGGCACGCGCGTCGCCAAACGCGGCCTGAACTCGCGTCGCTTCTTGACCGCAAGCTGGACACGTACGCTTCACAGGTGCCACTCAATCTCAGTGAGCAGCAGGTTCGGCGGCGGGATGCAAGCCGTGCTGGGGCACCTCGTGGATGCCGCGGGCGGGTGGCTCAATGCGCTGGCGGTAGAAATGATCGAGCGGGATGCGCCCCTTGCCGACGGGGTAAGCCTTTTCAATGGCTTTCGTCACGTAGGCTTTCGAGAGCGTGGCGGCTTCGAGCAAACCACGGCCCACGGCGAGATGAGCCGTAAGCGCCGACGCAAAAGTACATCCCGTGCCGTGAAGCGTTTCCTCTTTGCCCTTGTCACCCACCAGCGGCATCATTTCGTTTCCGTCAAATAAGACGTCAACGGCTTTTTCCATGTGGCCGCCCTTGACGATTACGGCGTGCGCGCCCATCTCAACGAGCTTCCGCGCCGCCGCTTCCATGCCAGCCGTGTCCTTGATGGTCAGGCCTGTCAGCGCCTCCGCTTCCGGAACATTCGGCGTAATCACGCTCGCGCGCTTGAGCATTTCTGTGGCCACGAATTTGGTCCCCGGAGCGTCGAGAAGTTCCATTCCGCTCGAGGATTTCATGATCGGGTCGAGAACGATGTGAGCGAACTTGTTTGCGTCGAGGAATTCGGCGACGGCGGCGGCGTTGCCGCGATTGCCAAGCATGCCGATCTTCACCGCGGCAATGCTGCAATCCCTGGCGAGCGCTTCCAGCTGAGCGCGCAATTCCGCGCTCGGGGTGTTGTGAACCGTTTCGACGCCTTGCGTATTTTGCACCGTAAGCGAAGTGATGGCGGCGATGCCATAGCAGCCGTGAGCGGCGAAAGTTTTTAGGTCGGCGGCGGTGCCGGCCCCGCACGAGGGATCAAATCCGGCGATGGTTAAAAGAATCGGCGGAGCGCCGTGGCCGTTATGCCCGTTGGTCATCTTGCTTTCTTCTTCCCTTCTACTTCTTACTTTTTCTTCTGTGCGACTCTCGTCGGCTGACTTCTCTCATGCGATGCAACGCCCGACTCTTGCTTAGATTCTTTTTTGTGGCGTCATGGTTTACTACAGCTTCGCAAGAATCGTTCGCCCCAAGCGAAAATTGCCGGCTGCGCTCGACTCCGCGGGAGGATTTTTCTCCTTTGGCTTCGGGGCACGCCGGCAAATGCGAATGTACGCGCAGTTTTTTTCCAGCGCAAGGGGAATTTTTGCAAAACGTGGAGCCGCAAGCTCGCTGCTGCTTGTGAGCGACAGGGTGAGAGATGATTTGATTTGGAACGTGCGCGACTATCTCACGGGAATAAGCCGCGGACGAGCGTAGCTTCGGCGACGCGGCCGACGGCAAGGATCATGGCGCCTGCACGCGGCGGCACGTGGTGCTTGCGCATGGTGTCGAGCATTTCGTTGAAGGCGCGCACCATGACTTTCTGGAGGCGCGCCTTCACGTCCTCGGCATCCCACATCAGGCCTTCTTGGTTCTGCACCCACTCGAAGTAGCTGACGGTGACGCCGCCGGCATTGGCCAGAATGTCCGGCAGGACGGTGATGCCTCGGCGCGCCAGGATCTCGTCCGCATGCGGGGTGGTGGGCCCGTTGGCCGCTTCGGCGATGATGCGGGCCTTCACAGCTTCGGCGTTGTGCAGGGTGATGACGTTTTCCAACGCTGCCGGCACCAGAATGTCGCACTTCATGGTCAGGAGTTCGTCGTTGCTGATGCGGGAAGCGCCCGGCATGCCAACGACAGTCCCGGAGCGTTCCTTGTACCGCATGGCCTTAATGGGGTCGATGCCGCGAGGATTGGTGACGCCTCCACGGGTGTCGCTTAGGGCCACCAGTTTGGCTTTTTTCTCTGCAAAGAGGCGGGCAGCCGTCGCTCCGGCGTTGCCAAAGCCTTGAATGGCCACGCTCGCGCCTCGCAGCGGGATCTTTTTCACCTTGCAGGCTTCTTCGACGACGTAAAGAAGACCACGAGCAGTCGCTTCGCCCCGTCCTTCAGAGCCTCCAATCGAAACCGGTTTGCCCGTAACCACTCCATGCGCCGCGTGGCCGATGGTCATCGCATAGGTGTCCATGATCCAGGCCATGGTTTGAGCGTCGGTGTAGACATCGGGTGCGGGAATGTCCTGCGCGGGACCGATCAGCGGGAGAATCTCGCTGGCATAACGGCGCGTCATGCGCTCAAGTTCGCTCTTGGACATGCGCTTGGGATCGCAAATAACGCCGCCCTTGGCGCCGCCAAAGGGAACGTTGACGGTGGCAGTCTTCCAGGTCATCCAGGCGGCAAGCGCCTTTACTTCATCCAGCGTTACGTTGGGATGGTAGCGGATGCCCCCCTTCCCGGGCCCGCGCGAAACGTTGTGCTGCACGCGATAGCCGGAGAACACTTTCACCTGGCCGTTATCCATCTTGGTGGGCAACGAAACTTCCAGGATGCGCTTCGGAGTCCGTAGAATTTGGCGCAGGCCGGGATCGAGCTTCAAGAACTCCGCGGCCATATCAAACTGAATCTGCGCGATGCGGAAAGGGTTCAAGTCTTCGCGCGGAGCAATGCGCGGCACCATCGGCGGTGCGCCTATCTGCTTACCGGGAATTGTGGGCTTTGCGACCGTGGCCATCGGCGTCGGTCCTTTCGTCTGTTTGATTTAACCTGGGCACTCGTTTACGTATCTGGCCTTGAATCGATCTTCGATTACATAGTTTCTCAGCCGCTTGCTGCAAACTTTTTGGAACTAACGACATACGCATCGCGACAGGCAAGAGAGCAGAAATGTAACAGCTGATCGCCTTCGCGCATGGGAATGGAGAGCGTCTCGTCCACATGCATACCACAAACTGGATCGCGCACTAGTCTTCGCGTCAGATTCGGACTCTGCGGCTCGGCTGATGCGTTCGCGCGCTGTTGCTGGTTTGCGCTGTTTTGCAACAGAGAGCCGAAAACGCGGCGAAGCAGCCAGGCGCTCCAGGAAATTACGAGCAGCCAAAACAAAAACCGGAAGATGCGCGCAAAAAATGTCATGGGTATTGAGACCTTGTACCGCGCTGGTACCCCCAAGTCCCAGTGAAATGAGTGTATGTAAGGCCAAAAGGGGTAGTCAAACGAAAAGGCGCAATTTCAAGGGGTTGCAAGACGGAGGGGCTAAAGGGATAGCGGTCGCATAGCGTAAGTCTTGTATTTACACTAGGTTGCACGCTGGGCAGTCTCTCGTTTGGAATATTGACGAAAAGGCACAAAAAGTACCCGAGGTGGTTGAAAAGACACTATTTAGCTGGAGGAATGCGGTCAATGCCCATGTATGGGCGCAGAACTTCGGGGATCAGGATGGACCCGTCGGCCTGCTGAAAATTCTCCACAATTGCAATCCAAGTGCGGCCTGCTGGCAGTCCTGACCCGTTCAAAGTGTGCACGAATTCGCTTTTGCCTCCGCCCTTCCCTTTGAAGCGGATCCCCGCGCGGCGCGCTTGAAAGGCTTCGCAGTTGGAGCACGAAGAAATCTCCATGAACTCACCACTAGATGGAAGCCAAGCCTCAATGTCATAAGTCTTTGAGGAAGCGAAGCCGGTGTCCCCTGAACAAAGCTGCATCACACGATAATGAAGCCCGAGTTTTTGCAGGATTGCTTCTGCACTGCCCACCAGCGATTCAAGCTCTTGGTAACTGCTGTCCGGGTGCGCGAACTTGAAGAGCTCGACCTTCTGAAACTGGTGCTGGCGCTTGATGCCGCGTGTGTCTTTTCCGGCAGCTCCGGCTTCGGATCGGAAGCAAGCCGTCCAGGCGCACACCTTGATCGGTAGCAGACTGGCATCGAGGGTTTCGTCGCGGTAAAGGTTAGTCAGCTCCGTCTCCGCCGTGGTCGTAAGCCACAAGTCTGTGCCTTCCAAATGAAACATATCGCCGGCGAATTTGGGAAGCTTGCCATCGGCAACCAGAGACGCGGTGTTCACTATGAAAGGCGGCAGGATTTCTGTGTAGCCGTGCTCGCTGGTGTGAATGTCGAGGAAGAAATTGGCGAGGGCACGTTCGAGACGCGCTCCCCATCCCTTGTAGACGGCGAAACGCGCTCCCGTGATTTTGGCCGCGGCTTCAAGGTCCAGGATTCCGGTGCCTTCGCCGACCTCCCAATGGGGCTTGGGCTGAAACTCAAACTTGGGAGGCGCTCCCCAGCGTCGCACCTCAACGTTGTCCTCGGAGCTCTTGCCCGGCGGCACGGAGGAGTGGAGCAGGTTGGGAACGGTTAACATGAACTCTCGCTGTTTGGCATCGAGCTCCGCGATCTTTTCGTCGGCTTCCTTTATCTCCGTGGACAACTTCTTCAGATCGGTTAAGTCAGCCGCAACTTCTTCCCCGGCCTTCTTTCGCTTCGCGATTTCATCGGTGGCTTTGTTCCGTTGGGCCTTGCGCGCCTCGTTCGCTGTAATCAACCCGCGCCGCTCCTTGTCGCGCGCGCGGAATCCGTCCAGATCTAGCGCAATGTGCCGCTTCTTCGCCATGTCAGCGAAGATGTCCAAGTGCTCACGGAAGTAGTTGAGGTCGTGCATAGAAACAGTAAGGATACCGTAATCCGTGCAGGGCTTGTATCAGAGAGCTGAAAGCGCCGAGGTTGTGCTTCTTTCCGGCGGGCCTGTCAGAGCGCGGGCAAGTGCTTCAAGAAATCCTCGAGCACGCTATTAAAGCGTTCGGCATCATCCACGAACAAGGCGTGGCCAGCGTCCTCGAAAACCTCAACGCGCGTCGTGGGCATCGATGAAACAATCAAATCCGCAGCAAAACTCTTCATCGCGGCCTGGCACGTGATAAGGATGGGGCGGTCCATTTTGGCGATAGCGGGACGCCAATCTGACCGGCTGATGGCGCCAACGCTCGCCGCGATGGCGCTGTCCGCGGGCATCTTTAATGAGGCATCTATCACCCGCGCGATGTAATCTTCGGGCTGTGGCTTCTTGTACATACCGCGAACGAACTTCTCCGTGAAAGCGCGGCGGTTGACATCCACCTGGCGGTACATGCCCAGCATGCCCATGGCGAACTGCGGGTCGAGCTTGTCGCCTGCGAAACCATCAACAAGCACGTAGGCCCGCACATTTGCTCCGCCGAACTGCTCGGCATAAGTAAGTAGCTCTGGGACGCCGAGCGACCAGCCGACCAGCACAGTAGGCGCGAGCTTCAGATGCTCGATCAATTCCTTGATGTCTTGCGAACGGCGCTCGGGCGAATTGCCCTCAGATGGCTTGTCAGAATCTCCTTGCGAGCGCGGGTCCAGGGCAACCACGTGGTAGTGCTCGGCAAAATGCAGGATTTGATGGTCCCAAATCCACGCAGGCATGCTCCAGCCCGGCTCGAAAACAATGCTAGGGCCGCTTCCTGCCTCGAGATAGTGCAGCTTGACGCCGTCGCTGGTCTTGAAGAAGCCATCCTTTACCGGAGCGGCCGTCAACATGGCGGGTAGCATCAGCAACGAAAAGAAGAAGGAGAATCTACGCACTCGGCACCTCGCTCATCAAAGCAAGCAGATTGTTCTCGCTGTCGCGGAAGAAAGTCATCCAGAGGTCGTACTTGGGCATTTGCGCAATCACGTGCGGCTCATCTTCGAACTTTGCACCGGCCTCCTTCAGCCGTTTGTGGCCCGCCCGAATGTCGCCCACCTGGAAGTAAAGGATGGAGCTGGGATGATCGAATTCCGGCTTCTCCGGCTTGTCCAGCATGAGGCGGACGCCGCCGCAGTCGAAAAAGGACAGTTGCCCGGCGCGGAACAAGTGCTGCAACCCCAGAACATCGCGATAAAACGCCGTGGCGCGATCCACATCGTGGGCATTGATGGCAATCTGCCGGATGCGGGAGAGCGTCGTACCTTCTTGCGGATTCATAGCAAGCAGTCCTCCGGCGCAAAGATAACCCAATCTGTAGAAGCATGGAATGGCGATGCGACAGCTAGCACTACCCCGAAGGATTATGCGCGTGGCACTTCGGTCATCAACTGCATAATGTTGTCTTCGGAATCGCGGAAGCCCACCATCCAGAGATCGCAGGTTTGCATCGGAGCGATCAGACGAGGTGGAGCTTCGATCTTTACGCCCATTTCAACCAGTCGCAGATAAGCTGCCTCGATGTCAGGGACGCGGAAATAAAGTATGGAGCTGGGGTGATCCAGTTCAGGTGCGCTGGCGGGTCCAAGCATCAGACGCACTCCGCCGCAGTCGAAGAACGCCATGTTGCCCGCCGTGAACAAAACA
>Ga0126381_100001445_pt1 | contig 25547 bp, 20 predicted proteins | sample PanSoiMetPlot_28_FD_96465 | JGI IMG/M metagenome (GOLD analysis project Ga0126381, IMG submission 96465) | Tropical forest soil microbial communities from Panama - MetaG Plot_28 | ecosystem: Environmental > Terrestrial > Soil > Tropical forest > Bulk soil | place: Panama | collected 2016-02-17
AGGGTCGAATCCGGGCCCATGTAGAAGTGCTCCTTAACTCGCGTGGCAGATTTCGCCGAGGCTCGCGCGATCTCGTCCCAACCGTCACCGAAGGCCTGTTTCCACTCTGGATTCGCGTCAACCTTGGCACGGAACTCATTCTCCTCCGATTGCTTCTTGGCAATCAGTTTGTCGTTGAGAAGCCCGTCGTAGCGACCTTGGTATAGCTTGCGGCCATTCTCCAGGCCGAAGATCATCGAGGCTGCTTCCCTTGCCTGTTCAGGTCCCCGCGCGGAATACGACTTGAGGACGTCGATTCGGTGCTTCAGCCAGTTGAGCACGTTGGGTTCGATGCCATCGCGTTCTTCGAGCAACTGGGCCATTGTGTCCAAGCGCTGCGTCGATCCAGGATTCCCGGACACAAATACCAACTCGCTCTCGCCTGCTCCTTTGCTATTCCATTTCAGATAGTTGTCACTATTAATCGGTTTGCCGTTTTCGTATACGCGGAAGATCGCCATGTCGAGGTCATAGCGCGGGTATGTGAAATTATCGGGGTCGCCACCGAAGAAGGCGGTCTGCTGCTCGGGCGCGAACACCAGACGCACGTCAGTGTATTTCTTATATCGATAGAGCCAATATTCGCCTCCCTGGTACAAGGTGACGACATCGGAGCGCAGACCGGTCTTTTCGGTACTCTCGCGCTCGATCTGGGCGATGATCGCCTTTCGGGCGTTGAACGCTTCCTTCTCGCTCATGTGCTGGTTCATGGAACCAAGCACGCGGTTCGTGACATTTTCCATCGAGACCAAGACGTTGACTTCAAGATCGGGCGATTTCATCTCCTGATCAGGCGTCCGCGCATAGAAGCCATCTCTGATGTAGTCGTGCTCCGCCGTCGAATTTTTCTGCAGTTGGCCGCGAGCTACGTGATGGTTCGTCAGAAGTAAGCCATGGGGACTAACAAACGATCCGGAACCGCCATCGTTGAGCCGCACACTGGAAAGGCGAACATGGTCCAGCCATTGCCGGGTAGGAGTAAAGTTGTAGGTTTGTTCAAGCTGTCTTGTCGGCGGGTTATCGAACGTCCACATCCCCTCTTCTGCCAGACAAATGCTGCCGACCAGCATCAGTAAGAGAGCCGGAGCAACGCCGGTTGGTCTCTTCACGAAGACCTCCTGTAATACGATCCATTCTAGCGGCAAACTGCGGGTTGCTTGAGATAAGCTATCCCTTATGCCTGGCATCGTTCGGATAGCGATTAGAGAAGGAAGTTATTGAGGCACAAGTGCGGCAAAGGCGCTTTCGCCCGAGTATTCCCGGTTGGAACATTTTTTGCAGCGTTTGTTGCAGGGTTGCTGGGTTTTTGCACCCCGGTATTCGCCGGCCAGCCGGTAGAATTCCCGCACAACACGCACATGAAGCTGGGCTTGGGCTGTATTGACTGCCACAGCGGCGCGGATATTCGAGCCGAAGCCGGGATTCCTTCCGTTACGAAATGCATGCTGTGCCATGCCAAGCTAGCCCGGGAAAAACCGGGAGTGAAGAAAGTGATTGAATACGCGAATAGGAAGCAGGAGATTCCCTGGCAGCGTGTTTACGGCTTCCCGGAATACGCGCACGTGCGGTTCCGTCATGCGGCGCATTACCAAGCAGGTATCTCGTGTGCAACGTGTCATGGAGATCTGAGCAAAGCGACGACAGCTACACGCGACGTGGATCTTACGATGGGCACATGTGTGACGTGCCACCGGCAGAGAAACGCATCTCAGGACTGTGCCACGTGTCACTATTGATGTCCGGCGTATCTGGCTAACACTTCTATGGAACGCCGCAACTTTTTCAAGATCCTTTCGACGGTCTCGGCGGGCATCGCGGCCGGCTCTTGCGGAAAAAAGAGCGACATGCTGATCCCGATGCTCGTTTCAGACCGGGAGATCGTGCCGGGTCACGAGCAGTGGCACCCCGCGGTCTGCGGCGAATGCGCGGCTGCCTGCGGAACCATCGTTCGCATCATGGAAGGGGAACGGGTCATTGAACAGGCGGGCCAGAAATTCCGGCAACGAATCGCCTGCATAAAGAAAATTGAAGGCAATCCACTCGACCCGGTCAGCGGAGGGCGCCTCTGCGCGCGGGGACAGGCGGCGGTCCAGTCCCTTTACCATCCCGATCGCGTACACGGGCCCTTGCGGCGAAAGGGCGCCCGAGGCAGCGGAGAATTCACTCCCGCTTCGTGGGAAGAGGCGTTCGCGTCGATTGCTCGCATTCTTGGCCAAGTGAAATCGAATTATCCTGGCAAAGTCGCGTTCCTCACCGGTCCGCGGCCAGGATCACGCGCCTTCGCTATTCAGAAATTCCTAGCGGCCTTGGGCGCGCCCGCCGCTCTCACTTGTTCTGTCGGGAGTTTGGCCGTCGAACGAAGAGCGGCAGAATCGGTCTTCGGCTGGAAGGGCATACCGGTATACGACCTGGCCCGGGCACGGTACGTGCTGAGTGTCGGCGCCGACTTTCTGGGTGGCTGGGCATCCCCGGTTTACTATGCCCGGCAATACGGTGAGTTTCGCCAGGGGCGCCTTGGCGTGCGCGGCAGGTTGGCTCAGGCAGAATCCAGAATGTCGCTGACAGCCGCCAGTGCGGACGAATGGTGCCCGCTGCGTCCGGGCTCCGAGCCAGCATTTGCTCTGGCGGTGGCCCGGTTGCTGCTCGATGCAAACCTCGCGCGAAATCCGGAACAAGTCCCTGGTTCCGTTCTCGAATCCATTCGTACGGCGGATCTCTCGGCACTCATCCGTACGTGCGGCATCGAGGAAAGACAAATGCAACGGGTGGCGCGCGAACTCGGTGAATCGGAAGCCCCACTAGTCGTCGGGGGCGCTTCTATCGTGCAAACCAATTCGATACAAGCAGTAGAGGCAACACACCATCTCAACGTGCTTTTGGGAAACATCGGGAAGGCGGGCGGCCTCCTTCCTCCGAGCCCCGAGTTTTCCGCCGTGCCGGAAATAGCAACCGCCACGGCGTTCAAGAATGCCCTAGTGCTTTTCCTCGACCACCAAAATCCCGCCTACACCTTTCCGTCTGCCGCTGGCATCGCCAAAGCACTGTCCAACATTGAATTGGTCGTGAGCTTCGGCGGATTCATTGATGACTCCACGGCGTATGCCGATTGGATTCTGCCGGACCATCATCCTCTCGAATCGGCCGCAGCGGTGGTACCCCCGGTTTCGCCACGTCCTGCGCTTACCGTGGCAGTACCCTTCGTGCAGCCGCTATACGACACGCGTCCCATCGAGCAGACTCTGAGTGATATCGCGCGCAAAATAAATCTTGGGCTCGAATCCGTAACAGCCAAGTCATACGCCGAGCCGTTATTGCCGGGCGATCAAACCTGGAACGATGTGGTCCGCCGGGGCGGTCTCTGGATGGACAATGCTGAACATGCGCCGGCAGCGAAGGCTGCCTCTCTTAAGCTGGAAGCGCCCGATGCCATCTTTTCCGGTGATGCACAACGCTTTCCGTTGTTGTTTCAACCTTACCTGTCGTTGCAGTATCACGACGGAAGCGGCTCAAATCTGCCGTGGATGCAGGAACTGCCGGATCCTGTCTCAAGCGCCATGTGGGATCTGCCTCTCGAAATCGACGTGCAAACCGCAGCGAAGCTAAACCTGACAACCGGCGACTGGGTGCGCTTGGAATCGGCGGCCGGTAGTCTGGAAGCACCAGCTTATGTCCATCCTGCTGCGCTCCCCGGCGTCGTCAGTATGGCGATCGGAGAAGGACACACCCGTTATGGCCGCTATGCCTCCGGGCGCGGAGCTAACCCGCTCTCCATCCTTGTGCCGGCATGGGAAAACGAGACTGGCAGTCTCGCCTTCGGCGCCACACGCGTGCAGGTAGCGCGTCTGGAACGGAAGCCGCGCGAATTGATCCAATTTTCTCCGCAGGACCGCGAGCAGGGTCCATGGGGGTACAGGTGAACGAGCAAACAAAGACAGAACATCGTTGGGGGATGGCCATCGACCTGGACCGCTGTACCGGTTGCCAGGCATGCGTGGCAGCCTGCCATGCGGAAAACAACCTGCCGCTCTCGGATCCCCAATCCGCCGCGAAGGGTCGCGCGGTGCATTGGATTCGCGTGGACCGTTACTACGAAGGAGAATTCCCGAACATTCGTGTCAAGTACATGCCCGTGCTTTGCCAACAGTGCGATGAAGCGCCGTGCGAGCCGGTGTGCCCGGTTTACGCCACCTACAAGAATGCAGAGGGCTTGAATGTTCAGGTCTACAACCGCTGCATAGGCACACGCTATTGCGGAAACAATTGCCCGTATTCCGTGCGTTTCTTCAATTGGTTTGACCCAAACTGGCCGGCTCCGCTCGATCTGCAGCTCAATCCAGATGTTTCCATTCGTGAGTCCGGAGTGATGGAGAAATGCACGTTTTGCATCCAGCGGATTCAACGTGCCAAAGGAGAAGCGAAAGAGGAGAACCGCCCGCTTACGGACGGGGCGATTCAGCCGGCATGTGTTCAGTCCTGCCCCGCGGAAGCGATGGTCTTCGGCGATTTGAACGACCTCGAGAGCAAGGTTTCGCGACTGGCGGAAAGTGGACGGGTTACGCACTTGCTCGAGGAACTTGGCACTAAGCCGAAGGTGTTTTACCTTCAAAAGGCGGAATAGCGTGGCGGCCGGCCCCGAAATCATTCCGTATTCCGAGGTCCGCCAGGATCTCTGGCGGCCCTTATCCGGCGCGAGCCCGCGCTACGTGGCCATGGTTTTCTTCTTACTCGCAGTGAGTCTGTGGGGCCTGTTTTCCTGGGGCTACCAACTCCATGAAGGGATTGGCGTCGCCGGAATCCAAAGGCCCGTGTTCTGGGGTTTCTATCTTGTCGACTTCGTCTTCTGGATCGGCATCTCTCATGCAGGAACACTAATCTCCGCCATTCTGCGCTTAACGGACGCCCAGTGGCGCAAGCCGGTTACTCGCGCCGCAGAAGCGATCACAGTATTCGCCCTAATGATCGGCGGCCTGTTCCCCGTCATTCACCTGGGACGAGCGTGGATCTTCTACTGGCTCATTCCCTACCCTAATTCAAGACTTCTGTGGCCAAATTTCCGCTCGCCACTCGTGTGGGACCTGACAGCTATTTCAACTTATCTGATGGGCAGCACGGTCTATCTTTTTCTGCCTCTGATTCCGGACGTCGCCCAGCTATCGCAACACGCTACGGGTTGGCGACGAAAGCTATATCGCGCACTTTCGCTCGGATGGACAGGCAGTGATCGCGAGTGGCACGCGCTCGAACGTGCCATGAAACTGATGGCGGCCATCATCCTGGCAGTGGCTGTTTCCGTTCACACGGTCGTCTCATGGGATTTCTCCATGGCAATCGCGCCAATGTGGCACAGCACCATCTTCGGACCTTACTTTGTGGTGGGGGCAATCTTCAGCGGAATAGCCGCGCTCCTAGTCGTCATGGCCATCATCCGGAAGACGATGCATTTTGAGCGATATCTCACGCCTCATCACTTCAACAATCTGGCGAAGCTGCTGCTTCTGATGAGCCTGCTTTGGCTCTATTTCAGCGTCGCGGAGAATCTCACGGTGTGGTACGGAAATGAGCCGAAGGAGATGCAGGTCTTCGGCGCACGGGCGCGGGGCCACTTTGCTCCCTATTTCTGGATTATGGTCTTCTGCAATTTCGTGGTCCCGTTTGTTTTGCTCGGCATCAAGCGGCTGCGCACAATCCGAACCGCGACCATCGCCGGAGTCACCGTATTGATTGGCATGTGGCTGGAACGCTTCATCATTGTTGTTCCGACTCTGGCGCGGTCACGCCTGCCCGCCACGTGGGGCCGCTACGCGCCAACTTGGGTAGAAATCTCGATTTCGGCGGCGACATTCGCGGTAATGGCGCTGCTGTATCTGCTCTTCTCAAAGCTGTTCCCGATCGTTTCGGTATGGGAATTCGAGCCACATCCCGAGGAAGAGGATTAGAGGGCGGTATGTATCTTAAGGGCGATTTTCAGGAGAAGGACGCAGCGGCGCAAGCTTTGCGGGATTTGAAGGCTATTGGGTTCTCAGGGGCTGACCTTGATGTATTTTCAGACGAGCCTATCGAATTTCGCCGCGGCGTACTGGACCGACCATCGCGCATGTCTCTTACCGTGGTTGTTGGGGCTATCACCTTCTGTCTGCTGACAATCGGGTTTGTCTACTACACGCAATACGACTACCCGCTGGTTACAGGTGGGATGCCGATTTTCTCGTTCTGGGCGACGGGCGTTGTCTTTTACGAACTGACGATGCTCGGCAGCATTCTGACCACGCTCGCTTGCTTTCTCTGGGAGAGTGGCCTGCTGAGGCGCCGGCGGGCACCTGCTCCCGTCGTCGAGCCCGAAGTCATCTGCATTCGTGTTCACTGCCAGGCAGATCAGGCAGAGAATGTCAGCCGCTGTCTCACGCGGGCCGGAGCACAGGACGTCGGGAGAATCGGCGATCGATATGAATAGCAAATGGCTCCTCGCAGGGGTCCTCGCCGCTAGCTTGTCAGCCGCAGATGTCAAGGCTCCGTCGTGGGAGACTTCACAGCTGGTAATCGGCCGCGATCTCTTTCGCGAGAACTGCGCCGTATGCCACGACATCGACAAGGACAAGATGCACTCGCGCAAGCTGGGGCCGAGCCTGAATCATCTCTTTAAGAATGCGACACTGCCGCTCAGCCGCGCCAAGCCGAACAGGCAGTACGTTGCGGTCCGGATCAAGTTTGGCGGCCCCTTAATGCCTGCCTTCGGGAAACGGCTCGACGATTCTGAGATCGAGACTTTGATCGACTACATCGCTTCGAAGTGAGTGGGACCTGCGATTCCTAGTAAACCTCGAACCGAAGAGGTACGTCCCGACGAGTCGAGACGCGGCAGACTGAGAGTCTGCGCCACAAGAGGCTAAGGCGCAGCTGACGCCCAATAAGCCCGATGACCTATGTAGTCCGGATCCGGAAGATTGGCCAGGATCGTACGGCGTACTTTCAGGATGTTAAGCGCTCCCTGCTCCCGATACAGAATCTTGCCGTCGGGGGAGATTAGCACAGTGTACGGAACTCCGGCCTGCCAGCTTGGGTCGAAGGCCTGCTGCATGGCGTCCGTGTCGGTCGATCCAAAGAGCAGATTACGGCCCGAAGCGCGCAGCCTCTCAAGCATCTTGATGACACCGGCCTTTTCATCCGGCATGTTGGCAGAAACCGTAACCATCTCGAAATCGCGCAAGCGGTACATGTGCCAGGTGGTTTCAAGATCTGGCAACTCGTGAACACAGGGTCCGCACCACGTCGCCCAAAAGTTCACCAGCAAAACTTTGCCGGTCGGATTGGCACGGAGCTTCTTCAGATCGGCGTCGGAAACTTCCTGAACGCTGACTGGCTCTGCCTCGACTTTCTTCAATTCTTCCAGCCGGTCGGCCTCCTTTGACATCCATTTCGTTGAGCAGCCGAAGACGCGCGTGTGGTCAACCGGTACGGGCCTGCCGGCAAGAAGTGCGTCAATCGCATTGCGTGCGTCTTGGGTCTTGACCAGAGATTCGCGCTGATTGTTGTCTACGTGTCCCTCGTATCGAAGCTTGCGCTGCTGATCGAAGATGAACACGTGCGGCGTGGCCTGGGGTCCATAGGCCCGAGATACCGACTGCGTTTCGCCGTCGTACAAATACGGAAAATTAAAGTGACGGTATTCCGCGCGAATCTTCATTTCTTCGAGGCTGTCGCTCACATCGGTGTAGCCGAGTTCGTCGAGGCGAACAGCCCTCGCGTTATTCGGTTCGATAGCTACCAGCTCAACCCCTTTGCCCTGATAGTCGGCCGCGAGTTTCTTAATTCTGGATTCGTATAGCTGCGCCGTCGGACAGTGATTGCAGGTAAAGACGATGACCAATATCTTGCTTGCGGAATAATCGCTCAACTTATGAACTTTTCCGTCGATGCCGGGAAGCGAGAAGTCGGGTGCGGGCGAACCGATGGCGAGGGTAGGATGGGGTTCGTCCGCAAAGGCGACAAACGAAACCAGAAGAAGAGCAACAAAACGCCCCATGAAGGCCTCCACCCAAGTTATTGTATCGACCGATGGAACTACGGCTGCTTTCCGAAGTAGCTGCGAATGCCTTCTTCCGCCAGACCGATCGCGCGGATTAGGGAAACTTTAGCAACGTTGTATTGATATTGCGCAGAGATGAGGTTTTCGTTCGCCTCTGCGACGGCCTGCTGCGCCTGAACAACCTCCACCGTGTTCGTCACTCCCGCAGTAAAGCGGTCGCGCGATTGGGTGAGCGATTGGTTGGCGAGATCCATATTGCTCGTCGCGACGTCCACCTGATCGCTGGAGGATTTCAGGTCGAGCAACGAATTGCGTACCTGGTAATCGATCTGTGCGCGCAGATTTTCAAGCTCATTCCGTCGATTGCGCAACTCAGCGTCGTTCTGCAGAATGTCGGCTTTGATCCGATCGCCATCGAAGATATTGAACTGTATAGACCCGGTGGCGTTGAAGACACCGTGTGAATTGTTGAGAAGCCTGAGACCTTCATCACCGTAGAAACCCGTGGCATACAAGGTGGGGTAGCGCTCAGCCTTGGCAGCGCGCAGCGACAACTCGGCAGCAAGTACTCGGGCTTTGGCAGCCTGAAAGTCGGAGCGGTGAGCATAGGCCTGTCCTTCTACATCGCGCACCGACATTTCTTCAAGACGAATGGAAGGCGAGGGATCTGCGACGATGAACTCTTGCCCGACAGGAAGGCCAATGACACGCGCCAAAGTGAGCTTATCTTTTTCGAACTGATTGGAGACAGCCACTAGTTGCTGTTGCCGTTGCTTCAATTCGACGTTCGAACGCAATACGTCGATTCCGATTGCCAAGCCGGAGTCGTGCCGCCGGACAGCATTATTGTATATCGCCTCGTCGGCAGCAATCTCCGCTCGCGTGGCCGCAATCCGCGCACTGTCGGCGATGATCTGAAGATAAGCGTTTCCGACCGCTTGGACGACCAGGTCGCGGGCACTCCTCTCCGATAGCACCGCCGCCTTTAGACTTTCTCTCGAAGCGCGGAAATTGCTGATTGCGCTGAAGTCGAATAACGGTACTTGTGCATTCACCAACGCACTCTGGTACGAGTAAGGTCCGACAATTTTCGGAATAGTGAATCCCAGCTGTGGAGGAGGACTGATGAGGAAGCCCAGCGCCTGCAGATTGATCTGCTGCTCCGTCATGCTGAGTTGCCCGGTCACCTTGGGCAACAGTCCACTTAGTGCCCGGTATCGCTCGGCCCGCACCTCACGGCTGCTTTGCTGGCTCGTAAGCAAGCCCAGATTCGTCTTCAGGCCACGGACTACAGCCTCTTCCAAGGTGAGAGACAGGGGATGGTCGGTTGCAGTTCCCTCGGGAACGCTGCCTTGGAAGCTTTGGTCGACGGCCTGTGGCTGGGACTGGGCCGTGGCTCCAGTCGTCGCCGAGGTCATTGCCATCCCCGGCGGGCCTCCTCCGGAAGGTCCTCCCGCAGCTGCGGATTGTGAATAAGCGGAAGTCTCAAAAGTGACGGCCAGCGTACAAATGGAGAAGAGGGCGCTTAGACCCTTGCCAGTACGGATCAGTTTCACAAGCGTTCGATGCACAAAACAAATGTTTTGTACCACGTTCGCGGAAATTATTTAAGACCTTAACTTTTTGTGTAAAGGACTGTCGGCTAAAGATTACGCTTGAGGAAGGAACAGATCTCGTAGCCGGTTACGTACTTAAAAGGAAATTCCCCCATGGTGTAGTGACCGCAAGGCAGCACGGTTACGTCGTGGTCCCAGTTGCGTGTGCGTGCGCCGCGAATCACTTCTCGCGAGAGATGCACGGGGAATGTGGTATCGAAACGCGTGTAAATGAATTTCGAACGCTTGGCTTTCTTTGTGAAGAGATCCCAGTAGTTCGGAGGGCTGATGCAGGCCCACAGCGAACGAAGCGTCGGCAAATCGATTGCTCTTTCCAGGCTGTGCCGGATGTGCTGCGTCGAGAGGCCTTCCCAGACAACGTCGGCGAAATATGTAGAGCAATGATTGAAGACATTGACGCGGATGCGGTCGTCGTGAGCGCTGGCTAGGAACGCGTAACACGATCCGAGGCTGGTTCCCACGATGCCGAAGTCTTCAAATCCTTGCTGTTCCAGCCAGTCAAAGCATGCACGGGTATCGATAATGGCTTGCCGTGTAGCATCGATGGTCCGACAGATGTTTGAGGACACGGCGTAATCAGCACGGCTCAGTCCAGACGGCATCCGTGCGTCATGGTAGGGGAGGCTCAGGCGAAGGGTCGAAATACCGAGCCTTTGCAGGCCAGCACAAAGAGCGTTGTGCTGCGGCAGTTTAGAATTCCAATGAGGCAGCACGACTACGGCTCGGCGCCCCGGATTTTTTGCTGGATACCAGCGCGCACGAACGAGGTTATTCTCCAGATGCGGAGTCGCAACGGGAGATAAGAATTCGAGCCAATCCCCGGAGAGGCGGAAGGCATCGGGCTTTTCGTAGCCAAAAAATACCTCACTGTGCGCGATGTTGTGTTGGTTTAAGTGGTGGATCGAGTCGACCGGACCCGAGCCGTTGCTCGCGAAAGCACGGGCAGACGGCCAGGCTTCGGACCACTCCAGCCCAAACTCGAATGGCCGGGCGACACGGTCAGTTGCGCGAAATGCCAGCTCATTTTCCCATCGATCGATCCACATCCGATACCGATGTTTAACCGGTCGAAGCAAAGATGTCATGCGTAATTCCAGTCTAACGGCTCGTCCTTAGTGCGGCGGATTTCTTGCGCTTGTTATAAAGAAAGACGGATATGCCCCGGTACGCCGCGGTCGATATCGGCAGCAATTCAGTCCGAATGATGGCCGCGGAGGTAAGCCACGGCGAGACACGGATCCTCGCCGAAGACCGGCAGGTCACCAGGCTCGGTGAGAGCGTATTTCGTTCGGGACGTATCTCGAAGGAAGCACTCGATTTTCTTTGCGCGAATCTGGCGCGCATGGCTGCCATATACACTCGGCTGGACATCGTCGGAGTGCGGGCCGTAGCGACCAGCGCGGTTCGCGACGCGAGCAACCAACAGGAGTTTCTGCAACGTACGGGCACGGCACTGGGAACGAATGTAGAGGTAATCTCGGGTCCTGAAGAAGCACGCCTGATACACCTCGGCGTGGAGGCGCGATGGCCGCGCCCCAAGGAGCGCACACTTATCATCGACGTTGGTGGCGGCAGCGCGGAACTGATTATCAGCCAGAGCGGCCAGCTCATCGATTCTGTATCCAAGCCTCTGGGAGCGGTGCGCTTGACGGAGGTCTTCCTGCGAAATGACCCACCACAGGCCGAAGAGTTAAGCCGTCTCGAGAGCTATATCAGTGAAAAGCTGACCCCCTTCCAGAAGCTACATGCAGCTGAGAAGTTTGATCGGGCGGTCGCGACATCGGCTACCGCCGCGGCCATCGTCAGCGCAGTGAACGAGGTACCTCGAACCAAGCGGGATGAAGCAGACCGGATGCGTGCGTCGACAGGCCAGATCCGGGACCTTTACCGGTCGCTTGCGGGCAGCGATCTCGCGGCACGCCGCAAGATGGCAGGGATCGGCCCAAAGCGAGCGGAGATTATCATTGCCGGTACGACGGTGTTTCTGCGGGTTCTCGAGTTATTCGGGCATCGTTCGCTCTACTATTGCAACGGCGGCGTTCGCGATGGAATCGTAGCCGATTTGGCCGCCAGAGGAGTTGGCAGAGAACTATCGCAACTGTCGCGCGATCAGCGCACGATGGCAGAGGCAATGGCGAAGCGCTATGGCGTCTCTCTCAGGCACGCGCGGCACGTGGCCTTACTGGCTCACCGTCTGTTCGAGATCTTGCAGCCTTTGCATCAGCTTGCACCAGCATCGGGAAAACTCCTCGAAGCCGCGGCATATTTGCACGACATCGGACACTACGTGAGTGGGACCGGACATCATAAGCATTCGGCGTATCTGGTAGCAAACTCGGACATGCCTGGGTTTACCGACCAGGAGCGCCTGGTTGTTGCTGCCCTCTGCCGGTTCCACAGAAAATCCATGCCCCAAGCGCGGCATTCTCATTTCCAGGCACTCGACCCGGAACTAAGACGCACTGTTCTGCGGCTGACTCCACTTTTGCGCATCGCCGATGCCCTTGACCGCAGTCACGAACAACGAGTCCGAAATCTCACAAGCGCCATGAAAAATGGGAACATCAGCGTATTGGTAGAAGCTGACTCCGATACGGACCTGGAACTCTGGGCTGCTAACAAGGCCGCGGATGCCTTCCTGGAAATATATGCTCAGTCAGTTTCGCTGCAGAAGGTCAAGGCGGCAAGACAGCCTTGAGTTGCGTTACTTTTGCTCTGGCGACGCTTTGCGCGCCGTCAAAGCGCTGCGATCGAAGTGCGGTTTCAAACGTAATGCAGTGCGTTCAGTACCTGCAGAACTCTTTGGCTGAACAGGGTTGCATACGCATTGCCACCACCGATCCGGTGCCCCATGTTGTACAGTGACCCAGCGTCCGAAGAAAGGGCCGTTAGCGCAGCTGGATCAGAAGACAATTGAAGGTAGTCGCCGCTAGCGCGATTGTGAAGACCTATCGCTCGTGATGCGACAATCAGGTCCGTCTGCTGGAACAGTGTATCCCAGTCGCTATTGGTTGAGACGGTACAGACGATATCTGGATCGGATCCCTGCCAAGTAGCTTTGTACCGCAGGACCGTGGCATTACCCCCGTTATAGTTCTGCAGGAACTGCACGATCGGCATGTAATTAGCGCGCCAGGTGACTTGAATTAGGCCGCGGCCGCGAAACTTAAAAAAGTCCGCTTGCTGGATGAAGCCGGATTGGGCTGGATCCAGGCTCACCGGGAAGAGTTGCCGGGGATATACGCGGCCATTCCACAGCTCCCGGATGCCGGGCATGCTCCGAACCTGACTGGCAGCCGGCAAGTGATTATGCACCTGCCAATAATGCGCATCGTTAAAAAAGAGGTCGCCGGCACGCTTGTTACCCGGACCCTGGTTATACGAGCGCTTCACACCGGGAATGTCGTCGAACGCATAGGCCAGCCCGGGATGCCCGGCGGAACCGCTTAGTTCCGTTACCGGCAGCAGATCACCGCCCGCCTCATTGATAAGAATGCTCATTAATGCCAAAAACTGCAAGAGACTGATGGAATCCGAATCGAACATCGCCGGTATGTTGTCCCAAATCGATCGGAATCGCGATTTCACTTCATCCGTGGAAGCAATTCGCCTGGAGGCCCAAGCTTCCTTGTTCGCGCAGTTAGCGTTGAACCAATCAACGAAGTGAGTTTTGGCTGTAGCGTTAAAAAAATCGACGATATCGCTTCCGCTCCGGAAGCGCACCATGGCAGCGGCGTGCACGAACTGGGCGGGCACGGTCATAGATGACGGAGTTTAACAGAACACCGCGATAAGAGCCGACTCATGTGGGCGGTACCCCATCGGCTTCGATCCCAAAAGATTGTCCCGAGCCAGGCGCCTCGCCGGTTCGGATCTCTGAGAAGTAGTAACCTCGGTCACAGGCACCAGATATATTTGCGCACGGTAGTACGCCGTCGGCTAAATCTCCTGTTATGAAGAGAGTGGGAGAGTGAGGAGGGCACCGCGAGGGTTCCAGGTCTTTCCGCCTAGTTAAAACGCATCATACGGTGCCGATACACTTCCGATCGGAAGGACTCAGGTCCGGCCTTGTATGTAGCCACCTTCGGCTGCCGCGCTTTAGCCGAATCGAAATGATTAGCAGACAACCACGAACCGACGGACGCATGCGTTCCTACAACCTCTCCGGGCGTACGAGACGTCCCATATTACCGGAAGACCCAAGCGGGCTAGCGGCTCGGCTAAACGAGCTGCTCATAGGCCAGCCGGAGGCAATCGAGACGATTATTCCGTACATTCAGATGCATCAGGCTGGCCTTTCCCCGGAAGGCCGCCCGCTTGGCGTGGTTTTGCTGCTAGGCCCCACGGGCACCGGCAAGACACGCACGGTGGAGGCCCTTGCGGAGGTATTGCACGGCAGCCCCAAGAACCTCTTGAAGGTGGATTGCGGCGAGTTTCAGATGGAGCACGAGGTGGCGAAGCTCATCGGTGCCCCACCAGGATATCTCGGTCACCGGGAGACGCAGCCAATGCTCACTCAATCCAAGGTAAACAGCGTCGCGAGTGAAAGCAGTGATGTTTCCCTAGTCCTTTTTGATGAGATCGAGAAAGCTGCGGCATCGATGACAAGACTGCTGCTGGGCATTCTGGATAAGGCGACCCTCAGGCTCGGAGACAACACCAATGTAAATTTCGAGAAAACGCTGATTTTCCTTACCAGTAACCTGGGCGCTAAAGCCATTCAGCGCGCCAACAAGCCTGATTTCGGCTACGAAGCCATGCTGCCTCCCAAGCACTTTGAGGATTCAGCGAAGCTGCAGAGCGTCGGGATGGCGGCCGTCCGGAACAAGTTCTCCCCCGAATTTGTGAATCGCATCGATTCGGTGATCACGTATAAGCCACTGGACCGAGCAGCGTGTGAGATCATTTTGGATCAGATTCTTGCGGGCTTTGCACGCCTGATCCACACTCGCCTGGGTTTAAGGGCATTCCGCCTGCAATGCACGTCCGCGGGGCGCAATTTATTGCTGGATAGCGGAACCAGCGTAGAATTCGGCGCAAGAGAGCTAAAGCGGACCGTACAGCGGAATTTCATTCAACCTGTTGCCGCGTTGGTCGCTCAAGGACAAGTTCCGCCTGCCAGTACGATCATCCTGGACGCAAAGGCAGGCGACTTCACCCTGCTGCTTCGCCAATAATTGGCTCACGACGTGAACGTTGGAGGAAAATTTCTCCTGGATTTTCGGACCCTGCGTCACGTAAAGGGGGGATAGTCCGGATTCGAGAAAAGCTCTAGAGTTAACTTATTCCCGCGATCCGCGACGAGGCGTCCGGCTGGTACAGCGGAGGAGGGCGCCTTCACCGTCGCGGATCTTTTGTTTTCCCGTGCTCAATCCTCTATCCTCAGCAAGAGGGCCCTTTCCGCATGTTTTATATACCTCCCCAAAGGACAGTGGAGGTGTAATGCGGTTGCGTATCTGGCCGTTTGTAAGTCTTTCCTTTTGCATTTTGCTGCTGCTGGTGCCCCTTTTTACTTGGATCGTCTCCACAAAAGAGGCGCAGATCGATGCCAAGGCCAGGGAGGTGCACCGGCGTTATCACCAGGCCAATGACGCAATCACCGCAATTGGCGCAGCCATTTACAAGGCGGCTCTGCTCTTGCGAGATCCGCCCTCGATGCAGAACAAGGCGGCAGCTCAACAGAGCCTGAAGACATTTCGTGCGGCTGCCGAAGTTCAAATTGAAAAGCTCTTGTCACTCCTTGGGAAGAGCCAGCACGCCACCCTCGAGTCCCTGCATCACGAATTGAACCAATACTGGGAATCCGCTGCCAGGGCCTTCGGGGATGTGGGGCAAGAGGGTGATTTAACACAGGCTTACTTCGACGAGCGGAATAACCAGCGCGAAGCAGTTCTGGAGGTCGCGCAGAAGATCGACGCTCTGAACAGCGCGAACTTCCTGTTGGAGGAGCAGCAGATCAACACCCAGCAGCAAGCTCTCAAACGCTTTGCCGCCGGGGCGACAGTTGGCTTGCTGCTCCTCGGCATCGTGATCGCGGTCGGGAGTACGGTGTATCTCGCCCGACTGGAAGCTGTCTCCGACCGTCAAAAGGCGCGAGCCGAGCAGGCGGAGTACGAGTTGCGCCGCCTTTCGAATCAGCTAGTACGGACACAGGAGGACGAAAGGAAAACGATCTCCCGCGAATTGCACGATGAAGTCGGGCAACTCCTCACCGGTCTCCGCATGGAGTTGGGCAGCTTGTGGAGGGGGGAAGCAGATACCGAATTCCGGGAACGCCTTGACAGCGTGAAGCGCCTTGCAGAGGATGCACTTCGAACGGTACGAAACCTGGCTCTGTTGCTTCGCCCTTCGATGTTGGACGATCTTGGCCTTGGGGCCGCGCTGCGCTGGCAGGCAAAGGAGTTCACCAGCCGTAGCGGCATCCCGGTTTCAATCGACATACAGGGAGAGATAAACGACTTGCCGGAAAGTTTCCGGATTTGCCTCTATCGGGCAACACAGGAGGCCTTAACGAACTCTTTGAAACACGCCAGAGCGAGCCGCGTCACGATCAAACTGGCCCAGGAGAAAGATCTGGTATCCGCCGAGATTCAGGACAATGGCGAAGGCTTCGAGAGCGGCAGCCTGCGAACCCAAGGACTGGGGCTCGTCGGTATGGAGGAGCGCGTTCGGGCGCTCCAGGGAGATCTCACGATTTCCTCCAAGCCAGGCCAGGGAACGCTCGTCAAGATTGAGTTGCCTTTGCTTCCTGCGCGCCCGCGCCAGCATGCGGAAGCCGTCTGATACGTTGTTTCGATCTAAGACGGCCATCAATCTCATGGATTTCCATGAGATCTCTCGCCCTTTGGGGGGATAGCTCCGTCACTATGGTTCCTTTACAGTGGAACGGAGCGCGGCGTGTCCGTGGCAGCTCTCATGAGTGAATCGCTTTATCAGATCAAAGCCATGGCACTGCTGGCGATACTACCCTCAATCCTCGTGCTTTCTGGTTGGGCGCTTGCGGGGCGGACAGGCTTGCTGGTCGCTTTGCTCGTTTCGGCGGCCATCGGCTGCAGCATCTATCTACTTGCTGATCGCTGTATTCTACACATGCACGGCGCACAACCCCTCAGCGAGGAGCACGCTCCCGGCCTTTTCTCGATCGTCCGGAAGGTGGCACGTCAGGCCGATTCATCCGTTCCAAACGTATACCTGCTTCCCGATCGCAGTGCGAACGCTTTTGCTACAGGCCGGGGCGGCAAGCACGCCGCGATTGTGGTCAGTACCGGGCTCTTGGAATTGCTGGACGGAGAGGAATTGGCGGCGGTGATCGCTCACGAATTCGGTCATCTTCAGCGAGGCGACACGCTGCTCATGACGATCGTAGCGGCGATTGCGGCGTCACTTACCTCGGTATCGAACCTGTTTACATGGCGCAAGCTGGTGGGCAACCGGCCACGCAAAGTGGAGCGGCGCGATGGAGTGCCTTCAGATGCGCTCCTATGGGTTCTGATAGCTCCCCTCGTCGTACTGATCATTCGCTTGACGCTTTCCGATTCAAGAGAGTATTTGGCCGACGAGTATAGCGCGCGTGTTATCGGCGATCCTGATCCATTGCGGCGCGCTGTCATTAAGATAGATGCGAACCGCCTGCGTGCACCGCTCACCTCTGCCTCTCCCGCCACGGCGCATTTATTCATTTGCAATCCGCTCTCCTCAAGGAGCCTCGCCAGACTTTTCGAGACCCACCCGCCACTCAGCAAGCGCGTAGACAGACTTGACACTCTCGCTCGGCGCAGAGTCGCTTCGAGTTGCGTTGGTATCAATTAGTATTTGCCCACAATGAAGCTAAAAGTACTGATTGCGGACGATCATGGAGTCGTTCGAAAGGGATTGCGCCTTTTGCTGGAACAATACGCGGAAATCGAAGTGGTTGGGGAGGCCGCCAATGGCAGAGATGCAGTCCGCTTAGCAGCCGAACTGGCGCCCAATGTAGTTCTCATGGATGTGGCCATGCCGCTCTTGAACGGGATCGACGCCGCAGAGCAGATCCGGAAGGCCGGGACGCAGGTCGGAATTATCATGCTGACCATGCACGCCGACGAAAGCTACGTGCTGCGTGCGCTCAATGCGGGCGTGAAGGGCTATCTCCTGAAGGAGTCCGCTGAAGAGGATTTGCTTCGTGCTGTGAAAGCTGTCTCCGAGGGCAGGCCCTTTTTCAGCCCTGCCATAACCCAGGGCCTCCTCGAGGATTACATGCGGGTCTTAAAGCAGGAGGGCTTGTCGGACAGCTTTGAACTACTTACATCACGCGAGAAGGAAGTCCTTCAGCTCCTTGCCGAGGGAAAGTCCAACAAGGAGGCAGCAGCTATCCTTGACGTCAGCCTCTATACGGTAGAAAGCCATCGCACCAATCTGATGCAGAAGCTAAATCTCCACAATACTGCTGAAATCGTGCTTTACGCAGTGCGCAAAAACCTGGTGCGCTAGGCGCCTTTTGCGAATGCCTGAACTCTTAGGCAACCTGCTCCCAGGAACCGGCAAATTATTGCTGGGTCCACCGTGCGGATTGTGGAGGGATACTCGCTCCGGGCGTCTCCAGGGTCATAGTAACTTCGACGTTCGGAGCGGCGTGCTGGTAGTCGAGGGTTCCCAGCCGTAGTTCGTCGGGGCCTAATTTGACCTCGCGCCGAGCTTTTCCGTCGACAATCAGTAGCGTCGCTCCCTGTGCGCTGGAAATGGCGTTCGCGGAGTGGTTCCAGGCAATGCGAACCACGTGGCCCGCGGCCGAGAGAGCAAGGCCAAGCTGGTCGGGCGACCGGCCCGACCAGGGGCCTGCAATGCTCTTGGGAAGCGCCCAAGAGAACAGCGCAACGACGGCTGCCAGCCCCAGAACCAACAAACCGTAGAACGGAATCTTCGACGCCTCGCGCCCACGCGGTTGGCGGCTTGCGCCCGAAGCGGGTCGAATTTCGGGAAGCGATTTGAATTCGTCTTCATCCAGCAAGAACTCCCGTGTCGACGGCTCTTCGGGAAGTTGGCCTCCTGCCGCCAAAAAGAAAGCCGCGAAATGCGGCGCCCGCGCCTCGACGAGCAACAGCGCATAAACACCTTGCGCCAATTCTTCGGCAATCAGGGTCCGATCCGTGACCGAGGGTACCAGTGGCTCTGAGCGGACGTGACTTCTGAAAAGCCCGAGCACGACCCGGTCATGATGTTGCGCCCGCAAGCGAATATTCTGCAAATGGCGGTGCGCGTCGGGGTGAGGCACGTAGACGGCGCCGCCCTCCGGCCGCCGTGCCATCAGTTCAATCTCTTCGATTCGGAGTGTCGGCGTCTTCGAGCGAGGAAAGGATCCGACCAGAACACCGCCCACTTCGAGGCCTGCCGCCGCAGCGCGTTCGATTTCCGCAAGCAACTGGCCGACAAGCTCCAGCCTCATCTCGATCGCGTAGGACGAGCGGAAAGGCGCCCACCGGATATAAAGTGGCGCCTGCTTCGAAGATCTCTGGTCAGAACGTCTCGCCATGAGCGTGCCTCATTGACCTCCAGATCTAAAGTTACACTCTCCTTGTGGCCGCCGCGCTTTACCTGATCGCGACCCCGATCGGAAACCTCGAAGACATCACGCTTCGCGCTCTGCGTGTCCTTCGTGACGAGGTGACCGTCATTGCCTGCGAGGATACGCGACAGACGCGAAAGCTGCTGGCTCACTATGATATCCGGAAACCGTTGATCAGCTATCACGAGCACAACGAGGCGGGACGGACCGAGGAAATTCTGGAGCGGCTCGACCGAGGCGAATCGGTGGCATTAGTCAGCGATGCCGGCACGCCGTTGATCTCGGATCCCGGTTACAGGGTAGTAACAGCGGCCCTCAAGCACCGCCACCCGGTCGTTCCAATTCCTGGAGCATCGGCTGTTCTGGCGGCGCTCGCAGCATCGGGCCTTTCGACGGACCGTTTCCAATTTGTCGGGTTCCTGCCGGCCAAAGCGGTGGCTCGGCGCACGGTTCTTGGAGAGTTGGCCTCAAGCCCTAGCAGCGTCGTCGCGTATGAGAGCCCGCACCGCATCCTGGATTCGCTCTCTGACATGGCTGAAATTCTGGGCGACCGGCCCATCGTGCTGGCGCGCGAATTAACGAAAGTGCACGAGGAGTTTCTGCGGGGAACGCCCGGCGAGATCCGGCACCAGCTATCAAGCAGAGACTCGGTCAGGGGCGAGATGACCCTCGTGATCGCGCCGTCCGAGGCAGGCGATCAGATCGACGACCCGTTAGCCGAGATAACGAGGCTGGAGAAGGAAGTCGGGCTCGACCGGATGGAGGCCATCAAGGACGTTGCGAAGCGCATGGGACTTCCGAAACGAGAGGTCTACCGGCTCGCTGCGGCGCGAGGCAGCAATCAACCTGGCAAAGATCATCACTAGGGCCAAAATTGCCAATCGCCAGTCTCGGTTCGCCAGGAAAAATTCGCTCGCGAATGAGCTTCCGGACCATGCCCACAAATGCGGGGTGCGTGCCGACTGTCGCCGCACGAATCATACGGATGCCTAACCGCCGCGCGAGCACTGCGGCTTCGGTATCGAGGTCGTGCAGGATCTCCAAATGATCTGAAAGGAATCCAAGTGGAGAAACCAATATGTTTCGGATGCCTTGTGAGCGGGCGTTCTGAAGATAGTCGAGGATGTCGGGCCCAAGCCAAGGCTGTTCAGGTGGTCCGCTGCGACTCTGGTACACCAAATCCCAATCCGCCACTCCGGCCTGTCCAGCAACCAAGCTGGCCGTTTCTCGAAGCTGTTGCTCGTAGTCGCTCGTCCGCGCCATGGAGCATGGAATACTATGGGCGGTCGCAGCGAGCCTCACGGCCTGGCGCTGGTCTTGCGAAAATCCCTCCAAAGCCTGACGAACTGTGTCCGTTAAGGCTCTTATGAACCCCGGGTGATTGTAGAAGACGCGCAGCTTGTCTACTTCCGGCGCGCCCGGTCCCACTTCGGCACGGGCATCGGCAATGTTCTCGCGGTACTGACGGCACCCGGAATAGGAACTGTATGCGGAAGTAACAAAGGCCAAAGCACGCTTAACGCCGTCTCTCCGCATCTGACGCAGGGCATCGACAAGAAAGGGATGCCAGTTACGATTGCCCCAATAGATCGGAAGGTTGATCGAATGCTGGTCCAATTCTCGGCGAAGCGCGGCGATTAGTTCGCGGCAATGATCGTTGATCGGGCTCCTGCCGCCGAAGTGATGGTAGTGTGCAGCGACCTCCAGCAAGCGTTCTTGCGGGATGTTCCGGCCGCGGGTCACATTTTGCAGAAACGGCAGAACATCTTCATGCGATTCCGGCCCTCCGAAACCGACAATCAGAATCGCGTCATACATTTTCAGACCGGCCCGGCGCCGATTCGGTGCAGCGTCAGCATATTTGTGGAACCGAGCAAACCAACAGGCTGGCCAGCGACCAGAACGATGTTGTCGCCCGGCCGGACGTGTCCCGTTTCCGTGAGCATGCGTTCCATTTCGTGGAGCATCTGGTCGGTAGACTTCATCACCGGAGAGAGAATCGAATTCACTCCATAGATGATCGAAAGCTGCCTCGCGACCGTTTCGCTTGAGGTAAACGCATAAATCGGCACAGGCGGCCGGTATCGCGCCAGGAGGCGGGCTGAACTCCCCGACGTAGTTCCGACTGCAAGCGCCGTGACACCCGCCGAGCGTGCGCAGTGGTAGGCCGCATCGGCAATAATTTCGGGAATGGCGCGTTCCTCTTTCTCGACCGGCTCGAGAAAGCCCTTTTTCTGAATCGATAGCTCCGTCTCGCAAGCGATACGGGCCATCACCCGAGCCGCTTCGACCGGATGCCTGCCAGCAGATGTCTCGGCTGAGAGCATCACCGCGCTGGTTCCGTCGTAGATCGCATTAGCGATGTCACTTACTTCCGCGCGCGTGGGTGTCGGATTCTCGACCATCGATTCGAGCATTTGCGTCGCCGTGATGACGAATCTCCCGCGCGCCCTGGCTTTGTCGATAATCGATTTCTGAATGGCAGGCACTTTTTCTATCGCCATCTCCACGCCGAGATCCCCGCGCGCAACCATGACGCCTTCGCACTCTTCGAGAATTGCATCCAGATTCTGGCAGCCCTCGGGCTTTTCGATTTTGGCGACAATCGGCTGCCGGGCATCGACTTCTTCAAGAAGGTGCCGCAACCGGAGCACATCCCGAGCGTTGCGCACAAATGAGAGGGCAAAGAAGTCAACGCCCTGCTCTACACCAAAGTGCGCATCGGCGATGTCCTTCTTTGAAAGAGAGGGCGTACTAATGTTGACGCCCGGCAGGTTGATCCCCTTCCGGTCGCTGATCACACCGCCGTTTACTACCTCGCACCGCGCGGCGATACCGTCTGTCCTGAGAACCCGCAATTCGACCGAGCCGTCGGCGAGCAAAACCGGATCACCGGCTTTCACATCGCGGGCGAACTCCGGGTAGTTGGTGGACGCCGCCTCTACCGTGCCCTCGACCGGTTGGGTCGTGATCGTGAACTGCGCTCCATCCTTCAGGATTTGTGGGCCATCCTTGAAGGTGCCGAGCCGTATCTTCGGGCCTTGCAGGTCCAGGAGAATCCCGGGGTGAGTCTCGAATTCCGCGGACAATTTCCGTACCGCCTGAATACGCCGCCCGTGATCCGCCTGGGTGCCGTGCGACGCGTTCAGCCGAAACACGTCCACGCCCGCTTCAAACAACTTGTGAAGGACCGTTTCTGAGTCGGTCGAGGGACCGAGAGTGGCAACTATTTTGGTTGCACGCATGAACCGGTGAGTGGATAAGAGTACGCTACTATAGCAAGACTTCGGCGCGAAAGAAAAAGCTCGGAGAAACGCCTACTTTTTATTATGCCGCTTTACCAGGCAATCTTACTTGGAATCATTCAGGGTTTCACAGAATTTCTGCCCGTCAGTAGCACCGCCCATCTGGCTGTCATACCGAGACTGCTGCATTGGACCGATCCCGGCCTCGGATTTGATATTGCCCTGCACGTCGGGACCCTTGCGGCCATCTTTATCTATTTCTTCCGGGACTGGGTGCAGGTGATCGCCAATGGCCTGGGTTTTTCGTATCGCGGAACAAGGCCGGGCGAAGAGAGCCGACAACTCCTTTGGTTTTTGATTGTTGGAACGATTCCCGCAGCGGTAGCCGGTGCGAAGCTCAACAAGTACGCCGAGGGCCCATGGCGCAACCTCTACGTGATCGGCACCGCGATGATCGTCATCGGCATCGTAATGGCCATTGCAGATCGCTGCTTCGAAAAAAAACACAGCTTGGACCAAATGAGCTGGTGGGATGCAATGACGGTCGGCTTGGCGCAGGCCATCGCTCTTATCCCGGGGGTGTCGCGCAGCGGCATTACCATTTCGGCGGCGCGCTTCCGGCTGTTGGACCGCGAAGCAGCCGCGCGGTTTTCTTTTCTGCTCTCCGCGCCCGTCATAGCGGGCGCGGCTGCAAAAGACGCGCTTGATCTGCGGAAGAACGGAGGCCTTCCTCACGAAATGGTCGTTCCGTGGATCACCGGAATTGCGGTCAGCGGAGTTGTCGGAATTCTGGTTATCGCATTCTTCCTGAAATTTCTGAGGCATAACACGCTGTCGCTTTTCATCTGGTACCGCATTATTTTTGGCATAATAGTAATCGCTCTGGCAGTGTTCTTCCGCACCGGCGGATGACATTCCTTTCACCGTCCCGCTACACACGGCTCAATGAAGCCGTCGGAATCTTATTGTTTCTCCTCGGCTTGGCCGTCTCGCTGAGCCTGGTTTCCTACTCGTCCGCCGATCCGTCTTGGAACACGGCGACCGTCGGCACCCATACCCACAACCTACTGGGCCTGTTCGGGGCCAAATGGGCCGATGTCCTGCTGCAAATTTTTGGGATCAGTGTCTTCCTCCTACCAGTTCACATTTGGGCGTTGGGCTGGAAGTGGGTTCGCTCTGCGGAGATTGAGAGCCCTTGGTTTCGGATTCTCGGCAGCCTGGCTCTCTGGTTCTGCGTCTCGACGGCGTGTGGACTGATCCCGCGGCATTGGACGATTGGAGGCGCCATTCAGCCCAGCGGCATTCTGGGCATGATTCTTTCCGATTTTTTGCTCGTGCGCTTCGATTTGGCTGGCGCCGCCATCATCACGGTGGCTGCCGGCGTCATCGCCCTGTACTTCGCGTCAACATTCGAGGTGTCGACGCTGCTGCGCTGGCTACGCGGACCGATCTCAAAAGGCGGCGTGTTGGCAGCCAAGTGGCGCGCTTTTCGGGAAAGCCGGCGTGCGCGTGCTTTGGAACGGGCTCGAGCGCAGGCAGCCCAGCGTGCGGCGCGCCGTAGCGGCCACCATACACCGCCCGACACCGAAGCAGAACCGGCACGGCGAAGCCGTAAAAAGGCTACTGGTGATACGGAAGAAGAAATACCGGTGGCTCCAGCGGGAAGTGCACCATTTGACCTCGAACCTGTAGCGGCAGAAGAGGTTCAGGAAGAGATTCCGATTCGGACACTCGAACAACCCGTGATCCGTACTCAACCGCCAGTCGAGGAGGAAGAGGAAGCGCCAGCCTTCGAGGCCCACGCGCCGGTTCGGATTCCAGCTAAGAGGAAGCGCGCCTACAGGCTGCCACCAACCAGTTTGCTAAACGAAATCCCGCCCGGGAACGGTTACGACAGTTTTGAACTGAAGGAAATCGCCAGCCGGATTAAATCGAAACTCGAAGAGTTCAACGTACGCGGCTCTGTCGTGCAGATCAACCCGGGCCCGGTCGTCACCACCTTCGAATACAAACCGGAAGCCGGTATCAAGTACAGTCGCATTACGACTCTTAGCGAAGACCTTTGTCTAGGTTTGCAGGCGGAATCTGTCTTGATCGAGCGGCTGCCGGGCAAACCCACCGTCGGCATTGAAGCACCCAACACCCGCCGCGAGGTGATAAGCCTCCGGGCAATTCTCGAATCCGACGAATTCCACGATTCACCCTCGCGGATGACGATCGCGCTTGGCAAGGATATCAATGGACGGATCAAGGTAACGTCGCTTGAAACCATGCCGCACCTCTTAATCGCCGGGTCTACCGGATCCGGCAAAAGCGTAATGCTCAACGCCATGATCATGTCGTTCTTATACAAGGCCACTCCGGACGAGGTGCGGATGATCATGGTTGATCCCAAGCGCGTCGAGCTCGGGATATACGAGGGCATCCCTCACCTGCTGACACCGGTCATAACGGAGCCGAAGAAGGCTACCAACGCCCTTCGCAATGCTGTGCTCGAAATGGAGCGGCGACTGAAACTGCTGGCCGCGCAAGGTGTTCGGAATATAGATCAATACAACCGCAAGGTGGCACAGCTACACCAGGAGCCGCGCAATCTCTTCGATGAAACCGAAGAGAATGACGATCTCAAACCTTTGCCTTACGTCCTCATTCTGATCGACGAATTGGCCGACCTCATGATGATTGAGAGAGCAAACGTTGAGGAGTGCATTACACGGCTTGCCCAAATGGCCCGCGCCGTCGGTATGCACCTGGTGCTTGCCACGCAGCGCCCAAGCGTCGATGTCATCACGGGCTTGATCAAGGCCAATTTCCCGTCGCGCATCAGCTTCCGCGTAGCGACGCGTGTCGACTCACGCACGGTTCTCGACAGCATGGGCGCGGAACATTTGCTGGGCAAGGGCGATATGCTCTTTCTGCCCCCCGGCTCATCGCGGCTGACGCGCGTGCACGGCGCCTTCGTTACGGAGGCGGAAACCAACCGCGTGGTTGACTTCTGGAAAGAGCAGGCCTCCCCCGAATACGACGAGACCTTCCTTCTCACACCGCCCTCGGAAGAAGAAGGCGGTGACGGCGAGGCGTTC
>Ga0126381_100001446_pt1 | contig 25529 bp, 32 predicted proteins | sample PanSoiMetPlot_28_FD_96465 | JGI IMG/M metagenome (GOLD analysis project Ga0126381, IMG submission 96465) | Tropical forest soil microbial communities from Panama - MetaG Plot_28 | ecosystem: Environmental > Terrestrial > Soil > Tropical forest > Bulk soil | place: Panama | collected 2016-02-17
CCGAGAACACGCTAACCGTGGAAACAATTCTCGAAAGTCTCGCCTATGAGCGCCGAGCCACAGGGGGATACGGCTGAGTCCTCAGCGATTTTGTATTTTCTCAGAGCCGACATTGGTCGTATCTGTGTCGGCTTGTGACCCGAGAAGCGCGACCGACATCAGGAACAAGATGCCGCACGATGCGCATTTACGTGTCATGAAGATTCCCTGCGGCGTTACTTCCAACTTTGAACGCTTCGAAACTGACTTGCCCCCGTGCCTGGGGTTATCTATTCGGCGGTTGCGCAGGCGAAGACATACCGCCAATGATGTGCCAAGCTCCATTGCTCTTTCGCCAAGTGTGCATGCACCGGAAGGCCACCACTTCATTGTCCCCAGACCTCGGGGCGTACGTCGCCGTCACCAGGTAGTATGCGACCGCAACATCTTGGAATACCTGGACTGCCTTCGCGTCTAGCTGAAAATTCCTCAGTGCCTCAAACCTTCCGAAAGCGTCTGACCGGATCACCTCTTTCCGAACGGGGGTCGGCGAATCTTGGGGCCAACCAACAAAGTCCTCATCCCACAGAGCAACGTAACCGTCGCGGTCCCGTGCCTCGACGATTTGCCAATACCTTTCCTCCATTCTCCAGACTTCCCCTTGTTCCGGCGAGAGCTTCAACTGAGTGTTCTCCCAGATCAGTATTGAGTGGCCGAGGCAAGCCGTCCATGACCTCTGGGGTCATGAAATAAAAAAGCAGTGGCTGTCCGATTATCATAAACAACCCTAAGAAAAACCACTGACCTGGGGAGACGGCTTCCCTATTCAGCGCCTGCCAGTTCCCAGATCATCGGAATACCCGGCCTTGAGGCGAGACCATTGGGAGGTGGGACGCCCGTTGCTGCGCAACGTGTCCATAATGTCTCCTTGTGGCCAGTCCGTCGGCGAGTCCTCCCAGGTCTCTTGCCGCCCGTAGACGGTCAAGTCGAGCAACCGATAGTTGTTATCCATTGCCTCGACGCCGCGAATTGTGGTCCAGTACGTCTCGAAGACTTTGGATCCTTGTCGCAAATAGCAAACGATGTGCATCATGCCGACTCTGCGTCCAACCAGAAGAGTGTGAGCCGAGTTTTGGACGGAATACCAGGGCGTCTCCCAGCCCATGAAGTCGCGGTACCGGGCACTCTCTTCGTACGGGCCTTGGCAAAAGACGGCGAAGGTGACGTCGCGAGAATGAAGATAGGCCAGCTCGCGGACCTGGGATGTGACCCAAGTGCACCCCTCGCACTGTTCCGCCGCCGGCTTACCTGGGCTCCACATGAAGTAGTAGGCGATGAGCATCCGGCGCCCCTCGAACGCATCGAGAAGCGTCACCGGGCCGTGCGGGCCAATCAGCTTGATGCTAGGGTTCATCTCGACCATGGGGAGCCGTCGGCGGGCGGCCGCAATGGTGTCGCCCTCCCTTGTGTGAGCCTTCTCTCGAACACGTAATGCGTCGAGTTCCGCCTGGAAGGTACTCCGATCGACTATTCTGGGCGCTCCAAGCTCATCTTTCATGATGGCTTTCATCGTTCCCTCCTCTATCGGGTGTGGACGTGGAAGAACAACCACCGCAATCAATTATGGAAATCCAACAACCGAAAATGCGGTTGGCAACTCTAGGCTATGTTTTTCGGCGTTGGCTGCCATCCAAGGTTTTCCTTCACCAAATTGTTCCGCAGAAGAAAAGGCACCAACCGTCTTGAATTCTTGAAAAACGTAGGGGAGTCCCTCGGCATTTAAGGGCATCGGGGAATCAGCGACATGGAAATGAAGGTGAGGTCCGGTAGATTGTCCCGTATCGCCAAGCTCTGCGATGACTTGGCCCCGCCGGACTCGCTCCCCGGGTCGCACCCGGATGCTACGTGATTTGAGGTGCTCGTAAAAAGCGTACTTTCCATTTCCAAGGTCAAGCACAATGTAATTTCCGCTCGCATTTTGTATCCCGACCACTTTCTGGGGCTCGACGGTCTGAGGGTCGGGAACGTCATCCCTTCCCACGGAAACGGTCGCATCGGCGACCGCCAGCACATCCGCCCCGTAGCCGTACCAATTCGCAGGGTTGGCCTCGTCCCCTTTCGCATGGGTTCCATCGGGCGCGACTTTCATCCAATCAATCGCAAATCGACCCGGAATATGTTCCACGCCATCTATTGTATAGATGACGCGACGATGCCCTAGTCTCCAAACATCACTGTAGACTGGCGTCCAATTTCCACCGTGCAATGGCGCCCCAAGCACCACTGGCGCTTCGTCGAGAACCTGAAATTCGCCGCCCTCTGCAGTTACGTTCAACGGACTCCCAGAGTCGGCAGAGTAAGTAAGGCGATGCTTTAACGTGACGCTCCGTGCCATCTTTTCCGGCCACTCCACGGCCATATACACGATCGCTTCTACTCCGGGAGGAATCCTCCTTTCAACTCCCACTGCCGTCTGTCTGTCCATACGCCCAATCGCGCCCGTCAAAGCGACATCGTCGAGCACAGCCCGCACTTTTCCCGACTGCACTTCGAACAGTTCGAGCCGGCCGAGCTTGAGTTCAATCTTCGAACAGTTCACAACGCGTAGTTCATAAACCAACTCCCAGGTTCCGTTATGGTGAGCAGGAGCGATTCGTGGAGCTGTTCGCAGGGCAAATGGATTTTGCAGGTTGGGGCGCTCTCCCCTCGCCAGAGGAACACCCAAAAGGAAAGCAAGCACAGTCAACACAGTCATGTATTTCATCATGTTAGGAACCCGCAGTCAGCTAGATGCTCCATGTTTGTTGAAAAGAAGGCGTCACTATCAAAACACAACTGAACCGCCTGAAAGTCCCGATGCTGGCCATGCCATACTCGCATGGCATGGCCGCTCCCCTGCGTGAAAAAGAACCGACTGGGCGAAGGCCACGAAGCGTCGCCCTTCTTTAGCTCGCTTTCTGCTCTTCGCTGCGCTTTCGGATTGCGGCGATTCCCGCCTCGGACACGTTGGCCCACTTCTGGTCAGGTGAGGGCTCAGCGTCGTAGTTGTCGTGCCAGTTCCACCACTTGTATGGCGAGGACTGGGGGTAACCCTCTGGCGAAACCTCCCAGGTCTCCTGTCGACCGAGCGGCGTGATGTCGAGGTAACTCCAGATGGTCCCCATCGCCTCGTCGCCGCGGCCGTTGATGAAGTATGTGCGGTACACTCTATCTCGGTCGCGGAAGAACACGTTGTGGCCGTGATATTCATCGACGCCGAAGTCCTTGTCGAAGCCCTCAGTGATGAAGGTGTACCAGGGTATCTCCCAGCCCATTCGTTTCTTCAATCGCCCGATGTCTGCCTGCGATGCGGGTGAGACGTAAACGAGGGTCGTGTCGCGAGCGTTCAAATGCGCTAGGTGCGAGACCTGATCGGCACCCAGGGAGCAGCCGCGACACCCATGCTCCGGCCAGCCAAACACTCCAGGCTCAAAGAAGGCGCGGTAGATGATCAACTGAGGGCGGCCTTCGAAGAGATCGAGCAGGCTAATCTTGCCCTTTGGCCCCTCGAACTCGTATTTCCTCTCCACCGCCATCCAGGGCATCCGTCGACGCTCGGCGGCCAGCGCGTCACCGGCTCGCATATGCGCCTTCTCCTTCACGAGGAGCTGTTGTCGCGCAGCGTTCCACTCCTGCTTCGAGACGACTGGGGGCGTTTTTATCGAGATAGGTCCTTTTCCGTGTTCTTTGTTTCCAAGTTCGAATGTTGCCATCTCAGTTTCTCCTTTGTTTTATGAGACAGACCAAGACCAATCGCTGTGAATAGTTTTCTGAGCTTGCCGATGCACACCGCTAGAATTCCTCCCGTGGATGCGGCTCCGGCGAACATGACTGCTGCGTTTTCTATGCATGCTGGGCAAATCATGTTCTTCTTAGAACCCGACGCAAACCCTGGAGCTCGGCAATCATTTGAAGTACTACTGCTGTTCGAGTTGCTTTCAAGTTCAGACTCCTTTCAGCTAGAAACACCACAACTCCACGCCCTCGCCATTGGGCACTAGCAGCCCCGCCTTCCCAAGTCGTCGGAGCGTCCATCGACGAATGTTGCGGCGGTTGCCATGCATACTGGACACATATGTCACTCCTGTGCGGTTTCGACCGCGGCGGGCGCATCTTTCCGTGAACACTTGCTGCTAAAAATCAAACTTGGCTCGGCCCCCAAAAGCCTTGTGCGGACCTCTTGCCAGCTTGCAACGCGTTCATATCTCGCGTCGGTAGTGTTGTGCGGGGCGGAAAAAAGGATTCCATTTCCGCGAAACTTCGTGAAATGTCTCGCTTCGTCATCGATAAGGTAATCTGCATCGATAATTCGCTTGTCGCCGCAAAAAACGATGTTTTTGTCGGAAATAAACGGAAAGTGCGTTCGTAACCAGCGATACTTTGCGGCGAATAACTCTGGAATTTCCATAGCTGAGGAGACAATGAAGACTTCGTGGGTACGCGCAAGTTCCCGGACAACCTCTTGCGCATCGCTGATGACGTCCAGACCTTCAAAAAAAGAGTGGTCGCGCAGCATCTGCCGTACGAGTTCATATCGCTCCCTGGGTGCGAAGTCCTCCAAGTGTTTGCCCATAAGGTCTTCCCGGGTCACATCTCCCGCGAACTGAACGTTGTAACGGTGTATGTGTTCCTTGAGGCTATCGGCGATGGTTTCGTCCCTATCGATGGCGATTCGCAGGCGTGTCTCTTCACTTGGGACTCGCGCCTGCCTTTCTTTGATGAGTTTCAAAACGAGGCAAGTCCCGGCGAAAACGATCGAGGCAGCATTGGCGACGGTGAGCGCGATCGCTCTGATCGCCAAGCCGTAGCAGAACCAGAGACTTACGCCGGCAACGTACAGCGATAACATGGAATACGACAAATCTTTGCCCCCGGTCGTCCATGTCTTCCTGATTTGCGGCGCGAAAGCGATGGTGCTCGTCACCCCAGCGACGATCCCCAGAAGCGTTACGGTTATGTGGTCATGCATATGGCCGGCGACTTCGTCGCCCTTCTTTCCAAAGCGTTCAAGGCGATTGTGGTCTCGGCCTACGATTTCGTCCAATGATCTTTTGGCCCTCATTTGATAACCTCTGGTTATGGATCTCACCACGGAACAATTTCGCTCGGTCGTGGTATTAGCAGAACACTTGCACTTTGGACGGGCTGCGGCTGCCCTTTACGTTTCTCAGCCAGCGCTGACGAAGCAAATTCGCAAAATCGAAAGCACACTCGGCGGTCCGCTCTTTATGAGAAAGCCGCGCCAGTTGACGCTCACCCGGGCTGGTGAGGTATTGGTCGAACACGCGCGATCAGTAATTCGCGACACGCAGCTTGCAATCGATGTGTCTCGAAGCGCCATGCTCGGAGAAGCCGGACTTTTGCGTATCGGTTTTGGTCTCTCATCGCTCGCGATCGGCCTGCCTGAAATCCTTCAGCGCTTTCGCCGTCGCTTTCCCCACGTTCATATTTCAATGCGCGAGCTGTCCACACCTCCTCAGTTGGAAGAGCTAAAGAACCGCACACTGGATATTGGGTTCGTGCGGCTGCCTGTGTCGCTGCTTGAAATCTCCAGCATTCCTCTGTTCACGGATCGACTCATGATTGCCGTTCAGCGACGTAAGGGTCAGCGTGTACGAGGAAGGTTGCAGTCTTTTGCCCGTGAACCCTTTATATTGGTGACCCGGTCTGCTTCCGCCAGTCTCCACGATCACATCATTCGAACTTGCCATGCCGCTGGATTCTTCCCGCGCGTGGTGCAGGAAATTGCGGAACTGTTTACGGCGCTCAGGTTTGTTCAGGCTGGTGTGGGAGTCGCCCTGGTCCCGCGGTCGTCCGACATCATGAAAGTTCCCGGAGTCAGATATCTTGAAACAGGAATTTCGGCGGGGCAGTGGAAGGTTGGAGTAGCGTTTCACAACGCTTCCGCATCGGATCCGGTAATTCGCAACTTCGTGTCTGTCGTACGACAGCAGTTCCAGGCGGACACAAAGATGTAAGCGTGGATTGAAAGGGCAAGGCCTGAGAATTGGCCGCACATGTCCCTTGGCCGCGGGGCCTCCTTGGCACAGGACTCCGCATGCTCATCCGGGATGAGTATTCGATCGAGGACCGACTCTGTCCATGACCTGTGAGGTCATGGGCGAAGCCAGTTGGTGCGCGTCGCTTCGTCAGCAGCTGAATCTCCGCAAAATGCACAGGGTTTGTCCACTGCCATCCCCGGGCACCCGGTGGTTTATTGGCTGGCACCAAGCGGTTTACTGGGAACTCGTACCAAGCGTGATTCCGTGGTCCAGGCGAACAGCATCGGCGGGCCAGTACGGAAGATTTGCGTCAGCCAACTTGCCAGTGTCGTAGCGATCGTGATGGCGGAGCCAGGACATCGAGAAGCCCAGGCTATCTTCATCGCGGCCTTTCGGGACATAGTCGAGATAGTTGTACGCGTTCATCGTGTTCTCGGTGCCCCGCGCGTAGGCGGAATAAGTGTGATAAATGTTGCCGTCCTTGTCTTTGTAGAAGACGCTCATTCCGGGCCATTCCTCATGGGGCAATTCCGTGAGCTCAAAGTTGTATTCGACCTTGCCCTTGGCCAATTGCTCCGGAGTGAAAACGTGGTAGTCGTAGTTGAAATCAGTTCCGTACGACGAGACCCAATTGAACTTCCAACCCATTCGCTTCTTGAAAGCTTCGATCTTGGAAATGGGCGCGCGAGAGATGGCGGCGAAGGAAACGTCGCGCTGTGCCAGGTGAACGAGCGCCGGGTCCGTATGATCCATGTTAAAGGAGCAGCTGGGGCAGGCTTCCAGCCATTCCGGACCGAACATGAGGTGATAAATGATCAGCTGGCTTTTGCCGCCAAAGAGATCAGCGAGCGTTTTCTTGCCGCTGGGGAAATCGAAAACGTAGTTCTTTTCGACTTTGACCCACGGCAACTGACGACGCTCAGCCGCGACAGCATCCCGCTCGCGACTGAGCTGCTTTTCGCGGGCCAGGAGTTTCTTGCGGGCTACGAGCCACTCCTCTCGCGAAACGATTTTCGGACTATCAACCGTTCTGATGGACGCCTTCATTGCTGCTTTCATTTTCATTGCTCCTTTCGATTGAATTTGAGCTGGAAACCTCTTGTGCGTTGTTTTTCTTGCGAGTCAGTTTCACGGCCCGTGCCGTCAGCCCGCCAGCGGATGTTGCGCTGGCGACTAGCAGTCCCATGCTTTCTACGCAGAGTGGGCACACGGTTCTTACCTCCGGGTGGCGAAGCTTCTTGACCACTAAGCCGGCTCTGTTGGAATGACGGGCCGGGTGGCGCGATTTCTACATCACTCGCTGCAATTTTGCTCTTTGGTGTCATCGCTTATCGCCCTTTCTACGCGCTCTCATCTGCATAACCGGCGTGGTAGTTGAAACCACGTGCCCCCATGCGGACATTGTCGCCGTCCGTATTCCCCAGCTTCGCAAAGATGATCGTCGAACCGAGCGTAAACGCTCCGAGCGCGATGAAAGACTGCTGAATTCCATGAATGATCACACCGCGACCTAGTCGAAGGCCCGCAGCTATAAACACTTCTGTCGCAAGCCCGGCGCATGTAATTCCAAAGCTGATGGACATTTGCTGCATCATACTGAAGATAGAACTTGCCATGCTGGTTTCACCTTCAGCGATATCGGCATAGGCGAGGGTGTTCATGCTCGTAAATTGCAATGACGTGAATGCTCCATAGAAGAAAGTCATCAGAGCGATTGCCCAAGCGGCAGTCTGGAGTCCGACCGTTGCGAAGAGTAGCAAGATGATCCCGATGACGAGCGTGTTCGAAATCAGTACGGCTCGGTATCCGCAATGGGCGAGGATCCTAGGTGTCGCGAACTTCAGAGCCACGGCTGCGATGGCCTGCGGCACCATCAACAACCCAGATTCAACCGGCGTAAACCCTAATCCAACCTGACAGAGCAAGAGCAGAAGAAAGGACACTCCTGCGATGCCCAGCCGTGTGAGATAGCCGCCGGCTACAGCAATGCCGAAAGTCCGTATGCGCAGCAGGTCCAGCCGCAGCAGAGGGAATTTGATACGTCTGGCATGAAGCCAATAGCTCGACAGGAACACAAGGCACATACCAAGGAGCATTGCGGCCCTGCCCACGCTCATCGTGTGCTCGCCGAATACCTCGAGCACGTAGGAAAGAAGCGCCACGCCGGAACCGAATGTGACCAGCCCCACGATATCGACAGGAGGTGTTCGCTTCTCGCGGAAGTCAGGCAGATGGAGATAAACCATAACCAAACCCAACAGTCCGAAGGGGATATTTACAAAGAAAATCACTCGCCAGTGAAGATAGCCGACGATGAAACCGCCAGCGATTGGTCCGAGAAGTGGGCCTATTAGGCCCGCAATCTGCACAAAGCTAATGGCATGAATGAGCTCGGACTTGGCGAACGTTCGCAACAATGTGAAGCGCCCTACAGGCACCATCATTGCTCCGCCACAACCCTGCAAGACTCGGCACGCGACAAGTACACCTATGTCGCTAGACAGGCCGCATAGGAATGACCCGATCGTAAAAAGCCCAATCGATGACGCGAACACGCGACGTGTCCCGAAGCGATCGGCCATCCAGCCGCTTATGGGAATAAAGACTGCGAGGCTGAGTGTGTAGCTGGCCAACACCAATTTCATCTTCAGTGGAGGCACCTTGAGGGCAGCCGCAACGGTCGGTACGGCTGTGGTCAGAATAGTTGTGTCAAGAGACTCCATAAAAAAAGCGGTGCCCACGAGCCACAGAAGCAAGACCTTGTTCCGATTGGTCACAGCCGAGAACGACATGGGCTCTTGCCTTTGACCTCTTGCGCCACTATGGTCGGGCCCAGCTGATTCGTCCAATGAATTGATATTAAGTCTGTGATAACCTTGAGCTATGGACTTGGAACTCTCAGAACTTCGCGCGTTTGTGGTCCTGGCCGGCGAACTCCACTTTCGCAAGGCGTCTGAGCGCTTGTTCCTATCCCAACCCGCACTTACTAAGAAGATTCAAAGACTGGAGGAGAAGCTAAATGGAGCCCTGTTTGTTCGTTCGCGTCGGAAAGTGGCCCTAACGGATGCGGGCAGGAGTTTGCTTCCGAAAGCCGCAAAACTGTTGCAGGACGCAGAGGACGCTTTACGGGAAACCCAGGCGGCCATCGAAGGCCGGGCGGGAACGCTGCGGATCGGCTTTGGGATTGCGTCAGTATCTGACCTCCTTCCGCGGACCATTCTGCGGTTCCGCAAGCTTTATCCCAATGTGGAGCTTCAAACGCGGGAAATGTCTTCTCCTTCACAAGTCTCATCTCTCATCGAGAGTAGGCTGGATGCGGGAATTCTGCGGATGCCGGTCTCAAATCCAAGACTGGCGAGTGTTCCGTTATTTTCCGAGTACCTGGTTTTGGCGACCTCAGCGGATGTACCACTTCGGCCCAGACAAGGCATCAGCAGATTCCGTAATAGCGGTTTTGTCTTCGTGTCGCGCGCGGTCTCTGAAACGTTTCACGATCGCGTGTTAAGCCTTTGTCTTCAGGCAGGATTCAGTCCACGGGTGGTCCAGGAAGCAAATGAACTCTTGACCATCCTTCACCTCGTTCGAGCTGGTGTGGGCGTTTCTTTGGTCCCGAGGTCGGCACTGCGGCTCAAGGTGCCCGGAGTGCGGTTTCATGAACTGAGCTGGAAGGAGCCGTTGTGGCGCATCGGCATTGCATGGAATCGCAACTCGGAGAGACTCCACCTGATCTCTCGTTTGGTCGAAGTTGTGCAGGCCGTCGTCGGCAACCGAGAGGTCTAGCAATGGCGCCCAAAGGCTCATCAGATTCCAACAGGCAGTGGGCAGCTGCACGCCGACATCGGTAAATCCCGAGTGACTATAGCGATAATCAAGATCTCGGAATAGAGGTTGCGGCTCTTACGGGGGACCCACTCCAAATGTTTCGGCTCTACGGCCAACCCGCGTGCGGTGCAGGCGCCTCAAAAGTTAGCACCCATCCGGTTCGCGCTCGCGCCACTTCCGCGGCTTTATCCATGCCGCGCCACTCAGTGGCGACAATGAATAACGTCTTGAGTTTCACCGTCATCTTCAGGGGTGGCCCCCCCCGAGGAATGTCTTTGAACCCTAATTTAGTTTTCTAAGCGCCAACTACCGGCTCCGATCCAGAGCGGTGCAATCAACCTTAAGTTTTCCTTGTAGTTCCGGGCGACCTTGTACTCCTTTCCCCCTTTCACTCGCAGGCTATGTTTCCCGGTTGATTGCGGCCGAATCTCTTCGACAAGAGAAATATTTACCAGCACAGACCTGTGAATTTGAATGAAACCGTGCGGACTCAGTTTTTTCGCCACCTTGGAGATCGACTCGCGAAGACGATAGCAGCCGGACTCTCTTCGCAGCAGAACATAGTTCCCCTGCGCTTCGACGGCGACGAGATCTGACGTGTCAACAAAGACTATCTTGCCTTTTAGCTTGACAGCCAGCTTCGATGACTTCGCTGACACAGTTGCGGGCTCGGTTCCAATTTCGGTCGGGCCCGGTGAATTGAAGTCACTCGTCTGTTGCAGCAAAGCCTGCTCCTTGGTGGCTGCAAGATTTACAATCCCGCTCGCCGTGTGTGCAACGAACTCAATCCCTGGCTTCCGGTGGAAGAATATAGCGCTTGACGGACTCACGATAGTTCATCTACGGTTAAACTATGGATGAAGAAGCCCAGAAGCTGGCAGACGTCAGCGCGCATCTGGCCGATCCAGCACGTGCGGCGATGATCCTGAGGTTGATGGACGGCAGTTCCCGGGCCACGGGCGAGTTGATGCTAGCAGCGAACGTTTCTCCCTCGTCGGCCAGCACTCACTTGGCTAAGTTGGTGCACGCGCGCCTCCTCAAAGTAACAAAAGAGGGAAGACACAAATACTATCGCATTGCAACTGCAGCGGTGGCGCGTGCAGTCGAAGCGCTCGAAACCATCGCGTCGCCAAGGGCAGCATTCCGCGTTGCCGTTCGCTCTCGATGGAATCCGTTCGCCTTTGCCAGGACATGCTTCGACCATCTGGCGGGCAAAATAGGGGTGCAGCTGGCCGTAGCGTTGCAAAAAGAGGGGCTGCTCCGCGTCGTGGGTAAGAATTACGAAGTGACCGAAAAGGGATCCTACTGGATGAAAGACCTCGGCATTCAGTGGCGAGACCTGCGGGAAGGCCGGCGTATGTTCGCTCCTCAGTGCCTCGATTTCACGGAGCGCCAGTCTCATGTCGCCGGCGCGCTAGGAGCTGCACTGTTACAACGCATGATTGAACTGGATTGGATTCGAAAGACGAGGGTGCCGCGAGCGGTGCGCGTGACGGCAACAGGAAGGACAGAACTTAATAGAAGACTGCGATTGTTCTTTACTGAGGGTCAGGACGTATTGTACAAGTCGAATTGAGGCCTGAGCTTTTCGGCCGGTCTTGACCTCCCCACGGCAATACGAAAAAGTGAGCGCGGGCATCAAACGATGGTGCAGGCATCATAAGTAATGACCCTGGGTCATTTGTCACAAAGGAATCCGATTTGATGACTCAGTGGAATGCGCATGCATGTCCGTTTTTGATCTGATTCACCTCCAGATTTTTGTAGACCAAATTGCGCTGTCGCATAGGTCGGAGCTGAAAACCCGGGCATTACCATACAAAACGAACCCGTTATCTCCAACAACTGCTTGCATCGGAATGCGCTACCACGCAGATCTAAGGCACTCTTTGGATGTCCTGCACCCAATTGGTCTCCCAGGTCTTGCCGCGGTCGGGCGAGTACGCCTGCTCCCAGTGACCGGACGTGGAGGTGATGTCGGACCAGATGAAGCGCGCCAGCACTTGTTTTCCGTTGAGCGTGTCGTCACCGTAGAAAGTGCCGAGACCGTTCTTGAAACCTCCTCTCATTGGCGGGTCCAGCGGACCTAGAGGCGTGCGACTATCGAGCCACCAAATGGACCATTGTTGAGACTTGGGGTCGTAGGAGCGCAGAGCGACCCCGCGATAGGGAGCGCCGGGTACATTGAGCACGGTGTCGTCAACATTGCTGTAGCCTCCCATCAGCTGCTGGGTAGACAACGTGCCTTCGAATTCAATCCAATCGTGATTGTTGGCGAGGCGCACCTTTAGCTTTCGATGATGAACTCGCCAATGGCCTACCAAGAAATCGAAGTCATGCAGGCCAGGAGCTGCACTATCCATTTGACTCATTCCGTGTGCCGGGTCTCGACTAGACAGACCGGATGGCAATCCGAGCATGACCATACTTAAAGTCAGAAGCGCGATAATGGCCCGCTGTACAGGAATCATCTTCACGCCAATCCCCCCTTTCGCTCGTCGAATCTGAGGCGTTGGGCAACTTACACCGTATGAAATATGTGGTCTGCCTTTGACGCGAATGCTCCGCATTCGCAGACTCAATCTAGCTCTCGACGAAGGTCCGATAGTTTATCTAAGATCGAACTATGGATGACGAAACCAAACGATAGGCCGAGGTCAGCGCCCACCTCGCCGATCCCGAACGTGCCGCGATGGTTATGAAATTCATGGACCGCAGTACGCGGGCAACGGGGGAGCTAATGATCGGGGGGAACGTTTCTTCCGAGCGTTCTGCGAGAATTCCGTCATCTCCTCGAGGCAAGTTAGGAACGCGCAGTTCGCGACCACCGCGAGTCTACTTTTTGCCGAAGTCTGACGAGTAATCAACTGTTTGCGAAAGCGAGAAGGTCGGCATTCAAACGCTCGGCGTGTGTGAACGTCAATCCGTGCGCTGCACCCTCGTAAACCCTCAGCTGACAGCCGGTTATTAGCGGCGCTGTCTTGCGTGCTGTCTTTTCGATTGGCGTCGAACTGTCTATTTCACCATGTACGAGCAGGGTCGGAACGGAGATCTTTCGCAACTCAGGGCGAAAGTCGGTTTCCGTGAACATTTTGTGAAGCTCGAGCATGACCTTCAACGAACATCCGTCCACCATCATACGCACCCACCAGTCCATAACTTCCTGAGAGACGTTGTTCTTGGGCGCACCAAAGAAGGCCGGCGCCGCAGCAGCAATGGGATGCGGACGCTCCTTGCTCAGGATGTTCCTAACATTCTCGAGCACGGCCAGGTCGGTCCCGTCCGGGTTATCGTCCGTCTTTAAGGCGAACGGCGTAATTGTCCCCACCAGTACAATCCGAGCGACCCGCGCGGAGCCGTGGCGCGACAGGTAGCGAACGACTTCGCCGCAACCCATGGACTGCCCGACGAGGGTGACTTCGCGCAGATCGAGCTGTTCGAGCACTGTTTGCAGATCGTCGGCAAGCGTGTCGAAGTCGTAGCCTTGATTCGGTTCGTCGGATCGGCCGTGGCCGCGTCGGTCATAGGCAACGCAACGCACGCCGCGGGAACTCAGGGCGGCAACTTGGTACTCCCACCAGGCTGAATTCAAACTCCATGGAGCGAGAAACACCAGGGCGCGCCCTGTGCCCCAGTCTCGAAAGAAAAGGTGCGTACCGTCACCCGTCTCGATGAATTGCCGAACGTGAGGCCGATCCTTCGAGCTGGCAAGTGCGGTGCCCGCACCTAGCCTATCCTCGTTACTAACCGCAAGTAGTCCGCCGCCCGTCGCAAGTGCTGCCATGGACTTCAATAAACCGCGTCTGAGCATCGCTTAGCCCTCCGCAGCCAGTATTCCGTGAACCGAAAGCGTAGTCTATGACCTCTGAGGTCAAGCGCTGCGTACCGTATTCTCTATTTTCGAAGCAATACCGAATCGCGCGCCTTGCATCACATCGCGCTCAGCACAGCGCGGGTGGATTCATCGGCGGGGAAAAAGGTTTCAATCCGCAATTCTTGCAGCTCAATGTCCTGGGCGGTCCCAAACGTTGTAAGCATCGAGAACAAGCGAAGCGTCGAACGTTCCCATCTATAGTCGAGCGTCAGGAACGGCGGAGCAACACCATCAAAGTCAAGCAAGCGCCAGCGAGCCGGCACCCCGGGATAGCGGAGTAACTCATCCAGGAAAGCCTTCATTTTCTCATCACCAGCGTTGGCCGCAGCTTCGCGATGCACGCGTCGTATCAGGCGCGCGGCCACATTCTCCCAATTTACAATGAATGGACGCAGGCCCTGTGGATCGAAGACCAGTCGAACTGGATTACCGAGTACGGAACCCGCACTGCCCAAAAAAAGGCTATGAAACCGCTTTATGCCGGCATTAATCCTCAGAGCGTTCCAGTATCGGTCGAGCACCATTGCAGGATACGGTTCCTGGTGGCTCAGAACGAGGTCCATCGCGCGACTCGCCGCTTCCATTTCCGATGTATCCAGCTGTGTTTGCCCGTATATGGGTGCGTAGCCGCCGGCCAGGAAGAGCACGTTGCGTTCACGCAGCGGCACTTGTAACGCCTCAGCAAGACGGAGCACCATCTCCCGGCTCGGTTGCGCCCGGCCCGTCTCGAGACAACTCAGATGACGTGTCGAGATCTCTGCATCCAGAGCCAAATTCAATTGACTGAGACGACGGATAAGTCGCCAGCGACGCAATAAAACGCCGAAGTTCGTTCTCGGCAGCTTCACGGATTGGGAAAGAGACGAGCGAGCGGCGCTCGCATTAGGAGAGCGAGGATTCATGGATTTCCAAGCGTACCTGACGGCGAAACGGCTGGCGCCTTAGTCATGCGTTTCTTGCCGCCCGCCCTATGTCTTTGCAAGCATCATTCTCGGCTTTTCCGGGCCGCGGATTGCGACACGCCGCGCCTGAGCAAAGAGTAGTCTTTTCGCTCACGACGTCTGGAGCTACTTCATCCGCCCTTTAAATGTGGCGTAGATCGCCATGGCATGCCCGTGTCCCAAACCGAAATCACGTTTTAGCCAGGCAACTATGTCACTGGCCCTGATCCCAGCCTTCAGAGACCCGTCGGGCTGCAAAAGGCCTTCCTTCCTGGCAAGCCTCTTGAACTCATCCGGCGTCTTCCCAGTCTTTGCCCGGATATTGTCGATATACGCTTGAAATGACATGGCCGCCCCCGCTATTCGCTCTTGAACAGGATTTGCTCGACGCGCCGGTTTCGAAGCACGAGCGACGCCCAAACGATAAAGCCAACCAACACTGGGAACACTATATTGAACACGGCAGTACCAGCCCGAACGTTACTAGCGACTGCCCCGCCGAGGTACGCAGTCAGTAGAATTGCCCCCAACCCGGCGGTGCGGGGAATAACGTAGAGAATGGTGCAAATAAGCAGGACTGCGCCGATTCCAACGAGAGCTGACTCGCGGTAGCCGAGCTCGACTGTTGCCTTAACAAACAAACGGCGGTTTGAATAGCTTCAGGCCTCCGTCCATTGCCAAGAACAGGACAGCTTAGGGTGCTTAGCACCCGTCCTCCCCACAGGCGAGTTTTTGAAACGCCAGTCGTCTCAGATTGCATGATGTGTGTCTCCAGGCTGTTGAAATCGTTTGCACCTGCTAACCTCCTCAAAGCAGCCTCCTCCTGCTCGATTCCGTTTACTTTGACCAACGATTAAGAGAATCAGAAGTATTAGATATCCGACTGCAGATCCAAGCACGCCTATCCACGACATTGTCCTCGGCCAATTTCCTCCCCTCTTGCTTTGTTGGCTCCGCCTGCACCTGCTAACCTCATCGCAGCCTCTCCCTGTTCGACTTCGGTTGTAGACGAAGCGGTTCAGCCCCTGCCCTTCCGACCCAGCAGGCTAGGATTTCCGCCATTACGCTGGAACTGCGTTCATGCACTTCTGCAAAGAGCGATGAGTCGCTCTCGTGGAGAAGCCCCGCAACCAGGCCAAAGATTACTTCCGCACTTGATTCTGGGCTATACGCCCAACGCTTCTATTATCAGCCGCGCCACCGCTTTTGCCGAATACTGCTGCTGGCCCGTGATCAGATTGCCGTCGCGTACCGCATGCGCTTTGAACCGACCGCACACGATGAAGTTCGTATCCGGCAATTTCTTGGCCTCCTCTTCGATCCAGAACGGCTGCATGCGCTTGCCGATGAATTCGTCGGCGTACTTTTCTTCGGAATTTGCAAAACCGGTCCAAGTCTTACCCTTCACAAGAAGCGTGCCATTCACCTTGGCCTTCAACAGAAGGCACGTGCCGTGGCAAAGAACGGCAGTAATCTTTCCTGCTTCGTAAAATTCCGCGGCAAGTTTGTGCACGCGGTCGTTATCATAAAAGGTGTACATCGGGCCCTCGCCGCCGACGAACAGAATCGCGTCGTAGTCGCTCACTTTAACCTGACTGATCGGCTTGGACCTATCAACTAGCGCCGAATGCTGAGGTGAGCAGATGAATCCGAGCGAAACGAGATCGTCGGCCATTAATTTGCCATCGTCGCGCGGATCACTCATCTTATCGCCCTGCAGTTTGCCTCCATCGGGGCTGCAGATGTCCACTTTGTAGCCGTGCTCGACGAACTCGTAGTATGGATGAGTCATTTCGGCCCACCAGAAACCGATGGGCCAGCCAGTTTGCTTGGAGACAGAAGGATTCGAAGCGACGATTGCTACTCGCTTAGGCTTGTCTGGATTGGAAATATCTATGGCTCCGCTCATTGTTTGCTCTCCGTCTATCAGCTTAGAGATTGAGTCATCGTTGGTACCATCACCAGTCTCGATGAATTGCTGAGCGCGAGGCCGATGTTTCGAGCCGACAAGGAAGCTGTCCGTACCTAGCCTATCCTTGTTAATTACTGCAAGTAGCCCGCCACCCGAGCGGGTGCTGCCATCGAGTTCAATAAACCACGACTGAGCATCCCTTAGCCCTCGACAGCCAGTATTCTCCGAACCGAAAACGCCGTCCATGACCTCTGAGGTCAAGTGCCGTCAGGCCGAATTCTCGAGTTTCAGAGTGCTCACGATTTGCGAACCTCGTCAATCGCTGGGCAAGCCACATTCGCAGACTCAATCTAGCTCTTGAGGAAGGTCTGATAGTTTATCTAAGGTCGAACTATGGATGACGAAGCTAACGGTTGGCCGAGGCAAGCTCCCACTTCGCCGATCCCGTTCGTGCCGCGATTCTTTACACCGGGGATGGGTTCCTTTTGGGCCCAGCGTTCAAGAACCTTGATCGTATGCGGCCCCCGATTGATCAAGTTTCCAAGAAACACGAGCCGCCGAGGCAATACCTCGTCTACGATCACACGACCGAAAGCATTAAGGAGCGCGTCCAGCAGGTCGGCGCAACCGTGGACGTCGCCAACGGCGAAAATAACTTCTCGGTTTGCATCGATGTCGGCAGAACGCCCTTTCGATATGTCAACTCGGACGGTTTCTTGCATTACTGAGAAATTCTTTATCATGAATCAGCAGACTCCCGTTGCTGATGACTAGGGCTTGAGCTTTCGCTCGTTTCTGGCCGCGTCATTAGGCCATAGAGGAAGAATTTTCCGGATGATCGCACCCAGCCCTTCCATCCAGATTCGTTGAGCCGGTGTTGCAACGCAGAAGGCTCATAAAACATCTTTACAATTTCAAATTCGCGCCCGTCGTTAAGCTTCCGTCGAACGACACCTGAGTTGTTAATTTGAGCGTGGTCTACTGCCGTGGATGTCGGCTCAAAAAGGCTATCGATAAAAAATGCTAGGCCTCCCGGTTTAAGAGCGCAGAATACCGTATACCAGAATTCCTCGAATCGAGTCGGCGGCACATGCGATAGCCAAAACGAAAAAAACACGACATCCGCGATGATCGTTGGCTTCCAGGAAAAAACATCTGCAACGTAGTATTCAACCTTGTGCGATTGAAAGCGCCGTTCATTGATGGACAGCATTTCCGGCGCTGCGTCGACGGCTAAGATTCGCTTGCATGATTTTGCGAGTACCTCTGTCCAAAAGCCTGTACCGCACGCCAGTTCGAGAACCTCTTTTCCTGCAACGATGGGTGAGAGCGTGGATTCGATTGCAGCAATTTCGTTAAACCACTCGGCACGATGCTTCGGCCCCCGATCGTAGCGTCCTTGCCTGAGGAACCACTGGTCGTATTCCGGCGCGCGTGCGCGGTAGTAGCCTAGTTGCTGTCTGATCAGATGGTCATCTCCGGTCCTTTCCCCTCGCCGCTTCCAGCAAGCCGAACCGAATCCGACTTGTCGTCGGCACAGTTCAAAGCGAACCAGAACGCGTCGTAGTTTTTAAAGCGTTTTACCTGAGAAGGGAGCCTAATTCGTCGGTTGAACAATATCGGAACCTCGCGTTCTGCTAATCCGCCATGAGATCGCAAAGGGCTGCGAAGAACCGACAAATCGTGCTCATGCGGATGCGTTCCAAGAACTGTTTCGTGATTCGCACAAACAATGATGTCACCAGTGCGGTCCTCGGGTAATTCGAATTGCCGGCAGGCGATATCGTGCTCCAACACTAAGTCCAAGCCGGGTAAAGAACTGAGACGAGGCACAATTTCCGCTGTAAGCGAGCGGTCCTCCAGATATATGCAGGCAAACGACCCAAGCGATCCGTGATGAGCGACATAGGGATCCGTAATCGGGAGAATGACGCGAGTATTCCCCGTACCCAGCCAGGCATCCAGCAACTGTTGGAGGAAAATGATGCGGGGCCGTCCGTCAGGATCGGTCTTAGCACTCATGCCATGATCTGCTGTTATTACCAGTGTTGCGCCGGATCGATCTAGATGTGCAAGTTGTTCGTCGATTGCTGCGTAGAATTGATTGGCCTCCGATGAACCCGGCGGAAACAGATGCTGAACGTAGTCGCTGGTGGAGAGGTACATCAGGTCTGGTGCTGTGGAAGCCATCAGCTCAGCACCGCGTCTCAACACATGTTCACTAAGAATCGAGCTATAGACAGGCTGTCCTTCGTTTTCAGCCGATACACACAGCCCGTCGAGTCCTGCGCTGAGCAACCGTCTCAACTTCTCCTTCGCTGTGATGATGACGACCTTCGCGCCGGCGCGGGCGAAGGCGGCCGGAATGGTTTCGGCGCGGAGAAAGCAAGGATCATTCATCATGACGGCACGGTTTGTCTCGCGATCAAGAAAGAAATTCCCCGCAATTCCATGTCGCGATGGAGGCACTCCCGTCACAATGGACAAGTTGTTGGGATTCGTGAAACTTGGGATTGCCGATTCTGCTGCGCGAACAAATCCGTTTTTTAGTAAGGAGCGTAGAAATGGTGCAACACCCGCGGCAGCCGCATGAAATAAATATTCGAATGACGACCCGTCGAGACAGGTAACTACTACCGGGCGTCTGGGCCACTGGTACTCGCGGCCATTCACTGCGATTGGGCATTGCCGAGACACTAAAAGCTCCAAGGTACACCTCTCGGGCCCGTGGTTTTACACCACTGACCTCACCTCAGGCTTTTTGTGCCGTTAGTTGTCTCGCGGGTCGGAGGAAGCAGTTCGCGATTGGTGTCGCTCGGTCGCTCACCCCACCGCAACATTCTGCGGGTGGAAGGAACCCTAGACACGATCCAAAACAGTGTATGTCACACCCAACCTGGAGTCAAACCCATCCGTCAAGCGCAGCCTGAAATCGTACGCGCGGAGTGCCGCGTTCGTCAGTCACCTCCATCATTCCCTTCTGGTAGTGCACAGAAGTCCCCTTCGGAGAAGCCCTCTGCTTGCACGTTGAAGGTGCGATTGAACCGTGCACGAAAATTCTCCCAGGCGATAGCCGTCGTTAGTTCTACCAGTTCGCGTTCAGAGAACCGGCAACGCAACTCTTCATACAATTGGTCTCCGACGTTTGCTGGAGTCCGGGTAAGCTGAACAGCCAGCCGCAAGGCCAGTTTTTCATCTTCTGTGAAGTGTGAACTGTCCGCGAACACTGCCAAATCGTGCATCTGTTCTTCTGTTATTCCAACTCTTCTGCCCACGGCAGAATGAAGGTCAATTCAAAATGGACATCCCACCATCGCGGCGACCTTGACTTGTGTTAACTCTTTCAACTTGGTGGGGACCCTGCCCGCGTCTGCCACGTGCGCACTCATTTCCTCCCAGATTCGGAGAAGCTCAAAATCACAAGCGCGAATGCGAGCGGAAAGAGGGACGCGACCTAATCGCCGTTTAATCCGCTTGAAGATCCACCGGGTTCGAAACCCGGCGTCGTTGTCCTGAATTCCGGATATGCGGTTCACTTTCATGCCTCCTTGAGCGGCGGCTTTAACGCGACTTGCTCCACGAGCCGATTCCCTGGGCAGGTTCGCATCATGCGCTCCTGTTTCCAACGGGTCAGTGCCGCCTCTCTCCGTCCCCCTGGGTTGGACTTCTATCGGAGCCGAATCCCTGGATACCAGCCGCTCTTGGCGACGAAGGCTCTCGGATCAGACATCTGCAGAATTTGACGTATTGCATCGCGTTTGTCGTGGGCGCGTTGATAGAAGGATTTGACGATCCGATACCCAATCCAGTATCCAAGGTCGCCCTGCTTGTCCATTGTGCTGTTGTAGAGCCACGTCGAAAGGTCGGTCTTATCTTCATCGGATACGAAAGCGGCTTCTGGTTCTTTTGCCTCCATTCCATTGGGATACGAGTATGCAATACCCCCGGAAACCAGTTCGCCAATAAAATCAGCCGCGCCCTCAATCAGAGACGCCTCAAGCACCGTGGGATGCGCGTCATCAACAAGGGCTGGTACCTGCTGAACGTGGACATATTCATGAGCGATCACATGCACAAAGCGGTCCTCCAGATCGGGGTTGTACCATTTCACGGCACTGAGGGCCTCCAAGCCGATCTGCACACCTGATACGGGGCTTCCCACCCCCACGGGTTTGCCGTGGCCTACAGCGATCGTCACCGGCGGAAATTTCGACTCGGGATACAGATCTCTAAGCTCTCGCAAATCAACCTCAAGGCGCTGCCGCACGCGAGGTAATACCGGCACGCAACGCCTAGCATTCGAATACATTTCGGGATGGCTTGCTATGTTGTGCGCAATGCTAACCCCGGAGATGTTCCGCCGCTTTGCAAATTGCAGAAGTCCCTCTGACCCGGTATCGATGTAGTTGCGTTGAAGTTCGTCGGCAGAGGGATGCCCCATGGCGGCATCATAGACGCGGTAGAAACGATCGACATCCTCAATGGAAATACTTGGTTTTCGCGCAGAGACAGTTTTCTCTGTGTCTGTAATCGCATGTGCGCTGCTCAAGAGCAGAGCTGCAACCATTCCGATAGCTATTGCGACGCGGGTCAGTCTCATAACCCTCCTAAGTTGAACGACGCCCCGCGGCGAACGAAGTAGGCCATAGCTCCCCCCGCAAGGGGCTGTCAAGCGGTAGCCTTCCCGCAGCGTCGACTTCCAGAAGTCAATCCCGACTTCCTGCTGCCCCACCATACCGGCGGGTCATTCTTTGGTTGGCAGGCGATTGCTCCAAAGCGCCCTGAGCACGACGGCGCACTCTTCAAGCTGCTTCTGGGCGCAAGGATCGAAGGCATGAGAATGTTCACTCTCAACATCGATCGTCCCCACAACGCTGTTGCGCGCGACATCCAAGACAGGGACGATAATCTCAGACCTTGTGGTGGCGAGGGCCGTGAGATAGTCGGGGTCATTCGTCACGTCACCCGCGTTGATCGTCTTCTTTTCGCCGATGGCGCGCGAAGTAAGCCCTTTGGTTAAAGGAAAGGTGGGGTATTCTGGCGGGCCAGCCCCGCTCCACGCAATGTTCGAAACAACACCCCGCTGAATATCCACATCATAGAGGCCTGTCCACCGATAGGCCCCTTCCCGGCGGATGGCATCCGCGATAGCCCTGGCCGTCGAGACCCGATCCCGGTCCTGTGCAAGGAGTCTATTGATCTCATCTAGCAGCTTGCCCTTCAGCATTTGTGACCTCTAAAGCCCAGCATAGAATCTCAGGCAAGCTTCTGACCAGGCCGATTTCGGGCCACTGGCAACTTCGAATGGTAACCCGCCGCCGTTCCCGGGTTGCCGACAGTGTGCCCAGGATGTTGGACACGCCGCGTTAGACAAGCGGCCCAAGGTAGTTATCCTTAAATTGCGCCATCCATCCGTCCGCTGCTTGGATGGCCGTCCAGCCGAAGCGCCGCGCTGCATCCACATTCACGCTGCGATCGTCAACGAAGACGATCTCATTGCGGCGGATGATCTCGGTCGCGCGCTGGAAGAATTCCATGGAAGGTTTGCCAGTCCAATATCGGATGAGCAGCAAACCACAACGCGTGATAGTCCACTGGGGTTTGTGATGAGGAGGTCGAGCAAGCGCCTACAAAAATTCGTGGCCAGGCCAACGGTGTGTCCGCGTTCGAGGAGGCGCTCGATGACGCTGATTACATCCCCGTCCACCGGATGCATTCCGAGCCAATCTTGTTCAAAGGACATTTCGTCGATACCAAGGGCGTCCAATGAGGGCTGGAGCCTGGTGTATGTCGCGTGCGCAACTTCGGGACTGAAGCTGTATCGCTTGCCCAATTGTCGGAAGACATTGAGAGCATTGTTGGGCGAGAGTTCGTCCGGTATAAGCACGCCGCCAACGTCAAAGTAGAATGCGGTCATAGCCCGGCTCGGTCGTTTTCTTAGCCGCTTGCAATTTGATTGTAACTGGGTTCACCGCACGCCGGACCATCGCCGCGGGCATGCATCATACATTTCTTCGCCTTGAACGGGAATGGCCTCGCCCCAGTTCTCATCTGTCGACTTATAACCTGCCTTGGGCCGGCAAGACTCACTGCGACACTTTCGCGTCACTGTTGTTACCTTGCCGCATGTTTTATAACGGACCAGTTCTTAGCGCTCAGTTTCCAAACACAGATGCGACCGGAGCAAACAGAGGAGACGGCAATGATCGAGGTTCAAACCAGCCCCAGGCGTCGCACTTCTGCGGTTCTCGCAACTCAGGTTCGGCATTTCCAACCACGTCCACCGCAACGAAGACCGATTGCCATTGGCGGCCATCTCCGAGTCGGTTGCGGGTCTGGGATACGACTCGCGCTCGCTCCGCTCGCAGGCCGGTCTGTTCCTCCAATTCGCGCATTGCACAAGCCAGAACCGTCTCAGCAAGAGCGACCGAGCCGCCGGGGGTCGACCATGTTGATTCCCCGCGCTCTGTTCCGTTGCGAAATCCAAGTAAGTATCTTCCACCACGTTTCACCATAACGCCCACGCCGATCTGCTGTACGTCAAACGAAATCGGGTTATTAATACGAATTTCGCCCATCGTCAGAATATTCGCCCGCAGACCACCTTGGTGGACAAGCCTGCCAAGGATCGGCCGTCCTACCACCCGCTCAAGATAAGCACACGGCTCACAAAGACTGGTTCCTTCGAGAACAACGTTTCCGATGCCAAAACGTTTCCCAACTAGATCGTTCAGCCTGACTCCGTGGCTGACGATGTTTCGGCGGAACGTACCTGTTTCAAGCGGCTCCCCGAGTTGGCGGCATACCTTTTCAATCACTTCAGCTTCGATAAGCGTGAGGTCACGACTTACTTTGTTGTCGCCGGACCAATACCCGGTGCCATTCGCGTATCTGTCACCATCAAGCCCAATGCCCGGGCGTGCATAGACCCGATCCCGCCAAACAACGGGCAGCGCTTCGGACGGCGCGGTGTAGATAGCCTCGACTCTTCCGTTCACGTGGTCATTATAGAGTGTTGCCCGGCAGGATTCCCGAAAAACTCAGAGTGCTTTGTCAGCGATACCGAGACGGACCGTCTTCCCGTGGCCGGGGTCAATCTCCGGACTGGCCCGTGGCCCAGGAACTATGGTTCAGCCCGGGTGCTCGGCTGTTGCACGACCCGTCTCCCCTTCCTCGCCGGCCGTGAGGGCCACTGCATGGACCCAGCTCTAAATACTGCCATTATGGAAATATTGCCAACATGGCAATATTATCCTATTGTCCAGAGCGTGAGCACAGACGCCTCGATCGAGACCGGATTGAGAGAGCGCAAGCGACGCCAGACGCGTGCGGCCTTAAGCCTTGCCGCCATTCGTTTGTGCGTTCAACGTGGCTGGGAAGACGTGACGGTGGACGACATCGCGGCGGATGCGAACGTCTCTCCCCGGACTTTTCGAAACTACTTTTCCACGAAAGCGGAGGCGGTTGCCGCCGGTCATCGGGAGCGCATGCTACGCATTGCCGAAGGGCTGCGCGCGAGGCCTGCCAGCGAGCCGCTGTGGGTAGCGATCACCAATTCCGTGGCGGCGCAGTTTGAGCCGCCAGCGCGGAAAAGTGAAGCGCTGCGGGACGCCAAACGGTGGCTGGAGCGGATTCGCTTCATCCTCACCGAGCCGGCGATTCAGGGCGAAGTTCTTAAGACATCCGCGGCGGCACAAGTTCAGCTGGCTGAGGTCATCGCCGATCGCGTCGGCGCACGGCGCGGTAAAGACCTTTACCCACAAATGGCTTCGGCCGTTGTGGCTGCGGTTGTTGCAACGGTTGTGGACCGCTGGCTGCGTGACGGCCCGTCTGGCTCAATCGTTCCGCTCCTGCGCAAAGCATTCGAACTGGTTTCGACCGGGTTACCGGAGAACAAAGGAAGAACCGGCAAGTAGGGGTTGTCATCCGCGATAGAACGGCTGGTCGGCAAGGCGATGTCAAGGAGAATGTCAGCGATGCGCAAGGGAATCAACTACGACACAGGCTTTGTAAGCGCCGGGTCCACAACGCGCGAACCTTTTGACGTGCGAACTGTTCGCGCGAGTTCGACGACCCGGTTTTCTGTTTTGTCCGCAAAGCAGCTTTGGGTAAACCCGGACTGCGGATTGAAGACACGGCGTTGGGAGGAAGTGCGCCCTGCTCTGGTCGCTATGGTTGAAGCAGCTCGGATCGCCCGAAGAACGCTTGCCTAGCTCGGAAGCCAACACGACGACTTGGGAGTTCCTTTCAAAGTCCGCACATCGGAATGTTCTCTTGTCTCACCATTTGAGTGGTCCTATCGGGTCTTGAGCTGGGCGCCACTTCTTGGGGGGTTACGGTCTCGATTTGGAGGAATGCGGCTAACGAGCGGAGGTCAATTGACGGACATTTTAGCGGCACCGCTCGCATTTTGATCGAGCGCACCAGCTAGTTGGATCAATCCTTTCCGAATTGCAGTCTCATCGAAAGCGGCGAAGCCCAGCAGCAAGCCTTTCGGGTCGCGGCGCTTGAACGTGTATCGATCGAGCGCGAAAACTTCAACACCTAGCGCTGCCGCCGCGCTCTCGGCTTGGCGCGAATTCATCCCATTCTGCAAGAACCCCACAGTGTAGAGACCGGCCCGAACATTGGAAATTTTGAGCAGACCTCTTAGATACCGCTCCCCTCCAGCGATCAGTGCTGCCAGACGCCTCGCGTAAAGGTTGCGCATCCTTCGTAAATGGCGTCCTAAATGTCCCTCTACGATGAAGTCACAAAGCACAGCCTGATCAAGGCTTATATTTCGGAAGTCGGTTCGAAACCGGAAGGCTAAGAAATAGTCCGCTAGAGTGGGAGGTAGGACCACATAGCCCAGGCGTAACGATGGGAACAGTATCTTACTGAATGAGCCGATGAAGATAACATTCGAGTTCTGGTCGAGGCTCTGCATTGCGGGGACCGGCATACCTTCGAAGCGGTAC
>Ga0126381_100001448_pt1 | contig 25516 bp, 19 predicted proteins | sample PanSoiMetPlot_28_FD_96465 | JGI IMG/M metagenome (GOLD analysis project Ga0126381, IMG submission 96465) | Tropical forest soil microbial communities from Panama - MetaG Plot_28 | ecosystem: Environmental > Terrestrial > Soil > Tropical forest > Bulk soil | place: Panama | collected 2016-02-17
CGGGTTGTGCTTACTCAGCACTTTGGTGATCGCCGCCGTCAACGTCGTCTTGCCATGATCGATGTGCCCGATCGTCCCAATGTTCACGTGCGGCTTGCTGCGCTCGAATTTCTCCTTCGCCATTTCGTCCTCTGCTCCTCAGTCAAAGTCCTGCAAAGAATCGGTACTCCTCGAACTACTTCCCGCCGCGGGCCTTCTTTACAATCTCTTCCGCGAGATTCGTGGGAAGCTCCGCGTAATGCGAAAAATGCATGGTGAAATTGCCGCGGCCCTGCGTGCGGCTGCGCAAATCGGTGGCGTAACCGAACATCTCGGCGAGCGGCACTTGCACGCGAATTACGTTGCTGCCCGCACGGCTCTCCGAGCCTTGAATCTGCGAGCGGCGGGAGTTGAGGTCGCCAAACACGGCGGCCATGTATTCTTCCGGAACGACGACTTCCACTTTCATAATGGGCTCGAGCAGCACCGGCTTGGCTCTGCCGCAAGCTTCTTTGAAGCCCATCGAACCGGCGATCTTGAACGCCATTTCCGAGCTGTCTACGTCGTGGTAGCTGCCGTCGATCAGCACGGCGGCGACGTCCACCATCATGAAGCCCGCGAGCGTGCCGCTGTCCATGGCTTCGCGAATGCCCGCTTCGATGGGAGCGATGTACTCCTTGGGAATCGCGCCGCCAAAAATCTTGTCGATGAATAGGAAGCGATGTTCTTTGTCGAATTTCCACTTGCCGCCGGGTCCGGCGACGGACTTGGCGAGCGCGTCGAGTTCGTCGGTGGACATTTCGTGCATGTTTTCGTGGTCGGCGCTCGGCAGCGGATGGACTTCGAGCTTGCAATGGCCGTACTGGCCGCGGCCGCCGGTCTGGCGGATATACTTCCCTTCGGCTTCCGCTTTCTTGCGAATCGTTTCGCGATACGCGACCTGAGGACGGCCCACGTTGGCTTCCACGTTGAATTCGCGCTTCATGCGGTCAACGATGATTTCGAGATGCAGCTCGCCCATGCCGGAAATGAGCGTTTGCCCGGTCTCCGCGTCGGTGTGCACGCGGAAGGTGGGATCTTCTTGCGAAAGGCGCGAGAGCGCCTGGCCCATTTTGTCCTGATCCGCCTTGGTCTTGGGTTCGACGGCGACGGAAATAACCGGAGTGGGAAAATCGATGGCTTCGAGGATGATTTGCTTCTCTTCGTCGCAAAGCGTGTCGCCGGTGGTGACGTTTTTCAAACCGACGCAGGCGCAGATGTCGCCGGCGTATACGACGTCAATTTCTTCGCGCTTGTTGGCGTGCATTTGGAGAAGGCGGCCGATGCGTTCGCGCGTCTGTTTGGTCGAGTTGTAAATATAGCTGCCGGCTTTCAGGACGCCGGAATAGACGCGGATATAGGTCACGTGGCCGACAAACGGGTCGGACATGATTTTGAACGCAAGCGCGGAAAACGGCTGATCGTCGGAAGGACGCCGCAAAATCGAGTCGTCATTCTCGGGATTGATGCCTTCGACGGGGGGAACATCCACGGGCGAAGGGAGATAATCGACGACGGCGTCGAGCAATGGCTGAATGCCCTTGTTCTTGAACGCGGAGCCAGCCAGCACCGGAACGATTTTCATCGCCAGAGTCGATTTGCGGATGGACTTCCGCATCTCTTCGACGGTGAGCGTTTCGCCGTTCAAGTATTTGTCCACCAGCTCGTCGTCGTGCTCGGCGATGTACTCGACCACTTTGCTGCGGTGGTCTTCGTAAAACTTTTTGTCGATGGCGGAGCCCTTCAGCGCCGCCGCTATGTCGGGACGCGAATTGACAAAATTCGCATCCCACAGCTTCTCGACTTCAAAGACTTCGAATTTGGCGCCCAGAGTTTCTTCGAGCCATACAATCACTTTTTGTTCGAGAAAATCGATGCATCCGATGAAGTTGTCTTCTCTGCCGAGGGGAAACTGGAGGGGAACGGGGTGGGCTCCGAGGCGCTGGCGCATGGTGCGGATGGCGTGGTCAAAGTCAGCGCCCATCTTGTCCATCTTATTGACGAACGCGAGACGCGGAACGCGATACTTGTCCGCCTGGCGCCACACGGTTTCCGACTGCGGCTGCACGCCGGCAACGGAATCAAAAATCGCGACGGCTCCGTCAAGAACGCGCAGCGAACGCTCCACTTCCACCGTAAAGTCCACGTGGCCGGGCGTATCAATAATATTGACGCGGTATTTCTTGCCGGAGCGGTCCCAGGAAGCGCTAGTCGCGGCGCTGGTGATGGTGATGCCGCGCTCGCGCTCCTGCTCCATCCAGTCCATGGTGGCCGTGCCCTCGTCCACCGAACCGATCTTGTAGGTCACACCCGTGTAATAAAGGATCCGCTCGGTCGAGGTGGTCTTGCCGGCGTCGATGTGCGCCATGATCCCGATATTCCGGGTGTCTTCGAGTTTGAACGCTCTTCCCATAGTCCCAGTAGCCTTTTTGTCTCCGGGCCGGATTGCAACTGCTTCGCTCACGATCTCACCAATTCCTTATCCTTAAATCTTTCTTACCAGCGGTAATGGGCGAAGGCCTTGTTGGCTTCGGCCATGCGGTGGACGTCTTCCTTCTTCTTGATAGCTCCGCCGCGCGCATTGGCTGCGTCGATCAGTTCATCGGCAAGCTTGTCGACCATCGTCCTGCCCGAGCGCTCCCGCGAATACTGCAGCAGCCAGCGAATCGCCAGCGACTGCCTGCGAAATGGATTCACTTCCACCGGAACCTGATAGTTCGCGCCGCCCACGCGCCGCGTTTTCACTTCCAGGACCGGCTTCACGTTTTCGACGGCCTTCTTGAAAATCTTGAGCGCGTCATCGTTGGTTTTCTTGGCCACCTGATCCATCGCGCCGTAAAACACGCGCTGCGCCGTACTCTTCTTCCCTTCCCACATCATCGAGCAGATGAACTTCTCCACCAGGTCATTGCCGTAGACCGGGTCGGTCGCCTGAACTCTCCGGGAAACTAATCCTTTGCGTGGCATTGCTTCTATCGCTCCTTAAATCTTCCTCAACGGCTCGGACACGCCCGAGATGCTCATCGGATCGTCACTTCGCTTGCGCCGCTTTCGGCCGCTTCGCGCCGTATTTCGAACGCCCTTGCTTGCGGTTCTCGACGCCGGCAGCGTCGAGCGTTCCGCGCACGATGTGATAGCGAACTCCGGGCAAATCCTTCACGCGGCCGCCGCGCACCAGCACGATCGAGTGCTCCTGCAAGTTGTGGCCGATGCCTGGAATATACGTGGTCACCTCAACAGCATTGGTCAAGCGCACGCGAGCCACTTTGCGCAACGCGGAGTTCGGCTTCTTCGGCGTTTGCGTGTACACGCGAATGCACACGCCGCGCTTTTCCGGGCAGCCCATCAATGCGGGCGACTTGGTCTTGCTAATGACCTCTTCACGGCCCATGCGGACCAGTTGCGAAAACGTCGGCACAGTCTTCCCTCTTTTTCGGCCACACCGCGGCCAAACTCTTGCGCGCACAGAACTTGGCAGACTCTCGCCGGGCGCGCAGACAAAACTACGCGAGAGTGTGCGCAGATGCTGAAAGGTCTACTGCGAATCCGGAGGAACAACCAGCAAGAAACTCCGTACGCACCCCAAGAGGCAGAGCTAATCTCTTGGCAACAGTTCGGAGAGGCTTACTCGGCTTTGCGGGGCAGGCGCCCCATTCCGGCCGCTCTTCGGTCCCATTCCGTCTTACATGTTCCGGGACTGAAGATCATCCTTCCAACTAAATGGTTCCAAAACAACCGGAACCACCCCACTCAGGTTAGTAACATCCCTGACAAACAAAAGAGTATAGGGAAGTCGACGTGCTCTGTCAAATGCCATTTGCAAGCAGGCAGTGGAAAAAACCGGCGACACCGAGCCTCGGTTTTCCTCCGTCCGCAATGACTGGTAGAAGATCCTTGTCGCGCCTCCTCGCCCGGCTTAGTGGCCCAGCCCGAAAAAAAATCCCTTGCAAGAGCCTGGTTTTTAAGTACAATGTTTTCTAGGCGTTGTCCCCCGTCCGTGGTCGGTTTGAATGGCAAGTCCTGATCGCGACGCCCCAGCCTGGGTCAGCTGCTTGACTGCCGTAAAGTCTCCTTCCGGCTCTCTGCGTTATTGTGTACCCGCTCTCCTGTTTTTTTCCTTTGCGGTCCTTGGCGCTGCCCCGTCCCAGGCTCAAGACCAAACTCAGAATCAAAATGATCAAAGTGTTGCGGGAGCGGCGCGTCAGGAACGCGCTCGGAAAGAAAGCCAACTAAAGAAATCCAAGCACGTTTACACCGCTGACGACCTGAAGCGCGAAGACATCCTCACGCCGGAGGATCGTGCACAGCTAGAAGCTCACAAGAATCAACTCCCGGTTCCAGCCAACGCCCAACAACCGCAAGACCCCGTGGCAGGTTCTGCCGTCGCGCAAGACCTAAGCGGCTCCGCTGCCAGGCCCAACGTTGATGCCGCGGCAGCTACGACAAATTCCGCAAACGTTCCGCTCGGCGACGTCGCGCGCCGCCTGCGGAGAGAAAAACAATCACAACAGCTTCAGCGCTCCGCGGAATTTCACCTTCCGCTCGCGGACGCTCCCGTGCTTGCTTCGCCCAAGGCGCCGGCCCAGCCCTTGGTTCCCCCTGCACTGACCGTGGCCCCTGCCACGGTGGTTCCGCCTGCTCCGCGAGTGGTCGCACCGTTGCGGCCGTTCGTCAAGCGGTCCCCCTTCGAACGGCCGCGCGTTTTCCCCGCGCCGCCCGTTGTTTCGACACCGCGCAGGATTGTGCCTGCGCCACTTGTGCCACGCGCACTTCCCGAACCGTGGGCGCCTCGCGTTTCGTTGTCACCAGCTGTCTCTCAAAAAATGATGATCATCATTGTCAGGCACGGAGACTCGCTTTGGAAGTTTGCTGCCGCCCGCCTCGGCAATGGGAATCGCTGGCAAGAGCTGCTGGCTCTCAATCCCGGTCTGCGCAACCCCGGTCTCCTCGAAGTAGGTTCCGAAATTGTCGTGCCCGCTGCGGTCGCTCCGCCACGCGCTCCCACCAAGTACGTCGTGCGCCTCGGCGATACGCTGTGGCGCATCGCGCAAGCACAATTGCACAGCGGCTCTGCCTGGTCCTGCATCGCCCATGCGAATCCAGACCTCCGCGACGCCAGCCTGATTCACGAAGGCCAAGTGCTTCTCCTCCCGTCTTCCTGTTTGCCTCAGGACTAAAAGAAGATTCTCGCAGCGTTGCTTTCCGAGAGGAATCCCGTAGATAGGCAGTTTGGGATTCGTCCGTGCTCGGTCATGCCGCACCATCGGGTGTTTACCCTAAGCTCCTGTATTTGGTAGTCGCCTTCAGATTCTTGGAGTCGTTTATGCAGTTCGCTTCATGCAATCACATAAATTTTAGCTACATCACGCGATAAGTCACTGATGCGCAGACTGTTCATAAAGCACTGAGTTTCCGGCGCTTCTGGTACCCGGATTGCCACCCTCAAGGCAGGGCCGTGTGTACTTCAAGGGATGGGGCCCCTTTCAGGAATAGTTCCAAGAGAAACCGTGCTTGTTCCGAGGAGCCGTTCTTCGAGCAACAGCAAACCGCGGAATCGGTCGAGAGTGGTCGCTTTCAATCTGATGAGTCTGTTCGACTCCAGGAGGAGCAGCACTATGCAACCTGTTGCAGACCAGTTGTCGCTTCGAGGTGCAGGCGTACGAGTTCTTTTTTCCGCACTCATTCTTTGTGCCCTGGTGATACCGGCGATGGGGCAATCCACCGCCACCTTAGGCGGCACGATCACCGACGCTACGGGAGCGACGGTTCCCAACGCCAAAGTCACGGTAACCAACCAAGCCACTGGGGTTTCGTCCAGTTCGCAGACCGATAGCGCGGGAGCTTACCTCTTCCCTTCCTTGCCTATTGGCATCTATCGCATCGAAGTGACGGCCACCGGCTTCCAAAAAGCCCTGGTCACTGATCTCGACCTTCCCGTGGCTACCTCCATTACCCGAAACGTGCAGCTCAAGGTCGGTGAAACCACGGAGACTGTCGAGATCGTTGCCTCGACGGCGGTCATTGACACTACCACCAACAGCATGGGGCAGGTCATCAATGAGAAGATCGTTCAAGACATCCCCCTGAACGGCCGTCACTTTACGGACTTAAGTTTGCTGACTCCCGGCACGATGACTCCGCCCGCCAATGGGTTCCTCTCGGCGCCGCTCCGCGGTCAAGGCTCGTTCGGCATCAATACCGCCGGCCAGCGCGAAGACACGACCAACTGGCTGGTCAACGGCATCAACCTGAACGACAACGTTCAGAACCAGATTACCTTCCAGCCGCCGATTGACACACTTTCCGAATACAAGATTGACAACTCGGCTTTCCCCGCGGAATACGGGCGCAACGCCGGCGCCATCGTCAACCTGGCCACCCGTTCCGGAACCAACTCCTACCACGGCGAAGCATTTGAATTTTTCCGCAACAACGATCTCGACGCGCGCAACTTCTTCAACACGGTAACGGACTCCAAGGGCAACTTTTCTCCCCAGTCTCCCTTCAAGCGCAACGAATTCGGCGCGACCTTTGAGGGGCCCATGGTCAAGAATAAAGCCTTCTTCTATCTGGCCTACGAGTCCATTCGCCAGCACCAGAGCATCACCGTAACCAGCACCGTGCCGAGCGTTAATGACCGTGCCACGGTTACTTCCGCAGCCGTGAACAGCCTACTCGGTTTGATTCCCACGGCCACCACGCAGCTGACTCCCACCGCAACTCATGATCTGCCGGGCCAGCCCAATACGTGGACCGGATTCACGGGCGGCACGCTTGCCAATGTGAACCTGAACCAGGGCTCCGCGGATCTCGATTTTGAGCTCAACGCAAACAATCGCCTCCATGGCTACTATGTGGTTCAAAAAGATCTCCGTCAGGAGCCTACCGCCGGCGGAGCGATTGGTGCCAATCTACCGGGCTACGGCGATACGCGCGACGGCTTCCGGCATCTCGCCACGGTTAGCGAGGACCATACTTTCGGACCGACACTCGCTAACACCGTGCGTCTGGGTTTCAATCGCATTCATCTCACCTTCCTCCCCAATGCCCTTCTCGATCCCACGAAATTCAACATCACCATGCCCGCCGGTTCCCCGGTTGCTTCCGGCTTGCCGTTTATCAACGTCGCGGGCGCCTTGGGCTTCGGTGGCCCGACCTTTGAACCTTCAGGTCGCGGCGATACCACGGTGGTCCTAAATGACACGCTGAGCTGGCTCCGCGGCCGGCACACTTTCGCGTTCGGCGGAGAAATTCGCCGCTCCTATAACAACAACATCGCAGAGAATATTGGCAGTTTCACCTTCTCCACGATAACGAACTTTCTCGCAGACCAGGCCAGCGCCGTAACCGATCAGCTTGGTTCCGGCAACGACAAGATCTTGCAGCCGTCATACGAGGCTTTTGCTCAGGACAGCTTCAAATGGAAACCCAATTTCACGTTCAACATCGGCCTGCGCTACGCCTGGAACACGACTCCGTCCGAGGCTGTTGGTCATTTCACTAACTTTGATCCCGCGACCGGCACGCTGATCTCTTCGCCGAGCCCCTACCAGACCAACAACAAAAACTTTGAGCCCCGCATCGGCTTCGCCTGGGATCCTTTTAACAACGGCAAGACTTCCGTTCGCGCTGCCTATGCCCTCATGACCCAGGCGCCCACCACCAACATCATCACCGGGCTGAGCTCCAACCCGCCGTTCGCTCTCCCGGTTTCCGCGAACGCTGCACCGCCTACCACATCCATCAGCCTGGAGAACCCCGCTAATTCGATCGGCAGCATCAGCATCGGTCCGTTCGCCATCAACCCGAATTTCAAAGATATGTACTCGCAAGACTGGAACCTCACCATCGAGCGGCAACTCACCTCAACACTCGGTCTCGAGGTCGCTTACGTGGGCTTGAAAGCCACGCATCTTCAGCTTCAGCAAAACATCAATCAGCCGTTCGTCGTCGGCGGCTTCTACAACGCCAAACGGCCTTTTCCGACGCTTCCGCTTACCAGCCCCGTGCTCCCCTCTTTCTGCCAATCGGCCACGTCTCCCTGCACGTTGGGAAATATCAACCAGTTTAATAGCGGCGGAAACTCCAACTACAATGCGGGCTGGGCCACAATCACCAAGCACTTTTCTCGCGGCCTCCAGTTCAATGGCTCGTATACCTATTCCAAGTCCTTGGACTACAACTCCCTGTCTTCGGGAGACACGATCATCCTTCAAAATGCTTATAACCCGCGCGGCGATTACGGCCCTTCCGAGTTCGACGCACGCCACCGTTTCGTTTTGAGCGGTTTCTACGAATTGCCCTTCAAGGGCAACCGGGCGGTCTCCGGCTGGCAGTTCGGCCTTGTCCAGCAGATTCAGACCGGCAATCCGCTCACTCCGGCGGCGACCATCGGTCTGCAAACGGTTCGTCCGGACCTGCTCCAGCCGGTGACGGGCAACGGCGGCCCGAGCCAGTATTTCTCGAATGGCGTGGTCTGCCAGCATTTTAACGGAACGCCTCAGGGCGGCGCGCCGGCCACTCCGGACTGCGCGGCGACGCCAAACGCAGCCTTCGCTTTGCCTTGCATGTTCAGCGATGTTCCCGCCAGCACGACCCCGACTTCGCCGAACTTTAAGGTCTACCCACTCATCGCCGGCTCCTGTCATCCCGGCTCGCTGGGGCGCGACGCCATCACCGGCCCCGATTTCCAAAACACCGACTTCTCCGTCACCAAGAACACCAAGATCACCGAGAGGTTCAACCTTCAATTCCGAAGTGAGATGTTCGATATCTTGAATCATCCGAACTTCGGCAACCCGGTCCTGACAACAACGAGCTCTGCTTTTGGACACATCCAGGCCACACGGTTTCCAACCGGTGACTTCGGTTCCGCGCGCCAGATTCAGTTCGCTCTAAAGCTGATGTTCTGATCTGTTATTCCATGACGGGCGGCGGCGGCCGCCCTTTCTTTTTTGGCAGGCTATCGCGTCGGGGCAGCGGCTGGTCGATCAAGGACCGGAGTTGTGGCCGGTGGAGGAGAGTATTTCGGGGCGTTACGGGTCAATTTGCGGATGACAAACTCTTGCAGGATGTTGTTGGCGGCGTTGGCGCCAATCCCGATGAGCGTGTTTTCAAACGTCACCGTCACATCGCGATCGCTCTCCGGATAATAAAGATTTGAGATGCCGCCCGCCGCCAGGCTTCCGAGAATGGCGGAGTAACTGGGCTGCCAGCGTCCATTGTCACCCTTGCAGATCACAGCGTTAGCAAGCGCGTAGAACACGCGCGACCGGCGCGATCCCGTGCCTTTGTAAAAATATCGTGGATCCTGTTTAAAGAGGGACGGCAGGATCGCCTGCCCGATGAACGTGCCGGTAACGGAGTCGGCATATGCTGCTCCAAGGCGCTTTCCGTAACCCTGCGCGCCTTGCCCGTACCCGCTGAAATCGTTGGTGGCCTGTTGAATCCCCGCAATGGCCGCGGTCACGCCAAAATTCACCGGATCGATGGTGAGCTTCCACGCCAGCTCGAATTTTTGCCTTGGGTGGAGCGGGACGGCCGCCGGATTATAAGTGACATAGAAATTCGGTATGACACCGAGGACCCGCTGCTTCTCTTCGTCCTTAATCTCCGCTTCTGCGATTTCCACCGGTGTCATGGAGACTCGTACTTCGCTTGCAGACGCCGCCACCGCCAGCGCGACTGGCGGCACCGTGTAGTCTTCGCCGGAGCGCAAGGTTCCACCCGCGGTCTGAGCGGAAAAACCAGGGGCGGTTATGGTGAGATGAAAGGATCCGGGCGCAACAGTCGCAAAGGAGAATTGCCCATCGCTGTCGGACTTGGTCTCCTGGGCCAGGGACGCGTCTCCTTCCCGCAACAACTTCACAACCGCCCCGGCAACGACAGCGCCCTGCTGATCCACCACCGTTCCGCTAATGGTTCCCGGGCGGACCGGTTGTTCGCGGGCTGCGTCAGCTCCCTGCGGGTCAGGGGTTTGTTGGGATTGCGCCAAAGCGGGATAGGGGAAGAGAAATAACAAAACGGAGCCTAGCCGCAGAACCACACGATGAGCAAAGACCGATTGCTGGGGGTTTCGGCCCGAAGGATTCTTGTAGGACCCTGGTCTTCCCGAGTTCACGACGGAACCTGCCTTTAGTCTATGCCGTTTGTTTTTCTTCCACACACGGTTTGGGCCGCGACGTTCCTTTGAGTTACTTACGACCGAGGCTCCCCAAAGTTCCCGCGGGACCTGCCTCGAAGCCCGCAAATTGCCCCGAGCATCAGGCTCCCTTCTTCGATGACATTGGCTGGCTCCGGGTTGGATGCGCGGCCCGCTTTTCGAGCTCCAACCAATCTTCGGCGACTTCGGTTACAATATTCTTTTCGTCCCCGAGATCGAGGCGCAAGATTGATTCACCCGTTCATTTTCCACAACGAGAGCCTTCTCCCGGTCGAGAAAGTTCGGCTTTCCCCCGGCCAGGCGGGACTCATTTGCGGCTGGGGCATCTTTACCACCGTGCGCATCTCCCGCGGCGAGGCCTTCGCGTATGAGCGCCACTGGCGCCGCCTGGAAAAAGACGCGGCCATAATCCGGCTGCCCATGCTGTACACCGGCGCAAAAGTCCGCGTGAATCTTCACGAAGTGATCCGCGCCAACAAAGTTACCGAAGGCTGCGCGCGGATTTATCTTGTCTACAATTCCGCGGGCTTCTGGCAAAGCAACGAGCCGCGTCCGCCCGTCGACCTCATTATTTACAGCGCGGGCCTGCCGGAGTATCGCGAAATCGTCCGCCTTGGATTGCGCGCGCACGGCCGCCACGCTGCTTCTCCGCTGGCCGGCGTGAAAACCATTTCCTGGCTCAACAACGTGTGGTCTATCGCCGAGGCGAACAAAGAAGGTTTCGACGAAGTCGTCATGCTCAATGAGCGCGGCGAAGTGGCGGAATGCACTTCGGCAAATATTTTTGCTGTGAAGGACGGAAAGATTTATACGCCGCCGCTCAGTTCGGGCTGCCTGGAAGGCATCACGCGCGGCATTCTTCTGGAAATTGCACCCGAAGCCGGGCTTGCTGTCGTCGAGCAGACGCTGCGTCCTGAAGAGCTTTATTCGGCTGAAGAGGTTTTTATCACCTCGACAAACCGTAGTTTGATCGGCGTTGGCGAAATCGCCGGCCACCCCATTTCCGCTCCTGGACCGGTGTGCCAGCGATTGCTCGAGCTTTTCGACGCTTACGTTTCTGATTACGTCACCCGCCGACTCGCCTCCGCCGCCAGATAAGAACTCATGTCTCGAAGTCACGCAAACGCGCTTGGAGAACTGCAGGCATAGATGGCCACCGAAGCCAATGTGGGGACTCTCGAGGGACGCGCTCCGGTTCAGCCTGCCGCAAAAGCCATTTTCCCCGTTCTCCTTACCATCAGCTTCTGCCATCTGCTCAATGACACGGTCCAGTCCCTGATTCCCGCCGTCTACCCGCTGCTCCGAGATGCTTTAGAGCTGAATCTTGGCCAGGTAGGCCTCATCGCGCTCACTTCACAGTTCACTTCTTCCATACTCCAGCCGCTCGTCGGTCACTACACCGACAGGCACCCGCAGCCGTACTCTCTCGCCGCGGGTATGGGAGTCACGATTCTGGGTCTGTTCTCGTTCTCGATTGCGCCAACCTACGGCGCAGTCCTTGGCGCGGCTGCGCTTGTGGGCATCGGTTCGGCGATCTTCCACCCGGAGTCCTCGCGGGTGGCGCGTCTGGCCTCCGGGGGACAACACGGCATGGCGCAATCGCTGTTTCAGGTCGGCGGCAATGCCGGAACGTCCCTCGGTCCTTTGCTGGCCGCCTTTGTTCTTCGCAATCGCCAGCCCCGCATCGCGTGGTTTTCGCTCTTGGCCTTGTTAGCGATGATGTTGCTCGCGAGAATTGGTTTGTGGGTGAAGACCCACCATCTCGACCGGCCCAAATCCTTTGCCGCGAAGTCTACGGAACGTGATGCTGTGCATTCGGGTGCAAAGCAGCAGCATGCCGTCCATGGCCCGCGATTGTCCCCGCAAAAAATTGCTCTCAGTCTCGCGGTGCTGGGGGCGCTGCTGTTCTCCAAATTTTTCTATCTCGCGAGCCTCATCAGCTATTACACCTTCTACCTGATGAACCGCTTCCACCTTTCGGTGCAGAGCGCGCAGCTGCACCTTTCGCTTTTCCTTGGGGCTGTGGCTGTCGGAACCTATTTCGGCGGCCCGGTGGGGGACAAACTTGGCCGCAAGCTGGTCATCTGGTGGTCCATACTTGGCGTTCTGCCGTTCACGCTGATTTTGCCTTATGCGAGTTTATTCTGGACGCGCATTCTCAGCGTCATCATCGGATTGATTCTCGCGTCGGCATTCTCCGCGATCCTGGTCTATGGGCAGGAGCTTATGCCTGGAAGAATTGGCATGGTCTCGGGACTGTTTTTCGGCTTGGCGTTCGGCCTGGGCGGCATCGGGTCGGCGGCGCTCGGCAAACTCGCTGATCTCACCAGCATTGATCTTGTCTACCACGTCTGCGCGTATCTCCCCGCGATTGGCATACTGACTGCCTTGCTCCCCGATCTCGGCCCGGCTAGAGCGCAACAATCCGAGCCCGCCACCGCTTGAGATCTGCGAATGGAGTCCAGCCGCGGGCTTCCGCCCAGCATTTTGGAGCGCGGCGGCCTGCCTGCGACACCTGGTGCGAACAAGGCAACTTTGATCCCGAAGGGCTTCCCTATCACGTGGTTTGCGTCAGTTCTCGATTTGGCCTTGCAGCGGGTTTTTTTCCTGAAGTTTGGAGCTATACCATTCGGCGTTGTTTTTGAGGTATTGCTGAAGTATGCTGCTTTTCAGAAATCGCTCCTTAATGTAAGGATCCCAACACTCTTTCCACCGCTTCTCCCCAACGTCGTTCCCTTGGAAAAGTGCATGTTCGAGAACGCCGGCGATCAACTCGCACATGGATTCGACGTCCGCGCGCAAAGCAGGGCTGGCCGATGGCTCGAGCGCCTTCTTTTCGTAAAAGTATGGCCTCATGTCCGGCCTCTTCACGAATACACTAATCATCTGGTGGTAGTGGTCGTACAAGTCGCTGGTCGTTTGCGCTTGTATACTGTGTTGTACTTCACGAAGTTGATAGACGATCAGCAGCAATCCGCCCACGCTCACAAGTAATCCGCACACGCCCACAACCAATTGGCCTATGTCTGTCCACTTTGCTACCTCAGGCATACACCCTCCCCTTAAGGATGCCTTTGGGAACCCTCAAACCTCCCACCGTTAAACGCATGGTGCTGAAAACTCCGAATTCGTTTCAAGAGCATCGCGGTTTGCAGGCCCTGGATGCCCGGTTGCGTTGGGCACATGCGGTCGGAAAATGGCGCCGCCACCCGCCACTTTGTTCGCGAGAGCCACCAGCCACCCAGCCTCTTTGCGCGTGCTACAATGCCGGGACTGGAAAACACCTGTGTCGGAAACGATTCTCCCAGGCGAAGAAGCCGTTCTTGAAGTCGTCTCTCCGGACGGCGCGCGCCGCTACGTCCGCGTGACGCAATCGCCGTTTCTAATCGGCCGAGGCGCGGAAACCGGCAACCACCTGCAGCTTTCCGACCGCCGCATCTCGCGCAACTGCGCCGCTATCGTCATCGAAGCCAACCGTTTTTACATTGAGGATCGCGGGCAGCGCCGCGGGCTGTTCATCAACGGCGAAAAAGTGGAGAGCCGCGAGTTGCAAAACGGCGATGTAATTACGTTCGGCCTCGAGGACTCCTACGAGATTTTCTTCCGTTTCTCGAGCGGCTCGGACGAAGAATCCATCCCGCATTTGTTAACGCGTATTGAGCACATCACCAGCTCCGAGCCCAGCGGCGGTCTGAGCAAACTGAACCAATTGCTGGAAGCGACGGCGCTCCTGCATTCCCAGCTTCCGCTCGACGAAGTGCTGGCGCGTATGCTGGACCATGCCGTTTCGATCACCGATGCGGACCGCGGCTTGCTGCTGGAAGCCGACGCCGCGAGCGCGCTGAAAGTGAAGCTGGCAAGGCGCAGCGGCGGCTTGCGGCTCCCGCCCGAGAGCCTGACCCCCAGCCAGACCGCGATTCAGCTTGCGCTCAAGCAGCAATCGCCAGTCATCACGGAAGATCTGGCGCAAGCCGAGATGGATTTACAAGCAGCGCAGAGCATCGTGTCGCAGCGTCTCCGGGCGGTGGTGGTGATTCCGCTGTGGGCCATGACGCGGGCGAACACGCAAGAGTCGATGATCAACATCAAGCGTGGCGAACTCCTGGGAGTGCTGTACTTGGACTCGCGCCGCCCCACGGCGTTCTCCAAGCTTGACCGGCAGATTCTGGACGCGCTTGCGGCCGACGCGGCCAGCACTCTGGACCACGCTCGCCTGATCGAACGCGAGCGCGAGCGCCAGCGGCTGGAACAGGAAATCAACATCGCGCGCGATATTCAACAGGCGCTGCTGCCGCGCGATTTTCCCAGCACGCCGGAATTCGCTGTGACCGGCGTGAATTTCCCTTGCCTGTCTGTGGGAGGCGACTATTTCGACGTTTTCCCGCTGAGCGACGGCCGCACTGCGTTTGTCATCGCTGACGTTTCCGGAAAAGGCCTCGGCGCTGCGATTGTCACCACGATGCTCCAAGGCGCGCTTTCCGGCATGACCCTGGGCACGGACCCGGCGCTCGTCTTCAATCACGTCAATCGTTTTCTATGCAACCACACGGAAGTGGGCCGGTACGCCACCGTGTTTTTCGGCCTGCTCGATAATGACGGGCGTCTTGAATTCATCAATGCAGGGCATCCTTCGCCGTTTCTCATTCGGCGCGGCACAGCCGAAGAGGCGTTCACGGAAGGTTCGTTCCCGGTAGGGCTGGTACCGGAAGCGGAATATACCGCGGCGTGCCTAAAGCTCCAGCCGGGCGACACCCTCGTTCTGTTTACGGATGGGGTAACGGAAGCGATGGATCCGGACGATCAGTTGTTTGGCGTTCCGCGGCTGAAGAAGGTCCTTACCGGCCAACTGGAGTGCCCGCTCGAACATCTGCAGAAGTGCGTGCTCGAGGCGGTAGAAAATTTCACGCGCGGGGCGCGCCAGGCCGATGACCTTACCCTGCTCATTGTGCGCTACCGCGCCACCGCCGCGGCGGCCGCGACGGACACCGATGTGCCGTCTGCTCCGTCTGACTCTTCCGCTTCGGCAGCCACTGGCTCCTCGGCTGCGATGTAGTCCGCCTCACGATGATCAATTACTCTTCCCGGAGCAAACGCGCGGGATGCACACCCAGAGCGCGTTGCGCCGGAATCCACGTAGCCGCGAGACCGAGCAGCGCCATGGTGATCAGAACTCCACCTAGCACGAGCGGGTCTCGCGGTGTAGCCTGGTACACAATCTGCGCCAGCAATTGGCCGGCAATCACGCCGAGGACTAACCCGGCAACGGAACCCGAGAGAAGCAAAATGACGGGACGGCTCAGCGCTGAGCGCATTAGCTGCATCGGTTGAGCGCCCACCGCAACGCGGATGCCGAATTCTCTCATTCGTTTGGACACGGAATACATCGCCATCCCAAAGACCCCGGTGACCGCGAGCATGGCGGCCAGCAAGCCCATCACTCCGAGAGCGGCGGTAGCTATGCGCGCGGGAAATTGAACGAATGCCAGCGCTTCCGGCCAGGTATGAAACACAAACGGCAAGCCCGAGTCGATCTGGGCGAGCGTTCGGCGGAGTTCAGGCACAATTTCGGCGGGCGGCAACTGTGAGCGAACCATCAACGAGGTATCACTATTGGGATTCTGTTCAAGAGGGAAAAAAATAGCCGCCCACGGAGTTTCTGTGAGCGAGTCATACTTGCCGTTTTCGACGACGCCGACAATCTCATAGGGCAGCTTGTCACCCCACACAAACCGGCGCCCAACCGAGTCTGCGGTTCCGAACATGGAGCGGGCGAACAACTCGTTCACGATGGCGACTTTCGGGGCCTTGGCGTCGTCGTGCCAAGTGAAATCGCGCCCATTCAACAAACGGGTCCCCGCGGCCTGGAGATAGCCAGGTGAGATGCCAAAAAACTTTGCGCCGAGTGCGCTATTGGACGGCCGAAAATCGGTTGTACCCTCACGGTAAACGAGAGAACTGCTTCCGCCGGTGCCGAGCGGCGTCTCATCGATGATTCCGACCGAGGCAACACCGGGGATGCGGCCAACTTCCTCGACCATGCGCTTGCGAATTTGCGTGACCGAAGCACCGAAATGTCCACCCATGTGCAAATCTGTTTCGGCCAAAAGCACGCCTTGTGGCTGAAAGCCCAGAGGCGCGTGGAGCGAATGCTGCATTCCGCGCAAAGCGACAAAAGAGGAAGTGACCAACAGGGTGCAAAGCGCAATCTGAACGCCGAGGAGAAGATCACGAAGCGCAAGGCGACGAAAGAGGAATGTGCCGGCTCCACCGCTTTTCATCACCTGCGCGGAGTCCGTCGCCCAGACTTGCCGCGCCGGAATGAGGCCGCAGAGGATTCCGCTGCCAATGGAGAGAACCAACGCCACGAAGTAGACTTTCGGATCGGGAGTGACGGTCACATGAATCGGAAATTGCGGAAAGGGTTGCCAGCGCGTCAGCGTGTTCAGCAAGACGCTAGAAAACAGAGTTCCGAGGGCGCCACCGAGAACTGAGATGAGCATGGCCTCGGCAAGCAGTTGGCGGAACGCATTCCACCGACTCGATCCAATCGCAAGGCGGATCGCAAGTTCCCGGCTGCGGTCCGCGGTGCGTGCGGCAAACAGACTGGCGAGGTTCGCGCAGGCCGCGAGCAGAACCAGAAAAGCCAGGACCATGATTCCTGCCAAAAAAGATCTGGCCGGTCCGCCAAACATGTCAGCCATCAATCCAGGCTTCACCAGCCTCGCACTCAGGTCCTCGTCCACAGGATTCTGCCGCGCCAGTTGGCGCGCGATAGCGTTCAGGTTATCGGTGGCCTGCAGGGGCGTGACGCCCGGGTTGAGCTTTCCTAGAATCCAAAGATTGTGGGATCCCCGCCAGGAAAGGAAATCCGTTCCTTCGTCGTCCGGGTTATTGACGACGGGCATCCAGAAATCCGGCCACAAGAACAACTCAGTTCCATGAAACGCAGCCGGCGCGACTCCCATAACCGTGAAGGGATGCTTATTGATGTCAACGGTGGTCCCGATGACGCGGGGATCGGAATCGAAATGCCAACGCCAGAAGTTGTGACTCAAGATGATGTAGGGGGCGGAGTTGGGCCCGTGCTCGTCGCTTGAGTGAAAGAAACGGCCTTGGGCGGGCTGCACACCCAACATGTCGAAATAATTGCCAGAAACTCGGTAGTACCAGCATTTATAAGCGGCGTCTCGAGTGCTTAGCCCCCCATTCTCGATCCGGTAAGCCGCCATGTCGCTGAAGGTCGAATTCTGGTTCTTAAAATCCACGTAATCGGGATAAGACTGATTGTCGTTTCCCGGGGTTTTGTGCACGACGTTATAAAGCGCGGCAGGTTGCGGCACATCGAGAGGGCGCAGAACCAATGCATTCAGCACGCTGAACACAACGATGTTGGCGCCGATTCCCAGGATTAGTGTGATCAAGGCGGCGGCGGTGAATGCGGGGGATCGGCGCAACTGGCGCGCGGCGTAGCGCAAATCACGCCAAAAGGCATCAAAGGAGGTCGCCGCATCCATTGCCGTCATGCGCTCCCGCATTACCGTCCGATTGCCAAAGCGAAGCAGCGCATTGCGGCGAGCCTCTTCGGGTGACATTCCGGCAGCAATGTTGTCCACAATGCGCATTTCGACGTGCGCCTGGATTTCCGCGTCGATCTCCTGATGCAATTTCGAGCGGGTGAAGGTATTCACGATGCGGCGAAAGACGGACATGGCTCACCTCACGCGTACCGCAAAATGGCACGAATCCCTTTGACGAGCTGTTCAAAGCTCTTTTCCGCGCTTTGCAATTCTCTCTGACCGGCAGGAGTAAGCCGGTAGAACTTGGCTTTGCGGTTTGTGTCCGTCACTTTCCATTCGGACCGAATCCATCCGCTCATCTCCATGCGATGCAGAGCCGGGTAGAGCGAGCCCTCCTCGACACAGAGCAGCTCCTCGGAGGCTCTTTGGATGTGCAGCACGATTCCGTAGCCGTGCAGTTCTCCCATTTGCGAAAGGGTTTTTAAAACCAGGAGGTCGAGAGTTCCTTGGAGATCGTTTCTTGCCATGCGCCCCCACCCCTAGACAACTTGGTACGGCAAGAGCGTAACCCTAGAAGTAGAGGTATGTCAATACAGGGAAACCGTTGAATTCGGCTGAGCCAAACCTCACCTCCATTTGAAATCTTGTTTGCCTGCCCCTTCAAGGAAAAAGGCGAGGAGCAGTGCGCTTCTCGCCTTGAAACTCCATGGTGTGTTTTCGGTCGGAAAACAGCTCGAACGGAAAGGTTACGAGCCGAGACTGCTCAGGTCGTCTTTGGCCTGCTGTTCGGCGTTTTTGGTGGCGCCTTTAGCGTCCGCTTCAGGATTCATGGCGTGGATCGCCTTGTTCAAAGGCAGCGCTTTTTCTCCGTCGGCCACTTTGCAGCTGGAAACGTCGGCATTGGTATGCACGCCGGTCATTGCGGCGCTCAGGCAAGTGAAGTTCAAAGTCAGATTGTGGCTGGCGTGAAGCGCGGCGAGGCACTCGTTTAGAGCTGTGAATGCGGAGCAAGCTTCCGTGGCGTTGGAGTTCGCCGGCAACAGCCCTGCGGCCTGCAGCTTGGGCGTGAGTTTCTTCTCGAAGTCCTCGCGGCTACCGTTTGCATCCGCGGACTTTTTGTCTTTTTTCACCCATTTGATGGGATTGAGAGAATGTGCGCTCATCGAAGACTGCTTCGCGGCTTCCGACGCACCGGCGCCGGCTGGCCCTTGCGCGGCAGCATGCCGTGCTCCGATAGTGAGGAAAGCGGACAAACCTAGGGCAACGAGCGAGACCTTGAGAGCATTTCCTTTCATGTTGACCTCGTCGAGGATTTTTTGGAATGCGCGGAGAGGTAGTCGCATTCGGCCTCGCCTCCAGTAGGCCACGGAGAGGAGAAAATGCCGCGGGTCGGCTGGAAAGTACTCCCCGAATCGATCACGTTGTACGTCGGTACAGGTGGAATGACTGGCGGGTGGCGGGCAGGATTCTGCGAGTCCTACACCGAAAAAAGCAAGCCGCTAGGACCGATCAGGATTTCGCTTTTAGAACGAGACCGTAAAGCGTAAGGCCCAAGCCCCCCAGGAAAAGCAGCGGGCACAGATAACTCACGACCGCAGGTTGAATGGCGACGGGAATCTCCAGCGGTTTCGCATAACCTGCGGCAAAGTAATAGATCACGCCCGCAAGCAGCATGTATAGGAGGCCGCGGCGAATTTGGTGGCCGCCGGCACCGCCGGAGGCGCGGGCCAACCGTACCTCTGGCTGTATTTCGCGGCAAAAGGGACACTGGTTCAGCTGTCCGGCGATCCGCTTCCCGCAGAACGCACACTGCCGCATTTGCATAGCCTGATGTCCTATCGCGCTCATGAATTTCCCTAGGAATGGCCCCTGTTTCAGGCTAAACGGAGGCGTCGACTCGGTCAAGGTGTGGTGATGTACCTGCCAACAGCAGAATGAAACCGAGCCGCGCGCGTGCCTCTTTGCTAACAGATGCCCCAAGGGGCAGGCTTCTCAGCGAAGCCATCTGTGTTAGAAAGGAGCAAAGAAAATCGGTCAAAATTCATCTGCTTCAAAAAGCCATATCTACGATGAGCAAGGAGAAATGATGAGAGATCCATTCCACAAGGTGCTCGAGGCGCTTCTTTTTCTGGGGCTGGCATTCCTGCTGGGCAGCGGCGCCCCTGCTACGCTGGCCCAAGAGAAGAAGGTGGCGCAAAGCAATGGAGTGGATAACTCCAAAATGGGACCGTATCGCGCCCTGGCTCAGCACATCTACGGCGATTTCCAGAAGGGCGACATCGCTGGAGCCGCGGCCATGGGCCGGGTGCTAGAGAGAGTCTGGGACAAAGCCGAAGATTATGGGGGCGACACGGCGCTTTCAAAGACCAATCGCAAGCTCTTCGACGAGATCGACAAGGCCATGGACGATTTCCTGTCGCCAATATGGGAAGGAAAAGCCAAAGCGCCGGATCCTGCCAGGGTCCGAGCCGCGTACAACGCCTATCTCGAAAAGTTGAAACTGGCGGATTAAGACTTCCTCGGTCCTAGGTTCCAAGCATGAAGAAAAAAGGAAAGAGGCCTCTTGAAAAGGCCTCTTTTTTCTTTGTGCGGGAATTTTCGGCTTCCTAGCCACTTGACGCGAGGAAGCCTGGAAAGTGGTTACCTTTGCCGAACCTCACAGCTCGCGAAGAGCGGTGGCTACGGGCAACCGCGCCGCACGAACAGCTGGAAAAAATCCACCCAGGACACCCATCACCAATGCAAAAACGATTCCCTCCGCGAGCAATCCGGGCGTGATTTTAAAGGCGAACGCGAGGTTTGAGAAGGTCTGAAAATTGATGGTACTGGTGGTCAAGCCGTTCAAGCGCAGAACCGCAAGGCAACCGAGAAGCCCACCGACAAAGGAGATCAAGAGCGCTTCGATGAGGAAGGAGATGACCACGGAAGGGCCGCCAAAACCGAGAGCGCGCATCGTGGCGATTTCCTTCCCGCGATCGGCAACGGCGGAATACATGGTATTAAGGGCACCGAAGACCGCTCCAATCGCCATGATAAAGGCAACGAAACCTCCAAGAGTAGTGATCAGCCTCGTCATGCTAGTGGATTGCTTAGAGTAATAGTCAATCTCGCGCGTGACATCGACGTTCAGTCGAGGGTCGGAGGTGAGGGCATCCTTCAATTGCGTGAGGGCTTCCGGAGAAGTGAGATGGACGGTGGCGGACTGGAAAAAAGTGTCGGGCCGGTCGTAGGCGGCGGCGAACAGATGCGCGTCGCCCCAAACCTCGGAATCGAAAGAGCTGCCGCCAGCGTCGAAGATCCCCACTACCTGCCATTCCATCTTGCCGAGCCGAGTTCTGTTGCCGAGAGTCAAGCCGGAGTATGTCTTATTCGCGTTTTTGCCCACGATGACTTCCGCCAGGCCGGGCTGAAACATGCGTCCCTGAACGATTCTGACATTCTTGCGGATCTCGAGCACATTGGAGGAAACGCCGCGGAGCTCCACATTCGCGTCGGTGCCCGTGGAAATCAATGGAATGGGCGCCATGAGCACGGCCTCCGCGGTCACCAAGGGGCCGTTAGGGCCGCGGGCGATCCCGGGAGCATCTTGAATAACCTTCACGGCATCCAGCGCGACTCCGCTGGTCATTTCTGAAGTGGCGCCGCCGCGGACAATAAGCGCGTTATCGGGTGAGCCCGACGAAACGAGTGTTGCGCGAAAGCCCTTGGCGAGCGAAAGCATAGCGACGAAAACACCTACGGTTCCGGCAATCCCTGCGACGGCCACGATGGCCGAAGCCCATCGCGCGCGAACACTGCGAACATTGTAGATGATCGGGATGGCCATGTCAGACCCTCCGCAGCGCATTCACGACGCGCATCCGCATGGCGCTAATCCCAGGAAGCAAACCGCTAACCACGCCAACAAAAAGAGCGAAGCCAAGGCCAAACGACAACATAGGCTTCGACAACAGCAGGGGCGGCAACAAGCCAGTAAGAGCACCGCTGATGCCTGGAATCATCAGCAGAGCCAAGCCGAGGCCGAGCACGCCGCCAAACAATGCAATGGCGGACGCCTCTGCTAGAACCAGGAAAAGGACGGCGCGATCAGAGACTCCAATGGCTTTCAAAACCCCCAATTCGGCTGTGCGTTCTCGGACGGAAATCGCCATGGTGTTGCCCGTAACCAGGAGGAGCGTGAAGAAAACGACCCCGCCGATGCTCAAGATAAGGAACTCAATGTTGCCGAACTGTTTGGCAAAATAACCGGCGAATGCGGACTCAGTTTCGGTTTTTGTCTCATGAGGGGAATTGGCGAATTTCTCGTCAATGGCCTTGGCAACTCGGGCGGCGTCATCCGGACTGTTGAGCTTTACGATGTACCACCCGGCCGTGCTTTTGATAACGCTGGGAACATTCTCGTCAAAGTATTTCCATTGGAGCCAGAATTGGCCTTGGTCGCCATCGGCTTTTTCGGTGTGATAGATACCGTCGAGGTTGAACTCCCAGATCGCGCCGCCGTAGAGCGTGGTTTTAATGGGGATGCGGTCTCCCACTTTCCAGTGAAACCGTTCGGCGAGTTTGGCCCCCGCAATGCAGCCCTGGCGATCTTGCGCAAACTTATTCCACTGATCGTCGGGAACCTTAAATTCCGGGTATACCTGACGGTGGTTTTCCACATCGATTACAAACTGAGGGAAGAAATTTTTCTCATCCTGGTAGACGCCGCCGAACCAGTGGTCGTGAGTGACAGCCTTGACACCCGGAATAGCCGCGATTTTGTCGTCGTAGGAGATGGGCATAAGGTTCATCAGGCCCACTCGATCGACCACGACCAGCCGGTCGGCGCCGGCGATTTCGACGCCGCGATTAAAGGCGCTTCGCACGACCGCCAAAAACGTAAATAGAACCAAGGCGATGGCAAAAGACCCGACCGTCAAAATCAGGCGAATCTTTTTGCGAAACAGATTTGCAAAGATCAGCCGGCTGAATTTCATGCTGCACCTCCCGCGAGAACGCTCTCGCGAGACGAAGTTTTGCCCTCGACCAGCACGCCTTTTTCAAGATGCAGCGTGGTGTGCGCGCGCGCCGCGACGACCGGGTCGTGCGTGACCATCAAAACGGTTTTGCCGTACTTGCCCACGAGCTCTTCGATGAGCGCCATGATTTCGTCGGCGCTCTTGCGGTCGAGGTCGCCGGTCGGCTCGTCGCAAAGGAGGAAAGTTGGGTCAGAAACAATAGCGCGAGCGATCGTCACGCGCTGTTCCTGACCTCCGGAAAGCTGCCGCGGGTAATGATGCATTCGGTCGGCCAGGCCGACGACGGCAAGCGCCGTTTCCACGTGCTTGCGGCGATCAGAGCCGGAAAGCTTGGTTAGCAGCAGGGGCAATTCGACGTTCTGATATGCGGTAAGCACGGGAATCAGGTTGTACATTTGAAAGATGAAGCCAACGTGGCGCGCGCGCCACTGCGTGAGCTTGCTGCCAGACATGTTTGTGATTTCATCGCCAGCCACGGTAATGCTGCCGGCCGAAGGCACGTCCAGGCCGCCGAGGAGATTGAGCAGGGTGGTCTTGCCAGAGCCGCTGGGGCCCATGAACGCGACAAAGTCGCTTTTGTCTACGTCCAGGTTGAGTCCCTGCAGCACCTGGATTTTCTCGCCGCCGCGGCTGTAGGTCTTGTTCAAGCCACGGACACGAATGAGGCTCTGCGAATCGCTTCGTCCATCTACTCGGATCATTCCTGGCTCCTATTGGCGGATTTCGACCTTATCACCATCATGCAAATTCTCCGGTCCCTTGACGACAACGGAATCGCCGGGCGCAAGGCCAGCCATCACCGCGATGTCTGTGCCGCGATCTATTCCAAGTCTCACCGCGCGGCGCTCGACCTTGCCATCGTGAAGCAGATACACAAAAGAATTGCTGGAGTTGGAGTCTGACCGCACAGCGTTTTTAGGGATAAAGGCGAGTGCTTCTGGACCTTTTTCCTTATCTTTGGCCTTGGGTTTTTCCGGCTCTAGGAACGCGACTTTTACACCCATGTCGGGGAGAATAAAATTGTACTTTTCGAGATTTGGAATCGAGATGCGAACTTTAACCGTCGCTTTTTGCCGGTCGGCGGTGGGAATAACAGTGCGAACCTTTGCAGGAATCTCTTTGTCGGGATAGGCATCCAGAACCGCTTTCACATCCTGGCCCTCTTCGACGCGCGCGATGTAAGACTCGTTGACGTCTACCTCGAACTCGTTCGAGTGCATATCGACGATCGTGGCAATGCCCGTACGGGTGAACCCTCCCCCGGCGGAGTTGGGCGAAACCATCTCGCCAACCTGGGCGTCTTTGGAAACGACGATCCCCGGAAACGGCGCGCGAATCACGCAGTTGTCCACCGCCTGCTGGGCCACCGCGATGCGCGACTGGGCGGCAGCCACTTGTTCCTTAGTGAGCGCGATTTTTGCGCGAAGGCTGTCGGCTGCGGTGCGAGCGTTGTCGAGGTCTGCTTGCGTTTGAATTCCGGAATCCCGCAACTGCTGGGTGCGCTTCAGTTGGATTTCTGCGTTGCGCAGCTGAACCACGTAATCCTCAATCGCCGCTTGAGAGGCATCGCGGTCCGCTTTAGCAGCTTCGAGAGCGCGCTTGTAATCAGAGTCGTCCAGCGTGGCCAGAAGCTGGCCCTCTTTGACGTGCGTCCCTTCGTCAAAATAAACAGCCGTTACACGGCCAGTGATTTTGGCGGCGATCGTGGCCCGGCGCCGGGGCGTGACGTAGCCGCTGGCGTTCAATGCCGTCTGGGGACCTTCGCTATTCGGCTTAGCGGCTGTGGCGACTTCCACGACCGGCTTCTGGTTGCGCAGAGCGAACGCCGTGGCCACAATGGCGCCAAAGATGATCACTGGAATCGAGGCGTACATCGCCTTTTTGCCGATGCCGGACTTGGTGCGTTGACCGTCATGAATGCGCAGAGACCCGAGATCGGGTTTTGCTGAATCGACAGGCATTGCCAAGGACTCTCCGTAATCGTTCAAGGCGGTGCTCCGTTTCGTTTTACGAATGACGCGGGTCTAAAATTACAGATGCAATCCGCCGGTTTTGGGGCACATTCATTTTAGCGCGGAAAAGCGTCTTTTTGAGCCTGCGTCAGCGCGGCGAACTGGCGGGAATACGCAAAACCAGCGCCTATGAAATGCTACGGAGCTGCTAACATATTGTACGCGATTGCCTTGATTTTGATGAGTGCTTGATTTTGATGAGCGGAAGATAACGGAGAAGCGACGCTGGGGCCTTGGCTTAGCAGAACCAAGTCTCCTAGCACCGCCGGCTCTATACAGAATCCATAAGCTGCAACTGCGCAGCGAGCAAACAATGCCGACACTTGGGGACCTGCCATGTGCCCAAATGGGCGGCTCCCCGAGGTCGAATCGGTCATCATTCTTGGGCTTATGACTTCTTGAGATGGGACTCCGTAATCCATACAAAATAAGAACCTTATGGTCTCAGTGGCGCGCGCGGCCTCTGCACTCGGAGAGCGCAAGCACATGGGATGCGCTGCCAAGGGCAAAGAACAGAAGCGCAAGCGGAGTTTCAGTCGGCGTTGGACTTGATTCCGGGAAGCGCGTGAAGGCGTTATTTCCGTGCGCCGCGGAGCCCGCACGAGTTTCGGCCACGACAACGCGATCATTCCCAAGAGCGAAACGTTCTTGGCAGGATTTGCTAGGGACCATGAATGGAAGCCGCTCCAACGCAAGGGTCTTGCCCCGTCAAGGGCCCAATAGGTTCTTGAAAAATCATTACTTGACAGTCCGCGCGCCGCGTTTTATGTAATGGGTCTCCGCAGGCAG
>Ga0126381_100001449_pt1 | contig 25496 bp, 22 predicted proteins | sample PanSoiMetPlot_28_FD_96465 | JGI IMG/M metagenome (GOLD analysis project Ga0126381, IMG submission 96465) | Tropical forest soil microbial communities from Panama - MetaG Plot_28 | ecosystem: Environmental > Terrestrial > Soil > Tropical forest > Bulk soil | place: Panama | collected 2016-02-17
ACAACCGACCACACCACCTACGTGATCGCATCGGCAAAGAACCTCGCGGCCCTCGGCGGCGGCGCTCCGATGTATTACGTGCGAGGTTCTGTCGAGTTCTGTACTCGCGCTTAGAGGGAGGTCGTCAATGAAGAGGATCGAGCTCAGCGCCTATGGGGCGCCTGAGGAAGTAGCGCACTGCGTCGAGGTGCCGGATGTCGGCGCGCCGGCGCCCGGCGAGGTCGTCTTTGACGTGCTCGCTTTCCCGATCAATCCGGCGGACGTCTCGTTCTGCCGCGGCAACTACCGCCTGCGGCCGCCGCTCCCGGCGACGCCCGGCGCCGAATGCGTCGGCCGGGTGACTGCGATTGGCGCGCGTGTCACGCATCTCAAAAGCGGCGATGTCGTTATCAACATGCAGCGCGAGAATTGGGCGCAGCGTCGGCGCGTCCGCGCCGAGGACGCGATCCCGATCCCGCCAGGTCTCGACCTAGCGCAAGCGGCGATGCTGCGGATAAACCCGCCGACCGCGCTGCTGCTACTGGAAGACCATGTCTCGTTGTCTCCTGGCGATTGGGTGATCCAGGACGTCGCCAATTCCGCTGTTGGGCGGCATGTGATCGTACTCGCAAAGGCGCGCGGGGTGCGCACGGTCAATGTCGTGCGCCGCGATGATGTCGCCGCGGAATTGCGCGACCTCGGTGCCGATGTGGTAGTGAAGGACGGCCCCGACTTGGCCGAACGCGCCAAGGCTGCGGTTGGCGGCGCACCGATCCGGCTCGGCATCGATGCAGTGTCCGGCGATGAGTGCAAACGCCTTGGCGATTGCCTCGCGGAGGGCGGCGTCATGGTCAGCTACGGCTCGATGTCCGGTGGGGATCCGCTGATGAGTCGGGCGGCGGTCAACATGCGGGGCGTTACGCTCACCGGTTTCAACCTCGGGCGTGGCCTCGCCAAGCGCACGCCGGAGCAAGTGCGCGCGGTTTATGCCGATCTGGCTGCCCAATTGCGCGACGGGAAGCTCAAAGCGCCGATCGACGCATTTTATCCGATCGAGGAGATCAGATCGGCATTGATACGCGCGCAACAGAGCGGCCGGAATGGCAAGGTGCTGGTGCTGCCCAACGGGCCGCTCTGAGTTTGCTCTTATCGGCGGCCACGAAAGGGTAGCAAAGATGTCATTCCGGGATGGCCTAACGGGCCAGGCCCGGAACCTGTGAACACCGGCATATCCCGATCTTCGCCGGTCCGTGTTCCTGGTTTCCGGGATCGCGAGCTGCGCCCGCGTCCCGGAATGACGATCGGGACGGAGCCAAGCCTTCACCGGCCTGTGAAATGCCGCTGCAGCGCCCGGAGTGTGTCATCGGGCGCTTCCTCCGGCACGTAATGGCCGCAATTGATCGGGCCGCCCTCGGCGTTAGTCGCGTAACCGTGCTGCCAGACCGTGAGGACATTGCCGTGCACGCCCTCGGTGTGGCTGCGGGCGCCCCAAATCACCAGCAGCGGGACCGTGATCTTGCGCCCCGCTGCGAAATCGGCCGTATCCATTTCAAGATCGCAGGTCGCGCAAGCGCGATAGTCGGCGCATGACCCTTTGATCGTCTTCCAGTTGAAGCAGCGGACATACTCGGCGAACGCCGCGGGATCGAAGAAACCGAGACCGATGCCCGGCTTCGACAATTTCTTTTCCATGTACCATTGCGCCGGAACGCCGGCCAGCATGCGCTCAGGGAAGTCGTAGGGCTGGGCCATCAATGCCCAATGCCATGAGCGCAGCGCCCACTCCTTGGAGGTGTGAGTCCAGATGTGGTGATTGGGCAGGATGTCGATCAGCGCCGCGCGCTTTACCCTGTCCGGATGGTCGAGGCACATGCGCGCGGTGGTGCGAGCCCCGCGGTCGTGCCCGGCGACAAAGAACTCGCGGTATCCGAGCTTCTCCATGACCTCGACCTGGTCCTGCGCCATGGCCCGGAACGAATAATGTATGTTGTTTTCGCCGGCATCATCGGGGCCAACACTGTCGCCATAGCCGCGCAGATCCGCCGCGACAACGTGGAATTGCTCGGCCAGGCGCCCCGCAATCTTATGCCAAGAGACATGGGTGAGCGGGTTACCGTGCAGCAGCAATAACGGCGGCCCGTCGCCGCCATGGCGCAAGTGAATTCGTGCACTATTCGTCTGGATTTCCGTTCGGGTGAATCCTTCGAACATTTTCTTGCTCCCGATTTTGCCGCTCGCATCGAGCGCATATTTTTGCCGGTCTCGCAATATCCCTTCGCCCCGGCTGCGCCTCCATCGCAATTCGCCCGCCGCGGCTGTCTCGGCTGCAATCAAAAGACGTCCGTAAGGGCAAAAAAAGGGCGGCGGTAAAGCATTTCGGCCGAACCCACAGTAGAGAGTTTCCATGGGAGTGCTGAGGCTCGCGCGTGTAGTGTGAAACTCTCGTCGACTGTGATCCGGTTCACACACTGCCGCTTCAGGGGGCATTAACGTCCCTAAATCGGCCGCCAGCCGCGGTTGGCGGCGAGTGCGCGAACGGCGCAGTAAAAAGGGACGGCCGCGATGAACAGCTTTGCGATGATCTTTGGCCATTGCGTCTGGATACCGCCGTCCGCGAAGGCGGCACTGATAGCGCTCAATCTATTTTTCGGCATTGGCATCAACAGCCAAGCAGACATCACCGCCGGTGAGGCAATGCTCGCCGGCCAATATATCTCCGTCGGCAAGACGCAAATCGAAGCGCAAAAAGAGGTTGCCTCGCTCAACGCCTGCTTTGGAACCTACGAGGTGCCGCCCGAAAACAGAAACCACCCCAAGGATGCGGATTTAACGGAGCTCCCGAGGGCGCAGGCACAGAGCCGCAAGTAGCCTTCGAACACCGCTATTACCTCGGTGCTCAAAACGCAGGAATGAACTCAGCGTTGATCCTCCCCGGCCGCCATGCGCAGGCCTGAGATGAAGAGCTCGAGTTGCGCGCGAGGACAAACAGCCAACGGATGCGCGACAGCGCTGTAGTGATCTCCTCGACCATACCGTCGACGAAATATTCCTGCTCCGGGTCGCCCGTCATGTTTTCGAACGGCAGCACCGCGATTGAGGGCCGATCCGATGTCGGCGCCGCCGGATCCGGGAGTTGCGCGACCTCGCCGACGAAGCGAACGCCCTTGCGGGTGAAGGTGCGGACCAGGATTTGCGCGGCCCCGTCATTACCAAAGGCGCGGCGCGCCGCATTGATTCGCGTTGTCAGGGCCGCTTCGGAAACGATGCGCCCGCCCCATACGCGCTGCAGCAGATCGCCTTGGTGACGACCCGGTCACGGTGCAGCACGCGGAAAGCCAGCAGATCGAACGCCTTGGGTTCGAGCTCGATGATATCTCCGCCTCGCCGCAATTCGCGGCACTCGATGTCGAGCCGGTGGTCGCCGAACGCTAGAACCCCGTTCTTCTCCTAGCGGTATCGGAAGGCTACCATAACTGCTGAGGTACAGAAGGAGCCGGCGGCAAGGGATTGTGTCCGGCGCCGAGCGTAGTATGGTTGCCTCGAGGTATCGTGCCGAGGGTGGTGTCGTGGGGGCCCGCCGGTTTGTCGTCGAGTTGATCAAGCCGTCGCATTACGATGATGACGGCTATGTGATCCAGTGGTGGAAGTCCTGGATCCCGTCGAATTCGCTTGCCTGTCTATATGGCATTGCAACGGATCTCGCGGACCGGCGCGCGCTCGGCCCGGATGTAGAAATCGAGATCCACGCTTATGACGAGTGCCACACCGTCATCCCGATGCATCGCATTATTCGGCGGATCAACCAAGCGGATGCCGGGCTTGTTTGCCTCGTTGGCGTGCAGTCAAACCAGTTCCCGCGCGCAATGGATTTGGCGATCCGATTTCGCGAGGCCGGCGTCCCCGTCGTCATCGGCGGGTTTCACGTGTCGGGCTGCCTCGCAATGCTTCCGGAGTTGCCGCCCGACCTCGAAGCGGCGCTGCAGCTCGGGGTCACTTTGTTCGCCGGCGAGGCGGAGGGGAGACTTGCTGGCATCTTCGCCGATGCGCTCGCCGGGCGGCTCCAGCCTATCTACAATTTTATGGATGACCTGCCCGGGTTACAGGCGCAGGTAACCCCTTTCTTGCCACTCGACATCGTGCGGCGTTACGGCGAGACAATCGGCGCCTTCGATGCGGGGCGGGGCTGCCCGTTCCAATGCAGCTTTTGCACGATCATCAATGTGCAGGGGCGAAAGTCGCGCTGGCGAGACGCTGACGATGTCGAGCGTCTGGTGCGCGCCAATCTCGCGCAAGGCGTTTTCCGCTTTTTCATCACCGATGACAATTTCGCGCGTAATCGTAATTGGGAGGCGATCTTTGACCGCCTCATTGCGATGCGCGAGCGCGAGGGGCTCGGACTGCAATTCATCATCCAGGTCGATACGCTCTGTCACCGCATCCCGAATTTTGTCGAGAAAGCGGCGCGCGCCGGCTGCAAGCGTGTCTTTATCGGGCTCGAAAACATCAACCCTGATAACCTCTTGCAGGCTAAGAAAAAGCAGAACCGGGTTCACGAATATCGCCAGATGTTTCTTGCCTGGCGCGCGCAGCGGGTCATTACCTATGCCGGTTATATTCTCGGCTTTCCAGGCGATACACCGGAACGGATTGCCCGCGATATTCGCACCGTGCAGCGGGAATTGCCGGTGGATCTGCTCGAATTTTTCATCCTGACGCCGCTGCCGGGCTCTGCCGACCACCAGCAGCTCTACAAGGACGGGGTTTGGATGGACCCCGACATGAACAAATACGACCTCGAACACGTCACGACCGGCCATCCCGCCATGTCGACTCAGGACTGGCAGAGTATCTATCGCCAGGCTTGGGATCTTTATTATTCGGCCGAGCACATCGAGACGATCTTCCGCCGAGCCAAGGCGTCCGGCATCAAGCCGGTGCGTTTACTCAATCACATTTTGCAGTTTTACTTTACTTTCATCCAGGAAGACGTCCACCCGCTACAGGGCGGCTATTTCCGCCGCAAATTGCGCCGGCAGCGACGGCCTGGAAGGCCTAGAGAAAATCCGCTGGTGTTCTACCCGCGGCGGATCTGGGAAGTGATCGCGACTCACGTCAAGCTGGCTCGATTTTATTTGTATTTGCACCGCATCCGCCGGCGCGTCGAGCGCGACCCGGCACCGTATATTGACGCCGCCCTGGCACAGATCGAAAACGCAGATTGGCGTCTGGCACACCGCGCGGCGTGATCCACGGTGAATAAATTCCTGTCGTCCAACTCCCTATTACCGCCAGATTCGCAGCATTATTAACGGCTAGCGCAGCTTTACGGCGATTTACCGTTCCGGCACCCGAACGGCGGTGACAACAAAGGAAAGTTTAGTAAATTAAATACTGTTTGCGGGTTCGCTAGAGGGTCAGCATGGAACGCGCGCATCTTAAGCGAAGGCTGACCGCCGTCTTGATCGCGGATGTCGTCGGTTATTCGCGACTGATGAGCCTCGATGAGGAGGGCACGCATCTCCGGTTGTCGCAATACCTGAAGACCTCGATCGAACCCACGATCCGAGAGCATGCCGGTCGACTGATCCGGACCGCCGGCGATGGTTTCCTGGCCGAGTTCGACAGCGCTGTCGATGCGGTATATTGCGCGCTCGATATCCAGGATGGATTGTCCGAGCACGATGCGGGGATCGTCCCCAACCGCCGTCTAAAGCTACGCATTGGCATCAATGCCGGCGACGTGATCGCCGAAGAAGGCGATATCTACGGTAACAGCGTCAACATTGCAGCGCGCCTGGAGGGCTTGACCGAGCCCGGCCAGGTCTTTGTTACCCGCAGCGTCCGCGATCAGCTCCAAGGCCAGCCCAAGATTTCATTGGAGTATAGAGGCGAGCGCAGGGTAAAGAACATCAAAACGCCTATTCGCGTGTACCACGTCAAGCGTATCCAAGAGCAACCAAAACTAGCCTCGATGCGAGACATTGGCGCCCGCGCCAGGTTATTTTTTCGAATTCGGTTGGTCCCACGTTGGCGATCTGTAACGATTTCGGGCACTGCACTAGCAGTTATTGCCGCGGTTACGGTAGCGGCATTGCCATTTCGGCCCGACTATTCGGTGATGTCCCCACGAGCATCGATCATGGTACTGCCGTTTCGCAACGCGAGCAATGATCCCGAGCAGGACTATTTCGCGGACGCGGTGACGGATAATTTGACGACGGATCTGTCCCGCCTCTCCGACACGTCGGTGATCTCGCCCGCCACGGCTTTCACTTACAAGGGCAAGGTCGTTGATCCGAGAGATATCCGACGGGAATTCGGGGTCCGCTATCTGCTGCAAGGCAGCATCAGAAAATCCGAGATGAGGGTGCAGACCAATGCCCAGCTCATCGATACTCGTTCTGCCGCCCAACTCTGGGCCGACCGCTTCAACAGCGATTTCACAAACCTCGCCGAGCTTCAGGATGCCGTCACCGGCCGGATCGCCTCTTCGCTGCGTATCCAGCTGGTGCAAGCCGAGAACCGTCGCGCGCTGGCCGAGCGACCAGCCGATCCCGACGCAATAGACCTAAGGTTACGCGCCATGGCTATTCTCATCTCTCCTCCAGCCCCCGAGCGTACGCTTGCTGCACGCCGACACCTTGAGGAGTCCCTGCGGCTCGATCCTCAGTCTGCTGACGGCTGGGCCCAGTTGGCTAGAGTGTTGGTGGATGATTATTTGAGCCATTGGAACGAAGCCAAAGACAGTGTGGACGCTGCCAAAGATCTACTTCGGCGAGCGACAGAAGCGGTCCAAGAGGCGTTAAAGATCGACCCGTCCGTTGCTATGGCACATCACGCCGATGGCTTCATCCGTCGTGCGAAGGGAGATCACGTAGGTGCTCTGGACGCCTTCGACAGAGCGATCCAGCTCGATCCGAACTTCGCCCGTGGTTACGCCCAAAAGGCCAATCAACTAGTTATGGTCGGGCGGCCCAAAGAGGCTCCACCCCTCGTACTGAAGGCGGTAGCTCTTAGCCCTCGTGATCCATATCTCGGTGGGTTTTACTGGGTTATCGGTCGTGCCTATTTCGTCATGAATAACTACGACGATGCAATCATATGGTTGCGAAAATCTGTCGAACTGATACCCAAAGTTTGGTTCAACAGGGCATATCTGCTCGCCGCCTACGCTCTTACGGGCCGTCATCAGCAGCCTGAGAGCGTCTCAGCGTTGGCCGATTTCAACACAGGATTCAGCGGTTACACGGTCCAGCGTATCAACAATTTATACCAGACTGAGCTTCCGCACCCCGATCCTGGCATGCAGGCGAGCATTCAAGAATTGTACAGGGGGCTGAGGCTCGCTGGGGTCCCAGACCAATAACGATGCTATCGAGAGTGTCCTCGCGGGGGGCCGCGCAGGACAATCAGATAACCGGCCTTGCGGCAGGTGCCAGAGCGCCTAGGCGTGCCCCTCGGACCACCCTAAAATCGCCGCCACACCGCGCTGTGCCAGTTCCAGGAGCGGGGTTTCGCCTGGTACACGCCTCAGCGCATTGCCGAAATCTACGCGACCGAACTCCCCAATAATCACCTCCTGCGCCATCATGAGCTGCTCCAAGGCTTGGAATTAGCCGACGCCGCGACGTCGAATTAACTAAATCACGGGAAATTTACTCGATCGCCGGGAGGCCCGCCTGTATAGCGGCTGTGTGAGATTGCTCACCCTGAGCTGGAGAGCAAGAGAATGAGCGCCGCTATCACCTTATCGGGCGGCCGCTGGTCGCTTCTGCGCTACACCCCAATATTGGCTGCGTTACTCGCCGTAATAGCGGTGGTGTTGCTCGCCATCGGACCCCTCGGGTGGCGCGCGGGATGGTGGCATTTTCGTTTCGCGCTTCTGACATTGATGCCTTGGGCCGCGTATTTCGGACTGGCCGCCCTCGGGGTCTCCGTAGGTGCGCTGCTCCTCGGCCGCCGCCGGATCGAGTGGCGCGGTGTCGCAACCGCCGTTGCCGCCTTCGCCGTGGGTGGGTTGATCGCCTATGTGCCGTGGCATTACGACCAGATACGGCTATCGGTGCCGCCGATCCACGACATCACGACCGATCCGGACAATCCTCCGGCCTTTCTCGCCGTCATCGCAACCCGGACCGCCGAGGGCGGCAATCCGGTCCAATATGAGGGTCCAAAACTTGCCGCGCAGCAACGGCAGGGTTATCCCGACATCGCGCCGTTGAACCTCGCGCTCGGGCGCGACGCGGCATTCGACCGGGCGCTCGCGACCGCCCAACAAATGGGTTGGACGATTGTCGCTACCGACAAAGCGGCAGGACGGATAGAGGCGAGCGAGAGGAGCCGCTGGTTCGGCTTTACCGACGACATCGTCGTTCGCGTTACGGCGTCGGGGTCGGGCAGCCGCATTGACGTACGTTCGTCATCCCGCCTCGGACGCAGCGATTTCGGCGTCAACTCTGCGCGGATTCGGGCCTATCTTGCGGGTCTACAGGCGTCAAACGGGCGAGGCTAGCGCGCACGCGCTACGGCGGTCATCGGCCCGCCCGCTTGCGCCCAAGGTCGATGCGGCGCTAGGTTCTGGTGAACCCGCGCAACCGCTCCAGGCCAAGCACGATGCCAATCCATACCGAGGATCTCGAGTATCACCGCCCTGCGGGCACACCGTTGGTTGCTCGATTTTACCGGCCCGAAGGGCCAGGACCATTCCCGGCGGTGCTCGAAGTGCACGGTGGCGCCTGGACGTCAGGCGACCGGTTCAATAATGTTTCAATTGCAGAACATCTGGCGACACACGACATCGCCGTGTTGTCGATCGATTTCCGAATGCCGCCGGCGGCGCGTTATCCCGAAACCGTCGCGGATGTGAACTTCGGCATCCGTTTTCTAAAGGCCAATGCAGAACGCTTTGCGACGAGAAAGGAGCTGGTTGGTGGGTTCGGGACCTCGTCCGGCGGCCATCTCCTTTTGCTGAATGCACTGCGGCCGCGCGAGGCGCGCTACGCATCACATCCGCTGCCGGGGGCCGATGCCAGCCTCGCTTTTGCGATCGTTTGTTGGCCGGTAGCCGATCCGCTTGCACGCTACCGTGCTGTCGGCGAGCGCGGCAATGACCGCCTCGTCGAGGCCCACCATCAATTTTGGCCGTCCGAGGAAGCGATGGCGGAAGGTAGTCCGCAACTGATCCTCGAACGCGGCGAACCGGTGGAGAAACCGCCGACACTGATCATGCAGGGCACTGCCGACGACAATCTCACCCCCGGGATGGCGGCTAATTTCGCGGCCGCCTATACAAAGGCCGGCGGCTCGATTGCGTTCCATAAATTCGAGGGCCAGCCTCACGCTTTCATTCCCCGAGACCCGGCCGCCCCGGATGCACAGCGGGCGCTCGGACTGATCACGGATTTCATCCATCACCAGACGCGCTGAGCAGCTGAAAGCCTATTCGCGGTCCCCGCGAAAGAGCCTGTAATCAAATTGATGCCGGCGCGCCAAGCCGACTTGTCCGTCGTTCCCGCGCAAGCGGGAACCCAGGGATTTCGATCACCTACCCTGGCCCACCGCTTTCGCGGCGGCGACGGCTTCGACGGGACGCGATTGGATTACAGCCTTGAAGCAGGAATGACAGGGATCGCGCCAGCAGCGTCCCGCCGTTTCTGATGTCACGCGGCGGTTGGCGCTTCTTCCGGTGCCTCTTCAAATACACCGAGGCGATTGATGCCGTCGAATGCTGCGACTTTGTAGCACTCCGCCAAAGTAGGATAATTAAAGACCGTATCGACGAAATAGTCGATCTTGCCGCCGAACGATAATACCGCTTGACCAATGTGAACCAGCTCGCTCGCCCCTTCCCCGATGATATGGACGCCGAGAAGTTCGCGGGTCTCGCCGTGAAAGATCAGTTTGAGGAGCCCGGTCACATCGCCGAGGATCTGGCCGCGGGCAATTTCTTTGTAGCGGGCCTTGCCGATTTCGTAAGGGATCGCGGCCTCGGTCAGCTCTTCCTCGTTTTTGCCGACCATCGAGATTTCCGGAACTGAGTAAATTCCATAGGGGAAGCGTTCGGGGACGCTGCGGGCTCTGAGGCCAAAGGCGTGGCAAACCGCGAGGCGCCCCTGCTCCATCGACGTCGATGCGAGCGCGGGGAACCCGATCACATCTCCGACGGCGTAAATACCCGGGATTTCGCTTTGGTAGTGCTCATTGACAACGAGCCGGCCGCGGCTGTCGGGCAGAAGGCCGGCGGCAGCGAGGTTAAGTCTGGACGTGGCGCCTGTGCGACCGACGGAATAGAGAGCTTTATCGGCGATGATCGTCTTGCCGCTGTCGAGGGACAGCTTGACCCCCGTGCCGTGCCCATTTCCCTCGATGATATCGAGCCGCTTGACGCTCTCGTTGAGCCTCAGCGTGGCTCGGTTCTCGCGCAGATGGTGGCACAGTGTGTCGGCGATTTCCGCGTCGACGAAGGGCAGCAGCCGGTCGCGCTTGTCGATCAGCGTAACCCGCACGCCGAGAGCGGCGAAGATGCTGGCGTATTCGCAGCCAATCACACCTGCTCCGACGACCGCCAACGTTCTCGGCAAACGGTCGAGGTTGAAAATGTCGTCGCTAGTAAAAATCCGTTGACCGTCAAACGGAATATGCGGATCGCGAGTCGTTTCCGTCCCGACGGCAATGACAATGTGGCGCGCGGTGACGGTGCGCGACGTCCGCCCGTCGACATGATCAAGACGAACGGTATCGGGTCCAATAAAGGAAGCTTCCGCGGCGATGAGCTCGACATCGTTGCGCCGCAGTTGATGGCGCATGACGTCGATTTCATGCTGGATCACCCGGTCGGTGCGGACCAGGAGATCCTGGATCGTAATATGCTCCTTGACGGTGTAGGAGACGCCGTAGAATTCGCGTGAACGGTACCCCGAAAGCTCCAGCACGACTTCTCGCAAAGTTTTTGACGGAATCGTACCGAGGTTCACGCAACAGCCGCCGACCATCGCTTTTCGCTCGACGACCGCAACTCTCTTGTCGAGTTTGGCACCTTGGATGGCCGCACGCTGACCGGCCGGCCCCGAACCGATAACCAACAGATCGTAATCGAACGAAGCCACCGCCATGCCCCCTCCTGCACCAATCCGGTCGCGGATCGAGATTGCCCAAAAGTGCCCCGTTCACGTGACAATTTCGTTAAATTCTCTCCCTCGCAAGTGGGGAGAGAAAACGAGATCGGCGCTCACTCGGCGGCGAGACGCGGCGTTGGTAGCCGCAGCTCCGCAACTCGCGCTCGCGTGTAGAGATCGGTCCAGTTCGACAACGCAAAGTCGGTGACCTGGCGCGGGTCGTAGGCCCGATTTGGGATACGGATCTCCTTACCGGCGATGTAGACTGCGCGTAGCCGGTCGCTGTTCTGGAGAACCCGGACGTCGTCGAGCGGCGAGGCGTCGAGCGCAATAAAATCGGCAGCGCGGCCCGCCTCCAACGCCCCGATGCGGCCGCCTTCGGTCATAAAACCGGCATTGACCTCGGTCGCCGCGCGCAATGCCGCCGCCGGCGTAAAGTCGAGATCCTCGACGAAGAGCTCGAGCTCACGCGCATTCCATTCACCATAGGGGGTCACGGCAAACCCGGTATCGGTGCCGGTGAGGATCGGCACGCCAGCGGCGCGCGCCTTTTTCCAATTGCCGCAGCCGATCTCGTACTCGCGCTGCGCATGTCCCGGGCGGCCCTTGAGGTAGGCGGGCTCGTGCGGCTGCGTAAAATCGATCGTGTTGCGCGGGTGCGTCAGCGTCGGAGAGATCATGCTGCCGGTTTGCAGCATTGCCTCGATACACTCGTTGTCGAGGTGGTCGGCGTGGAAGATAAGATCGATCCCCGCTCGCGCAGCGTAGAGCGTCGCCTCGCGGCCGCGGGCATGCGCGATCGCCTTCTTCCCGAGGCGATGGATCTCGCGGACCATGATGTCCGTCTCTTCCTGTGTGAAGGCGGCGACGAGTTCGCCGTTGTCGCGCCGCTGAATCCCGTCGAGTGCGATCTTTATACAATCGACGCCGTCTTTGACCTGGCGACGGATTTCCTCGACCGCCTCGGCGATGTTGGTGACCAGCTTGCCGATCGACGTCTCGGGAGCGCCAATCCAGGTCGGATACCAGTCGGTCAGCCCCTGATGCGTCGTCAGATAGCGCCCGGCCGCCATCACCCGCGGACCGTCAAACAACCCGGCGCGAATGGCGTTGCGGATCGACAAGCTGATCTGGCCAGCATCACCCGGTGAGCAGATCGCAGTAAAACCGGCCGCGGCGACTTTCTGGGCAAAAAACATGCCGCGTAGGGTTCGGAATTCAAGGGGACTATAGAGATCGATGTCCTCCTCGCTCTTGGCATTGCCGTAAGCGAGGTGGGTATGGACATCGATGAGACCCGGCATGACGAAGTAACGGGAATAATCGAGTGCTCGGTCGCCGCGGACGCGTCGCGGCGAACCCGCTTCGGGGCCGACGTAGTCGAGCACACCACGCTCATCGAAGACCAAGATTTCATCCGCGCGGGCATCGTCCTCGCGGCCGGTAAAGACTTGGCCGCAGCGCACAAAGGTCCTCATTGCCATGGTCTCCTCTAACAGCGGCGGGCTTGCGTCAAGCGCCAGTTCTACCACAGCAGGCGGGGCTGGACATTAGCGACATTCCCGTGTGTTTTATCTCCGTTGTACGCTCGGGAGAAATTCTGGGCCTGATCTGATGACCATGGTCCCCGTTACCAACCCGCCCGGCGAGATGGCGCGGCGGATCCGTGAGATGGATTGGTCGACGACGCCCCTCGGTAGCAGCGAGGCCTGGCCACAGGCTCTCAAGCTTAGTCTGGCGATGATCCTGGCCTCCAATTTTCCCATGGCGATCCGTTGGGGCTCCGAGCAGGTGCTCATTTACAACGATGCCTATCGACCAATTCTTGGCGATAAACACCCCGAGGCATTAGGACGCTCGGCGCGGAAGGTGTGGCGCGAAATCTACCTAGAATGGGGCCCGTTGCCCGAGGCCATTTTGCGCGGCGAGCGCGGCGGGTTCTTTGCCGAAGATTACCCGTTGACTGTTCGCCGTCGGGACACTCGCGCCGAGAAAGCGCGATTTACGATCAGCTATAGCCCCATCCCCGACGAGTCCGCTGCGAACGGTATTGGTGGCGTCCTCACCGTCTGCATCGAAACGACAGAGCGCACCCGCAACGAGGAGGCTCTACGCTTCGATAATGCCAGGTTGGAGGTTGATATCGCTGAGCGGATCCGGGAACGCGATCGGATCTGGCAAGTGTCGGAAGACCTGCTCGGTGTTTCCAATTTCGATGGCTATTTCACCAGTGTCAATCCGGCCTGGACCAGCTTGTTGGGTTGGAGCGAGGACGAAATCAAGAGGATGCACGTCAGCGAGCTGCGGCATCCGGACGACGCCGCGCATTCGATGGCGGCTCGGCGAAGGCTCGCTGAGGGCGTTCCGACCGTGCGGATGGAGAACCGTTTCCGCCACAAAGACGGCTCCTGGCGTTGGATCGCTTGGACGCTGTCTGCGGAGAACGGTCTGATCTATTTAATCGGGCGTCACGTGACGGCCGAGAAGATCGCGGCCGAGGCGTTGCGCGAAAGCGAACGGCAATTTCGGCTGTTTACAGAAGCGGCGACCGATCACGCGCTGATCAGGCTCGATCCTGCGGGCGCGGTATCGGGATGGAACGCCGGTGCGCAGCGGATCACGGGCTATGCAGAACGCGAGATTATGGGCTCGCATTTCTCACGGTTTTACACTGTGGCGGATCGCGCAGCCGGTGCCCCGGAACATGCCCTCGCGATGGCCGCCACCGCGGGTGCTCATGAGCATGACGGCTGGCGTGTTCGCAAGAATGGATCTTTATTCCTCGCCGCCGTTATGATCGACGCCATCCGCGACGAGGAAGGCAAACTCGTTGGCTTCGCCAACATTATGCGCGATGTCACCGAGCGCCATGAAGCAAGAGCAAAGTTGCAGCGCGCGCAAGAACAGCTCGCCGAGTCACAAAAGATGGAAGCGCTCGGCCAGCTTACCGGCGGCATAGCGCATGACTTCAATAATATGATCATGGTGGTGAGCGGCAATGCGCAGTTGCTGAAACCGCGTCTGCGGGATCCCCGGGACCTACGCAGTATCGAAGCGATCGAGCTTGCTGCGGCGCGCGGCGAAACCTTGACGCGCCAGTTACTCGCGTTTTCGCGACGCCAGTCGCTCAACCCCACCGTCACAAATTTGCACGAGTGTTTGGCGGAATTTCGGGATCTGCTCTCCAGTTCCGCCCGCAGCGATATCAAGCTAGTCATTCACGTCCGACGCAACGTTTGGCCAGTGGCAGTGGATGTACACGAACTGGAACTTGGCTTGATCAACCTGGTCGTCAATGCGCGAGATGCAATGCCCGACGGCGGCGTGATCACAATAAGCGCAAGAAATGTCCGGCTGCGCGCCGAAGATACGCCTGAGCGACTAACCGGCGAATTTGTTGCGCTACGGGTGGAGGATACCGGTTTCGGGATCCCGCCTGAAATCCTGCCAAAGGTCTTCGAGCCCTTCTTTACAACCAAGCAGTCCGAGAAGGGAACTGGATTGGGTCTGTCACAAGTCTATGGTCTAACCCGTCAGTCGGGCGGCACTGTGACGATCAGCAGCGAAATCAGCAAGGGCACGACCGTGACAATTTATCTGCCGCGCAGCCACCGCCGGATTACCGAGCAGCCAATTGCCGATGCGGTACCGCTGACCGGGCGCGGAACCGTCCTACTGGTTGAGGATGATCCTGACGTCCAGGAGGTCGCGAGTATGCTGCTGGAGCAACTGGGTTACCGTGTGTTTTCGGTTCAGTCGGCCGCTGCAGCACTGCAATTGCTCGCGTCGGGCGAGGTGATCGATCTCGTCTTTACAGACGTAGTCATGCCGGGCGAACTTGATGGCTTGGCTTTAGCCCGGCGAGTGAAGGAGGAGTATCCTGACGTCGCCGTCCTACTGACGAGCGGTTATGCGAACGCGTTCAACGCCCTCGAATCGGGGTTCCTTCTCCTCCGAAAGCCGTATCAGCTCCCCGCTCTCGCGCGCGCAGTGCGCCAAGCGTTGGATAGCGAACCCGAACCGCTCTTGACCTGACATCGCCGACGCTGTCGAGCCAACTCAATACAATTGGGAAGCGCAACAATGAAGATCGCACGCATCGAGACGTTCATCCTCGGGACCGGCAGTTCAAAGGATCTCCTGTTTTGCCGTGTCGAGACCGAAGCCGGCCTCTACGGCTGGGGCGAGGCCTACGTCACGCATGGTAAGGAGAAAGTAGCCGCAGAATGCATAGAGGCGATGGCGCCTCATGTCATTGGCCGCAGTGTCTTCAATATACGGCATACGGGCCAGATAATGTTCGAGGATTTCGCAATTCGCCGCATCTCACTGGAGTTGATGGCGGCGTGGAGCGCGATCGAAATCGCCTCTTGGGACATCATCGGCAAGCGTACCGGACTGCCGGTCTACAATCTGATCGGCGGTGCGTCGCGCGAGCGGGTGCGTGTCTATGCCAATGGCTGGTCGCGGGGTTCGACGATCGAGGAGGGCGTCGAGCGCGCGCTCAAAGTCAAGGCGATGGGCTTTACCGCCGCGAAATTCGATCCGTTTCCCGGACCGTGGCGCAGTTTTGTCGACCGCCGCGACGAGGATTTCGCGATCGACTATGTCCGGGCGATGCGCCAGGCGCTGGGCCCCGAATTCGAGCTCTTGATCGAGGCGCATCGCCGGTTTGCGCCGGCGCATGCAATCCGCATCGGTCATCGCCTCGCGGAGTTTGGTATCGATTGGTACGAAGAACCGTGCTTGTCGGAGAATATCGATTTAGTAGCCGAAGTCCGACGCGCCGTGCCGATCCCGATCGTGACCGGCGAGGCGATCTATTCAAAGGAAGCCTTCTTCGAATGCCTTGCCAAGCGCGCGGCCGATATTCTCAACCCTGATATTTGCGCCATCGGCGGGATCACCGCGATGCTTGACATCGCCGCGATGGCACAGCCGCAGGCGGTCGTTATGTCACCGCATAATTACAATAGCACGCTGATCGGCCTTGCGGCGACGGTGCATGTCTCCGCGGTGATCCCGAACTTCCGGATTACCGAATATTTCGTAAATTTCGAAGATTTATGCCAGGAAATCGCAACGACATCCTTGACCGTGCAAGACGGTTGGATCGATTTACCAACTGGCCCCGGCCTCGGCATCGATATCGACGTTGAAAAACTCCGCGCACATCCGCACCACGAGGCCACGCATCGCGGGTTCCGTCAATACTGGGAGGAATATCCCCGCAAGGGCTACACGCCGAGCTTGCGGTAACGTAATCGAAGCGGTTTAGCCTCGCTGCTCGGTAGCACGGCGACCAGCTAAACCGCTACCTTTCCTTTCGTGCTTATCGAGACTGACCTGGGAAATCGAATTGCCGCGGCCGGACGTAGGTCGGCAAGCTCACACGATAGACCAGCACCAGCGTGTCGACATTATTCCCCGACGCGTCCTGGTAAGGCTCTCCAGCCATGAACCCCTGCTGTGTGATGAAGTCGTTGTCACTCCCCACGAACAGAAAATAGTCGTCGGGAGCCTCCGGATCGTCGACCGGCACAACCGCCATGCTCTCCCATTTCTCATAGAGATCGTTGGCGTCGTTAGGCAAGCCGTTGTGGAGCCCGAACCGGTTGAGCTCGGTGTTGTCGTTGATGTTGAGAAAGCGCTGGTAGGCAACCGGTTTCACTGATCCGTTGAGGACGCCGAGCGGCGCAACCGATTGGCCTGGCTGGTCGTACGCGCTCCCGGCAATATTCGTGGCTTCGGATATATCGATCAGATCAACGCTGCGATAGACCGAGGCCGCATTGCTCGTCGTAAATCCCGCACTGCTGTCTCGAGCAAGCACGAGAAACTGGTGGTCATTGAGCGCCAGGAGTTCGCTCTGCGCCGCGGTGAGGAGCCTTGTTTGCGTCGTAGTTTGGTCCTGGTAGAGGGGCAGCTGGACGACATATTCGCCGACGAGTGCAGGCTTGTAGTGGCGCAGATCATAAGCCAGTAGTCTCGTGTTGCGGCGCGTTGTGGCGATGTTGGCTGGATCAAGATCCTGGATCAGCGCACTCTGCAACAATACGAACAACATACGACGGTCCGGGCTGAGAGCGAGCCCCTCGAACCCTTGGTTGTTTTGGCGGCCGGACACCGGGGTGCCGGGGCTCGGATTATAGGTGACACCAATGGGAGGACTATTTGCGGAGAAATTCTCCTCGAGGTCACCCGCACTGTCCCGGCGCATTGGTATGAAAGCTTCGGGAGGTCGAATTACGTCGAGCAGACCGCCGTCGAGCTTGTAATGATAAATATAGGGGCCGTATTCCTCACTGACCCACACTGTGCCGTCACCGGGATAGACCACCGCCTCGTCGTCGACACTGATGTGCCCGTTAGGGCCAATCGGGAGATCCGGAAACAGAGGTGTCGCCGGTTTGACACCCGACGGATCGAGACCCGTCGTCGGTGCTCCAGCCCGTTGATGAAACAGAACGGAGCTCCGATAGTGAAGCGACAATTGGTTCTGAGCGGTCGTGCTCGCGCCGTAGAAGGGCTTCAGGATCACGTCAAAATGATGCAACCGGCCGCGGAAATCTGTAGTTCCTTGGGTGTTCCAACCACGATCGGGGATCATGTAAAGCACGCCGAGATAATCTCCATCGCGCGCCTTGCGCCAGCTGTGCAGGTCCATTGCCATACCCGAGCCGAACCCGCCGAGAGTTTCACCGAACTCGTCAGTGGCCTTGGAGGGCACGCGAGCCACGCCGACCAGCCCCTTATTGACAAAGGTTGCTCCTGCAAAGTCGACCGGTTGGGCTAAAGAGCTACCGGCCATCGCGACCATTGCGAACGCAACCGCGAGGCGTGTCCATTTCCTACGCTCGTGCAAGAATTGATTATGAACGCTATTCTCTTCTACGCTCATCGTGTCTTTCTCTTTCAATTTGCTTCGCGTTCGGGGAAGCGTTGAAACCGCGTTTGATAGCAGTCGAGAAAGCGGGCTGGGAGCGACAGGAGCGTCACCGCGTTACAGCGCACGTCAACAGCAAGAGTGCCCGAATTTCCCACATATCCCCCCCGCGACCTGCCGACCGAATCTAACCGCGGTTTGACGACAGGATTATTACAGGATGGCCCGGGATGCCGAGATATAAGATACAATCGTCGCCGCCGTGGGCTATTTTTGGAGAGGTCGGTCGCGTGAACCCCGCGGCCTTGCCTATGTGGGGCAGCGACGATGAGATTGTGATTTTGCCAGCCGACCGATTGGCAGCACCCGACCGAGTTCCCAGCGCCGCTCGAGCCGCGGAGGACCAAGGTCTTTCGGTACTGCAGTGGCGTCCCGCTGCGCCCGACAAAGACTTTCTGGCGTCAGCTCCACGACATCCACAAGGCCAACCGATACAGCTCGCTCTGGCAAAGCGGAGGTGTACGGAAAACCAATGCCGAGGGGCCACAAAGACGCCGCACTCGTGAGAAAGACTCGGTCGGACGCAGACGGGACGGTGCTTACTTTATTGAAGGTACCCCATCGAGAAAGATTACACTGAATGAGCTCGCTCGATAAAATTTCCTGTTGCCACTGCTCGCCGTAGCGCGAACCCGCGATTGACGCGGCACCCGCGCGTTGACACGGGTGTAGTTATTCCTTTTGGCGCAATAGGGAAGTGAGCTGCTTCACAGCCCTACAGAATTTCTTCGCCCATTAGCAATCAACGCAAACAACTGACGCTTGCCCCACAGGCGAAGCGGCACATCAATAAACACGCTCCGCCGGCGGGAATGATGGTACCTCGTTTGAGAGGGGATAGAGGCGCACCGGTCGATCTCCGAGGTGGACCGTACCGTCGCCATCCTGCCAGGCTAGAGTATGCTTGAGCCAGTTGCGATCATCACGCTCGGGGTAGTCTTCGCGAGAATGAGCGCCACGGCTCTCGGTGCGGTATAGCGCGGAGTGGAGCACGACCGCAGTTTGCCCCATAAGATTGTCGAGTTCCAGGGCCTCAACGAGATCGGTGTTCCAGATCAATGATCTGTCAGTAACGGCGAGATCGCCTAGCGAACCGCTGACAGTCGCCATCCTGCGGAGCCCCTCTTCGAGCAGGCCGGCAGTTCGAAAGACGGCACAATGGTCCTGCATGACACGCTGCATCGAGAGACGGATCTCGCCGGTCTTGCGACTCCCGCTGGCGTGACGGACGCGGTCGAACCGCGCGATTGCGGTCTCTGCCGCGGACGCTGGCAAATCGACGTGAGCTCTACCGGGTTCTATGGTTTCTGCAGCGCGCTCTGCTGCTGCGCGGCCAAACACAACGAGATCGAGTAGTGAATTAGTGCCGAGCCGAGTGGCCCCGTGAACCGAGACGCAGGCCGCCTCTCCGACCGCCATCAGGCCGGGCACCGTCCGCTCGGGGTCGTCCGCAGTCGGGTTCAGCACTTCTCCGCGGATATTTGTCGGGATGCCGCCCATATTGTAATGCGCAGTCGGCAATACCGGGATCGGCTCGCGGCTCACATCGACACCGGCAAAGATTTTTGCGGTCTCCGAAATGCCAGGCAGCCGCTGGTGCAACACCTTCGGATCGAGATGCTCGAGATGCAGCAGAATGTGGTCGCGGCAAGATCCGCAGCCGCGACCTTCGCGAATTTCGATTTCCATCGCGCGGCTGACCAGATCGCGAGCGGCGAGGTCCTTGGTCGTCGGCGCGTAGCGCTCCATGAAGCGCTCGCCTTCGGAATTGGTCAGATAACCGCCTTCCCCGCGGGCACCCTCTGTGATCAGACAACCCGAACCATAAATGCCGGTCGGGTGAAATTGTATGAACTCCATATCTTGTAATGGCAGTTCGGCCCGCAATGCCATCGCATAGCCGTCACCAGTACAGATATGCGCTTGGGTTGTCGAGAAATAGGCGCGCCCACCGCCACCCGTCGCCAGTACGACGACGTGACCACGGAACAGATGCAGAGTGCCGTCTTCGAGGCGCCATGCAAGGACGCCGCGGCATCCGCCATCATCGATGATCAAGTCGAGCACGACGTATTCAATGAAGAATTCGGCGCTGTGTTTAAGGCATTGCTGGTAGAGGGTGTGTAGCATCGCGTGCCCGGTCCGGTCGGCCGCGGCACACGCGCGTTTGGCCATACCTTTTCCCCATTGCACGGTGTGTCCGCCAAACGGCCTCTGATAGATCAGGCCGTCTTCGGTTCGCGAGAACGGGAAGCCGAAATGCTCGAGCTCGATGACCGCCGTCATCGCGTTGCGGCACATAAATTCGATCGCGTCCTGGTCACCAAGCCAATCGGAGCCCTTGACCGTGTCGTACATATGCCAGCGCCAGTCGTCCTCCCCCATATTGCCGAGCGCGGCGCCGATGCCGCCCTGCGCAGCCACGGTGTGACTGCGCGTCGGAAATACTTTGCTAATGCAGGCGGTTTTGAGCCCGGCGATGGTCATGCCAAGGGTCGCGCGCAGCCCGGCACCGCCTGCACCGATTACAACCGCGTCATAGGCATGCTGTTCGATCGGATAAGCCTTTGTCATCGGCGGCGGACCCTTCGTGTTCACCGAAACGTGGGACCAACCAACATTTGACACAATCAGCGATTGGCGTAGCCTTGCTTCGTCAAATCCGAAGGCTCCCGCAGAATGCGTTTCGATCTGAGCGACTTGCGGCTCTTTCTAAGCGTGGTGGAGGCCGGTAGCATCACGCATGGTGCCGAGCGCCTCCACTTGGCGATCGCCGCAGCTAGCACGCGCATCCGGAACATGGAGGCCGCTCTCGGCACACCGCTGCTGCACCGCGCGCGGCAGGGCGTACAACCCACACCGGCCGGCGGTACCCTCGCCCACCACGCGCGTCTCTTATTACAGCAGGCGGAGCGGATGCACAGCGAGCTGGCACAGTATTCCGAAGGCATCAAGGGACACGTGCGCCTCATGTCTAATACCAACGCGCTGACCGAGTTTCTTCCTGAAGCGCTCAGCGATTTTCTGGCCTTGCACCCGCAAGTGAATATCGACCTGGAGGAACGGCTAAGCGACGAGATCGTCGCGGCGGTTGCCGACGGGACGACGGATATCGGCATTGTTGCCGCGACGGTCGAGGTGACGGGACTCGAAACAGTGCCGTTCCGCACCGACCGGTTTGTAATCGTTGTTGCGCCGCGGCACCCATTGGCAGGCCTTGAACGTGTCGCGTTTGCCGACGTGCTCGATTTTGATTTTGTCGGTCTTGACCGGTCGAGTGCACTGCAACGCTTTCTTGCCGAAAAGGCAGAAAAGATCGGCCGCCGGCTGAAACTCCGCGTGCAGCTGCGCAGCTTTGACGCGGTATGCCGGCTGGTAGAATGCAATGTCGGCATCGGCGTCGTCCCGGCAACCACCGCCGAGCGCCATGCCAAGACGATGTCGCTGCACCGGATCGAGCTGGCAGACGATTGGGCCCGGCGCAATCTCACGATCTGCGTCCGCCGCGAGGCCGATCTGCCAATATACGGGCGTGAGCTCGTCCGCCACCTCGCCAGGCAAGAGGAGCGACGACCCGATGATCGGTAGATCACCTCATAAAGCCCCGAAGCGGCGTGCCGACCAGCTCCTCTTCGAGCAGGGTCTGGCGGAAAGCCGGGCGAAGGCACAAGCCCTGATCCTAGCCGGTCTTGTCAGCGGCGGCGGCGGACGGCGGATCGAAAAGCCGGGCGAACAGCTTGCCGCGGACTCGTCGCTGATCGTTGCGGGACGTGATCACCCCTGGGTCTCCCGCGGTGGGGTCAAACTCGCTCACGCACTTGATCATTTCGGGATCGAAGTCGATGACAAGCTCGCTCTCGATGTCGGGGCTTCGACCGGCGGCTTCACCGAAGTGCTGTTGTCTCACGGAGCCAAACGGGTCTATGCCGTTGATGTCGGTCACGGCCAGCTTGCTTGGAAGCTGCGCCAAGATCCGCGCGTCATTGTTCACGAGCGCCTGAACGCACGCTATCTGACACGAGCCGATATCCCGGAGCCGGTTGACATGGTTACCTGCGATGTAAGCTTCATTGGCCTTGCGACGGTATTGCCGTCGCCGCTCGCGCTGGCCGCCCAAAGCGCGGCGCTCATCGCGCTGGTCAAGCCGCAATTCGAGGCTGGCCGTGATTTTGTGGGCAAGGGTGGTGTCGTGCGTGACCCTGCGGTTCAACGCGAAGTCTGCGAGCGCGCCGCCGCTTGGGTCATGGCGCAGCCGGGTTGGACTGTTGTTGGAACCGTTGAAAGCCCGATCCTCGGCCCCGAAGGAAATCGTGAATTCCTGCTCTATGCCCGGCGTAGCGGCCAGGCCCAGGAGCAGAGCCAATGAAAACACTCGCCCCAGGGTTCGCGGGCTTTCGGCCGGCGGCGTTCACGTTCTTCCGTGAACTGCGCGAGAACAACGATCCGGACTGGTTCAAGCCCCGCAAGACGGTTTACGAGACCGAAGTATTGGCGCCGTTTCGCGCGTTGATTGCTGCAGTCGGCGCCGTGCTGCACGAAGCCGGGCTACCGATTATTGGTGATCCTCAGAAGGCCATCTTCCGCATCTACCGTGACGTCCGCTTCTCGCCTGACAAGCGGCTATACAAAACTCACGCCGGAGCCGTGCTGACACGTTCCGGCAATAAGCGAGATCCCGGCCTGCTCTATCTTCACGTGGCGCCCGATGAATCGATGGTGGCAGCTGGGTTCTGGCATCCCGAACCAGGTCTTTTGAGCCGCTTGCGGCGAGCCATCCTCGACGATCCGCAGGCCTTCCTTGCACCTGCCGACAGATTGGCCACAGCGGGATTTCCCATCGTGAGCGACGAGCGGCTGAGCCGGCCGCCGCGCGGCTTTGAGGCAGCGAAGGGCACGTCCGTGGCGGATTATGTGTGCTGGAAATCATTCACCAGCCACGCGATGCTGAGCGACACCGAGATGCAGTCGCCGAAACTCGTCGACCGGGTCGTCGACTTCGCCCGTACGGCTTGGCCACTCCTCGAGTGGGGCTGGTCGGTGATCGACGACGAGGGACCGGTAACTGTGCCGATCCGAGCATCGACGCGGCCCCTGCCCAAACCGGATTTCTAACAAGCCGCGCTCCTGCGTAACGATGAGAGCCGGGCAACCGGATCCGGTACGCGACAAAGCGCCGGTCGATCTCACGGTCGAACGACTTGGTTCGCAGGGGGACGGGATTGCGCAGCACCGTGGCGAGCCGGTGTTCCTGCCCTTTACCGTCCCCGGTGACCGGGTTCTTGCAAGGCTCGGCGCGCGACGCGGCGGCGGGCGCGAAAGGCCGCATCGTCGAGCGGCTCTGTTCCGGACCGGGGCGCACTGACCCGCGATGCCGGCATTTCGGGACCTGTGGCGGCTGCGCGTTACAGCACCTCGATGCCGAGTTATATCAGGCAGTGAAAACTGACCGCTTGCGAGGTGCGCTCGAGAGCGTCGGGATTGACCCCGCTGTCGTTGGATCCTTAAAGACTGTGCCACCCGGCCGCCGCCGCGCACGCCTCGGGCTAACGCGTGCGCGCGATCCACGACTGCCGGTGCGGCTCGGGTACCGCGAACGGTTCCGCCATGATCTCGTCGATCTTCAGGACTGTCCCGTGCTCGAGCCGGCCCTCTTCGCCGTTTCGCTCGCGCTACGACGGGTTGCGGGGGATTTCGTCGCGCCGGGTGGGGACGCAGAGGTGATCATAACCCGACGGATAGCGGGATCGACGTGACGATCGAGACAGTGGAGGAGCCCGGTCTCGTCGCGTTAGAAGCCCTTGTGGGGTTCGCAGAACAGTGCGATCTCGCGCGTGTCGTGTGGCACTCACGCATAGACGAGATTGTCGTCGTGGAGCGCCGCCCGGTTCGCGTCATTTTATCGGGGGTCCCGGTCCCCTGTCCGCCCGGCGCCTTTCTGCAGGCAAGCCAATCGGCCGAGGTGATGCTCGTCGAAGAGGTTCTTAGCGGTGTCGGCTCCGGCCGTCCCGTGCTCGACCTCTTCGCCGGGCTCGGCAGCTTTACGTTTGCCTTGGCCCGCGACGGCCCCGTCCACGCCATCGAAGGCGACAAGCGAACCGCGGCCGCGCTCGCTGACGCCGCCATCGGCCAACCGGGCGTCACGGTCGAGGCTCGCGACCTCGCCCGTAATCCGCTGCCTCGTGGCTCGCTCGGGGCCTACGCTGCCGCAGTCTTCGATCCGCCGCGCGCCGGGGCTGCCCGCCAGGCCGAGGGTCTTGCCGCTTCCTCAGTCGAGAGGATCGTCGCGATCTCTTGCAATCCGGCCACTTTCGCAACGAGACGCCGCCATCCTGATCGCCGGCGGCTATCGCTTCGAGCACGTGACGCCGATCGATCAGTTCGTATGGACGCCGCATCTCGAGCTCGCGGCGGTACTCCGGCGTAACAACTAGTCAAAGTCAGGGAATGGGCTTTCTGGAAAATCACCGGCCTCGCGGTCGCAAAAGGCGCTGCGCCGCCGCAGGCGATGATTTCCGCCTTTCCTAACGGTCTGGCGCGCTTTGCGAAGGAGTGGCAAGGAAATCCATAACCGGCGGCAGCACGCGACTGCTCTCAACGAAGGCCTGCAAATGTGAAAGCCCCGGCAGGGAGAAGAACCGTGCATTCGGAATCCGTTCGCTCGCCGCTTTTGCCTGCGCAAACATTGGATCGGCCTCGCCTGCGTAAAGGCAACACGGCATCGCCATGGTTTCAAGCATGTCCTCCAGACTGACTCGGTCCTGCACCGCCGCTAACCACGCTTCGAGATCAGCCGCACGAAGGCGCATTGCATAGCTATCCGGTATCGGCCCGGCCAATTTCTCGAATTCGGCGACGAGAACGTCACCACCTCCGGTGATCCCGTTACGGAGCCATTGCCGAAACCCCGACTGGTCGCGCGCAAAGGGATGCTGGCCTCCAATCACAAGTGCGTTGACCCGGTGGGGCGCATGCCTCGCCATGCCGAAGCCGATCCAGCCGCCCATCGAATAGCCCCAGAAGTGGGCCTTTTCGACATCCAAAGCGTCGAGCACGGCCGTCACGTCGGCAACTCGGCGGTCCAGCGTATAGGAGGTTTCGTCGTGCGGTTTGTCACTGCCGCCATGCCCTCACGCATCGATCAGGATCAGCCGTTATCTCGTCCGGAGTGCGGCGACGTAGCCGCACTCGGACCAATCCTCTAGGCGCTGCGTGAAGCCATGTTGAAGCACCAGGGCCGGCCCGGTGCCCTCGACCTCATAATGGATGTGGATCCCCGCATTGTTTGCGTATGCCATCTCGCGCCTCCCCTTTGTTGCAGAACATTGGCTTTATAGCGCGTGTCGCGACGAGTTCGGAAAAGACGCTCGGCAGATATGCCGGCGGCGCGCGGCATCGCGCCTAGGAGTAGCCTTTCTACCAGCTCGCCGTGCTGACGATCGGCGCGCGCCTCGCGGTCG
>Ga0126381_100001450_pt1 | contig 25492 bp, 25 predicted proteins | sample PanSoiMetPlot_28_FD_96465 | JGI IMG/M metagenome (GOLD analysis project Ga0126381, IMG submission 96465) | Tropical forest soil microbial communities from Panama - MetaG Plot_28 | ecosystem: Environmental > Terrestrial > Soil > Tropical forest > Bulk soil | place: Panama | collected 2016-02-17
CGGCGTGAGAACCTTGCCAGCCTGCCCGCCAAGAGCCAAAAACCAGTACCCGGAGCGGTCGCCACCAATCCCGTTGCCGAAATTCACAAACGGCCCGTACTCCCAGCTGCGCTCGCTGCGGACTTTCGCGACAGGAGAATCATCGGGAATATTGATCAGCGGCGTGACACTCCGCCCATTGGTGCTTGCCGGAGCGGAGTCCGGCGACTGAGCTACGGCACTAAAAGCGATTCCTGCCATCAACACCAGGAATAGAAACTTCGCAATTCGGGTCAACGTTCTTCTCTTCTCTGTTTTTTTGAAATCCTGCACACACTGCATGAAAAAGGCCGCCATCTTCAGGCGGCCTTCTGATTGCCAGCCTGTCTGCTGTTATCCGGCCACCTGTTCCATCTGCTCGGCACTCATGTCGAAGTTCGAATACACATTCTGCGTGTCGTCGAAATCTTCAAGCGCCTCGAGCAGCCGGATCATTGCGTTTGCCGCCTGGCCCTCGAGCTTCGTGTAGGTAGAAGCCAGCATCGTGACCTCGGCAGACGTAGTTGGAATCTTCGCGGCCTTCACTGCGTTCAGGACTGCCTCAAAGGCATTCGGCTCAGTGGTGATCTCCCACACGTCGCCCTCGTCGCTCAGGTCTTCGCCACCATGTTCGAGGACGATGTTCATCAGCTGCTCTTCGGTCGCGGCCGACTTCTCGATGCCGATTACGCCCTTCTTCGAGAACATGAAGCGCACCGAGCCGGATTCGCCGAGGTTGCCGCCGTTTTTCGAGAAGCTGTGCCGGATTTCGCTGACGGTGCGGTTGCGGTTGTCGGTCAGCACCTCAACGATGATCGCGACTCCGCCGGGACCGTAGCCCTCGAAGGTGATCTCTTCGTAGTTAACGCCCTCGAGCTCGCCCGTGCCCCGCTGGACGGCCCGCTTGATGTTATCGGCCGGCATGTTCTCGGCCTTCGCGGCCAGGATCGCGGTGCGAAGCCGGGGGTTGCCATCCGGATCGCCGCCGCCATTTTTCGCGGCGATGGTGATTTCCTTGATCAGGCGAGTGAATATCTTGCCGCGCTTGGCATCCAGCGCGCCCTTCTTGTGCTTGATTGTGGCCCATTTGGAATGGCCGGACATGGGAACCTCAATAGACGTAAAAATGCGGCGCGGGACCTGCGTCGCCCCTGTGAGTATATCACCGGCAACGACAGCCCATCCGGTGCGCTTCGCTTCCGGCTCCGCAGCCCCATACATTAACGAGATTAGCGAAAGTCCCGATTCTCGAATTATCGTGCCGGGTTTACTTTGGATCGATTTTTCGGGTGCTTGAGTAATGTCCCTGACGGGGAAAAGGAGGGTTTAGCTTATTGAATAATTTGGCTCTCGGCTATCATCACAACCTCCGCACCCGCATAATCACTGACGCTCCACAACCGAACCGCCGGTCCTGTCTCGATTGCCCTGGCGAATGAACCCGAGAACAGCGCCGCGCAACCATTGAAAAGATACCGACGCCAACCGTCCGAGCGGGCGACACGCGGAGACCCCGTGCCACCCATCGAAACGCGGGTTATCGCGGCAGCTTCGGCATGGGCAGCTTCGCGCAGTCAACGCTACTTGTGATTGCCGACCAGCGTCGCGGTCGCCTTGGTCGGGATGTCAATTTTCGGTCCGTCGACGATCCGACCACGTCGATGAGTGACTTGGCAATTTTGCGCTCAACCGAGATCCACCAAGAGCGCCGAAGCGGTTGATGTGCTGGGTCCGTCTATCGCGACGCATTAGCCTACCCATCGCGTGAACTGCGCTCACGACCATTCTGGTCGATCAGATTGCTTTTCTGACAAGTCTCTGAAATTCGGCCGGAGTTGCGCCGACTGCACGATGAAAAGCGCTCGTGAAATGGCTTTGGCTGCCAAAACCGCTGGACAAAGCGACCTCCGCCAGACTAACCCGTTTACCTCGGAGCAGGTCTTTTGCTCGCTCTACGCGGCGTTCCAGTAGATACTGGTACGGCGTTACGCCCAGGGTCTTCTTGAACATCCTTACGAAATGGTGGGCGCTGAGTTGTGCAATCCCGGCCAACTCGCGGAGGGTCAAGCCTCGTGCGAGATTCGCCTCGGCGTATTCGATTACTTTTTTGGCGCAGTTTCTCGTCAGACCCCCTTTTGGAATGGCCTTCGCGCGCTCATACGAAGTGGAGTACTCGCAGAAAAGGAGCTCAGCCATTTCGATTGCGAGCATCTCTATATGGAGACGGTCTGCTCTGTCGCGAAGAATGATTTCGCGGCAAAGTTCCCGGCACAGGCCCCTCAGGTTCGCATCACGAAAGAGAAATCGGTCAACTGTTTCGATCTGGTGCTCCTCCCCCAGCGCGTCCGGTGGGATGATCACATCGAATCGATCACAGGTGCTATTCCAGGACCACTCGCTTCTTGTACCTATCGGCATGAGTGTCATATCCCAGTTCAGCATGTGGCTCACGAACGAACGCTGGTTGCGCACCTGCCGCAAGGCTTGCACCGGAGACAGATTCACCATGAGTACGCTTCCTGGAGACTCATCCAACTTGAGACTGCCGGAAGGCTCGCCGCGAGTCAGCTGGGCCACAATTCCAGGTGCCGCAATCACCAAAAGGTCTGTGGGGCGCCGCACTCCATTTTTGTCCAGAAGTGTGAGCCATTGATCGCGGTAAACCGATTCAGGGTTCACGGGAGCGTGCGTCAAGCTGGCCAATGAGGATTCAGTCACTGAGGTGTACCTGCCGACGTTGGATGCCGCGTCGGTGCGGCAGGACTCTCCGAGACCCCCGTCGCAATAGACAACTTTGTATTTGCTGCTGTATTTGCTGCCCTAAACATGAACCAATTCGGTACGTCAAGGACTTCAGCAGATTCCCTCACGGTGAAACCAAAACGCTGATATAGGCGAACATTCTCCCTCTTATCGGTCTCGAGGTATGCCTTGGCGCCGGTGCTGTCTACAACTGCGCAGAATGCCTGGAGCATTGCGGTTCCGATTCCTCTCCCTTGAAGCAAGGGTTCGACGGCAAGGGGGCCGAGATGCCAGTGCGGTTCCGAGAAGTCGCGCCGCGCCCACTCGCCCACCCAACTCAAGATGCGAAATGGCGTTGGAAGCGGATTGCCGATCACGGTGGCAGGAGCAACTCTTGCCTTTTCGATTGCGCCGGGTTGGCAGAAGCCGGGGCGCGCCATCCCACAAACTCCCACTAGGCGGTTTTTACGAACGGCACCAAGAACGAGCCCTCGCCGATAGAGTCCCCTGAGTACGGGTACGAAAAAACGGCCCATCGCTGTCGCACGCCGTTCGCCATCTGGGATGCGAAACACCGTCATGTTCGCGGGATTGTCACGCATCCCTCTGGCTACCACCAGTGCGGCCTCTTCAAGCTCGTTGCTGTTCAACAGCCGCAACGCGAGAGGAATCATCGACGTCATCCTAGGCCTCCAAGGAGGAAAGTGCTCAAGCAAGTTGGGAAATGGGGAAAATCATTCATCGCGTTCCCAGTACTCGGTGCGTCCCAGCAGAGAAAAACCGATGAATCCGCGCACTTTCAACCTTCTCCCACCGTTATCGAGAGTGATCGAGCACTTGTAGATCCTTCCAGTATCGGGGTCGAGAATCTCGCCGCCGGTCCATCGATTGCCATCCGGAGTCAGATCCCAGAGAATGCGAAGTCCGACCAACCGCTGGTCCTTAAGATTGCCGGAACACCTGATGCAGCGCGGGTCTGGATCGTTCGGATCACCATCGATCAGTTTCTCAACTCGGCCGTAAAGCTTGCCGTCGTCTTCCCAAATTCTTACAACTGAATTGGCTTTCCCAGTTACATCGTCCACTGTCTTCCATCGACCGACGGGAGTATAGACGTTTGGACGCTGCGCATTTACAAGCTCGCAATGCGCGAGCACGACGATTGCAATAACGACTGCCGAGTTGAGGGTCGAGCCGAAAAGACGCGTTCTCATTGCCTCGCTCCGAACCGTAATGGCTACAGCCTAAGCGACGAGTTCTCAGCCGGTCTTTCAAATTATTGCTGTTGACATGTCGCGCGAGGTCACACGAGTCGGGGGCGACAGGGAGAGGACTCTTTCGAAAGGCGGCGAGCGGCCTACGAACGACTCCGAAAGCAAAGACTGTAAGCGAGCGGTCCTAGGTTCGATTGGGAATCGTGAGGCCCGTGGCCAGTGGCTCGCTTCGCCTCACGAACGACCAGTACAAGTCGCGCACCTCAGCTATCGATCTCTGTCAGGTCTTTGCACTTTGACTTTCCTCTGCTGCTTTGCGTGATCTCACGTTTTCTTCCAAGGATTTGTAAAGCTCTTTAGGAGTCCTTGATGAGTAAGTGCAGGAAGTGTGCGGCGTTGTTCTTTGTGCAATCGATGCTGGAGTTGATCAGTGACACGGTCGCGTGCGCAGTTTTCTATTTACTGTGCTTGCGTCTTTGGCAGAGCGACACTGTTGCATTCCGCGTTCGCGATTTACGGACTGATTTCCTTTTTTGCGGCGAAGGGATTCGGCCCAGCACTAATTGGAGCGGTTGCGGGAATGCTTGCTTCGGCGAAGATCGGTCCGATTCGAGCAGTTTAAGGCAACTCTGACTTTGCCCGCGCTACCGACACCATGGCACCTCGCCCCCTATTTACCACAGACGAGAAGTAGCCGTGGATCCTTGCTTCGCCCTCGCGTGTTCGTCAGCGGGCTCCATTTCTCCGAGGTCGCCGGACAGACTTGCGACGGTTCGTGTTAAATCCGGAGTTTTCCGGCCCCGCTCCTGTGGCTTCGAGTGCGGTCTTCAAGAATCTCCGGCAGGCGTCTAAGAATTCGCGCCCTTCGGATTCCTCAAGGCCTCGCGCCAGAACCTGCCCGCCGACCATGCAGGCCAGTGCGCCAGCAGCCTGACTTCGACGAATCGCCTCTGGGAGACGGGCGTCAGTCCCCTCGCAAAGCTTTGCGAGACGCACTTGGATTTCCTCGGACAGCCTTTGCCGCACTCTCGTACTACCGCGAATCAACTCTGTACCGAAGGCGGCGACTGGACAGCCACGTTGCGGATGCGTCATGTGTCCTATGCTCAGGTATTTTTCTGCTGCGCTAAGCAAGGAGTTGACCGAAACATCGCCAGTTGGAGCGGCAGTGAACAGCCTCCTTAACTGCTCTGAGGCGTGGGCGAACGCTTCGGCCACGAGTTCGTCTTTCGAGCCGAAGTGGGCGTAAAAGCCACCGTGGGTGAGCCCGGCCAGTTGCATAACCTCGGCAACAGTTGTCTGCTCAAGACCTCGCTCTCGAAACAGTGTTGCTGCGGCATCCAGAATTCGTTCACGTGTTTTTTGCTTATGTTCTTCGGACCAAGGCATATTGCGCTTCTGGAACTGTCCCTGCTTCTGGAACTGTCCCTTGACACATTATGACGCACATCATACACTCAGTTCAAACTACAACATGACATGCATCATATTGTAGTTCGAAAGGAGGACAGGTTGTGACTGCGGACATCGCTAAGTCTCTTCATTCAGCTGCGCTCTTCGGAGCGGTCGTCAGGCCGCTGCTCGTGTTGACGCTCCTGTTCGGCCTGTGGGATGGATTGCGGCGTGCGGGGCGGAACAAAACAGGCAGTTTTATCCCATGGAGCTTGACTGCTGTCATTATTATCGCGTGGCTCAGTACTGTTTGGACACTCTCTGTGCGAGGCGTCATCGCCTCGATAAGTGGCTCCGGAGCCTATGGCGCGGTCGTTCGCATTGTGCTGCCAATCATTCTGCTCGCTGTAGGCGCGATCACTTTGATGACCCGGTCCAGGACGGTGATCGCTGTGCTCGACGCGATCCCGCTCTGGTGGCTCGTCTCTTTTCAAGCGTACCGCATTACCGGCCTCTTGTTTGTGCGGTTGTGGGCGAAGGGATTTCTACCAGGGTATTTCGCTTTGCCCGCGGGAATCGGCGACACGCTCACTGGGGTGCTCGCGATCGTCGCAAGCATCGCATTGTGGCGAGAGGTAAATTGGGCCCGACGACTTGCCTATGCGGTCAACATTTTCGGCCTGCTTGATCTCGTCATCGCGTTGTCCATGGGAATACTCACCTCAGCCAACTCGACAACCGGCTCGTCTCCTCTTTCGCTCTACCCGCTCTCCATGGTGCCCACTTTCGGTGTCCCTCTTGCAATGATCATCCACAGCCTCTCGATTTGGCAGTTGAACCGGCGTTCCGATGGGCCGGCCCGAGAAGGGCGTGCGCACCAGGATCACCGGTTGGGACAAGCCAGCGCATAGCCCCGTGGCTGACAGCCTAAGGAGATTCATCGATGAATGCCGCTCGCGAACGCGTCTTGATCCGCACGCTCCATCTCGTCCTGAGCGTACCCATCATCGGCTTTGTCTATGGGCCGGTAGCCCACATTCCGACTGCGGCTTTTTTCACCAGAACTGTCGCCATTCCGCTGGTGGTGACCAGCGGCCTCTGGCTTTGGCTCAAGCCGACTATTCTGCGTCGCTGGCGGCAGACTCAGCCCGAGTGGTACGTCTTTCCGATCGGATCACCACAGCCGACCGATCCAAAGCGCCACGTGACCACGCTTAAAACGGTTTGGAACAACATCCGCGCGAAAGCCAAAGTGAAAGGCCGGTAGCACGATAACCGGCACACGCTTGTGACCGAGATGGCCGAGAACGGAGCGGGCGATCAGACCACATGGACATCGCCGGTCACGTCTCGAAGGCGATGCTCAAACACTACAGCCACATTCGGATGGAAGCGAAGCGAAAGGCTTTGGAGAGTGTGGTGGAGAATCGGACGCAGAAAACGACCGAAGAAAACGCGCCTCAGAGTGGGCAGAATCACCCGTTATTGCACAGGATTTTGAAGGAGAGTACCCACAGAAGTCCCCACAGTTGGGTGTTTTTGAGGGTCATCGAGGAGCTTATAGGAGGCGTAAATCGTCGAAACGAATTGGCTCCTCAGGTAGGACTCGAACCTACAACCCTTCGGTTAACTGTTGCACGGAAGCGATTTTCTGCTGATTACCGCCAATGTCTCTGGAGTACTCAGACTCCAGCGTTCATGCGGGTTCCGCGCCCTTCCCGACTACTCTCTGATACTGCGGTTTGCTGACTAAGATCCCCGGTATTTTCCCCGGCATCGATTTGCCGAGAACGCAAGCCGGGCCCTGCCGGAATATCCCTAAACCGTACCCTGAAGTTTCTGTTTAGGATTCCGACCCCCTTATGGGGCTGCTAACAGGATAGAAACGCGAGGGACCCATACTCCCCCGGAAAATTTTGCAAATTTCCAAAACAAAAATCTAATTCACTCTTTTGAGCCCAATTACGCACACGAGATGAAACACCTAGGGATTTGACCGGGCGTATACCCTGCTGCGGCATAACATTCCTGACCACATACGGGATCGAGCGTGGATGCTGGTGACCCGGGGACGAGCGAATGTTTGGGCGAGCTGTGGATTCCTCATTGGCTGCCGGGTTGGGATCACCAAAGTGTGTTAGACTTCACTGCGTTTTACATTTGCCTTGCGATGGAGATTTTATATGGCCGCCCCCGGTCCGCCGCTATCGGCACCACCAGCTCCTGCGTACAAACCGTCGGCGCAATCTGAGGCAGCGACACAGGCGCGAGAGCAGCGGGAGCGAACGGAAGATGAAAGGGTCTACAGGGAATGCATCCAAAAGGGTAAGGAACGCTGGGATAAGCTGACGCAATTAAAACCGGGCACAGCTCCACTCGCGCCCTTGACCGGGTTGAAAAAGGGAGACGAGAGCGGTTTTCCTAAGAAGATAAGCGACAGAAAAAGCAATCAAACGCCTGTTACTTTCACTAAAGATGATGATGAGATATTCCTGACTGCGGCGATTTACCAGAAGGAGAACAAAGCCAAACTAGTCGTCAGCGACTACAAGAAATCTGACAAAAAGGATGCGCAAATTTACCCTTCTGAAGCTATGGCGCGCGCACTACATCAGGAGGCTCCCGGCAAGGCGGTATCTATGATTGAGCAGTTCCACGTAGAATCCACGGATGGCGAGCGAGTGGTGCGTCACATTCGACGGATTTGCGATATTGGCCAGTCCAAAGGGCCCAAGTTCACCCCTACCCGGGATGAGTTTCTTGCTCTGCTCGGTACAACCAACTCTTCTTCCGCGGTTCGCTTAATTGAGGACCACGGTAAGGATTTACAAATATCCGGTATTGATTGGATACAGGTAGCTTTTCGCGTGAACTGTCACGGATTTATCATCCATTTCGCCCGGACGGAGTAGATCCCGGTAGATCAATGACTGGTCCCGAAGCTTCTTGGTGCAGCTTCCTTCTTGGTGCAGCTTCCTCACTCAGAGTCAGCCACGTACCGTCCCGACTCGATAAGCTTCTGAGCATGGTTTTGCCTTGCGCGTACGCGCACATACGCACTTGGGTGCAAATACTTGGTTCCGTCATCCGCACCGGACCGGCGAATCGCCAGGATCGGACCGGGGGTGTACACCGCTCTGGCATAAGAATTCTTGTTGACCACAGGGGGTTTTGAGACACGTATCGCGCAGGTGCGCTCGCGTGCGAGGACGGCAAAGGAGCAAACTCCGGAATCACACCCTGGTTATGAGGTCGACATAGCGGGTACCTGGAGTACTCCCAGAGAGAAGGCTGAGATCATCCGATGGGTCCAGACTGCGCGCGATAGCCTGCAGCCCTTTTCGCACGGGGTTTACGTGAACCAGCTGGGCGATACGAGTGACGAACTGATCCGAACAGCCTACGGGCCGAACTTTGCTCGTCTCGTGGGGATCAACAGAAAGTACGACCCCGGGAACGTGTTAAGGCTCAACCAAAACATCAAGCCGGATCGAGTAGCTAAAGAGACTCCAGTGCGGTGCCCGAATTGTGAGCTGTGGAGATCGCTCGACGAGCGCATTATCGCCGAGTCACTCAGCGAGGCACAAAATAGGTAACGCTATTTAGGCCGGTGTTGAGATTTCGGCAGTGTCGACTCAGATTTTTGGCGGAAACGCGGGACTCGAATCTGCCAACTGCGTAACAGACGCGTTCTAATCAGCTGAACTACGCCCCGCATTCCAATTCCCTACCCTTCCCATAAATCCGTTTCTGTCCGGCGCATTCTGAACTTCATCAGCGACAACCCTTCGGCCAAATGCCGATTTCATTGCACATGCAATCAGCGACGATTACGAAGACCCGTATGAATAGAGGACTTGCCCGCAATGTGTACTCATCTTGTGAGCTCCAATTCGGCGAAATTCGCGAAGGTCGGCGAAGTTCGATAGTCATCGAAATGCTGCTGTCATAGTCGGCATCACAAAACATACAGAGATCTTCCCCACCCAAGCGGATGCATTGGCAGCGCTGTAGCACATTTGGGATCTATTGGGAGTTTTGCGTTTTCCTGGTCCCAATCCCTATCTCCATCGCAGTATTTCTTCGGAAACTCTACTTCGTGTCCTTTAGCAAAGAAGCCCGAAAACACCGACACCCCAGCGCCGTACATGCCCATCGCGAAACCGAGAGCACGCGAGTGCACCGCCAAGCCGAGCACCATCCCGACTACCTTAAAGCCGTTCACGCCGCCTGCCACCTGGGCACCCGTATTGGCTTTTTACGTGAGCCACGCCAACCAACTGCTCTCAGATCAATTCAGCCTTCCAGTTCAGCTCCTGCGGCCGCGTATCCAGTTCGTGATACTTCTTCGCGAGCTGATCCACCTCCATCTGCAGCTTTCCTACGGACACGGTCGCAACAAATCGCACGTCAGAGTCATTGGCTGTTGCCGGGCAAGATCTTGTCTGCAGCCAATGGGGACACGGCGGCAGCACAATGCAGAGGGAAACCTGCTTTTCATTGCTGCTTGTTCAGTTTTCGCGCAGTGCGACTACTGGGTCCACCTTAAGGGCGCGCCGCGCGGGTATCCATGCTGCTAGCAGAGCGATCGCAACCAGAAGAGCCGGCACAACAGAGTAAGCGACCGCATCGTAAGGGCTGATTCCGAAAAGCAGTCCCGAGAGTATTTTTGAAACAGCGGCACAAAGGCCCACCCCGGCTAGAGAGCCTAAGATCACCGGTCGCATGGCCTGGCGCACCAGAAGGCTAAGGACGTTCGCTGGCTTGGCTCCCATGGCAACGCGCAGACCGATTTCCCGTGTGCGGCAGCTGACCCCGTATGCGACAGTGCCATAGAGCCCGATCATGGCAAGCCCGAGCGCAAGACAGCCCAAAGCGCCCGCGATTCCGGCGGTGATGGAGGAGATCGCTTTATAAGGACCGAGGTTGTCTTCGAGGCGCGTGACATCTAACTTGAGAGCCGGATCCATGGACTTGAAAGCGGAACGCAGTGTATTGGATAGCGCGCTGTAGTCGCCGCCGTAGCGGACAAGCGCCGTTTGCACCATCAATTGATCATGCTGGTAGGGAGGAAGATAGATGAATCTGTGGTCCCGATCACCAAGTTCGCCCACATCCGCGTCACGAGCGACCCCGATCACTTCCAAGTTTGTTTTGCCCCCGTTGGCGGAGCCTTGCTGTAGAACCTTTCCGAGAGGTTCTTCGCCTGCCCAAAGCGATCGCGCTAATGACTCGCTGACGATGACCGCGTTGGAATCGCGTGTCAATTCTTCACGGGAAAAGGAACGTCCGCGCAGAATAGGAACTTGCACAACCGAAAAGAAATCGGGCGATACCTCCAGGTATGGCAGCGGCAGCGCTTGCATTTGTCCGGGGACTTGGAACATTGCAAAGAAATGGCGAGTTCCCAGAGGCGAACCACTCGCCAAGGCCAACTGCCTCACGCCCGGTAGAGGATGCAACCGGTCAATCAGTTCGGTGTTGAAGACGGCAGCCTGCGCATTGGTGTATCCGGCGCGACCGAGATCGTAGGATACGACGGCAACACCGCGCATCGTGAATCCCGGGTCGGCCGTTTGAGCGTGCAGCAGGGCGCGAACCAGCAATCCCGAGGCAATCAGTAAAACCATGCAGAAAGCCAGTTGCCCTGCCACGAGCAAGCTGCGTCCGAAGCCGCGACGCCTTCCGAACAAGCTCTTGGACTCCTGCCTGAGCAGGCTATTGAGATCAGGACGGGTCGCGCGAAAGGCGGGCAGTAGTCCGAACGCCGCACCTGTCACCAGGGTCAGAAGAAATGCATATCCAATCACGTACAGGTCTGCGTGGACAGCGATCTGAAGCGGGACCCGTGCGGAGCTTGGCAAATGCGATAAGAGCACGTGCATCAATATGTCGCCAGACCACCAAGCGAACACGATGCCCAATGCGCCGCCGATTGAGGCCAGAAACACCGATTCTGTGAGGAGCTGACGCACTACCCGGTTTCGGGATGCTCCAAGCGCCATGCGCATCGAGATCTCCTGACTACGCGCAATGGAGCGGGCCAGCATGAGGTTCGCGAGATTCGCACAGGCAATCATCAAAACCATGCTGACCGCAATCAGAATTACCGCGCCTGCTGCGAGAGCTGACGGGCGCTGGCTAGGTGCACCGATGAGAAACGAGGCCGTCGCGCTTACCTCTCGCTGTAGCCCAGGAGTCTGCCGATCGAATTCACGTGCAATCAATTCCAAATTGGCGCGGAGTTCGGGCAAACTGACGCCCTCGCGGCGTCGACCGATCAGTTCCAGCCAATACACGTCGTTTCCCGCATAATTCAGGTCCATTTCTGCGCCGCTGAGAGCCTTCATTGCAGAAATCGGTGACCATAATGCGGCGGAAACCAGATTCGCGCCGCCAAATCCCGGGGCGGCGACGCCAACAATAGTGAATGGAATCCTGTTGATGCGGACGGTACGGCCCACGATGCCGGGATCGCCTGCAAACTGATGACGCCACAGGGCGTCACTGAGGACGAGTACGTTCGTGGATCCATCCAGGTTGCAGTCGGCATCCAAGAAACCGCGCCCAAGCGCAATCTTGGCCTGGAGCACACTGAAATAGTTGCATGAGACCACCTGCGCCTCAGCCTCTTGCGCCTGATCGTCAACGAGTACCCGCACTTCGGGATGATAGGCAGCCAAGCCATTTAGTACTCGATTCTGATCTCGATAGCCGACGTATTCCGGGTACGAGAAACGGTATTGGCCGCCAATGACCGCACGATTTTTCGTTGAGGAAACTTTCTGGTACAGGCTGACGAGTGAGTCAGCGTCAGGCGCCGGAAGAGGGCGTAGGAGCAGGCTGTTCAGTATTGAAAAGATGCTCGCGTTGACGCCGATGCCGAGCGCAATCGTCAGCACGGCAATCACCACCACGCCTGGCTGCTTCTTCAGCATGCGCACAGCATATTGCACGTCCTGCCAAAGCTGGCGAAGAAGGTCACCAGCGGAAACCGAACGCACCGCCTCCTTTACGCTTTCCATGCTGCCCAGCTCGACCTTAGCCGCGCGCCGCGCCTTCGCAGGCGAAAGACCTGTGGCGATCTTCTCTTCGACCAGCATCTCGAGATAAGCGTCCAGCTCGTCGCGAAGATCGCTTTCGAACTTCCTTCGGCGAAATAGGTTGTGAAAGAGGCAGAGGATGCGGTTCATCAGAATCTCCTAGCTCTCGAGGGCGCAGGCAATTGCCACGGAGATGCGCTCCCATTCTGTTTTTTCGGTCCCGAGCTGCGCTTTGCCGGCGCGTGTTAGCCTGTAGAACTTGGCACGGCGGTTGTTTTCCGACTCGCCCCAATTGGAGGTCAGCCATCCGGCCTCTTCCATGCGATGAAGGGCAGGAAACAATGAGCCGGGCTTTACCTGAAATGTGCTCTGCGTAATCTGCTCGATCCGGCGCGAAATACCCAACCCATGCAGCTCTCCCAACGTCAATGCCTTCAAGATCAACAGGTCCAACGTGCCCTGCAGCAGGTTACTATGATTGCTCATGCTTATCTCCTATCGAGTATCTATATGAGGATGCCCTCGTTCCTATAGAGTGTCAATACGAAATTGCAACTCATAAGTTCCCTGCAAATGCTTTCGGGAGATGATCGATGAGAAAAACAGTTTGGGTACTTGTTCGGGAATCACGAGCTTCCTCCGGGGTCAAAGCTCGGGCTCACGCCCTTTCTTAGCCTCGAACGGAAAGCAACTTCATTCTCATCGAGAAAGAACGGCACCGCCCCGACTCCTTTTTCCCAACCTCAATTCTGCTGTGGACGCCCTTGCTGACTCCTCGCTTGTGAAACAGTTTTCAGCCACGCATGAATGCGGCGAATTTTAACCATGGATACGTCATGCCAAGCGGAATTCGGGTGAAGAGCAGTAAGACAATTAGGAGCGAACTGACGATTGTGACACGATTGATCTTCTTTAGAGTGGCGAGATCGTAGGCGAACATGGGGAGCAGCATCGCAATCAAGATGAGGTTCAGAGTGAGGGGGCCCATAGGAGCGATGGTGTAAGGGAATCGGCCGATCGCGGCGTCGAGGATGGAGAGAGATGCGAACATGATCAGCCGCTTGTGTTCCACGGGACGGCGACGGGCGATACATGCCCAGCCAACGAGCACACCGAAGAGCAGGATACCGGAGACCGGAACAATGTAGAAGACCTTCGGATCCAGTCCTGATCCCGGAGGCGACATTCCGCGCCGGAGCGCGTCGGTACCGGCCATCAGGCCGACCACAACCATGCAGGCAGCGAGGCCGAATCCCCATAAACCAAGCTTGCGGTGGAGCTGCACTTTCTTTGCGCCGATGAGCCCGGTTTGCACAGCTAGGGTAACCAGCCAGAGTGAGAAGATAGCCGCGTGGACGTGAATGATGGGGCTGGGCAGGTGGGCGCGAACCATTCCCGCAGCGTAGTAGGTTTTCGAGAATCCCAACCACACGGTGGCCAGGATTAGTACGCACATGGACGGGAAGAAGATCCGGTCTTTGCTAATTGTGGACCGTACAGGCGCAGCTATCGTTGCCATGGTTACTCCTGTCGTTGTGACGCGGTTTGCGATTGTCACGCGAAGAGTCCGGCGGATCCTACGAAGAACTCTTGCGTATGCCTTGCCGGTTGCCAGTGCGAACCCGTATGGCGGCCGTTGCTCAATTCCGATGACCATGGAATTCGTGACGAACTCGATGCGCGTCACGCGGTGCCATAGGCGGACCGAGGAGCTCCAGTCCAAACTTTGCAAAGATCGGAATCACTGTCGCCGGATCGGGCTTGATCGCGCCTCCAGCCAGCTGATCGATCTCCATGAAGAAGTCCTCGACCCCGGCGGGCTGGCTAGTAGTGAGAAGGCGTCCGGTCGTGGCGCCGACATTCTGGAAGCGGTGCGCCGTGCCCTTCGGCGCATAGACATTGCTACCCGGACCCGCATGAATTTCTTGTCCATCCACCTCGAAGACGAACTCGCCTTCCAGCACGTAGAACGATTCATCTTCTCGTGCATGTCGATGGAGTGGAGGCCCGCTCTGAGCGGGAATCTCGGCCTCGATGATGGCATAGTTGTTATCCGTGTCGTTCCCGCCAAGTTTGATCCAGATAGTGTTTCCGAAGACACTCAGGGGCGCTTCGCCTCGTGTCTCTCCTGCAACTACGATGTAACCTTGCTTAGTGCTCATGCCCTCTCCTCTCCATGAAGCCTCTGCTATAACACGCGTAGACGGCGGAAAAATGGCTCAGTTTTTGTGGACCAATAACAGATTGAAATTGCGATACTTGAACAGAGACCTGCTGGCACGCGAACACTCCGTCCGCACCATTGACATCGGTCGCATCAACCATTAGTGTTCAGCTTCATAGGGCTGCGAAAGGCAAGGCGCACCTATGGAAGGCCATCCTCAAACCCAAATAACCCAGCTACTTAAGCAATGGCAGGAAGGCGACAGCGGAGCGCTTGAATCGCTGATGCCGCTGGTGTACGCCGAGCTCAAGCGGCTCGCCGGTAGCTATTTGCGTCGCGAACGTCCCAATCACACCCTCCAAAGTGCAGCTCTCGTTAACGAGGCATACTTGCGCCTTGTGGACCAGAACCAGACGCAATGGCAGAACAAAGCTCATTTCTTCGGAATTGCAGCGCAAATGATGCGGCGAATCCTGGCGGATCATGCGCGTGGCCATAACGCAGCGAAGCGCGGAGCCGGTATTCCGAAACTGGAACTCGATGAGGCAATGGCGCATGCTCAGGCGCGAAACGTCAATTTGCTGGCTCTGGAAGAAGCCCTACAGAAACTGGAGAACCTCGATCCTCAACAGGGCAAGATCGTAGAGTTGCGCTTTTTTGGCGGTCTCTCCATCGAGGACACAGCCAACGTGCTAGGCATCTCTCCAGCAACCGTAAAGCGAGACTGGTCAATTGCACGTGCGTGGCTCTTCCGGGAACTCGGCGCGAGGCGGCAAGTTGAAGCCTGATCGATGGCAGCAAGTCCGGACGGTTGTAGCGGGTGCACTGGATCTTCCCCCGGAAGAGCGCGCTCGTTTTCTCGATTCTGCCTGCAAAACAGATGGCGAACTTCGTACCGAAGTAGAATCGCTGCTGCGCTCAGCAGGGGAGGCAAAGGGATTTTTGGAATCTCAGACCGAGATCCGCGTTCCGGACGGAACGGGGATCTCTGATCCGCGCATCGGCGGGTTCGTCGGGACATATCGTATTACGGACCGTATCGGATCCGGTGGCATGGGAGTCGTGTACCGCGCCGACGACTTCCGCCTAGGCCGTCCTGCAGCGCTCAAATTCCTCAATGCCACGCTCGAGCGCGATCCAACGGCGTGCGAACGATTCGAGGTCGAAGCACGGGCTGCATCGGCGCTCAATCACCCGAACATCTGCACAATTTACGGAGTCGACGAATTTGAGGGATCTCCATTCCTCGCGATGGAGCTCCTGAAAGGCATGACTCTGAGCGAAGTGATCCAGGGAAAGCCGATGGCACTCCTCCGGGTGATTGAGCTGGGAACGCAAATCTTGTCCGCCCTCGACGCGGCACACGCTGAAGGAATTGTTCATCGAGACCTGAAGCCTGCAAACGTCTTCGTCACGGACAAAGGTCAGGTGAAGATCCTTGACTTCGGGCTGGCTAAACGGACACCGGTCGACACCGTCTCGTCCGCCTACTTAGCCTCGACACTCTCTCTCGACTCGACGAATATTACCAATGCCGGAATGATTGTGGGCACGGTTTCCTACATGTCTCCTGAGCAGATTCGCGCCGAAGACGTCGACTCCCGCTCGGACTTGTTTTCATTCGGTGCGCTGCTCTATGAGATGTCGACGGGAGAGAAAGCCTTCCCAGGAAAGCTACCTGTCCTGGTTCTGGATGCGATTCTGAATCGCGCCCCTGTTCCGCTGGAACAATCGAATCCGCAGATTCCCGCAAGATTCGCAGCAATCATTTCAAAGGCGCTTGAGAAGGATCGTAATCGGCGATATCAAAGTGCAGCCGAGTTGTCGAACGATCTGCTTGCGTTTCAGCAGAGCTCAGCATCTGACCCCGTTCCTCAACCACGGCATCGATTCGGCTGGACTCGAAGCTGGTTGGCCGCAGGTGTTTTGATTACGATCCTGATCGGTACGACCGCCGGGGTGTATTGGATTCGACACAGCGGAACGGCTTCCCTATTCGCAGCAAGACCGGTGCCAGATGCACCGCGGATTTCGCGGCCTGCCATTGCGGTGTTCGGTTTCGAGAATCTCGCCGGGCGTCCCGAACAGGCTTGGCTCTCGACTGCATTCTCTGAGGCGTTATCGACTGAGCTGGCGGCGGGCGGACGCATGCGCGTTGTATCCGGCGAAGACGTCGCGCGCGTGAAGAAGGATTTGAATTTGGGCCAGGCAGAAGCGTATTCGCTCGCAACGCTGAGTAGGATTCGCAAGAACCTCGGCGTCGATTACATTGTCACCGGGTCGTACCTGGCTACTGGCCCAGAAGCCGCTGGACAACTTCGCCTAGATGCGCGCCTGCAAGACGCGCGAACCGGCGAGCTAGTTGCGTCACTCCCGGAAACGGGAACTGAGTCGCAATTGATAGACCTGCTATCCCGCAGCGGTGCGGACCTGCGCACGAAGCTTGGCATTGGAGACGTCTCTGGCGCCGACGTGACAAAGGTTGCTGCGATCATCCCCAGGAATCCCGATGCGGCGAGGCTGTATTCCGAGGGTCTGGCAAGGTTACGGGAATTGGATCCGGGAGAAGCGCGTACTCTCCTGCTGAAAGCTGTTGGAATTGAACCCGACCATCCGCTGATCCATGCGGCCTTGGCCGAGGCATGGGGACAGCTCGGATATGACGAGAAGGCCCAGACGGAGGCGCAAAAGGCGGCGTCACTTGCCGGCCAATTGCCACAAAGCGAGCAGCTTTGGGTCGAAGGCCGCTTTCGCGAATCGACACATGATTGGGATAGAGCAATCGAGGTCTATCGCACTCTTGTCGGCTTTTATCCGGACAACATCGAGTACGGACTCCGCCTTGCTTCGGCCCAGACAAATGCAGGCCGCCAGAAAGATGCCGTGGCAACGATCGCCGCTCTCAGGAAGCTTCCATCGCCGGCCAGCAACGACCCTCGCATTGATCTTGCAGAGGCGGACGCGGACGAGATCTCAGCGGACTTCAAGCATGAAAGCACCGTTGCGGCCCGGGCGCTGGAAGAAGCACGCAATCGCGGCGCCCGCCTTCTAGCGGCAAGGGCCCAATACGCGCAAGCCTGGGCCGCCCTCAACATGGGCAACATGTCTGACGCGGTCAAATTCGCCGAGGAAGCCCGGGCGGTCTACGTTTCCGCAGGCGACCGGAACGGAGAGGCCAACCTGCTTCGCACTCTCGGAACCGTGCACCTGATGCAAGGCGATCTGTCTGCTGCGTTGAAGTTCTATGAGGATTCACTGCGGCTCGCCAACCAGGTTGGGAACCGGTACAGCGAAGCAGCGGCGCTGAACCAGATTGCCACTACGCTCTACCGTCAGGGCAAACACGATGAGGCCCTGGATCGTTATCAGAAGGCGCTGGCTATCGTGCGTGAAGTTGGCAATAAAGCAGCAGAAGCCACGGCCGTCAACAACATTGCCAACATCTTCTGGGCAAAAGGTGATTTGACTTCAGCGCGCGATTCCTACGAACAGGCGGTGACCATTGCGCGCCAGCTGGGCGACCGCGGTCGGGAGGCCGGCAGCACCGTCAACATCGCCCATATCCTATTCCAGAAAGGCGACATCGCCGGTGCTCAACAGCAGATCAACAAAGCGGTTCCGCTGGCCAGCGCCATCGGCGAGGCGGACATTCTTGCCGAGGCCGCGAATGCCTCCGGCGACATATTCCTGGCCGGCGCGAATTTTTCGGCCGCGGATGGGAAGTTCAAGGAGGCAATGTCGCTGCGTGAATCACAGGGCGATCAGCTTGGCAGGGACGAGAGCCGCATTTCCATTGCGGAACTTCGTCTTGCGGAAAACAAACCGGAAGAGGCAGAGAAGATTCTGTACGCTGCACTGGACAGTTCGCGCAAGACAAATGCCCAAGAAAACGAGATCGTGGCGTCTGGTGTACTTGCACGCGCACTCCTGCAACACGGCAAGCTCCAGGATGCGCTGAGGGTCGTCAACGTAGTGAGATCACGAGCTGGAAACCTACAGAATCCCTATGTGCGCTCCAATTTTCTCATCGAAGCGTCTCGGGTGGACGCGCGTTCGGGCAGGGTGGCTGAGGCTAATTCCGCCCTCAACAGTGTGCTTCGAATAGCCAACAGCAATCAATTCGCTATCACGCAGCTCAAGGCTCGCCTTGCGCTTGCCGAGATTGAGCGCGATCGCGCGGGAGCCGCGAAAGCTGACGCATCTTTCGAAACAGTTCAGCGAGATGCGCAAGCGCAGGGCTTCTTGCTGATCGCCAGCCAAGCGGCTGCGATGAGGACTAAGCCGCTGTCTTAGCTTGTGGAGGTTTCGGCGCCAGGCTTACCGTTGATACTCGGTGACGCGCTCGGGCGTGCCGTCCTGATCACCGCCAAGCCCAAGATCACCATCGAGCAATAAAGTGCGATAAAGGAAGCCGACCCTATGGCAACCGGAGGCCCAACCATATCCCATCCGAGAAATGCGACAGTGATGCCGAATGGAACTGCCGTCCACCTGGGCAGAGTACGAACGCGTAGGATCGAATACGCGGTTGCGGAAACACCGGCCAGGATCATGAGCTGGCCGGTCTTCAAAAGAGCAGCGAGAGGGGTCGCTTCATATGTGGCCGACGCGAGCGCGGGAACCGCATATGGCACGGAGGAACTGAGAACCGGGAACACGCTGAACTCCAGGATGCAATGGAGCACGTCGCCGAACAGTATTCCCAAGAATATACATAAAAAGGCGAAGAGCCCCGTAAATCCGGAATGAGAGCAATGCAGTCCATACTGCCCAGACCAGCCCAGCAGGACGAGAATGCCGCCCGCGAACAGCAACAAGTGAATCGGTTGGCTTACACGGGCATATTGTGCCAGTTGTGCAGGGTCGGAGGGCGGCTCCAGATGGTACGTGTGCGAGATCGCTGCAAGGACTCCGCCAACGATCAGAGCAAGTCCGGCCAGCCAACATCGCGTGGGAATCGACATAGACTCCTCCGGAGAGAGCGACGTCCAGAATGCCCGACGCCTTCCGCTGCTAATCGATAACGCGTATTTCCGAGCCCTGTTGGCTCATCGCTCGCCAACCAAAAGACTCCTCCCACCTGGTGGCAAGAGGAGTGGAGCTCTTCCCAATGACTTTCCGAGAACCCGGGAGAGCACAGCCGCAAGACGCCCAACAAGCAGCGTGAACACGTCTTGGCGATCGGACTGCAACTTGTGTTTCTCGCTGTTCGCCACCATAGGCGAGGCTTTCCCGGCACCTGTGGCCCCGTAATCAACAGAGACCTCGTACCGCTCTCACCAGCGATGCGGAGGCAACGAGAGAAGTTTGGGTGTCACTTCACCGGGCATCTACTTCTGTATGTCACTGCCGCCGGAAAAATTCGGCAGATGCTGCCCCACGCTCTCAGTGCCAGGGTTGATCTGGTTGTGGATGTTCAGGAGCGCAACCTGCCATCCCGCAGCCGTCTTCACGAGCGTGTACGTGTTAATCTCCCAAAACGGCGGAATCCGCGATCCGTCGTCGAGGGTTACTCCGTCCGGATGGTTCGCGCGAGCCTCGACTATCGCGACATTTGGCGCCATGAAGTGGATGCTTTCGATGCCGCGTGCGGGACCTGGCTTGCCGCGGTAGATCTCTGTGAACGTTACGGCCCACAGCCGCCGATTGAATTCCGGCCCCTCTGATTTGATCCAGTGTCCGAAGCGGTCGATCATTTCGTAATCCGGCGTTTCGAGTGCGGCGAGTGATTTTGCGTCAAGGCTTGTGTAGGCTGTGTTCCAACGTGCAATGAGATCGCGAACGCCCGCCTCGTCGTAGTTCGTTGATTGTCCGTGTGCCTGGGCCACGGTGATTATCAGCACTGCTGTGAGAACGGCTTTCTTGAACATGGCAGTTTCCTTTCAGGTTTGGGTACAACTGTCTCTTCGCAGGCATGACCGAATACGCCTGCACGATCAGCCCGACTTCTTGCAACCTATGGCTCACGCGCAGAAACCCGGGGTTCCGGATCACTGCAGCATTAGTTTTCGCGGGGAGCATATTCTCTCGTGGGAGTTCCGACCCGAGTCGACGCCAGCCCGCCGCGACGGTTTCGATCTTCTTTGCCCACGCTCATCCGGCATCCAATCTTCTCTACGAACTGATGCAACCCATCTCGCCGTTCAATCATTGCCCGCTTCTATTGCTGCTCGGCTTGCATCCAAGAGTCCGCGATCGAGCGGGCCGGCGAGCGGTCTTTCAAACGGAACCATATTGCGAAAGACCGCGATCGACCAGCTGCCATTCTCCTTCGTTGCAACAAAGCCGCAGGAGGAATAGCGCGGTAACCAGGGCTTGTCCGCCATGGGCTGGATCCGGAATGTTACATCCACTGCTGCCACATCGGGACGCAGGAAACGAATGTCATTGACATGTGCGCTATTGTGAGTGCCACGAAAGACTGTGGCGAGAATTTCATCATGAACTTTGCTGATCACCGAACGGCCTTTCGCATGCTGCCCTGTAACCGCTGTAAAGTCGGCATCCGGCGCGAAGGGCTGACCGCAAAGTTGCCCATCGCCGGCATTCCAACCGCCAACAAAGGTTGAAACTAATTCCCGAATTGCCTGTTCATCATGCAGAATCATTTTGCGATCTCCATTGAGCGGTGGTCCCAGTAGCTCAAGCCCGTGCTTCTTGAAGACCGGAAGCACGAGGTTAAGATCTGGTTCACGCGCGCCCTCAGTTGCATGGTCGATCTCGGTGAAAAACTCATCAAGTCCGCCAGGTTGTACGACGACAAGCAAGCGACCGGGAGTTACTCCGAGATTCTGAAAGCGGTGCGCTGTGCCTCTTGGGGCAAAAACGCTGCTTCCCGGCCCAGCGTAGAGTTCTTGACCGTCTACCTCGAATACAAATTGGCCTTCAATGACATAGAAGGATTCATCTTCGCGACTGTGACGGTGCAAAGGCGGCCCGCCGTTGGGCGGAGTGTGGTCCTCAATAATGGCATAGTTGCCATCTGTGTCCGCCGAACTCAACTTAATTGTCATCTCGTTTCCGAAGATGCCAAGGGGCGCGGCACTTCGCGTCTCTCCCGCCTTCACCAGCAAACCCTGCTTCGTCGCCATTTCCCTCTCCTTCTGAGTTGAAACGCGGAGAATGTGGCAAGAATGGCTCAAATATCTTCAAAATCTGCGACTAGACTCCAAAGCTGTCTGGCAGTCAATCCGCGGAGGCGCCTAATAATTCAAATGCCACGAATAGTGCAACGTGAAGGACGGCAATCCAGGAACAGGTCCCCCGGTGATCAACATCAAGTTCCTACCGGGGCTACGTCATTCCTTGGTGTTGGCACGCGGCGAATGAATGCGTAATTGTCATTTGATGGACAACGCCGGATGGAACGCGAAAGCCTTCGCCGGCATGAAATACTTTGACCTCATTTCCAACGCGCAGGGACAGCGTGCACTTAGCCACCACGAAGTGCTCCGCGAACGTATGCACATGAGGCGGAGGCCCTGGAGCGTGAGGAGCCAGGGTGAGTTCCAGCCAGGTATCTACCGGCCGCCCACCATTGGATCGGCAGGGATCAGGCAACTTGTTGAACGGCGGACCACCCAGGGGAATGAACCCATCAAAACTGGCAATGAAATCGCCGCCCTGGTTGAGAGCTGCGTAGCACATGAGATCCACCGCGGACCTGTGCTGCTAAAGGCCGATGCGATCCAGGTAAGCACGATCCTTCACGCCAATCAGATCAGGTACCTGAACGGGATAAATAGGGCTTGCGCGATGGCGCGACATCACCCCGGCGGGCATGGCGTGCTGGGACGAGTACAACTGGTCGGGAGTCAAGGCAAGGTGCGCGTCGAGAGGGTCCGGGCGAATCCACGCCACATCCCAAAGCAGGCGCTGGGCCATTCGTGAGATCCCCGGCGGTGTGTTGTAACTCGCTGCCGCTCGTTCGAGCGAGAAGTTGCCTTGCGCCCCTTTGACTGTCGATCCATCGTGCATGACGCGCGCGTGACACATGGCACAGGCGGAAGATCCAAAGACAGATTGGAGCAATCGGAGCATTTGAGGCGCACAATTCGGCGAAAAATTCAGCGAAGTTTTGCATTTGGAAAACACCCTCGTAGGGCGATCGCCCAACGACCGAACCGCTTCTGGAAACGTGGTCGTGGACAGAACGGACAAAGTCCCAGGCAATGGAACACGCGGGGACGATCCGTGATTCACCGGAATGGGGCGACGGATCCACCTGCTTCATTGCCGATCAAAGCATTCAGCCAGTCGTTAGCATGCCTTTCGAGCACCAAACGAACCAGTTGGCTGCACGCGAAGGATAGTCCGATTTGCTACTTAGTCGGTTTCGTCCAGTTCTCGAGCTTGAGTCCGTTGACGCGCCCGAACTCCCGCGAATTGTTCGTCACCAACGTCAGACCAAGGCTGCGTGCATGCGCAGCAATGAAGAGATCGCTCGCGCCAATCATATTGCCCTTTAGCTTGAGCGCGGCGCGAATCTGTGCGTAGTGGCCCGCGGCATCTTGTGGATAGTCCAAAACCGCGACATGTCGGAGGTACTCATCAAGCGCCGCCCGATCCTGGTGGGGCCGTGGCGACACGGCAACACCATACTCAAGTTCGGATTTGCTGATGGCAGAGATCGCAACCTCCGCGATAGCGACTCGCTGGAGGCTGCGCAGAACTGCATCGTCAGAACGCTTCATGATATATGAAGAGATGTCGGTATCAAGCATGTATGTCATCGATGTTCGCGCTCCTGAACCGGAAGGTCTTCGACCCCCTCCATGAACTCCTCGGAAGCAACCGGCCCAGATTTGAGGTAGTCAGACCAGTCTTGAGGTCTCGGAGAGAGGATCACCTCTTCGCCACGCTTGCGAATGAAGACCTCCGATGTCGTGAACTGAAACTCTCTGGGAAGACGGACAGCTTGACTCCGGTTATTCATGAAGATCTTGGCAGTTCGCTGCATTCTGCACCTCCGAATCGAGCCATATACGTTAGTATATGCCAATTTCTGAATCGGTGTCTCAGAGCGATTTGGCCTGAAGTCAACAATCTATGAGAGCATGTACCAGCACTCAACCTATTACTTTGGCGTACTTGTTCGCGCCAACGGAGACAAGGCGGCGTTGTCGCGCCAGGTGCGGCGTGAAATACAAACCGTCGATCCCGAACTGCCCGTCTCCGACATGACAGCGATGTCCGACTTAATCAGCAACGGAGTGGGCGATCGCCGTTTTGCGGCGTGGCTGCTCGGAACCTTCGCGCTGGTAGCGTTGCTTCTTACCTGCGTGGGTGTCTACGGAATAGCCTCCTATTCTGTGGTGCGCCGTGAAAAGGAGATTGGTATACGCTCGGCTCTCGGGGCCAGCCGCCAGCAGTTGGTCACGATGATCCTACGCGATGGCATGGTACCCGTTTTGGTGGGAATGGCCTGTGGCTGCATCGTGGCAGTATTCTCCGGGAGCATGCTCGCGGCCTTATTGTTCGGCGTCAGTTCTCAAGACGGACTGATCTTTGCCTGTGCGGGGTTCACGCTCATCGTAATCGGAATACTCGCCAACTACATTCCAGCGCGCGGCGCGGGGCGCATCCATCCGGTTGTTGCGTTGCGCAACGAATGAATGATTCGTCTTAGATCATTGCGGCGAGGTAAGTGGCGAGGATTTATGGATGCCCTCCAGGGCGTGTTGAACGTGCGTCATATGTAAACGACTATTCGATACCCGCTTCCTCCAAGGCGTACCTTTCCGCATTCCAATTCCCTTCCCTTTCTTCAAACAGTCTTACAACGCTTCGGGCAAGATCCTTGTCTGTTGCGGTGATGAGTTCGCGGCGCATGGCAGGAGTGCAGTAAACAAAGGCTGTTAGCTGCTACCTAGCATCGATTGTCCACTCAGATTGAGAAGGAAGTTCGGCGTAATTTGGCGAAGTTCGGCGAAGTTCGATACACATCGAAATGACTACTCTTGTAAGGAGTTGAATATAAAAGAGATTGGCTCCTCAGGTAGGACTCGAACCTACAACCCTTCGGTTAACAGCCGAATGCTCTGCCATTGAGCTACTGAGGAGTGCCTGGCGCTGACTTCTTCTTAAAGTTAGCAGACCGAGCGGGTCGCGTCAAAAGAGGCCCAAACGGGAGGCAAACAATAATCTAAACCAAGAATCGGTCTAAAATCCGTAAGGGTCCTTCCACGTTTACCGGGGAGATCATCCAAGTCATTCTGGGAGGAATCAGGCGATGAATAGACGCGAAAGATCTCTGCTTCGGAATGCCGCTTATTTCGGGATCGGACTGGCATGTACCGTCGCCGCGCGGGTCATGGAGAGGTCTAGCCGACGGTCGAACTGGGCAGACGGAAAAGTCGTCGTAATTACTGGCGGGTCGCGAGGACTCGGCCTGGCGCTGGCCGAAGAGTTCGGCCGGAGAGGCGCGCGCCTCATTATCGCCGCCCGCAACGAGGCTCAACTCAACAATGCGCGGCGGCTATTGCTGGAATCCGGTGCGGTGCGGCGCGAAGAGGATGTGCTCGCCATCCCCGCGGATCTGCGCAGGCAGGAGGACGCGACGCGGCTGATCGACGAAGCCACTCGCCGATTTGGCCGCGTGGATGTGCTCATCAATAATGCCGGTGTCATGACCGTAGGACCGGTTGAGCACCATGGGGTCGATCAGTTTCATGAGGTGATGGAATCGAATTTCTACTCGGGATTGCACTGTACGCTGGCCGTTTTACCGCAGATGCTGCGGCGGCGGGAGGGTTCGATCGCTAACGTTGCATCGATCGGCGGGAGAGTTGCCGTTCCGCACCTGCTGCCGTACACCGCCAGCAAGTTCGCCACGGTAGGGTTTTCAGAGGGGCTCGGCATGGAGCTGCACGGCAAGGGCATTCGCGTAACCACTATTTGTCCTGGTCTGATGCGCACCG
>Ga0126381_100001452_pt1 | contig 25488 bp, 16 predicted proteins | sample PanSoiMetPlot_28_FD_96465 | JGI IMG/M metagenome (GOLD analysis project Ga0126381, IMG submission 96465) | Tropical forest soil microbial communities from Panama - MetaG Plot_28 | ecosystem: Environmental > Terrestrial > Soil > Tropical forest > Bulk soil | place: Panama | collected 2016-02-17
GGCAAGAACGTCGACCTGTACACGCTCAAGAGTGACTCGGTTGAGGCGGACATCATCACCTATGGCGGCATCATTCAAGCACTGAAAGTGCCGGATAAAAGCGGCGCCTCCGCCGACGTGGTCCTGGGGTTTGATTCGCTGGATGGATATACAGGCGGCAACAAAGCATATTTTGGTGCCCTCATTGGGCGCTATGCCAACCGCATTGCCGGAGGTCAGTTCACGCTCGACGGCAAGACCTACAAAATCCCGCAGAATGATGGACCGAACGCCCTGCATGGCGGCACTAAGGGATTCGACAAAGTGGTTTGGAACGCTAAGGAAATTCCCCACGGAGTGGAACTCACCTATGTCAGCCCGGATGGAGACCAGGGCTTCCCGGGGACCCTGACGGCGGTGGTTCGCTATACTCTGGTGGGAAAGGATTTGAAGATCGACTACTCCGCTGCCACCGACAAAGATACGGTGGTGAATCTGACCAATCACTCTTATTTCAATTTGGCGGGTCAGGGTAACGGTGACATTCTGAGCGACCAGCTGAAGCTCAATGCCAGCCGCTATACTCCGGTGGACGAGCATCTGATCCCTAGCGGAGAGCTGGCTTCGGTCGACGGCACTCCCTTTGATTTTCGTAAGCTGACGGCGGTCGGCGCCCGCATCAACGATGACAACGACCAGTTGAAGAAAGGGCATGGCTACGATCTCAACTGGGTGCTCGACGGCGGCGGGAAGCTTTCCCCGGCGGCCGAGGTGTACGATCCTTCAAGTGGGCGTGTGCTCGAGGTGCTGACCGACCAGCCTGGCGTGCAGTTCTATTCGGGCAATTTTCTGGACGGAACCATTACCGGCAAGGGGGGAAAGGTTTACGGGAGTAGAGCCGCACTGTGCTTGGAGACGCAACACTTTCCCGACTCACCCAACCACCCGAACTTCCCTTCGACCGAACTTAAGCCCGGCCAGAAGTATCGCACGGTGACGGTTTTTAGGTTCTCGACGCGCTAGAGCCGGCGCTGCAGTATGGAAAAATAATGCCTCGGTTGGGTGCTTGCCGAAGCCCAAGCAGCGGAATCATGCACAATCGTCCAGTAATTGTGTCGACCAAGTCGCTCGAACAGCTACGGGAGGAGGTGCTCGAAGCCAACCTCGAGTTGGTGCGCCATGGACTGGTGCTTTATACGTTTGGCAATGCCAGCGGGATACTCCGGGATGAAGGCCTCATCATTATTAAACCGAGTGGCGTGCCCTATGAAGAGATGAAACCCGAGCATTTGGTGGTTGCCGATCTCGACGGCAAGCCTGTCAGCGGGAGCCTTCGCCCCTCCTCCGACCTACCCACGCATGTGTTGCTCTATCGCAGTTTCCCAACCATTGGCGGCGTCGTTCACACGCATTCCGAATACGCCACCGCGTGGGCGCAGGCGCGACTGGAGATACCTTGCTTGGGTACTACCCACGCCGACTACTTCCACGGCCCGGTGCCAGTAACCCAACCCATGCCGGAGGCAGAGATCGCCGGAGAATATGAGCGGAATACCGGAAGTGCCATTGTTCGCGCCTTTCAGGACCGCAATCCGGATTCGATCCCGGCCGTGCTGGTAGCCAATCACGGTCCGTTCACCTGGGGGCGGGATGCGAAGCAGGCGGCCCACACTGCGGTTGTTCTAGAATCCGTGGCTCGTATGGCTTTCCTAACCATGACTCTGAACCAAGAGGCCGAACCTATTGCCCGCGCTCTTCACGACCGCCACTATCTCCGGAAACACGGACGCGGCGCATACTACGGCCAGGCGGGGGAAAATAAATGAACCTATTGTTCGCCACCTATGTGGCCCCACGGCTGGTGCGTCTTTCGGGCGTGGATTTGGCCATCATTGCCTTTTACTTCGCTTTGGTGTTGGCCATCGGATTTTATCTGAAACGTTTCGCCACCACCGGCGAAGATTTCTTTCTGGCCGGCCGCGAGATGACGGCCTGGGTGGCGGGGCTGGCGTTTGTTTCGGCGAACCTGGGTTCACTCGAACTCCTAGGTTGGGCAGGATCGGCATATCAATATGGAATCCTAGCGGCGCACTGGTACTGGGTCGGCGCCATTCCCGCCATGATCTTCCTGGGCCTGGTGATGATGCCCTTCTACTACATCTCCAAAACCCATTCGGTTCCGGGATATCTAAAATTGCGCTACGGTTCGGAGGCGAGCGGACTGAGCGCCTTTACCTTCGCGGTGATGACCATCTTGATGTCGGGCGTGAATATGTACGCCATGGCGGTGGTCATGAAAGTGGTTTTGGGCTGCGACATCAACTTCAGCATCTGGGTGTCGTCGCTTACGGTGGGCGTTTATGTGGCCGCAGGCGGACTGTTTTCCGCCATTTTCAACGAGGTTCTCCAGTTTTTCCTCATCTGGTTTGGGGCCTTGCTGATCCCCATTATCGGGCTGATCGAAACCGGCGGATGGGGAGGAATGGTGGCCCGTATTCATGAGAATTTTCCCGGCCAGGACTTCACGCATATGTGGGCCCCGATGCGCTCGTTCGCCGACAATCCCATGGGGATTCACTGGACGGGCATCGTCTTCGGCTTGGGAGCGGTGCAGGCCATGGGCTACTGGACAACGGATTTCCTGGTGGTGCAGCGCGTACTTTCCGCCAAGGACATTCGCTCCGCTAAAATGGCCCCGGTTATTGGATCGTTTTTCAAAATGGCTGTGCCCTTGATCGTGATCCTCCCCGGCTTACTGGCTCGGGCGGTGTTGCCAATGCATCTGTTTCCAGCCAGCGATCTGCAAGCCGGCCAACATAGCTTTAACGAGGTGTTGCCGCTAATGCTGGCTCGCTACTGCGGGCCCGGTCTGCTGGGACTAGGCATCACGGCTCTGGTGGCCGGGTTCATGGCGGGCATGGCGGGCAACGTGAGCGCGTTCGCCACCGTCTGGACCTACGATATTTATCGTCCTTATCTGCACAAGACCGCACCCGATGCCCATTATGTTTCGATGGGCCGCTGGTGCACGCTGATTGGGCTGTTCATCAGTATTGGGACCGCCTATTTGGTGATGAATTTTGCCAGCATCATGGACTATGTGCAGGCTTTGTTCGGATTCTTCATTGCCCCACTGTTCGGCACGGTATTGCTGGGAATGTTGTCGAAGCGCGTGACCCGCGCCGCCGGATTCTGGGGCTTGCTGGCGGGAACGCTCGCCTCGATCACGATGTTCACTCTAATGAAAGTCGATCATCGCTGGGTGGGTGTATTCGCCCTGTCTCCTTTGGCCCAGGGGCTGGCACAGGATATGTACCAGGCGCTGTGGTCATGTCTAACCTGCGTCGTGGTCACCGTGCTGGTGACTCTAGTTACCAAGCCGCGGCCCGACCAAGAACTGGTGGGGCTGGTATACAGCTTGACCCCTCTAGCCCGCGAAGAGCACGTCAGCGTGTTACACAAGCCGCTGTTTTGGGGAATTTTGGCGCTCGGGATTTTCGTGGTTCTGCAAATTATCTTCTGGTGAGCCGGTATGAGCGAAAAACATCACATCATTCCCGTGTGGTTCTTTGTTGGCGTGCTGCTGCTGGTATACGGGTGCATGATCTTCGTCAGCGGGTTGCTGGAACTCTCGCATCCGCCGAACACGGTGCTCGCCGAGCTGCACGCCCCGGTCTGGTGGGGCGCGCTTTTGATCGTGCTGGGGGCGGTCTATTGCATGATGTTTCGTCCCGGCAAGAGTACATAAACGCGTGGAGAGTTGTCTTGTTCGAAGCGGGGGGTGAGCCATGGCGAATCAGCAGAAAAAAATGACCATGGGCATGATCGTGGGGAACCGAGGATTTTTCCCCGATCACCTGGCTAAAACCGGCCGCGAAGAGATGATTCGTGCTCTCGAGAGCGCGGGCATCGAAGTTGTTGCACTCACCGGCGAGGAAAGCAAATTCGGAGCCGTCGAGACCCGGGAGGAATCCAAGCGTTGCGCAGAACTTTTCAAGAAGCATCGCGAACGGATCGACGGCATCATCGTTACCTTGCCAAACTTTGGGGAAGAGCGGGCGATTGCCGACACCCTGCGCCTGGCCGATCTCCGGGTTCCGGTGCTGGTTCAGGCCACTCCCGACGATCCTGGCAAGATGTCCATCGCCTTCCGTCGCGATAGCTTTTGCGGCAAGATGTCGGCCTGCAACAACCTACGGCAGTACGGAATCCCCTACTCGATCACCACGCTTCACACCGAAAGTCCCGACGCGGCGGAATTTGCCCGTGACCTTGAATGGTTTGCCGCGGTTTGCCGCGTGGTCAAGGGCTTTCGCAACTTGCGCGTTGGAGCTATCGGAGCGCGCCCCGCGGCCTTCAACACGGTTCGATACAGCGAAAAAATTCTCGAGGCCAATGGAATCTCCATCGAGACCCTGGACCTATCGGAGGTTCTTGGTCGTATTGAGCGTATGCCGGATACCCACGAGAGAGCGCAGAAGAAGCTAGCGTCGATTCGAGAATACGTACAATCGAAGGACGTTCCTCAGTCGGCCTTGATGAAGATGGCCAAGTTGGGTGCGGTGGTGGACGAGTGGATGTCCAAAACCGAGGTCTCGATCAGCGCTGTCCAGTGCTGGACATCACTCGAAGAAAATCTTGGCGTGGTGCCATGCACCATCATGAGCATGATGAGCAACGAACTGCTTTCAAGCGCCTGCGAGACGGATATCGCTGGTGTCTTGGGCATGCATGCGCTGCAGCTGGCCTCGGGCACGCCTTCGGCCTTGCTCGACTGGAATAACAACTACGGCGACAACCCCGACAAGGCCGTCTGCTTCCATTGCGCCAATCTTCCCAAACATTTCTTCCGTTCCTTCAAAATGGATTTTCAGGAGATCATCGCCGGCACGGTCGGCAAAGAGAACACCTATGGAACCGTAGTAGGGCTGATTAAGCCCGAGAAGATGAGCTTTGCCCGGTTCTCAACCGATGATACTGCAGGCAAGATGCGCGGCTACCTGGGGGAAGGGCGCTTTACCGATGATCCGCTCAACACCTTCGGGGGCGCCGGCGTGGTCGAGATACCCAACATGCAGCGGCTGCTGCACTATATTTGCGAAAACGGCTTCGAGCACCACGTCGCGGCAAATCTCTCCGCCGTCGCCGCGGCCGTTCACGAGGCCTCGACCCGCTATCTCGGTTGGGACATCTACTGGCACAACCGGCCTCAGGGAGCTTCCTCATGGCGGTAGTGGCCGGCGTCGACTTTGGTACGTTAACGGTACGGGTCTCAATTGTCGACAGCGAGCGCGGCATGCTCGCTTCCGCAACCGCCGAGTACCCCCTTCATCGCAAGCGCGAAGACCCGGATTATGCCACCCAATCGCACGAAGATCACATGCGCGCTCTTTCTTCGGCTACCCGCGAAGCCATCCTTCAAGCGGGTGTTTCCGGAGACCAGATCGAAGCCTTGGCGCTCGACACCACGGGTTCGTCCGTTGTTCCCGTAGGCAAAGATCTCAAGCCGCTCGACGACTACTACTTATGGTGCGATCACCGCGCTAAAGGCGAGGCGGAAGAAATTACCGCCGCCGCCCATCGCGAAAAGCTGGAGGCGATTGAATGGTGTGGCGGCATTTATTCCTCGGAATGGGGGTTTTCGAAGCTCCTGCACTGGCTGCGCCACAATCCCGAGCGCCGAGCGGATCTGGTTTCCGCCCTAGAGCACTGCGACATGGTGGCGGCCACGCTGTGCGGTATCGATGACGCCAAGAAAGTAAAACGAAGCGTTTGCGCCATGGGACACAAGTGGCTGTGGAATGCCCGCCTTGGGGGGCTGCCTGGGGAAGAGTTTCTGGTCAAAGTGGACCCTATGTTGGCGGGGGTTCGCGAGAAATTGAATGGCGAGTTCGCGACTTCCGATCAGCTGGCCGGCCGATTGTCGGAGTTCTGGGCGGAGAAGCTGGGACTCAAACCCGGCATTCCCGTTCCCGTCGGGGCCTTTGATGCCCATTGGGACGCGCTCGGCGCCGGCTGTCGCACCGATGACATGGTAAATGTGGTCGGCACTTCCACGTGCATCATCGGCATTACCCCATCCCCGAATCTGGTTCCTGGAGTATGCGGCGTGGTCGAGGGAAGCGTGCATCCCCGCCGCACCGGAATTGAAGCCGGGCTCTCGGCCGTGGGCGATATTTTTCAGGCCATTGCCACTCGGGCATCGACCGATGTTCAGACTCTTTCCCAAGGACTGGAAAAATACCGGGCGGGACAGACCGGGCTCTTGCGCATGACCTGGGATAACGGGGACCGCACCATCCTAGTCAACCCGTTTCTGCGCGGCATCACGTTGGGATGGAATTTGCAGTCGACGGCGCAAGACGAACTGTTTGCCGCCATTGAAGGCACGGCACTACATACGCGAGTGATTTTTGACCGCATGGCCGCAAGCGGTGTGCGCGTCGAGCGGGTCATCAATGCCGGAGGAATACCCCAGAAGAATGAAGTTCTGAACCAAGTGTATGCCGATGTTCTAGGGCGTCCGGTGCTGGTCCCAACCAAGAGCGTGACCGGCTTGGGTTCGGCCATCTTCGCGTTTCTTGCCGCTGGGACCTTCCAGACGGTCGAAGAAGCGCAGGATGCGATCTGTCCGCCGCACCGGCGCTATGAACCTAGGTCGGAAGAGCAGCGAGTTTACGACGAACTTTATCGCTTATTCAGCCGCTTGTATTTCGGATTCGGCAAAAAAGCGGGAGAGATGGGAGACATTCTACCGGCGCTGATTCGAATCTCGGAGACGCGGCATAGGACAAAAGCATCGGTCTAAACTCGAACCGTTTGATGCAGGCCGTGCCCCCAGAACCTGGTGATTATCACTCGGAGATCCGCGATCAAGAAGAGAGCCAATTACCAGCTGATTGATAAGAAAGGTGCTTGCATCATTCCCATGTTGTCGGGATGTCGTCTCGAGATGCATTGACAATTGCTCGGGAACGGCACAAAGTTACGCGGTGTTCCTGTAAACTTCTCGACTCCCCTTTGTAAGATCCATGCGGTTCCTCTCGGCCCTCGAACCTAGAGGTTAGCAATGCAAAAGCAACTCGTGATTATTTTCTTACTGGGCTGGCCGGTGTGCTTGCGTTCCCAATCGGCCCCGGCTCCCACTCCGCCCATGGGATGGAATAGTTGGGACGCTTACGGCACGACCGTAACCGAGGAGCAAGTGAAAGCCAACGCCGACGTTTTAGCTCGCGATCTCGTCAGCCATGGGTGGCAGTACGTTGTAGTGGATATCCAGTGGTACGAGCCTAAGGCGGAAGGGCATGATTATCGGCCGGGCGCCAGGCTTGCACTTGACCCTTACGGACGGCTGATTCCGGCCGTGAATCGCTTTCCCTCCTCGGCCGGAGGACGCGGATTCAAGCCGCTTGCCGACTATGTGCACGACAAAGGGCTAAAGTTTGGCATTCACATCATGCGCGGCATTCCGCGGCAAGCCGTAGAGGAGAATCTTCCCATCCAGGGCACGCATTATCACGCCGCCGAGGTAGCGGATAAGGAGAATCCTTGCCGCTGGAATCCTGATATGTGGGGCGTCGATACCACCAAACCAGGTGCTCAGGATTACTACGATTCTATCGCGCAGCTCTATGCCTCCTGGGGAGTGGATTTCGTTAAGGCCGACGATATGGGAAGCCATCTCTATCAGCCGGCGGAAATCAAAGCTCTCTCGCTGGCGCTCGCAAAAACCGGCCGCCCTATCGTGCTCAGCATTTCGCCCGGGCCGGCGCCTATTTCTGAAGCCGAGTTCTTTGCGAAGTATTCCCAAATGTGGCGTATCTCCGATGATTTTTGGGACGATTGGCGATTGCTGAAAAAACAATTTGACTCCACCCGTGACTGGGCAAGTTATGTAAGCAAAAATAGCACTTGGCCTGACGCCGACATGCTTCCTCTCGGGCGTTTGCGAGTGACCGCGAAAGAGGGTGGCGGAACACCGTCCCGCTTTACCGCCGACGAGCAACAAACCGTCCTGACTCTGTGGTCGATGTTTCGCTCCCCGCTGATCTTCGGCGGCGACTTGCCCAGTATCGACGTCGCCACTCGGGAACTCATTACCAATGACGAAGTCCTGGCCATCGATCAGCACAGCCGCGGCAATCATCAATCTGTCGAGGAAGGGAATCTCCGGTTTTGGATTGCCGATGTCCCGGACGGAAGTGACCACTACCTGGCGGTCTTCAATCTTGGGGAAAGCCCAGAACGGGTGAGTCTTTCATGGCGAGAGGCCGGCATCCAGGCCAATTCCGCCCTGGTCCGGAATTTGTGGAGCAAGGAAAACTTAGGTAGAAAGTCGGCGGTCGAGGCCGAACTCCGCCCGCATGCTTCGCTCCTCTATCGGCTCTCGGCTCTCGAATAGCTTGGCCAACATATCCGCAGCTGTGCAAAGCTTGAACTCATGAAGTGAAAAATTAACCGACACATCTTTCTCTTTTCACTCTATCTTCATTCCGCTTTCAAGCTAAGGTACTACATTTTTCCCGAGAGTACCTCAGCCAGCAAATCAGCTATGCGTGGTTCGGGACTCTGAGACTCAGGAGGTCACATGATCGCCAGCGGATCGGCCACGCTTTGCGGAGTGGCGTCGCTGTTCATCTCTCTTGGAATTGCGGCTCAGGAGCGCCCCACCTACCAAGTGGGACCGCAGGTTGATGGAAGCTATGTAACCCCGGCCAATCAGATTGTCACACCTGCAGGAACGCAGGTTCATTTCAATGGCCGCCCCATGGTTGTTGCCGTACGGCCCGACCAGAAGACCGCGGCCGTGCTAGTCGCCGGAGGAGGCTACAATCTTCCTACTTTGCCCATCGCCATCGTGGACTTGACGGCGGGTACGGTGAAGCAGGAATTCAATCCGGGTACGAACAACGGCTCTTACGACGGCCTGATTTACTCGCCTGATGGCACTCATTTGTACTTCTCACAGGACACTGGGCAGGTGGTCGTGGCCAACGTAGCAGCCGATGGCACCTTGGCACTGAATACGATCATTCACCTTCCGGCTCCCACCGGACCTACTCCAGTGGGATCGGTCGGGGGTACGGTGAATAACGGCGGACTGGCTCTCTCGGGCGACGGTAAGTTTCTCTATGTAGTCGAGAACATGGTGAATGACGTAGCGGTTATCGATCTAAGCACAAATCAGATCTCAACTGTTATTCCGGTCGAGAATGCGCCCGCAAGCATCGTGGTGGTGGGCAAGTCGGCATATGTCACCAACCAGGGTGGACGTCCAGCAAAGCCGGGAGAGTACACGGATTTGTCAGCCGGCACACCGATCGTGGCCGATCCTGAAGCCGCTTTCTCCCTCACCGGAACCGTTAGCGTCATTGATTTGAAAGAAAATGTGGTAACCAACAATATCCACGTCGGATTACAACCTACGGCGATTCTCGCAGCCAACGGCTATGTTTACGTGGCCAACACAAACAGTGATTCGATTTCAGTCATCGATCCCTCCAGGAATCAGGTCGTAGAAACAAGCAGGATTCGTGTGTTCGAAGACGCGCCGCTGGGCAGTTTCCCGAATGGGCTGGCATTTACTTCCCGGGGAGAGCTCGCGGTCAGCCTGGGCGGGAATAATGCCGTAGCCTTATATCGGACCAAAGGCGGAAGGAAGCTCGAGTTTGAGGGCTTCATCCCCACGGCTTGGTATCCCGCTGCGCTAGCCGTAGTTCCAGCTTCCTCGTCGCTCGGCGCAGGAGAAAAGGTTGGGGAGCGCCTGCTCATAGGCAACGCTAAAGGTACGGCGGTTGGCTCAGAGGTTCCCGACACAAGCAACCCGCCGGGGAAGAACACGCACACGTTCGTGGGCAGCCTCTCGCTTGTGGCTTTGCCTGAGGCGGACGATTTTCGAAAATACGACGCCCAAGTGGTCGCCAACAATGGCTGGAAGCGCCATGAAGAAAGCGGCCGCTCGAGCCCCTTCCGTGCGGACGAGCACCCGATCCGGCACAGGGAGTGAAACTGGCCGCAGCTTTCGGCGCGAATGTCGTTGTTTTCACGACCACTGCCAACAAAACTGCTGATGCAATTCGTCTGGGCGCGCACGAGGCTATCAATTCGAAGAACGAGGCCGACATGCAGAAGCAGAGCAACACGTTCGACTTCATCTTGGACACCATCCCTGCGAAGCACAACATCAACCTATACATCAATCTGCTAAAGCGGGACGGAACCCTAGCGTTCGTTGGCGCGCCATCGGAGCCGTTGCCTCTGGAGGTCGCCGGACTGCTTTTCGGCCGAAAGAAAATTGCCGGCTCGATCATCGGCGGCATTCGCGAAACGCAAGAAATGCTCGATTTCTGCAGTGAGCACAACGTGGTTGCTGACATCGAGATGATTGGGCTGCGCGAAATCGACCAGGCCTATGAGCGTCTGCTGAAGAATGACGTTAGGTATCGGTTCGTGATTGATTTGGCGTCGCTGAAGTGATCCCATTCACGCACGAGCAACGCTTTCAGCCATAAGTAGCCTCTGCATCCGGCCCTCTGCTGACCTGGCAGTCGAGCGCTTGCGGCTGGCTATGCTCCTTGGCTGGTAAGCAGCTTGAGAAAGCGGTGGTAAAAGTCCAGGGCGCGATAGAAGGAATCCTGCCGGATTCGTTCGTCTTGGCCATGAGCGCGGTTATCATCCCGGTCGATTGCCTCCCCTGACACAGCGTAGGTCGGCATACCGGCAGCGTTGGTGTAAACCGCGTCCGAGGCGCCGGTGGCCATGGTGGGAATGACAGGCAGGTGGGGCCACATCTCGGCCACAGTTTTCCGTAGAGGGTCGAACAAGTCCGAGCGCAAGGGAGGCGTGGGGAAGGCTTTGCGATCGGGGCCGCCGCTGGTCGAAGCCAGGTAGGCAACCGAAATCTTGGGATCGGACACGATGCTTTCTAGCTGCTTTCGCACCTCTTCTGGAGTGTGTCCGGGTTCGATGCGGCAGTTCACGATGGCTACGGCAGTTTGCGGCAGAGCATTGTTGGCGTGACCGGCATTGAGGCGGGTAGCAACGCAAGTGGTGTGCAGGAGGGAATTGTCGATGGAATCGGCTGATAGCCGCGCTACGGCGTCCATATCCGGCGGATCCTTGAGAATCGCTCGCATGTCTCGAGCGCGTTCGCCGGTTTCCACCTTCGCCATACCGTCGTAATAGGCGCGGGTGACATTGTTTAGCTCAAGCGGGAATTGATAGCGTGCCAATCGAGTCAAGCCCTCGGCCAGGTGATAGATGGCATTGTCCGGGACAGGCCGGGAGCTGTGGCCGCCCGCATTTTTGACCGTGAGAGTGTAATCTGCATAAAGTTTCTCGGTGGCATCGACTTCCATCATGAGCGGCTGGCCATGGACGGCCAGAATTCCTCCCCCATCGTGGTTGAGCACGAACTCCGCGCTGATGAGATCACGCCGATTCTGGAGCAGCCAATTCACGCCATTGAAATCGCCGCCCTCTTCGTCGGCCGTGAGGGCGAGAATGATGTCGCGATCGGGAACGTACCCCTCTTTGTGGTACTGAATGAGGGTAGTGGTCATAATCGCGTCGCCGTCTTTCATGTCCTCGGTGCCGCGACCGTAGAAATAGCCGTCCGTTTCCACGAAATGGAATGGATCTGTGGTCCAGTCTTCTCTGCGAGCCTCGACCACGTCGAGGTGCCCCATCAATAGCACCGGTTTGCGTTTGCCTCCGCCGTGCAAGCGCACCACGAGGTTTTTCTTACGCTCGGAAGGGCCAATTACCTGAATGTCCGATTCCGGAAATCCGGCCTGGCGAAAGCGTTCGGCCACGGCTTCTGCGGCCATGGTCACGTTGCCCGCCGAATCGGTGGTATTGATCTCGATCAGCTGCTTGAAGATGTCATGCGCCAGCTGTTTTGTCTGATCGTTGAATTGAGCGCTGACACTTGAGAGTGCCGATATTGAAACAGCTGTGAGCAGGGCGATCACGTTCCTTGGCCTGAGGAGCATAGGATTCAAATGCTACATGCTAGAGCACGTCAAATCACAGCGACGAGGTCAGACAAGAGCCATTGGCTCTGGCTACCCTTATTTGATCTCTTTTTCAACAGTTTGCCCGGTTTTCAACAGAGTCAAGACCGGTCGTCGAACGGTTAAAGTTGATGAAACACGCCACAGAGGGGACATTCCGAGGCCCTGGCCCTGTCGGGGACCCAGGCAAATCGACAGGCCATTGGCGAAATCGAGTCCCGGGCAAAGAATTTCGTTTACCTCAGGGCGCGATGAAAGGCAGAATAAGGAAAATTTTCAAATAACCATCATGGTGGACCGATCACTTTCCTCCCATGCTGTTGGCGTGGCGGATCGACCAACTTCCTTCCAAGTACCAAGACGCGAGATGGAGCGTCTGACTGCGACACCGGACTCTGGGATTGTCGCGGAGCTGCGCCGAAAGATCTCGAGCGGGGAACTCGGCCGGGATCCGCTTCCGCACATAATAGAGGCCGCGTTGAGCATAACCGGCGCGCACGGAGCGGCCATTGCCATGCGGCAGGACAATTCCGTGTTCTGCACCGCCAGAGCCGGCAGTATGGCGCCCGATTTGGGTAGCGAACTCAGCCCGCATTCGGGTATTTCCGGACAATGCCTGCGAACTGGAAGAGCGCTGCGCTGTGATGACACCACTATCGACCCACGAGTCGATGCCGAAGCTTCCCGGCGCATGGGGCTGAGATCGATAGCAGTGGCTCCGCTAGGGCAAGGGCCGACAGTAAGCGGTATTTTGGAGGCCTTTTCACCCAAGCCCTATGCCTTCAGCGACACCCACATGGAGCTATTAGTGGAGCTCGCGGAGCTGGTCATGGCCCCGCAAGCTGCGCGCAGCGAATCTGTTCTCTTGAAAACTAGGCAGAAGCTTGCGGCCGCAGCAAAGAACTGGAAGATTGCCTTACCCACGGCGGCCGTACTTGTTTTTGTAGGCTGGCTGAGTTTCAGGAGCAAAGCGCCGGTCTCGAATTCGTCGAATGCGCTCGCTCACCCAGCGCGCGGGGCTGTAGCGTCGATACCAGCGGACGAGCCCCCGGTGGCTCTGACCAAGCCTGCACCTGGTGTCCGGGCGGTGCGTCCCAAGGCCAGTCTGCCTGGTGGTGTGGTGATGGCCAGTGCCAGCGAGAAAATGCGTGGCGAGTCGGCGCTCCGATCTAAGCCTCAAACAGCCGCTTTGGAGAACGCCGACGACTCGGCGCCTAACCCCAACCATCGCTCCCCAGCCGTGGGGAACCCGGTCGAACAGGTGTCAACCGCGCCCCCGCTGGCCGCTGTTTCTCCCGGCGCTGATGCGATGCTCGCTGAAATATTGTCGCCCTCAAGCGCCATACCAGTACTCCCGTCCATGAGGTTGTCGCAGGGCTTGTCCGGCGGCAGAATTGAGCGGCGCGTCGATCCCATCTACCCTCAACAAGCAATAAGGGCTCGCATCGAAGGCCGAGTAGTGATGCGGGTTTTGGTTGCCGAAGACGGCAATGTGCGAGATGTGAAGGTAGTTGATGGAAGCCTGTTATTTAATCAGGCCGCAAAGGATGCCGTCGCCAAGTGGCATTTCCAGCCCTTCCGGCTGAACGGGCAACCAATACAGATGACAACCGAGATCATCTTGAACTTCAAATTGCCCTGAAATGCTTCTCGTCTATCTCTACCGTGACACCGCCGCCTGCGGTTACCTAGGAAGCAAAAGCTCTGCCGAGAGTGGTCGGCACCAAAACAGTAAACAGGCGGAAGAGCGTAGGCTCCCCTCGGGAAGGAAAATTTAGGCGAATAAAACACGAACTTGGAGTATGCTTGAGGTGCTTGGACTGATGGAAGTTGCTGTGGTCCTCGGGGTGATGTATGCCAAGTGGAAGAGTGTTGCCGTTCCCGATACGCAATCCCAATCTGTTTACCCGCGAGATTAATTCCCAAGTATTAGGTAGCAGCGAGTTCCATCGGGTTCTATTCGCCGCCATTCGTGCTTTGCCCCATGTGCAGGAGCCAGGGCGCAGGGAAGAGTTGAAGCAGGCGCTTTGTGATCTCTTGCTGGAGGAGGATGCCGCGGTTTGAATTCTTTCCGAGGCCATTTCCGGCAGCCGTGAGATGAAGTTCCCAACTGCGATTGACATGGTCACCGAGGATCTCCAAAGTCTGCCCTCTCCTCAACGAGAGCTTTGGCAGAACTACGAGATACTCCAAAGGACTTCGTGCTCTACGGAGGAACGGGTTCTTGCATTGCGGATGAGGCATCGGACTTCGGAGAACTTTGATTTCTTTGGCAACGAAGTTTTTCAGCCGTCTTCTGCTGAAGACAGTCGGCCACAAATCAGTTAGTCTCAGGAGAACACGCTAACCGCAATCGTAGATCGAGATGGTCCGGTCACTGATCTAGTTTGCGACCTCAGTTGCGAGTGAGTTAGCGGTCCGAGCAAGAGGAAAACAACCTGAGAAGGCTGAAGGATCCTCATCCTCATACATAACAGTCCTTCTAGATTCCTGCCGCCTGCGCCCAAACTTCTGTAGTCGAGTCCTTAACTTCGACAAGTCTGCCCTGCTCGAGGACAAGCAACAGATCGCAGCTTCTTAGAGTGGTTAAGCGGTGAGCGATCATAAAGGTAGTGCGGCCGGCCATGAGGCGTTCGATGGCTTCAAGGATAGCTGCTTCGGTGTGAACATCAACAGAGCTGGTGGGCTCGTCAAGGATGAGAATTGGGCTGTTACGCAGGAAGGCGCGAGCCAAAGAGATACGCTGGCGCTCTCCTCCCGAAAGTCGCGAGCCACGCTCCCCGACCGAGGTGTCATAGCCTTCCGGTAGGTTGAGAATGAACTCGTGGGAGGCGGAGGCTTTGGCCGCTTCTATGATTTCTTCATCCGTTGCCTCCGGCTTTCCATAGCCAATGTTTTCGGCGATGCTAGAGGCAAATAGCACCGGTTCCTGCAATACCACCGCGAACTGTTTGCGCAGGTCGGCGATGCGATATTCACGAATGTCTCGGCCGTCGAGCAGAACCGTCCCCGAGGTTGGGTCATAGAACCGCATGAGCAAGTTCAACAGCGTGCTTTTGCCGGCGCCCGTAGAGCCGACAATTCCTACCCTGGTACCGGCAGGGATTTCGAAAGATACGTTCTCGAGCCCTCGCCCCGAGCCATCGTAGGCAAAGCTGACGTTCTCGAACTGGAAATCCCCCCTGGCCGCCACCAATTTCCGCGCCGAATCGTATTCTGCGATTTCAGGCTGCTGATCGAGCAGCTGAAAGGTACGTTCGAGGCTGGTTAGCCAAACCTGTAGGTCAGTCACCTTGGTGGTTAGCGTCTGCAAGGGCGGATACACCTGCGCGATGTAGGCCATGATCATCAACAAGGAACCAATGGTCAGGGTTCCCGCCCGAACATGGTGTACTCCGAAGTAGAGCGCCCCCGCAGTTCCTAGGGCAATCGTCAAGCCGATGAGAACATTAAAAAGCGCCTGCTGAATGGAAAGCCGGACCTGCTGCGACATGCGTTCGGCAGAACGCCGGATGAAGCGAGCATGCTCACGATTTTCTTGTCCGAAAGCTTTAATCACGCGAATGGTTCCCACCACTTCCTGGATGACCGACATGGCGGAGCTGTCCAGCACTCTTATGGTTTGCGAGCGCTGCCGGACGATGCGGCTGCAGCCGAGGGACAAGAAAAACAGAATGGGAGTAATCGCCAGCGCCACGAGGGAGAGAATGAGATCCATGCGCGCGGTAACCACGATCATCGCCACCAAGGTGAAGAGCGCGGTCAAGAGCGGGACCAGACCTTGGATGGTCACATACTGAATCGCCGGGGCGTCGTGTTGAATGCGATACACCGAATCAGTCGATCCATAACGGTCATGAAACACTAGCGGCAGTCGCTGTACGTGATGGAGCAAGCGAGCGCGAAAATCCCACACCAGCTTTTCCCCCGTATAGGTCTGCAGCCACCAGGCCGCCAGGCCCTGCACGCTCACTAGCAAGGCAATTCCGAGCAACACCCCAATCGCCGCTTCTAGGGAATGTTCGTGCCCGCCCAAGGCAGGTATCACCCTCACCAGATCGCGTGGCAGCGGCTGGTTCCCGAGTACGCTATCTACCACCATTTTGAGCGGCAACGGGTAGAGCAGCGTCAAGGGTAAGGAAACGAGGCTAAGAGCGGCGATTCCAAGAAGATGAGGCCAGCAGCTACGGGACTCCAGGAGTACGCGCGCCAGGACGGATTGGTTCCTCAATGAGCGGTGCAACGAACACCAACAGAAATCGGGCGGGCGGCTTCCCCCACAACGCGATCAAGTGACCGTATTCTAAGCGAATTCCGCTCTTAGGCAGGATCTTTTTTCCCCGACCAGGCTCAAAGGTAACCGCGCCTCCGGCCGGTCTTCCTGAACAAGTACCGCCCCACAGGCTACTTTGTCTCCGGTGAATCTTCCGCCGGCTCGGTCGGCGATGCTCGAACGAGTAATGACTACCAAGTTTTTTTGGCGGCCAGGGAGGGAGCGAATTCGCAGGCTGGTCACTGCGGCGGTTCGGACCAGACCTACAGGGCGCAGAGCTTACGGCTGCGCCTTGCTGGCATTACCTAAACCAATCCAGCTTCATATGCCGGACAAGCAAAACGTGCCGATACCGAGCATTGTGTCGTTCTGGAGACTGGGACTGCTCGAGCTCCCACCTCAGCGAGCAAGCCATGTCTTAGCTGTTTTCAGCCAAAATTAAGGCCTTGCTAGAAACCGGTTGTCTCTAGCAGGGGCGCTCGATCGCCGCGTCCGCTTCGATCTCTCGAATGGTCAAAAATTACACAGTAATCTCATGGTTATTACAGCTGTAACTTTACGCATTTAGGCATGCCTACTAAGCTGCCCCCATGAGAATGAATACGCTGGTGATGTCCCGCAATGCCGGTGCCATCAAGGTGTTGGTAGCAGCCTTTGCCGAGCTCGGGATTGAGTACCGCGTTTTGCTCTCCGCCTCGGAGACCATTGAAACCATCGTGTCAGGACGACATTCGGCGCTAATTGTCGACTTTGAGCTTCCGCAAGTCTTCGAGGTCGTCAAGGTGGCCCGCGCAATGCTCGGCAAGCGCCGACCCGTATTGTTTGCCATGATCGGCAATAAGTCCTCCATCGAAACCGTTTTTGAAGCCGGGGCCAACTTCGTCCTCCATAAGCCCCTGGATATTTCTCAAGTGCGGCACACGTTCCGATTAGCGCAGGGGCTGATCGCAATCGACCGCCGGGCAGCGGCCCGGCTGCCCATCGAGACTCTGGCCTATTTAGAACTGCCGAACGGAATCATTCCCGCCTTGATCTATGAACTCACCAAAGAAGGAGTCTCGCTCCAGGCCGGCGAGCCGCTGAATCCCTGCCGTGGAGTGCGAATGAGATTCCTGCTGCCCGGAACCACGCAAGTCCTGCATGCCAGTGGCGACTTTGTCTGGGCAGACAAGGCGGGCAGGGCAGGACTGTTCTTCAACCATCTTCCTGCAGGCTGTCGGCGCGACTTAGACAGCTGGCTGAGAAAACACAGTAACAAGAACTCGCGATCTGTACGTGTGCTTCCCGAGACGCACAGGAACAAGCGACTCCTACGATTCTCTGCACAATAATTCGCCTTTGGCTGATCTTCGGACTAAATCCTAAAGAAAGTTACAACCATCGTCTGATATGCCGAGGATCTTAAATTCTTCCTCAACCAGGGCGTTCGTGTTGGGGGCGGGAGAAGTTCTAGGGGGCGAGGTTTTTGCCCCCACCCCTTTGAATGGCAGTGGCGCTTCAGTGTAAGTTGTGCCACACGAATTTCATTTCGTCGGAACTAACCGCGACACATCCGAGAGTAGGTCGTTGCCATTGAACATGGAGTTCCATGCAAACGCCGCCGTGCGCAAGGCCACGAGATAAGGCTGAGTTGCGTGCTATCCTCGGATCTTCCTTGCTTATGTTCGATGCTACCTCCTTAGCCGCATGGCAAATCGCGGAACACATACGAAAGCGAGAGCTGTCCCCGGTCGAAGTGATCGAAGCTCATCTGTCTCGCATTCGAGACCTCAATCCGAAGCTGAACGCGTTCGTCGGGGTAGATAGCGAAGGCGCTCTGCGACAGGCCAGGGAAGCAGAAGCCGTGGTGGCGCGGGGGGGGGCGCTCGGCCCCTTGCACGGTGTTCCCGTCAGCATCAAAAGTTCCATTGACGTAGCCGGAATGCGCTGCGAAGCCGGAACTGAACTGCGGGCAGGGAATATACCCGCAAGCGACGCCCCTTTGGTCGAGCGCTTGCGGCGCGCCGGCGCCATTGTCGTAGGGGTTACGAACACGCCAGAGCTTCTCATGGCCTGGGAAACGGATAATCTGCTTTACGGCCGAACGCAAAATCCTTGGGATCTTTCGCGCACCGCTGGCGGGTCGAGCGGCGGAGAGGCCGCGGCTATTGCCGCCCGATGCTCGGCCGGAGGAGTAGGCAGCGATGGCGGAGGATCGATTCGTGTGCCTGCCCACTTTTGCGGAATTTGCGGGCTCAAGCCGACGCCTGGTCGTATTCCTGCGACCGGCCACTATCCATCCTCGGTCGGCCCCTTTGCGCTTATGGGTGTGGTCGGTCCGTTGGCGAGGTGCGCGAAAGATGTGAGCTTGATGTTTGAGGTTATGCAGGGGCCTGACACCGGGGATACTTGCGCCGCTCCGGTTCCGGTGCGCTGGGCCAGGGATCGCGAATTCGAAAAACTGCGGGTTGGATACTTTGAAGATGGCGGGCCAATTCCGGTAACCGAGGAGACGCGGCATGCGGTCGAAAGGGCGGCAGATTGTCTGCGCCAAGCAGGCGTTCAAGTGGAGCGGTTCCGCCCCGAGGGACTCGAGAAGGCACGCCAGTTGTGGTGGAACTGGTTCGGCCTTAGCGGGGGCATACTGTTGCGCCGGTTAATTCGCGGAAAGGAAGATCGGCTGAGTCCCATTTTGAAGGAGTTTCTGGGCTGGGTAGGGGCCGAGGCGCCGCCCACGGCCGAGACCTTGCTCGATACCTGGATTGAGCGGGACCTCCTGCGCAGCGAGATTTTCAGGCAGATGGAGGAATTTCCCGCTCTCGTGTGTCCGGTTGCTGCTATCCCCGCCTTTCGACACGGCGAGCGTATGTGGCACATCGACGGCAAGGCGGTCGGGTATCTGGACGCCTGGAGTTTTTGCGAATGGTTCAACCTGCTGGGCACACCCGGGGCGGTACTGCCCATGACCCGTTCCTCGGAAGGACTGCCCATTGGAGTCCAGATCGTGACGCGGCCTTGGGAAGATGAGCTGGCGCTTTCGCTTGCCGCCGTCATCGAACGGCACCGTGGAAATTTCGAAATGCCCGCTACGGACTGGCTCGTTGCGTCTTCACAACAACCCCAGACAGCCGCTGAATGAGCGCGTGACCAGGAGGTTGCGGTCGATCGCCAGGTAGTCTTTTTATACTATTCCGCTCCGCTGCCGGAATATTTAGCGTAGTGATCCTAATTGGCCATCGCCTCGTGGGCCTGCCAATAGATGCAATGAATCCCAGGATTAAGAGCCTGTTAGGTCGCCGCGCTATGGCGCCAATGCTGGTCTTTCTTTTCCTGTCGGCGATCTATCTTTACGCTTTTCCGCAGCCTAACATCTTCTATGCGGCAATGGTCCTCGCGCATGCCGTCGTGGGGCTGATCGCTAGCGTCTACCTTGCCGTTTTTTTCCTCCGCTTTCTGCGTGAATCCTCGAGCATGGAGCGCCTGGGCTGGATACTGGTTGTCGGCTCAGCGATTGTCGGAATTGCCTTGCTCAAGTTGGGAACTCCACGCTCGGAATTAAAGTGGCTTTATCTGCACATTGCGGCTGCCCTGATTGGCTCGGGAATACTATTCTCCGCCTGGGCCGGCCGCCTTAGGCCGAGCTCTCGGATCGAGAGCGCACTGCGTTACGGCCTCTGCTTCTTGGCTCTTTTTTTGATCAGCGCCGGCGCCGGGTATCTGCGGACGTCGCGTTGGCAGAACTCCGGGCGCATTCACAACCCGACAAATTCTCCTGCCAACATGAGCGAGGAAGGCGACGGCCCGGAGGGAGATTTTTTCCCCAGTTCGGCGCAGGTGTATGGGCGGCAAAAAATTCCCAGCAAGTTCTTCATGGAGTCTGACTCCTGCCAGCGTTGCCATGCTGATATCTATCGGCAGTGGTTTAGCTCAGCCCATCACTTCTCCTCTTTCAACAACCAGTGGTATCGCAAGAGCATTGAATACATGCAGGACCGGGTGGGCACGAAACCGTCGAAATGGTGCGGTGGATGTCATGATCCAGCCGTGCTTTATAGCGGACTAATGGACACGCCCATTAAACAGATCGTGCATCGGCCTGAGGCTCAGGCGGGACTTGGCTGCATGATGTGTCACGCGATCGCCAAGGTAAAGAGCACCATGGGCCAAGGCGACTTTTATTTGGAATATCCCAAGTTGCATGAGCTTGCGGCCAGCAAGAACCCGCTGGTTCGTCGGCTGCATGATTTCCTTGTGATCCTCAATCCAGAGCCCCATCGCCGGGTTTTCTTGAAGCCCTTCATGCGGGACCAGACGCCGGAATTTTGTTCCAGCTGTCACAAAGTGCACCTGGATGTGCCGGTGAATCACTATCGCTGGATTCGCGGCTTCAACGAATACGACAACTGGCAGGCCAGCGGAATCTCCGGGCAGGGAGCAAGATCGTTTTATTACCCGCCCCGCCCGCAGCAGTGCGCCGACTGCCATATGCCGCTTACCCACTCGAGCGATATGGGGAACCAGAACGGATTCGTGCACTCCCATCGCTTCCCCGGCGCCAATACCGCCGTGCCCACTGCCAATGAGGACTCCGATCAGCTCAAAGCGACCGAAAGCTTTCTCAAGAGTGGCATCCTGGGGGTGGATATTTTTGCCATTTCGCCGGAAGCGGTTCAGGCGAAAGCCGTAGCCACGCCACAATCCGACACCGCGACCACTTTCGCCGTAGGCGAGGAGGCGGAGACCAAGATCGCCTCGGCCACCAGCGAAGCCGCTCCCATATCGGCCCCCCTCGATCGGGTGCAGCCGGTCTTACGGCGCGGGGACACGGTACGCGTCGATGTGGTGGTGCGCACCAAGAAAATCGGCCACTTCTTCCCTGGCGGCACCGTCGATGCCTACGACACCTGGCTGGAATTGAAGGGTACGGATGCCCGAGGGCAGACCATCTTTTGGAGTGGCATGGTCGAAGACAATGGCAAAGGCCCAGTGGACAAGGGCGCGCATTTCTATCGTTCGCTACAGATCGACGAGCATGGGAATCCCATCAATAAGCGCAATGCCTGGTCTACCCGCTCGGTGGTCTACGTGCGTTTGATTCCGCCGGGTGCTGCCGATACGGTGCACTACCGCCTCCAGGTCCCGGAAAACGTGGGTGATAAGATCACCCTCGAGGCGCGCCTTTGCTATCGAAAATTTTCCTGGTGGAACACTCAGTTCGCCTTTGCCGGAGTTCCCGACCCCAATCAGCCGAAACCGGAGCAGGGACCTGGTTATGACAACACAAAATACGTCTTCACCGGATCCCTCAACGGCGTCTCGGCCAAGCAGGAGAAGATTCCCGACTTGCCGGTTGTCGCCGTTGCGGAAAACCGAGTCACTTTAGAGGTTGCCCCGCATAACGCTCCGGCGCCGGCGCCCAAAACCGATCTGCACGCCGAAGATTGGCAACGCTGGAACGATTACGGAATTGGACTACTGTTGCAAGGCGATCTCAAGGGGGCCGAGGCAGCGTTTCAGAAAGTGACCGAAATTGACCCCAAGAACGCCGACGGCTGGGTGAACATCGGCCGCGCCGCGGTGCAGGAGGGCGATATGGAGCGCGCCCGCACGGTGCTCGAAAAGGCCATTGCTCTCCGGCCGGATCTGGCGCGAGCTCACTACTTTTATTCGCGCGTCTTACGTAGCGACGGAAATTACTCGCAGGCGGCAGCCGAGTTGCGCAAGGTGCTCGAGCAATATCCCCGTGATCGCGTGGTATTGAATGACTACGGACGGATCTTGTTCTTAGAGCGCAATTACAAAGATGCCGTCGCGACCTTTAATTCCGTTCTGGCCATTGATCCGGAAGACCTGCAGGCCCATTACAACTTAATGCTTTGTTACAAAGGCGAGGGCGATGAGCGGCAGGCGCACGAGCATGAAATCCGCTACTTGCGTTTCAAAGCCGATGAAGCCGCGCAGACCATCACCGGTCCTTATCGCCAACTCCACCCCGAAGACAATAACGAGCGGCAGGCCATTCACGAGCACGTGTCCGTCCCGCTACCGCTCCTTACCCATAAAACTCGAGCCCGGAACCTAACGGCGCAACCCGTGGCCACACCTCCTGGGGAACTCTGAAATAATGCGATTCATCGTAGTCTGCATCTGTGCATTCTCTTCTATCACTGGCTATTGTCAGATCCAGTTTCGCGACATCACGGCACAGGCCGGAATCCATTTCGTCCACAATAACGGCGCCTTCGGAAAGAAATATCTTCCGGAAACCATGGGACCAGGTTGTGCCTTCATCGACTACGACAACGACGGGTGGCCCGATGTGGTGCTGATCAATGGACAGAACTGGCCAGGACGCGCCGGCCCCGAAAGCACCCTAAAGCTCTATCACAACAACCATGACGGCACCTTTACCGACGTCACGCGTCGGGCGGGTCTTACCGTTCCTATGTTTGGGTTAGGTGTGGCCGTCGGTGATTACGACAATGACGGCTACGACGATCTTTTCGTTACAGCTCTTGGCCAGAGTCATCTATTTCATAATAGCGGGAAAGGCGCATTCACCGACGTAACCAAGGCCGCTGGCTTGTGGGGGCCGAGCGAGTTCTCAACCAGTGCCGCTTGGGTCGATTATGACCGAGACGGCAAATTGGACTTGGTAGTGGCGAATTATGTGCAGTGGTCGATTGCTGGGGACTTGTTTTGCACCCTGGACGGCACGCACAAATCTTATTGCACTCCGGAATCCTACAAAGGCGCCTCGGCCCGCCTCTGGCACAACCTCGGCAACGGGCGGTTTGAGGATGCCACCAACAAAGCGCATTTTTTCGACAATACGTCGAAGAGCTTGGGTCTCGCGATTCTTGACTATAACGGCGATGGGTGGCCCGATATTGTGCTGGCCAACGACACGCAGCCCAATAAGCTTTACCTCAATCACCAAGACGGAACCTTTGAAGAAAAGGCGGTTCCTGCCGGGATCGCATTCAGCGAGGACGGAGTGGCACGCGCGGGCATGGGTGTCGATGCGGCCGATTACGACCGCTCGGGGCGGCCCAGTTTGATCATCACCAATTTCGCCAACCAAATGCTGTCGCTCTACCACAACGAAGGCAACGGGCTGTTTGTCGACGAAGCACCTAGCTCTGAAGTGGGTCGCGCCACTCTGGTGACCCTGGGTTTCGGCTGCTTTTTCTTCGACTACGACAACGATGGCTGGCCCGACATTCTGGTGGCGGACGGTCATATCGAGGATCAGATCGAACGGGTGCAGAAGCGGGTCCGCTACGCCGAACCTCCGCACGTGTTTCGCAATCTGGGACACGGAAAATTTGTCGAAGTGACGGAGTCGCTGGGGGCGGGGTTCGCCGCCCCAAAAGTCGCTCGCGGTGCGGCCTATGCGGATATCGATAATGACGGGGCGCTCGACGTAGTGATGACGACCAATGGGGGTCGTGCCTACTTGTTCCATAATCAGGGCGTCACCAATCGCAGCCTGCGCATCCAGCTGGTGGGCACGAAATCCAATCGCGATGGCATTGGCGCGGTGATCACGGTTACCTCCGCCGGCGACCGGCAATCCAAGATGGTTCGCAGCGGCTCGAGTTATCTCTCGCAAAGCGAGCTTGTGGCCACCTTCGGTTTAGGGAGCCGGCCACAGGCAGACTCGATTGAGATCCGCTGGCCGAGCGGACATAATGACACACTACAGAATGTCACAGGGGGGCAAGTCATCGTCGTCCAAGAAGGGAAAGGAATCTTGACCACCCGCGCCTATGGCGCTCCCAGCAGAAAACCTCTAGCCAAAAAAGCCGCGAGTTTGGCGCCGGTTCCCGCCCGAGGTCTGAGAGAGCAGCGGTCGGAAACACGACGGGCAATTTGTAGATGGCGCCGTAGCTAGAGGCAAACTGGCTTAGTAGCCTGTGTTGCTTCTGTGATTAAATCTCTAGCGATGAAATCCAAACTTCTGACTTGTAGTGCCGTTCTGTCTATCGCCATGCTTGCGCTCGTCTTGGCGGCTCCCGATAGCAGTTCCTTGAACCCAGCTGAAGCTGCTCGCCTGAACAATATCGGCTGCGCTTACATGAACCAGCAGCTATTTGAAAGGGCGCTCGCCAGTTTCGAGGATGCCGCTCGGCGAGACCCGGATCTTGGCGTTGCCCAACTCAATCAAGGGATTGCGCTGTCGAGCTTAGGCCGCGTGGAGGCGGCGAAAAAGGTGCTCGATGAGGCGGCCAAGCGCAGTCCGAAGGATCCCCACGTATGGTACGCCCTGGCAATGCTGGACAAAAATAGCAGCAATCCGGAGGCTGCGGTCGAGGACTTTCGCCGTGTCCTCGCCATTGACGATAAAGACGCCGATACCTGGTATTTCCTCGGCACCGCCTATTCTCAGCTGAAACAGTTTCCTCAGGCGATCGACGCCTTTGAACATGCTCTCCAGTTGAACCCTCTGCATGCGTCGGCCCAGTTCGGGCTCTCCCGGGCTTACCAACAATCTGGCGACAGCCCCCATGCCCGGGAGCATCTGGCGCGTTTCCAGTTCATCACCCAAAACAAACTGGGTTCAGCCATGAGCCTTGCTTATGGTGAGCAGGGCAAGTATTCGCTGGCTGAGGAGTCGCTAGCGTCGGGCATCAAGGTCCCTCCTCCGATTGCGGTGAAGTTGGTCGACGTAACTCGAGATGCGGGATTCTCCGAGCGGAAACCGCTGGCGCGAAACGTTGACTCGCCGCCCTTCCCAGATGCTTACCGTCTCAGTCCCGGTGCCTGCTTTCTCGACTTCGACTTAGATGGTCGCATTGACATTTTCCTCGCCAACGGCCGCACGCAAGGGGGCATCGTTCTCTATCACAATCTTGGCGACGGAAAATTTGAAGATGCAACCGAAAAGGCCGGGCTGAATCGGAACCTCGATGCCGTCAGCTGCACGGCAGGCGATTACGACAATGACGGCTTCCCAGACTTGGCCCTCAGTTTGGGGAACCGCATTGTGCTCTTGCACAACGAGAAAAATGGCACCTTCAAGGACGTGACCAAGGAATCCGGCCTCGCGCCGAGCGAGGATACGCAAAAGAACGGCGGAGCGGGAGGGCAAACGGGGGAAACGCGCGGTCTGGCTGCAGCCTTGGGAGTCAGCTTCGTAGATTTCGACCACGATGGCGACCTAGACCTGTATGTCACGAATTTCGTCTCCCTCGGCAGCGGCGATCCCCTCAAAAATCCTTCGCCCGAGCAATTGCCTAA